>Ga0137375_10011393_pt1 | contig 10520 bp, 8 predicted proteins | sample SagtaG_24_FD_104936 | JGI IMG/M metagenome (GOLD analysis project Ga0137375, IMG submission 104936) | Vadose zone soil microbial communities from Sagehorn Ranch, Mendocino, California, USA - Sage1_R_113_16 metaG | ecosystem: Environmental > Terrestrial > Soil > Vadose zone | place: USA...
AACCGCTTTCGCGCGATGGCGTGGGGTACATTCTTCATCAGGCAGTCACAAGAGCAATTGAAACCTGTGAGTCGCTACGTGGCCGGAAGATTTCACCACACACGCTACGCCACTATGCCGAGTCCCGGACTATGCCGAGTAGAATCGTCGTCCCCGCGTCAATCAATAAATTCGTGCAAGTGTACTCGGCATAGTTATAGGGCTTGTTCCGACAACACCCTGCCGTTGAAAGGCAATCATCGTGGAGCCGTTCTCCAAGCACCCTCAATATTGCTGGTGTTTTGAGGTACGCCCTGACGTTATACCCAGATAACCAATTTTTAGGGCCTTGGAATGAGGAGGAAACTATGCCGAGTGATGCGGCAGGTAGATTTCAGCGCACCCGCTATAGTCGGCACGTTCTCGACCTCTTAAGGCTTTTACTCGGCATAGTCCGGGACTCGGCATAGTGGCGAAAATCATGGATCCGCGGCGTCCGCCCATCTGGGGTCTGAATCTTGGCCGACTTGAGGAGTCGTTCGAGAACCCAACGGAGCGACTCTGCCGTGTAAGCGCGCCCCCCTTGATAACTATTCCATACCAGCGGCGTGTCCGGCGTGACGATCAGGCGTCGTCGTCGGCGCGCTTCCAGATAGGCGTCAATTTCCCCGCGAACATCATCGGGCAGAGGGAGAAGCCGTGATTTGTGAAACTTGGAAGCGCGAATGATCAAGGTTGCCTCGCGCGGGTCGTAATCCGCTATCTTGAGTCGTAAGAGTTCACCTCGCCGTAACCCTGTTGTAAATAGCAAGACCACGATCAGGTGGAAGAGCTCGGGGCGTAGAGGGGAATAACCAGTTCTTGTCAAATGAAGGGCCTGGTCAAGCAATCGCCGAATCTCTGATTCGGAAAAGATGTAGGGGCAGACCGGCTGATGCGCCTGGGGAAACAATGAAGGGTCTGGGACAAAGCAGTCCGGTTCACTTCGTCGGCGGTAGAGGCACAGATTGCGAACTACACGCATCCTGTTACGTCGTACGCCACTGGTGATACCTTCCATTGTCCGACACCACTGAAAAAAGATGTCGGAAGTCAGTTCGTGGTCTCGGCCGGCCTGCCGGTAGAGAAATTGATCCAGCGAGAACAGAATCTGTCGTTCGAGGTCATAACGGCGTCCCAATGCTTGCTTGATTTCCAGGTAACGCTCAATCGCCGGCGCTAAGGTCGAGGAAAAGATAACCTTCATGAGCGTACCTCCGTTCTTGAGGAGGGGCGAGGCATACAGAGGCCGACTCCACGCAGATCTTCAGTCGCGAGCCGCAAATAGGCGCTGGTGCTCTCCGCATCGCGATGCCCCAAAAGATCGCCGATCGCTTTCAAAGAGATTCCCTGACGTAGAAGATGAACGGCATAAGAATGTCGGAGACAATGAGCTCCCTGGCAAGGCAGGTCCAAACCACTGTGCTTGGACCATAGCTGGAAAGCGTCGCCCACGGCGGTCGGCTTGAGTGTCCCGACGGGAGCTCGCATGCGTAGGAAGAGATGGCGATAGCCAGTAGGTCGTGGGACCTTCCGAAGATATTCAATCAAAACGTTGGCAGCCTCATTGGTCAAGGGCAGTTCAAGCATCTGTCTGGTCTTGGTCTGAGGAATTCGGATCAGTCCTTCCTTCCAATGAATATGGTCGAGCGTGAGAGCCACGATTTCGCTGGCACGCAGCCCGTAGGTAGCCATCAGGAAAAAAATCGCGTGATCGCGTCGGCCCTTGGGATGATGTCGCGGGATCGATTGCAGAAATGCTTGAATCGTCTCCCAGGGTAAAGCGCGAGGAAGTTGTTCTTGCCGGTACAGACGCGGAGTATCAATTTGACTGTCCAGGCCCGGCGTCACTTGACCGGCGGTGGCCAGAAAGCGCAGAAAACCCCGAAGCGCCGCAACAATATGCTGAATCGTCCCACGAGTCAGACCTTTGCTGACCTTTCGGACAAAACTCTCAAGGTCATCGGCGTCTATTTCAGACAGCGAATGTGGTTCATGGTCAAATCCGACGTGGGCGAGAAATCCGGCTGCGGTGTAAAGATGGTTGTGGATCGTAGAGCGCGAGACGCCACGCACATCACGCAAATACTCTGAGTATCGCTGCAGTTGAATTTCGGTTGTAGTGGAAACCTGGCGCGGTAATGGTTTGAGGATTCCACGTTTGGTCAGGAATCGCTCCATGACATGGACAGTTCCAGCTGCTGGAGGGCGCCGCCGCTGCAGAGCTTTCCAACAGTCCTGCAACGCCACAGGAGTCAATTCCTGCAGGCGCTTGATTTGGCGCCGCCGTAGATGTGCATCCATCCAGGCAATCGTCCGTATTGTGAAGCGGCGGGATTTACGTGTGTATCCTTCTTGCTCAAGCCAGTCGGAAAAATCGTCCATGACTGGACCGAATATCGGCAAGGATAGATATCTTCTGGAACCTTTGGGAAACAAAGTGGCAATCATCAGAAACCTCCTGAATTGATATGGATGCCTATATGGCACGGGTTCTGATACCACTCAGTAATGTGGAGTGAAAGAGGAGTGAAAGAACGGCTGGAGGCCATAAATGCTGCTGTTATTGAGGAGTGAAAGAACGGCTGGAGGCCATAAATGCTGCTGTTATTGACGTCGATTGTCGCCGACTTCACATTACTGCGTACTCAACATAAATCCAGCACGATCAGGTCGTAGCGCGTCCACCGCTGCAAGGCTCGGCTCAGCAGATTGTGCTGTTGCGCCTCGACCAATTCGTTGATCAGGCCCGCCGCCGTGACGAACCTCACCCGCTTTCTTTGTTTACAAGCCGCCACGGCCAAGCCGGTCGCCAGGTGGGTTTTCCCCGTCCCCGAATCCCCGATCAGGATCACTGGCTCGGCTCGTTCCAGATATCCGCCCGCCGCCAGTTCCTGAATCCGTTTGGCCGACACCTGGGGCGCGGCCGCGAAATCGAACTCTTCTAGCGTTTTCATTCGTGGCAGCCGCGCGTCCTTCAGTCGACGCCCGATCGTGTGGCGCTCGCGTTCGTCGGCCTCCGCGCTCAGCAGTTCGGCCAGGTAGGCTAAATGCGGTTGGTTGGCCCGCGCGGCTTCCACGGCCAATCGCTCGCTTTGCGCAGCGATCGCCGGCAGTCGCAAGCTCCGGCAGTGTTCCTGGATGGCGGCGGTCAGCAGTTGAGTGGGTTTGTTCATAGCATCACCTCCTCACAGGAACGGGAGACTTCCGATTCAGGCAGGGCCATCGCCTGACACAACAATTGGTCATACCCGCTCAGGCTCGGCAGAGGGCGCGTATAGAACTCCTGCGACTTACCCGCTCCACATTCGAGTGGCAGAGCCGTCTCGCGCGACAACTCGCCGCTCGTCATCAGGTATCGCGCGACTGCGGCGTCGCCGACGCCCAGGGCCCGGGTCTCTTCCAGGGCGCGCGTCAGCTTCTCATACCCATGCCGCTTCCCCAGTTTCAGCAACTCGACCATCATTCGCGTGCCTTCCGACTCCCCATGGCGTTGTTGCAGGCCGTCCCAAAACTGGTCGTGAACCGTCGTCCAACGGCCCGCCCTGCGCCAGATTTCGAGTGGGCGCGAGCCGGCGAATGCCCCGGGTTTGACGGCCAACACATCCAGGTAATGTTCCAGTTCCAGAATCTGCTCCCGCTTGCCATAACTGCGCGCGTGCGTCGCGACAAGTTGACCTTGGTTGTGGATCTCAACCGCCGAGGGCAACACACGTACGCGGGCTTGGGTCCCGGGCCGCAACGGCGCCGAGTAGAAGTTGCCGCGCACTTGTACGCAACCTTTTCCGTTCACCCGGTGGAAGCCCTCTTCCGCCAAATCGAAGTTTTCCTCCGGCAGCGGCAATAACAGCGGGGCTTCCTGCGCGAACATTTCGCCGACCGTATGCGGACGCTGATCAATGACGCGGCTGAAATCAGCGCGGCAGCCATTGAGCAGTTCTTCATTGAGTTCCTCCAGACTTCTGACTCGCGGCACGGGCACGAAATGGTTGCGGCGGAAGTAGCCGACCTCGTTTTCCACCCCGCCTTTCTCGTGCCCTTTGCCTGGGGCGCAGAAGGAGGCCTCGAATCGCCAGTGAGAGCGAAAGGCGATGAAACGTTCGGTCTGTTCGCGCTCTCGCCCCCGCAGGACCTTTCTGACCGCGCTCGATAGATTGTCGTACCGCAAGGGCCGAAAGACTCCGCCGTAGTAGTGAAACGCCCGCTGATGCCCGTCGAGAAAGGCCTGCTGCGTCGCGTGGAGATAGGCCCGATGGAAAGCGGCGCCGCTCGCCATGCTGCGCAGATTGAAGACCTGCACCGTCAATCGCTCCCCGCCGATCTCGGCGACGGCCTCATACCAATCGACCTGGGCCTCGACGCCGAGTTGATAAACTTGCGGCACGAAAACCTCACACCGATTGATCGCGTGGCGCAACTTCCAATCCTGAACGTACTCGCGCACCCGGCGCTCGGAGATGTCACATCCCTCGACTTCCTTGCCCAAGCGAACGAAGATCCGATGCCCGGTATGGCGCTGTTTGCGCGGGGCCTTTTGATCGGCCTCCAGAATCTGATCAATGAAATCACGCACGGCGTCTAGTTTCGGGGAACTCCGCTGCGGCGTTTTGCGCGGCGCAGGCAAGGCGCTGTTGATGGCTTCTCGCACCATGCGCCGATGGACGTTGAACTTCCTGGCGACGCCGGAAATCGTCCCGACGCCGAATTCGTACTCTCGCCGAATTTCTTCAAATAGCTCCACCTTGTTTCTCCTTTTCATCGAGGAGGCCTCCTTAGTCCACATTCTGTCTAAGGAAGCCCTCCGTCCAAAGGGATCAGGTGGGCCAAATCAGGGCGCCGAAATGGGCCAATTTAGAGTGCCAAACTCAAATTATATCAAAAACCCTCTCCAGAGGACAAAAAACTTCAGTAGTCATATTTCGAACACTGTGTCCTTTCGGTGATTCGGATTGGTCATCAGTCTCGACGCTTCATGGCTGGCTCGCAACAACAGCGACTGGTATCACCTGCTCGACTTATGCTCGATCTTCGGATTGCTCACCGCCGACAGCGAGAGACTCTATGACCCGCGTGTTTATCACGACCGTTTGATCTTGGGGCTGTCCGGGAGGTTCTGTTGCCAATAAACCAGACATCCAGTCCCAATGCTTATAGACTGGCCCAATTCCATCATCACTGGGGGCCGCTCTGACCAAATCCAATCCCTTCAAATGGCGACACTATGAATTAGAGATCATCCTTCTCTGCGTGCGCTGGTATTTACGCTACGCCCTCAGCTCGACTTTATCCATCACGCCGCATAACAAACGGCGTCAGTTAAGCGCTCCAATATCGAGCGCGGAATTTTTACTACATCGGATTGGCGACTCGACATTGAAAAATGGCAACTGCTCCAAACACAACGCCTGACGATCGCGATCGCATCCGAGAAAGTCGGATGCTCTTTGGTATACCAGGCGGCCTGCCGGACCGCTGTGGTTTCGCTCTGGATCAATGCGTCCGCCATCAATGTCACCACCGAAAACAGACCATACAGACTGGGAGTGGTCCGGGCAATCGCCAGGTCATTCCACTGTCTCTGAGTTTCGATGCCCAGATGCGCCTTCGATTCCTCAAAGGTCACTTCGATGTTGTAGTCGCAACCCATAAAATAATTGGCCTGGTGTTCCGAACGCGAGTGTTCAAACTGAAACGAGATATGCAGAAGCGATCTCGTGATGCAGCTTCATCGTCCACGCTCCGCCAAAATTCCGTGGCGGAGGGAACGGATGAAACACCTACGCATTCGTCAGCAACTGTCTGTGGCGGACCCTCTCCAACGAGAGCGTCTGCTGCGGGCGATCAAGATCATTCTCGAACACCAGGAGGCGGAAAATGCAAGTAGCGATCTATGCCAGAGTCTCGACTCTCAATCAGCAGCAGGAAGGCACGATTGCTTCGCAAGTCCAACTGCTCAAACAACACATTCAACGACAGAATTGGAGCCTACTGCCGGAACACGAGTTCCTTGATGAGGGCGTCAGTGGCGCGCGGCTCGATCGTCCGGCGCTGGATCGATTGCGCGACTGCGCGCAGCGCGGCGAATTCGATGCGGTCGTCGTGCTGTCACCTGATCGCCTCGCGCGCAACTATGCGCACCAGTGGTTTCTCGTCGAGGAATTCGAGAAGCTCAACACACAACTGATCTTTCTTCAGAACCCCTTCGGCGATACCCCGCAAGGCAAACTGCTGACACAGATGCAGGGTATGATCGCTGAATACGAACGCGCTCAGATTGCCGAACGGATGCGCCGTGGCCGATTGGAAAAGGCACGGCGCGGTGAATTCATCCCCTGGGCTTATGCCTGCTATGGGTATCGCTATCATCCCAAGCGCCACGGCTGCTCGCCACAGGTAGTAATTGAGCCGGACGAAGCGGAAGTTGTGCGTTCAATCTACCGTGCCGCAGTGGAAGAGCAACTCTCCTGCCGGCAAATCACAAAACGACTCAACGAATCAAAGACGCCAACGCCGTCCGGCAAAAATCAGGTCTGGCAATCGGCCACCGTCAGGAACATCCTGGTCAATCGCACTTATGCGGGAACGGCCCGTTATAACCATCGGCAGCCAGTGATCCCAAAATACCGCAAGACTGACGAGAACAAACTGCGATATCTCAAAACCGGCCGCAGTTATCGTCCGGAGAGCGAATGGGTCTTAAGTGAAGCTCCAGCCATCATCACGCCCGAGATCTTTGACAAAGCGCAATTGCAACTCGCTCGCAATGCTGAAGCCGCTCGCAAGATGTATCAGCCGAATTCGCGCCGTTACCTGCTTCGCACGCTGGTCAAATGCGGCGAATGCGGACTGCAGATGAGAGGCATTAGATCCCGGAGTCAATCCGGAAAGCAGGAGTACCTCTATTACTTCTGCAACGGTCACTCTCCTCTGACTGTGGGTCGAGCGACCCAATGCCGCGCCAAGAACGTGCGCGCTGATCGGCTTGATGAGATAGTTTGGCAAGCTCTCTGCCAATTACTGCGGCAGCCCGAACTCATCCCACAATTGCATCGGACGTGGGTTGAAGCCAAGCAACAAAGTATCTCAGCGCTTGAAGCGCAACAATCACAACTACGGCAACGACGCCAACGAATCGAGCGGCAGACTCAGCGATTGCTCGACGCTTACCAGGCCGAAATTATCGGTCTCTCTGAACTACAGTCGCGGCGACAAAAACTCTCTTCAGAATTACAGCAGATTGATCAGGAGGCCCGCCGGTTAACCACCGCACAACAACAGACGATTCATTGGCAACAGACCATTGACAACGCCGAGGCCTTCCGTAGACTGCTCGGTGATAATCTCGAACAGCTCTCGTTTGAAGATCGTCAGGCCGTAGCTCAATGCCTGATCAGCAAGACCATTGTTACCGGAGAAGAAGTTGACATCCATTTCGTTCTCCCTTTTGAAGCTTCCCCTCAGGCTGTCAGTCGCCAGTCGAAAGAGCCTGAGGGGGCTCCAGGTCAATTTTATAGGTTGCGACTGGCGCATCTCCAAGCGCCAGCGGCGGATGAACCAGGTCAGAATCTGCAGTGGCGTATGAGACAGTTTGGTCGACAGCAATGCCTGTGGCTCAAACTCTCCCAGCGGGTCACGGATCAGCACCCACCGTATGACAACGCGCGAGTTGTGCGATCTACTCCACCACAGCGCCGTTTCGGCGCAGACTTCAACGGCCCGTTTGCCCTCGCCATACCAGTCTTTGATCTCAAGTTTCGTCCAGACCGTCTTGGGATCGGTCAGCACATCCTTCAGGGATGGACGCCGATCGCCTTTGACCCGTGGCCGACCTTTCTCACCAGGCCGACGAGGCGGCGGCGGATCATAGAGGGCGGCATCCAACCGCAACCTCGTAATCAGACTGACGTTCGGCAACCCGCTCACCGACTGCAAGAACTTGATTGCTGCAAAACTGCTGTCAGCTACAAAGACCAGCGTCCGATCCGGCAACCAGCGGGCGACCAATTGAACGAGCTGCCAGGCTCGCTCGGTCAAGGTCTGTGCCTGGCGTCCGCGCTTTTCGTAATAGCGCGCTGACGGGCAAAGCACTGTCAAAAAAGGCAAGGCCCAAACCGCCGCCGCCCAGGGAATCTTGACCAGCAACATACACGACAACCAGCGCAGTCCGCTGGCTTTGACAGAGTGCGATTTCGACGAGCGCAGCGGGTCGTGATAAATGCCTTTAGCGCTGATCTTGTCTCCGCGCCGCCGCTCCAGGGTCGCGTCGAAGCCAAACAGCAACGTCCCTTTGGGAGCAAAGGTCTTGTTCAACAACTTCAACAAGACCCGACTGAGCGCCAGCGCCGGCCACTGCGCGCGATTGAGCACGCGGTGATAATTCTGGAAATGGGGATCGTCACTTTTCCCCATGATTCGCAGACAGGCGGTTACGGTGCGCTTGCCGATGGCAAGAATCGCCCCGGCCAGCAGGACCTGCGCATTTTCCCAAACGGACTTGGAAAAAAACGGTCGAAACTCTACGATGAATGGCAACAACTCGACAGGCAGTGTTCGCATATTGAAGATGTCTTTTGGAGAAAGATTCTTCTTTAGCCTACGCGGCCTGTCGTTTCTTTTTCAATGATCAATAAACTCCATCATCGATGGATAAAGTCGAGCTCAGTTATCGCGACCTCGAAGAAATGATGCGGGAGCGCGGCCTCTCGCTCGATCATACGACGATTTACCGGTGGGTTCAGGCCTATCGATGCGTTGCCAGAGGTCGTCGGGCAAGGCCCAGAGTGTTAAGATTCGTGCGCTGCCGGCCATCGGCCTTTTCGTTTTGCGTCTCATCAACCAAGAGGATAAGGCTGATGCCGACAGTGTCATAAGGGTTTCAGCTCATATTGCTAACCACAACATATCGCGGGTCTTCTCTATTTTGAGATAGTTTTTTAGAGTATGAAATTTCGTGTTTGGCACTGAGATGCCAACACGTCCTGCAAAATAAGACGTTGGCGAAACCTATTGCAGCCGGCGACGATTTTCGGCAAAGTCCGTGTGCAGATCTGAGACGGCGAAAATAGAGGGTCTCAGCTTTTCTGTGTAAATGGCCTGTTGATGGTTTAGGGTAACGGCATTCTGCCTTCGAATACGATCGCGAATTGTTGCAGCGCTCGCTTCCATTCCCTGATCGGCATCGTCCATTTTTTCTCGATGTTTTTCAAGGCCAGATAGAGTAACTTGAAGACCGCCTCGTCGTTCGGGAACAGGCTCCAGTTCTTGATGATTTTACGCAGGCTGTAATTGAGCGACTCCACTGCGTTGGTCGTATAAATCACCCGCCGAATCTCTTCAGGGAATTGGAAGAACGGGATCACTCGCGCCCAGTTGTTGCGCCAACTCCGCCCGATCATCGGATAGCGAACGCCCCACTGCTCCTCGAACTCTGTCAGACGCTGTTCGGCTTGCTCGGCCGTCGCGGTCGTGTACACAGATTTGAGCGCCGCGGCCACCGCCTTGCCCTCTTTCCACGAGACATACCCTAGCGAGTTGCGCAGCAGATGGACGATGCACAGCTGCACTTGCGCTCTTGAGAAGATTGATTCGATCGCTTCGGGAAAGCCCTTCAGTCCATCCACGCAAGCGATCAGCACGTCCTGAACTCCGCGGTTCTTCAACTCGGTGACGACACTGAGCCAGAACTTCGCCCCTTCGTTCTCCGCCGCCCAAAAGCCGAGGACTTCCTTGCGCCCTTGCAGATTGACGCCGACTGCCAGGTAGATCGAGCGATTGGCGATTCGCCCATCCTGCTTGACCTTCACCACCAGCGCGTCCAGATAAAGAATGACGTAGGTCTTCTCCAGTGGCCGCCCCTGCCAGGCCCTCACTTCCTCGATCACGCCGTCGGTGACAGTCGAGATCAATTCCGGCGAGACCTCCACGCCGTAGATCTCCTCCAGATGCCCTTGAATTTCGCTGGTGGTCATCCCACGCGCGTAGAGGGAAATGATCTTGTCGTCGAAGCCGTCGAACCTGGTCTGCCGCTTCTTGACGAACTGCGGATCGAATTCGCCGTTGCGGTCCCGCGGGACCTCGATCGGGATCTCGCCCTGCTTGCCTTTGAGCGTCTTGCGAGACTTGCCGTTGCGGGAGTTGCCGGAGTTTCTTCCTTCTGGTGAGTGCTTCTCGTAACCGGGATGATGAGTCATCTCTCCGTCCAGGACCCGTTCGATGAGGGCTTTGGAGAGCTGCTGGAGGAGACCACTTTGTCCAAGCAGGTCTTCGGGTTTTTGGTTCAGTAGTCCCAAAATTGGCCGGTGAGGCCCGTAAGGTTTGAAATAAAATGGCTTGTTCGATTCCTTGTGAATTTGGAGGAACAAGCCATGTCTACGAATAATGGTCTCCTTTCGGTAAGCCGTCGTGACGGATTGCTCTCCTCCGTTTATCCTCCGGAGCGAATTATTCATTATTTCTGGAGGAGATATTATGACCGATCAAATTCCGTCCGATCTGCTTAAGCT
>Ga0137375_10011394_pt1 | contig 10519 bp, 11 predicted proteins | sample SagtaG_24_FD_104936 | JGI IMG/M metagenome (GOLD analysis project Ga0137375, IMG submission 104936) | Vadose zone soil microbial communities from Sagehorn Ranch, Mendocino, California, USA - Sage1_R_113_16 metaG | ecosystem: Environmental > Terrestrial > Soil > Vadose zone | place: USA...
AAGGCTGCGTAACCATGTTCAGAAGATCATCGGTAAGCCGTGTGCGGGAAAACCGCATGCACGGATTGAAAGGGGGATGGGGAAACGGGCCAGCGATGGCACCGCGCCCCTGACCACCAATGAACGCCACCTGGGTCCCCGTCGACGCCTGCGTCCTCCCGACCGCCGAGCAGCCGTTCCTGGTCGCCGAGTTCTACGGCCTCTTCGCCGACGCCCTTCAAGATGTACGACGAGTCGCGCCCACCCACGTCGTACTCACCCTCGCGCCGGGCAGCGCCGACCGGGTCCGCGAGCTCGTCGACCGGGAGTCGGACTGCTGCTCTTTCTTCGGCTTCGAGGTCACCGAGCCGGCGGCGGGCGAACCGGTGACCCTCGCCATCACGGTGCCGCCCGCGCGGACCGGCGTACTGGACGGGCTGGTGCGCAGGGCCGAGGCACGGCCGTGACCGGGGCCCTTCGGTCGGGCGCCCTGGCCGCCGCGGCCGGCGTCAACCCGCAGACCGTGCGCTACTACGAACGCCGCGGCCTGCTCGACTCGCCCGACCGAACCCCGGGCGGACACCGGCTCTACCCGCCCGAGGCCGTGACGGTGCTGCGAGTTGTGAAGGCGGCGCAGCGGCTCGGCTTCTCGCTGCACGAGATCGCGGACCTGATCGAGGCCGGCCGGCACCGGCACGCCCGGCCTCCGTCGCTCCACGACCAGCTCGCCGCGAAGCTGGCCGAGGTGGAGTCTCGGATCGCCGACCTCGAGCTCATCCGCGAGACCCTCGTCGCCGGACTCGACGCCGGCTGCGACGACGTCGTCACCTGCTCCTCGACCGACGGCTGCCCGCTGCCCTTCGGCGAACTCGCCACCCGCCCCCTCCCGGACGTCATCCGCACCGAGCCATAGAAGGCGCCGTCCGTATGACGTCCTGCGCATACCGGACCACGCGCTGCCCGCCTGAAAACGGCTGGTCGAAAGCGGGGCGAAGAGGTCAGGCTGAGGCGAACCCCCATACCTCGCCAAGGAGTCGCATGGCCGAAATCAGCTTCACCTCGTACGACGACACCACCCTCCACGCCGACCTGCTCGATCGCGCACCGACCGGCAGCGACCCGCTGATCATGCTGGCGGGAGGGGCGGCCCTGCACCCCGACTACCTGGGTGACCTGGCCGGGCTCGACCGGACCCGGCCGCTCGTCGTACTCCACCAGCGCGGCGTCGGCCGGACCCCACCCGCGGACCCGCCGGAGACCGCCGCCTGGTGGCACCAGGCCCACGACGTCGACGCGCTCCGCGAGCACCTCGGGCTCGAGACCGTCGACGTGCTCGGCCACTCGGCCGGCACCCGGATCGCCACGGCGTACGCCGCCCAGTACGCCGACCGGCTCCGCTCGCTGATCCTCGTCACGCCGCCGTCTGTGCACCTGGTCGACGCGCCCGACGACCGCGAGGAGCTGGCCGCGCGCCGGATGCACGAGCCGGAGTTCACCGCGGCCATCGCGGCCAGGGATGCCGGGCCGGACATGTCGACCGACGAGACCTGGGCCGAGTTCCGGGCCGCGATCGCGCCGCTCGGGTACGCCGCCTGGGGGCCGGTCGAGCGGGCCCATGCACCCGTCGGCGACCAGCACGTGGAGTCGATCAAGGCGTTCTTCACGGCCGAGCCGCCCGATGATCTCCCCGACCGTCTGGGCGCGGTCGAGGCGCCGGTGCTGGTGGTAGCCGGCCGGCAGGACCTGTCGACCGGGCTCGAGCCGGTGCGGGCGCTGGCGGGCCTCTTCAAGAACGGCCGGATCGAGGAGATCGACGACTGCGGCCACTTTCCGTGGGTCGAGCAGCCGGAGGCCTTCCGCGCGGCCGTCGTACCGTTTCTGACGCGCTAGTGTCGCCAAGGCGCCGGCGGGACGTCTGACTGCGAGCGCATCAGCTCGACCAGGTCGCCCACCTCGCCGAGGTGGCCGAGCTTGTCGGGGTTGATCTGGTTGCGGAGCCCGACGATCTGCGAGCCGTCGGTCTCGAGAGAGAGCACGCCGAGTACGGCGCCGTCCGGCCCGACGAACCGCGCGGCGGGCTGCCCGTTCGCCTCCGTCTCCTCGAGTACGACGCCCAACCGGTCGCCGGTCCGGGTGAGCCCGAGCAGGAACCTGGCCACCGACACCAGCCCGACCATCGGCCGGCGGATCGCCGGCGCCTTGCCGCCACCGTCGCCGTAGAACACCACGTCGTCGGCCAGCACCTTCTCCAGGCCGGCCAGGTCGCCGTCCTTGATCGCCGCGAAGAACCGCGCGGCCAGCTCGCGCCGGCGTGCCGGGTCGGGGTCGAACCGCGGCCGCCCCGCGTCGATCGCCCGCCGGGCCCGGACCAGCAGCTGCCGGCAGTTGGCCTCGGACTTCTCGACGACGGCGGCGATCTCGGGGTAGCCGTAGCCGAACACCTCGCGCAGCAGGAACACCGCCCGCTCGGTCGGCGACAGCCGCTCGAGCACCGCCAGGAAGGCCACCGACACGGTCTCGTCCAGGTCGACGACCCGCGCCGGGTCCGTGTCGGTGCTGGCCAGCAGCGGCTCGGGCAGCCACGGGCCGACGTACTCCTCGCGGCGATGGCGCGCCGACCGCAGCGCGTCGATGGCCAGCCGCGTGGTGACGGTGGTGGCGTAGGCGTCCGGCGAGTCGAACGTCGTGCCGTCGAGCTCGCTGCGGTGCATCCGCAGAAACGCCTCTTGTACGACGTCTTCCGCCTCGGCCACGCTGCCCAGCATCCGGTAGGCGATCGAGAACATCAGCGGCCGCAGGTCGTCGTACAGGTTCGCCACCTGGGTCATATCCACGACTCTGTCACAACCGGGAGGGCTGCCCCGTCGGAGGGGGAAACGACGAAAGGGAAAGCACGATGAGGATCTTCCTGGCGGGCGCGACCGGCGCCCTGGGACAGCGGCTGGTGCCGATGCTGGTCGAGGCCGGACATCACGTCACCGGGTCCACCCGGACCGAGGCGAAGGAGGCCGCGCTGAAGGAGGCGGGGGCCGAGGTGGCGGTGATGGCGCCGCTGGACGAGCAGTCCGTACGCCGCGCCGTCGCTGCGAGCCGCCCCGACGTAGTGATCCACCAGCTGACCGCGCTGAGTAACGCGGCGATGAACCTGCGCAGGTTCGACCAGGAGTTCGCCGAGACCAACCGGCTGCGCACCACCGGGCTCGACCTGCTGGTGGCCGCGGCTCGGGAGGCGGGCGCCCAGCGGTTCATCGCGCAGAGCTTCACCGGCTGGCCGAACGAGAGGACCGGCGGACCGGTCAAGGATGAGAACGACCCGATCGACCCCCACCCGACCAGGCCGACCGTGCAGACGCTGGCCGCGATCAGGCACATCGACGAGACCGTGCCGGCGCTGGACGACCTGGCGGGGCTGGTGCTGCGCTACGGGCTGTTCTACGGGCACGGCACCGGCTTCACCAGCGAGCAGATGCTCGACCTGGTGCGCAAGCGCCGGTTCCCGGTGGTCGGCGACGGGTCCGGGGTCGCGTCGTTCGTGCACATCGACGACGCGGCCCGGGCGACGCTGCTGGCGGTCACCGAGGGAGAGCCGGGGCTGTACAACATCGTCGACGACGACCCGGCGCCGGTCTCGGAGTGGCTGCCCGGGCTGGCCGACGCGGTCGGCGCGAAGCCGCCGCGGCACCTGCCGACCTGGCTGGCCCGGCCGATGATCGGCGAGCAGGGCATCTCGATGATGACCCAGACCCGGGGGTCGTCGAACGCCAAGGCGAAGCGCGTCCTGGGCTGGCGGCCGGCGTACTCCTCCTGGCGGCAGGGCTTCCGCGAGGGCCGCTGACATCCGCGAGCGCTCAGGCGGCCGAGCTGGCTGCCTCGGCGTCGACGGAGCGTGCGATGAGGCCGGCGTAGGCGTCGAAGCAGCGCTGATCGCTGAGCCGCTGGCGGTGCCGGAGGATGCGCTCGGCGTGCTCCTCGCGCTGCTCGAACGCCGCGGCCCACGCCTCCGAGACCGCAGCCGGTTCGGCGGCGGTGACGAGTCGCGGGTCGCCGACGATGGTGGCGGCGTCGCCGACGTCCGTGGTGACCGGGACCGCCCCGCAGGCCATCCCCTCTAGCAGGCTGAGCGGCGCGGCCTCGCCGTACGACGACGTCAGGATGACCAGGTCGGCCGCGTTGTAGATCGGCGCCATCGCGGCCTGGATCCCCAGCGGGTGGACCTGCGTACGGCGGCCGGCCCAACCCCCGAACTCGGCGTCGAGCAGCGCGACCAGGTGCGGGTTGTCCCGCGACATGCCGGCGCCGCACATCACCAGGTGCGCCTCTGGATAGCGGGCCACGAACTCCCGGGCCGAGCGCACGAACAGCGGCACGTTCTTCATCTCGTCGAACCGAGCCGCGAGTACGACGACCGGGGCGGAGGCGTCGGCGCCGAGCTCGCGGCGAACCCGCTCACGCTGGTCGGCGACCGGCCGGAACCGGTAGAGGTCCACGCCGTTCGGGATCACCGGGAGGCGGTCCAGCGGGATGCCGGTGGCCTCGTGGTAGGCCCGCTGGGTCGAGGCCGCGCAGCAGATCGCGGCGGTGAGCAGCCCGTCGTCGTACAGCCCGACCAGGTCCGCGAGCGCCGAGCCCTGGTGTTCGGGGTCGGAGCGGTGCAGGCAGGTGATCAGCGGCTTGCCGGCGGTGCCGACGGCCCGCAGCGCGGCCAGCGGCTGTTCCTTGAGCGACACGATGACGTCCGCGTGCGCCACGGCCTGCCGCAGCGCCGCAAGCTGGCCGGCGTCCACGGGATCGTGGGAGGTCCGGTCCAGCGCCTGGACCGGGATGCCGGCAGCGGTGAGCCGGCGGTAGCTGGTGTCGGCCGCGAGCGGCTGCGGGGTGTACTCGCGCTCGGCCCGGTCGGTCAGGCTGAGTACGGCGTGCCGCTGGTTGGTGGTGGCGTCGAGGGCCCGCACCACCGAGGTGTGCAGGATCCGGGCGCCACCCGAGAAGAAGCCTTCATAGAGCGAGAGGACCCGAGGGCCCGGGACCAGCTGAGCGACGTTCATCGGCGTACTCCTTGGGCACCGGTGCTGTCTGATGTTGCCCAGGAGTGTGCGGGTTGCCGGGCGGTTGCGAGGGGAAGCGCGGTCGAACAGCTGGGTAACTTTTGGGTGAAATCGAGTGCGTCCGTCACCAGGGCGGCGCGGGCGCGGGCCCTCGAATGGCGCCGCACCCGGCGGGTCGCCACCGAGTCCGGCACGTACTTCCGGCAGAACAGCTCGTGGGGGATCGTGACGGGTACGCCGATGAAGATCGTCGTACCCTCCGGGCGGACCCGACTGGTCACGGCCCGGTTCACGGCGTCCGCGGCCTGTCCTAACGCTAGCGGCGATTCCGGTTGGCCGTGCTACCTGCGCGTGATCGCCAAGCGCGGCAGCAACGCGCCTCTGGTGCTGTACCCACGAGCCACCGGCCAGGCCGCCATCATCGCCAGCAGCCCCGGTTACAACCACGCAGTGGCCGTCGACCGCTCGATCCGGCTACCAGCCGGCACCTGGGTGGTCTCGGTGCAGGCGCGGAGCAACGACGGCAGCACCGCGATCTATCTCGAGGGCTGGCACTTCACCCTCGACATGATGACCTGACCGTGCGAAGGCCCCGGACACCAGCGATGGTGTCCGGGGCCTCGAGTCAGGCAGGTTCGAGCAGAATCAGCGGGCGTAGAAGACGAACGTCACGATCTTGTTGCCGTTGCCGAAGTCACGGACGAAGCATTCCTCCGCGCCGCCCTTCGAGGCGGCGACGATGTGGCCCCAGCTGCTGCGGTGGTTGCCGACCGCCTTGCCCTTGGTGGGTGCCGTCATCCCGACCGTGGTGGTCGAGTCGAGGTGGGTGTAGATCGTCACCAGCTCGTCGTAGTCGTGCTGGTTGGGGTGCTGGTTGGTGCTCGGGTCGTTCGTGTAGTCCATGCAGGTGCCGAGGTTGGCGTTGTTGAAGTCCTCGTCCTGGTGGTCGAGGCCGAACGTGTGCCCGATCTCCTGGCAGGTGACCAGCGCACGCCAGGCGGGCGTGTTGTAGCTGCCGGTGAAGTAGCTGTCGTTGAGCTTCACCGTCCCGGAGGTGATGTGCGTGCCACCGGTGATCGAGATCGACGCGATGCCGAGCCAGCCGGTGTAGCCGTAGCTGGCGTTGCAGACCTCGACCCGGCCGGTGGTGGCCTTGCAGGTGCGGGGGCGGGTGGACCCGGTGACGACGGTGGTGTCGAGCACCGTGGACTTCGACCAGTCCGACGACGCCTGGTCGAGGAAGAACTGCCAGTTGTTGTCGACGTTGTCGCCGAGCTTGAGCGTGAACGGGTTGGCCGTGCGGGCCCAGTGGTACCCACCCCAGGAATGGTTGGCCTGGGCGGAACCGGGAACGAGAGTGGCTACCAATGCCGCGGTGGCGGCGACGGCGAACAGCTTGATGCGCATGTGCTCTCCTTGTGTGCGGGGACCGAGAAATTCGAGCGCTGCCAAGGTCGCCGTGGCGAGGCGTTCCTGTCAATGGATTCGGGGGGGCGAGTTTTGCCGTTTTCTCAGGTTTGTTCGGGTGGCAGGCGTTGACAAACCGGTCGAATTCGGCAGATCACCAGGGGCTGGGCTCGTAGTCCTTCACGAAGCAGCCGTACACGTCCTCACCGGCCTCACCGCGCACGATCGGGTCGTAGACCCGGGCGGCGCCGTCCACCAGGTCGAGCGGCGCGTGCCAGCCCTCGGCGGCGATGCGCAGCTTCTCCTGGTGGGGACGCTCGTCGGTGATCCAGCCGGTGTCGACCGCGGTCATCAGGATCTTGTCGGTCTCGAACATCTCGCCCGCGCTGGTGCGGGTGAGCATGTTGAGTGCGGCCTTGGCCATGTTGGTGTGCGGGTGGCCGGGTCCCTTGTAGCGCCGCGAGAACTGCCCCTCCATCGCCGACACGTTGACGACGTACGCGCGCCGCGCCCCAGCGTGTACGGCGGCCCGCATCGCCGGCCGCAGCCGCGAGACGAGCAGGAACGGCGCGACCGAGTTGCAGAACTGCACCTCCAGCAGCTCCAGCGGGTCGACCTCGTCGACGTGCTGGGTCCAGGAGTTGGTGGTCTGCAGGTCGGGCAGCAGGCCGCCCGCGTCGACGGCGGTGCCGGCCAGGTGGGCGTCGAGCGACGCGGACCCCGCCTTGAGGGCCAGCGCGGTCAGCGACGCGGCGGTGTGGGCGGCCCGAGCATGCTCGAGCGACTCGCCCTCGTGATGGGCGACCGCGTCGCCGTCGAGCGCGCCGGCGATCGCGGCCGGGTGCGCCTCGGAGATCCGGTCGAAGGTGACCATCTCGGGCAGCATCGGCAGGTCCGGCAGCGGCGCGGACTCCATCTCGACCAGGTTGGAGTAGGCGCCCGGCGAGCGGCGTACGGTCTGGCAGGCGTTGTTGACCAGGATGTCGAGCGGGCCGTCTGCCGCGACGTCGTCGGCGAGCGCGATCACCTGGGTGGGGTCGCGCAGGTCGATGCCGACCACCTTGAGCCGGTGCAGCCAGTCGGCGGAGTCCTCCATCGCGGCGAACCGGCGTACGGCGTCCTTGGGGAAGCGCGTCGTGATCGTGGTGTGCGCGCCGTCGCGGAGCAGCCGGAGCGCGATGTACATCCCGATCTTGGCGCGGCCGCCGGTGAGCAGCGCGCGCCTGCCGGTGAGGTCGGTGCGCTGGTTGCGCTTGGCGTGGCTGAACGCCGCGCACTTCGGGCAGAGCCAGTGGTAGAACGCGTCGACGAGGGTGAAGTCCTCTTTGCAGATGTAGCAGCCGCGGGCCGTGATCAGCTCGCCCGCGAAGGCGCCCTGGGCGGTCGAGACGAGCGGGATGCCGGCGGTCTCGTCGTCGATCCGCATCGCCGAGCCGGTCGCCGTACTCTCGATGATCGCCTGATCGTGGGCCTGCCTGATCTGCCGGATCTCGGCACGACGGTTCTTCTTGATCAGCTTGTACATGTACGACGCCGCGCGCTTGACCGTGCGTACGTCGTCGTGGTCCGGGTGCAGCGTCGCGAGCTGGTCGAGCACCTTGAGGGTGGTCGCCAGGTCGTCGGGGTCGATCCGGGTGGGCGCGTCGGTCACCGGCGAATTCTCCCACCGCGGGAGCGGTAGCCCGCATTCGTCGCCTCCGGTGCGCGCGGGCCGCGCCACGTCGGCCTGTCTCTCGTGCTGCGTCGGTGGCGTTGGGGCTGGTGCATGAGAGCCGGGGTGGCGGGTACTGCGCCGGACGCCCGACCGGCTGGCCGGGCCGACGCTCGGGGTCGTCGATCCCGGCGGAGCGGAACGAGCGGGACCCCAGGAGGGGCGGATGCGGTTCGGTTTCTTCCTATCGTGTGAGGAGTACTCACCGCGCGAGCTGCTGGAGCAGGCGGAGCTGGCGGAGCGGGCCGGCTTCGAGGCGCTGTGGATCAGCGACCACTTCCACCCGTGGAACGACGTCCAGGGCCAGAGCCCGTTCGTCTGGTCGATGATCGGGGCGGTCGCGCAGCGGTGTCGCCTGCCTGTGACCACCGCCGTGACCTGCCCGACGGTGCGGGTGCACCCGGTGATCGTGGCGCAGGCGGCGGCGACCAGCGCCGTACTCCTCGACGGGCGGTTCCGGCTCGGGGTGGGCAGCGGCGAAGCGCTCAACGAGCACGTGCTGGGTGACGCCTGGCCGGCGACCGAGGTGCGGCTGGAGATGCTCGAGGAGGCGGTCGGGCTGATCCGCGAGCTCTGGACGGGCAAGGTGGTCAACCACCGCGGGCGCCACTACACGGCCGACCGGGCCCGGATCTACACGCTGCCGGAGCGACCGCCTGAGATCTACGTGTCCGGGTTCGGGCCGCACTCGACGGACCTGGCCGCCCGGATCGGTGACGGCTACGTGACCACGCAGGCCGACGAGGCGCTGCTGAAGCGGTTCAAGGACGGCTCGGGCGGCAAGCCGGCGCAGGTCGGTACCAAGGCCTGCTGGGCGCCGACCGAGGACGAGGCTGTCGAGATCGCACACAGGACGTGGTCGACCAGCGGCGTGCCGGGTGAGCTGGCGCAGGTGCTCCCCAGCCCGCAGCACTTCGAGCAGGCCGCCACGCTGGTGACCGAGGACCAGACTCGCGAGCGGGTGCCGTGCGGGCCGGACCCGACGCCGCATGTCGACGCGCTGCGGAAGTTCGTCGAAGCCGGTTTCGACGAGCTCTACGTTGCTCCGATGGGCCCCTTCTACCGGGAGTTCATCGAGCTGTACGGCGCCGAGGTGCTGCCGGAGCTGGGCAAGGTCGCCGCGTGAGCGGCGGTACGCCGGACGCGAGTCCCGGTCCCAGTCCCGGCGCCCGGTCGGCGCGAGTCGTCGCGCTCCTCATCGGGCTGCTGGTCGGGCTGGCCGGCTGTGGACTGGTGCCGTCGCGGCCGGCGGCCGACGACTGGGTCGCCGCTGCGCGAACGGCGCTCGACGACGCCGCGAGCGAGGTGGCCACGGTGCGACTCGTGCTCGAACAGGAACAGCAGGACCGGTTGCCTCCGTCGTACGCCGTGGTGGTCGCCGCGCGAAGCGAGGAGGCCGCGGGTACGGCGGCCGACAGCATCACCGCCCAGCAGCCGCCCGACTCCAAGCGCCGGGAGTACGACGCGGTCGCGGCCGCCCTCGGCGACGCGGCCGCCCTGGTGGCCGAGGCCCGGATCGCCCTGGTTCGCCACGACGCCGCCGCCTATCCGGGCCTGGCCGAGCGGTTGTCGCAGCTGCAGACCCGGCTCGCGCAGCTCGACACGAGCGTGGCCCGATGAAGAAGTACCTCCAGGTCGCGCTCGGGATCCTGACCGCCATCGGCGGCTTCGTCGACATCGGCGACCTGGTGACCAACGCCCAGGTCGGCGCCCGGTTCGGGTTGAGCCTCGGCGGCGTGGTGGTGCTCGGCGTAGTCGGCATCTGCGTGTACGCCGAGATGTCCGGCCGAGTGGCGGCGGTCAGCGGCCGGGCCACCTTCGACCTGGTCCGCGAGCGCCTCGGTCCGCGGGTCGGGCTGCTCAACCTGGCCGCCTCGATGGCCGTCACCTTCCTGACCTTCGTCGCCGAGATCGGCGGCGTCGCGCTGGCGCTCGAGCTGGTCAGCTCTGTGAGCGAGGTGCTGCTGGTGCCGTTCGTGGGCGCCCTGGTGTGGGTGATCCTGTGGCGCGCGAAGTTCAGCCCGATGGAGAACACCCTCGGCCTGGCCGGGCTGGCGCTGGTGGTCTTCGCCGTCGCGCTGTGGCAGCTCGGCCCGGACTGGGGTGCGCTGGGACACCAGCTGGCCACCGCCGACAAGCCGGTCGGTGAGGCCTGGACGACCTACGCCTACTACGCGGTGGCGCTGTTCGGTGCGGCGATGACGCCGTACGAGGTGTTCTTCTTCTCCTCCGGCGGCGTCGAGGAGAGGTGGACCGCGAAGGACCTCGGGGTGATGCGGGCCAACGTGTTCATCGGGTTCCCGCTCGGCGGCGTGCTGTCCCTGGCGATCGCCGGATGTGCCGCGCTGGTGCTGCAGCCGGCGGGCGTCACCGTCGA
>Ga0137375_10011396_pt1 | contig 10518 bp, 6 predicted proteins | sample SagtaG_24_FD_104936 | JGI IMG/M metagenome (GOLD analysis project Ga0137375, IMG submission 104936) | Vadose zone soil microbial communities from Sagehorn Ranch, Mendocino, California, USA - Sage1_R_113_16 metaG | ecosystem: Environmental > Terrestrial > Soil > Vadose zone | place: USA...
AGAGCTTGATGCCGGCGGCAGCGGCGCGACCGAAATTGCCGAAGGTGACGGTGACCGAGACGTGTCCGGAGTGCGGCTCGCCGATGGAGGTGCGCAGCGGTCGCAAGGGGCCGTTCCTCGGTTGCACGGAGTACCGCAAGACCAAGTGCAAGGGCACGCGCGAGGCGTCGCCGGAGTTGCTGGAGAAACTGCAGGCAGCCAACAAGGCGTGAGGATACCTCTCGTTCCCAAACTCTGTTTGGGAACGCACATCCGCGAAACTCTGTTTCGCGCCCCTGGACGCCTGGGCCGAAACAGAGTTTCGGGCAAGGACGTTCCCAAACAGAGTTTGGGAACGAGAGCCAGCTTCTTCGCAGGAGGAGTGCTAACCCGCAAGCGGGATCGCGGCGCTGGCGTCAATCAGGCCGGGGGCGGCGGACGCCCTTCAGGTGGAGGGCGTGGATCTGCTCGACCAACCCCGGCTGCTTGGGATCCTCAGCCAGCGCCTTTTCGTAGAGCACAAGGGCGCGTTCCGACAGTTGCCACGATTCGTACAACATCCCCAGTTCGATGAGCGCGCGGACGTGATGCGGATTGAGGTGGAGGGCCTGCTGGTAGCGCTTCAGAGCACCATCGACGTCGCCGGCCTGGCGGCGGCGCCAGCCGTCCTCGACGTAGGCGTCGGGCAGTTCCGGCTCTGCGGCGAGCCAGTCCTGCACCATCTGGTCGGCATCGTGTTGGCGGCTCGTCTGGCGGAGCAAGACCGCGAAGGCGTGGCGGCAATTCGCGTGGTTGCCCGACTGGCCCAAACACCGCCGGTAATACTCTTCCGCCCTGTCCGTTTTCCCCTGACGGTCGTAACACTGCCCGATATTATACAGCAGGTTGGCATCGCCGGGCTGTTTGACCAGGGCTTCCTCAAAGCTCTCGCGGGCGTTGAAGTAGTCGCCGCGCTGGAACAGGTCCAGGCCGTCCTCGGTGTACGCCCGGGCGCGTTCGTCGATGCGTGGTGGACAGCCCAGGCAAGGCAAAAGGAAAAAGGCAAAAGGAAAAAGGACAAGGCGCCCCTTTCCTATCTTCCTTTTTCCTTTTGCCTTTTTCCTTTTGCCTTGTTGTGGAGTCGTGGGCATCTCCGCTTCCCTCCGCGGCGGACGATAGCGGAAGCAGCGGAAAAGAGAAAGAGTAGTTGCCAACGAGCGGCGGGGTTTATCCCCGCCGTCCGGACGGCGGGGATAAACCCCGCCGCTCGTTGACAACTGAGGAGAGTTTATGTCGCTCGCGGACGAGGTGCTGGCGGATCGCTTCAAGGGTTGTCTGCGCGGCCTGGCAGTGGGCGATGCGCTCGGGGCGAAGTTCGAGGCGCAGTCCGGCGACTCGATTCGCGCTCGCTTCGCCACGGTCAATGCCCTGATGGACTATCCGCAGGAAGAGATCTGGTACACCGACGACACGCAGATGACCATCGGTGTCGCCGAGACGCTCATCGCCCACGGAGAGATCCTTGAGGAGCCGCTGTGCGCGGCGTTCGTGGCGAACTATCTGCCGTCGCGCGGTTACGGCCGCGGCGCCCGTGCCGTGCTCGACGCGATGGAGGACGGCAAGGATTACCGGCAGGTCGCGGAGGAGTATTTTCCGGGCGGCTCCTACGGCAACGGCGCCGCCATGCGCGTCGCGCCGGTCGGGCTGCTCTTCCGCGACGACCACTATCGGCTGTTGGAGCAGGCCCGCCTGTCCGCCTTGCCGACGCACCGCCATCCGCTGGGGATCGAGGGGGCGCAACTGCTGGCGCTGGCGGTGGCGCTCGCTTCGGCCAGCGAGCACTTCGAGCGTGGCCCCTTCTTTGCCGAACTCATCGCCGCGTGCGAGTCGAGGCCATACCGCGACCAGATGGAGGCGGCGGCGACGGTGCGCGATGTGGACGGGCTGGCGAAGCTGGGCAACCGCATCGAGGCGCTGCATTCCGTCCCGACGGCCATCGCCAGTTTCGCGCTCACGCCAGAATCGTTTGCCGCGACGATCGGCCACGTCATTTTCCTTGGCGGCGATACGGACACGCTGGCGGCGATGGCGGGCGCTCTGTCCGGGGCGTACCTCGGGTCACGCGGACTGCCGCGGCGACTGGCGAAATTGCTGGAAACGAGCCCCAAGGGCCGGGCTTACCTGCGCGAGCTGTCGTGGAAGCTGTTTGTGCTCTATCAACGCGGTCGCTCGACTACCTAAAGCCTCACAGAAGAACGAGCGGCGGGGTTTATCCCCGCCGACCAGACGGCGGGGATAAACCCCGCCGCTCGTTCTCAAGGAGGGTTCCATGACGGCAACACACCCAAGCGGGGACAAGCGCTTCAAGGTTCTCGACGTGACGATGAAGCGCCACGGCTTTCAGCAGGACGCGCTCATCGAGGTGCTGCACAAGGCGCAGGATTTGTTCGGCTACCTGGAAATGGATGTACTGCTGTACGTCGCTCACGGTCTGAAGTTGCCGCCGAGCCGTGTCTACGGTGTTGCCACCTTTTACCACCTCTTTTCACTCAAACCACAGGGCCAGCACACCTGCGTCGTCTGCATGGGGACCGCCTGCTTTGTCAAGGGGGCCAGCCAGTTGCTTGAGGTCCTCGAAGGCGAGGCGCACGTCAAGGCTGGCGAGACGACGCCGGACAAGAAACTCTCCGTGCTAACCGCTCGCTGTATCGGTGCCTGCGGCATTGCCCCCGCGGTTGTCTACGATCAGATACCGGCCGGCCATCAGACTCCCGAGACCGTGATGGACCACCTGAAAGGATGGCTCACCGATGGACCGCGCTGAACTGCTCGCGCTGGCCGATCGGCACCGCGCGGCGCGTCCGCCGTGTCGAATCCGCTGCTGCATGGCCGCCGGCTGCCAGTCCGCCAATGGCGAGGGGGTCAAGCAGGCGCTCGCGAAGGCGGTGCAGGGCGCCGGTCTGAGCAAGGAGATCGAGGTTCAGGACGTTGGCTGTCTGCGCTGGTGCGGGGCGGGGCCGCTGGTGCAGCTCGATCCGTCGGGCGCGATGTATCGCAACGTCCGCCCCGAGGACGCCCCGGCGCTGGTGGCTACGGTGAAGGGCGACGGGGAGGGCGGCCCCGCGCGCGTCGATTTGCAGCACCCCTTTTTCACGCGGCAGTTGCCGATCGTCCTGGAGAACTCCGGCCAGATCGACCCCGAGCGTCTGGAGGAATATCTCACCGCGGACGGTTATCAGGCACTGTACCACGCGCTGTTCGAGATGAATCCGGCCGACGTGGTCGCGGCGGTGACGCGCAGTGGCTTGCGCGGCCGCGGTGGTGCCGGCTATCCGACCGGCCTGAAGTGGGCGACGGTCGCCAAGAACCCCGGCAAGACGAAGTACGTCATCTGCAACGGCGACGAGGGCGACCCGGGCGCCTTCATGGACCGCAGCGTGATGGAGAGCGATCCGCACCGCGTCCTGGAGGGCATGGCGATCGCCGCGTACGCCGTCGGCGCCGCGCAGGGTTTCGTCTATGTCCGTGCCGAGTATCCGCTCGCTGTGGCGCGGCTCAACAAGGCGATCCAGCAAGGCAATGGCGTGGGCGTGCTGGGGACGCAGATTTTCGGCACGCCGTTCAACTTCCGCGTCGATGTGCGCATCGGTGCCGGTGCGTTCGTCTGCGGCGAGGAAACGGCGCTGATCGCGTCGGTCGAGGGCAAGCGCGGCCAGCCGCGGCCGCGGCCGCCCTATCCCGCCGAGTCCGGCCTGTGGGGTGCGCCGACGCTCATCAACAACGTCGAGACGTACGCCAACATCCCGACGATTCTCCGCAAAGGGGCGGACTGGTACGCCGCCATCGGCACGGAAAAGAGCAAGGGCACGAAGGTCTTTTCGCTGACAGGCAAGGTGGCAAATACCGGACTGATCGAGGTGCCAATGGGGACGACCCTGCGGACCATCGTCGAGGAGATGGGCGGCGGCGTGCCGGGGGGCCGCGTCAAGGCGGTGCAGACCGGCGGGCCGTCCGGGGGGTGCATCCCGGCCGAGTTGCTGGACACGCCGGTCGATTACGAGTCGCTGACGAAGCTCGGTTCCATCATGGGCTCGGGCGGCATGATCGTGATGGACCAGGCGACGAACATGGTGGAGGTGGCCCGTTTCTTCATGGAGTTCTGCATGGATGAGTCGTGCGGCAAGTGCATCCCGTGTCGCGCCGGCACTGTGCAGATGTATCGGCTACTGACAAAGATCGTGCGGCGCGAGGCGGGGGTGGCCGACCTGGAGCAGCTCCAGAAACTATGCCAGATGGTTCGCGAGACGAGCCTGTGCGGCCTGGGGCAGACGGCGCCGAACCCGGTGCTGAGCACGATCCGGTATTTTCTGCCAGAGTATCAGACGCTGTTGCGAACGTGAGGCCGCGCAGAGGCGCCTAAATAGCAGCACGGGTAAGGGAAAGTAGTCCGCTCGCGGAGCGAGCGGAACCCTCTGCTCGCGGAGCGAGCAGACTACTTTCCCTCTTGCCAGGCTTTAGTTAGACAGGGAGAGGCTCCAGCTGGACGAGGTTGTCGAAGAACGTCGCCCCGCCGCCCAGATCGGTCAGGCGTGTGCTCGTCGTGCTATTGCCGTTCACGCCGTCCGGCGTGTAGCGATTCCACCATACGCCCAGCGCCACCACCACGCCCTGCTTGACCGTTTCGCCGACGACGGCCCGCGCCCGGAAGGCCCCACGGTCGTTGAACACACGCACCCATTGACCATCGGTAATCTCCCTTTCGGCAGCGTCGTGCGGGTGGATCTCGACTGTCGGTTCGCCGGCCTTGCGGCGCAGGGGGGCGACGTTGACGAAGCTGGAATTCAAGAACGACGGCGCCGGCGGGCTAAGCATTTGCAGAGGGAAGCGGGCCGCCAGGTCGGGGCGTGTCTGCGGATCTTCGTGCGGCGGCGTGTAGGTCGGCAGCGGGTCGATCCCCAGCGCTGCCAGTCCGGGACTGTAAAGCTCGCACTTGCCCGAAGGTGTCCCGAAGCCACCGGCAGCAAATGGGGCATAATCCAGCGCCAGGTTCAGCCGTACCGGCCCGTCGCGGCGCAGGCGCTCCAGGTCGATGCCCGCGAAGGCACTCATCGCCGGAAACCGTTTCGGAATCGACCAGGTGGTCAGCGCCTCCGCGGCGAGTTGCTCGTCGGTGACGTCGAACAACTCCGGCTCGAAACCCAAACGCCGGGCCAGCAGCCGAAAGACGTCGGTGTTACTCTTCGCCTCGGCGAGCGGGGCGATGGCTGGCTCGCTCGTCTGCACGTACAGATGGCCGTAGGAGCCGTGCAAATCGAAGTGTTCCAGTTGCGTCGTCGCCGGCAGGAGCACGTCGGCGTAGTCGGCGGTGTCGGTCTGAAACTGCTCGTGAACGACCGTAAAGAGATCCTCGCGCCGCAAGCCCTGTAGTACGCGCCCCTGATCCGGACAAACAGCAGCGGGATTGGCGTTATAGACGTACAATGCCCGCACCGGCGGTGGGGCCAGTTCGTTATTGAGGGCTTCCGCCAGCTGCACCATGTTGATCGTTCGCGTCCCCGGACGAATGAGATCGGGTCGCTCCAGTTTGGCGGTGTTGAAGGGATACAGCATGCTCGTGCTGAGCAGGGCACCGCCGCCGGGATGACGCCAGGCCCCGATGACCGCCGGCAAGCAAGTGATGGTCCGCACCGCCATGCCGCCCCCGGCGTGGCGCTGCAAGCCGTAGTTCAGCCGGATCAGCGCCGGCCGCGTCGTGCCGTACGCGCGGGCCAGTTTCTCGATGTCGGCGACGTCCAAACCAGTGATCGCGGCGACACGGGCCGGCGAATACTCTTCCAGGGCGCGGCCACGCAGGGCATCGGCTCCAAGACAATAGCGCTCCAGATAATCGTCATCTTGCAGGCCGTCGCGCCAGAGGATGTGCATCAGGCCGAGCGCGAGGGCGGCGTCGGTGCCGGGGCGGATCGGCAGCCACCAGTCGCTTTTCGCCGCCGTCTGACTTTTGTACGGGTCGATGCTCACGATCGTGGCGCCGGCCTTGCGCGCCTGGTGCATCAGCACCCACAGATGGCTGTTGGTGACGCTGGTGTTCGAGCCCCAGTTGATGATGTAACGGCTGTGGACGGCCGTTTCGGGATCGAGCGCCGCTCGGGTGCCGAGGGTGATGTCGCAGCCGGCGGCGCCGGCGGTGGCGCAGATGGTGCGGTCCAGGAGCGACGCGCCGAGGCGATGGAAGAAACGGCGGTCGAGGCTGCTGCCCTGCAGTTTGCCCATCGTGCCGGCGTAACTGTAGGGCAGGATCGCCTGCGGTCCGTCGGCTGAGGCGGCAATTTCCTGGAAACGGCGGGCGATCAAGTCGATGGCCTCGTCCCAGCCGACACGCCGGAATTGCCCACTCCCCTTCGGGCCGGTGCGGACCAGCGGCCATTTGAGCCGCTCGGGGTGGTAGACGCGGTCGAGGTAGTGAGCCACCTTCTGGCAGAGGAAGCCGCGCGTGAACGGGTGATCGGCATCCCCACGCAGGCTGACCGCTTGCCCGTCGCGGACGCCGACGAGCATGCTGCAGGTGTCGGGGCAGTCGTGCGGACAAACGACGCGGACGGTATGGAGGGATGCCATCGCCATGTGCTCGATATCTCCTTTGTGGTACCGCTTCGGGCCGAGAAGCCGGTTCAAACCTCTGGAGCGCGGGCGTCCCGCCCGCAGCCTGGTGTCTTGGCAGCGGGCGAGACGCCCGCGCTCCGGAGGTTTGAAACCACTTCTTATTGGTGCCACTCGCCGACGAACGGCTGGTAATACTTCCGATACTGCCGATAGTGCCAGGCCGGCGCCGACGGCAACCCTTCCTGACCGAGCGCATCGACCGCCACCACCCAGTAGCGGCGCGTGTCCTTGCCGATGCCCGCGTCGGTGTAGCGTAACTCCGCCACCGGGTCGGCGGTCAGGCGCGTCACCTTCTGGCCGGGGCCGTTGATGCGCGGGCTTTCCATACGATAAACGCGATACCCTTTCACGCCTTTGTCGGGGTTCGCCGCCCAGCGGAGATGGCACGATGCACCGTCTTCCCGCGCAAACAACCACTGCGGCGCGGAGGGAATCGTCAGCACATACGGCGACGGGCCGCTCTCGGTGCCCAGCGCGTTGACCGCCCGAATGCGGTACGCGTAGACTCCGTACCGATATTCCTTGCCCTTCTCATCGAGTTGGTCGCGGCGGAAGCCGTGCTTCCACACTGGTTCGCCCTGGATAGCCTGCGGTTTCGTCAGGTCGAGGGCGCGGTCCGTGTAGGCCGCCTCCTTGAGCGGTTCCCTCGTCAAGCGGACGAACGCGCCGATGCTCCGAATCGTGCCGGCGCTCGGCTCCGCCAGTGGCGGCGTGTCCTTCTTCAGCCGCACTACTTCATCCTCGGTGAAGACCTCCACTGGGGCGCGCTCAACGTGATAGCCGACTATGTCGCTCCCTGAAGGCGGTCTCCAGGTCACTTGCACCTCGCGCGCCGAGAGGACCGACGCGACCGCATCCTCGACGATGCGCGGTTGCGTCCGCCCGGTGGCCGCGTCGCTCCATTCGCCGTCCTTGTCGGGGAGGGCGCGGACCTGATAGTGATAGACGTTGCCCCGGAGCAGGTCGCGATCCTGCCACGTCGTTTCCTTGCCCCCGAGTTTCGCGACCACCTTGAACTGAGCCGTCCACGGCGAGGCCCCTTCGCCGCGGTGGATCTGATACGCCTTCGCCCCGGGCGCCGCCGTCCACTTGAGGACCGCGTTGCCGCCCGGCTGCGTGGTCACCGTCAGCCCTGCCGGCGGCTGTGTCATCACCGGCTTGACCGGACCAGCGCGATAGGTCCAGATCTGCTGCTCGCGGTCCACACCGGGCACGCGCTCCGTCGGATTGATGTACGCCTCCATCAGCACCATTTGCTGATCGGGCACGGCGACCATGATGCGGCGACGGTTGCCCGAGCCGTCCGGCTCGCGCGGCGGCCGCATCCGCTTCCAGGTGTTCGTGCCGGCGTTGTAGGTCCAGGTCTGCAGGCGACTACCGAGGAGTTTGTCTTCGGTTTGCCTGTCCCACACCCGCACCACCGCCACGACCACGCGCTGGGCGGCATCGTAGGCCAGCACCGCGTCGTTGCGGTCCGTCGGCGGTTGCACGGCCGGCTTCATGTCGCGCCACTCGTTGCGGGCGAGGTCGTAAGCCCAGGTGTGCGGATCGTCGGTGAACTGCGAGCCGAACAGGATGTGCAGTTTGCGAGCCGCGTCGTAGGCCATGTTGCCGGCGCTGCGCGGGGCCGGCTGCTTCGCGGGCCGCATCCGTGTCCAGGTGTTCGTGTACGGGTCGTAAACGAGCGTCCCTTCCTGGCTGCCCTCACCGCCGAAGACGACCGCAACCTGATACTCGCTGTCCCAGGCGGCGCAACGAAGCGGCGCGACGCGCGGCGCCGGGGCGGGCCGCATGTCGCGCCAGGTGTTCGTGGCGAGGTCGTACGTCCAGATCGACGTGTTGTTGAGATAGTTCTCGCGGAACCAGTGCCAGCCGTGCGAGCCTGAGAAGGCAGGGAAGCGCAGATAGCGGCCGCTGGTCGGGTCGAAGACGTTCTGCTGAGCGCAGCAGACGCCCGGAGGCGAACGATTCGGCTCCTTTAACTCCCATTTCATGGTGACCGGGTCGAGCACCCACGTCTCGGCGTTCTGCTCGCCGCCGCCGCCCTGGTTGTGGCCGCCCCAGCGGATGACTCGGCGGTTGACGCTGTCGTACGCCAGTGCCGCCTCGTAGCCCATGCCCGGCGAGATAGGGGCCGTCTTGAGGGGACTGCGCTTGACCCAGGTGTTCGGCTCCTGCGTCAGCGGTGGCGCGCCCGCCGGCGTCAGGCTCGCGGCGAGGAAAAGACACGTGGCCGGAATCAGCATGCGACGCTTCATGGATTCACCTCCCGGATGCCCTCGATGACGTGCGGCCGACGCTCGACATTGCCCGCCACGTCCTCCGCGTGAGCGCTGAGCCGCAGCGCCTGGCCTTCGGTTCGCGGTAACGCCACTTCCCACTCGGCGAAGTTCGGCCGCAGCGCTCGCGCTTCGCGACCGTTCACCACGACGCGCTTCACCTCGCCGTTGTCAGATGTGGTCCCGCGCACGATCGCCAACTTCTCCATCGTGCGAACGTGCGTGAGGACGGTGATCGGGGGCAGGTCGTCCACCGGGGCCAGCGGCCGTGGATAATCCGCCTCCTTTGGGGTGGTGCCCTTGGCGGCAAATTCCTTGTGGACCGCCACCTGATCCATTTTGACTCCGCGATAGGCGTGATTCTGATACACCGGCCGCCAGATGCCGTAATTGGCGTTCCAGATATCCAGATTGTCCACCATGACCGACGGTGCTGCGGGATGGATGGCCCAGTGGACATTCCAGCTCTTCAAATTGCGAATCACGAAGGGATGCTGCGGGTCGGGGCCGACGCCATTCACGCCCTCGCCGAACGGCACGCCGCCGCCGAGGTTGAACGCATGCCGGCGCTGGCAGTTGGCCTCGTTGTCCTCGAAGCGCACAAACGGCAGCGTGCGGATATCGACCCTGCGGACACCGCCATCAGGCTGCCGGATCGGCAATACGGGGTCGAACTCGCGCGTCTTCATCGCCTGGAAGAAGTAGCCATATTCGTCGCACTCGCAGGCGACGTTGCGCGTGAAGGTGTTGAGGCAGTTCGCCCACCAGAAGCCTGCCCCGTCGTTGTGATCGAACGGTAGCACCTGCTTCGGCAGCGGCTTCGTCGTGTACGCCTGCACGGCGAGGTTGCGGTCGAGGACGTTGTAGACTTCCGTGCCGTCTTCCATGAAGAAACCGTGGCCCAGGCTCTTGTAACCGACGCAATCGCGCACCACGAGGTAATTCGTGCCGTGGATCGTCAGCCAGCGATTGCCGCTGTCCCAGATCGAGGCGCCGAGGACATAACTGCCGCGCATGCTGTCGCGGACGACGTGATAGTGCAGGCTGTAGCGGCCGAGCACGCCCGGCATGCCGAGGTGGCGGAACTCCGCGTAACTGATCGCCCCGGCGGAACCGTGATGATACATCGTATGCCCGCGGCCGCGCTGTGGGTCCGCCGATTCGACGATCACGTTGCGGCTCAGGTTCGCCACGTCGCCGCGATAGTCCCCTGTGCCGAGGTGCTCATATTGCAGCGGTTTGTCGAGTGTCAGTTTCGTCCCGTCGATGCTCCGAATGGTGCGCTCCTCGGTCTGGGTGCTGTCGCGGACACTGGGCTGGAAGGTCTTCTTCGACTTGTTCTGCCGCGTGGTGGCGGTCAGGATCATACGGTCGCCGATTCGCCAGCCAGTGACCATCTCGCCGAGTGTCACCGTGTTGTCACCGACCTGCGCGGTATCACCCAGCTTGACAAAGGTGCGGCTGAGCGGCGCCCCGTGGAAGTCCATGCGGCCGCCGCAGCAGACGATCGCCGGACACGATTGTTTGTCCATCCGCTCGACATACACCAGGCGAATCAGGGCGGTATGCTGCGCAGGGATGGGCCGGTCGGAAGTGCCGACTTCGAGGGCCGGCCGCT
>Ga0137375_10011397_pt1 | contig 10517 bp, 11 predicted proteins | sample SagtaG_24_FD_104936 | JGI IMG/M metagenome (GOLD analysis project Ga0137375, IMG submission 104936) | Vadose zone soil microbial communities from Sagehorn Ranch, Mendocino, California, USA - Sage1_R_113_16 metaG | ecosystem: Environmental > Terrestrial > Soil > Vadose zone | place: USA...
CCCCGCGGTTGTGGATGAACCAGCCGAACGGTCCCCGCAGCGGGGCCGGCACCGCCCCGAACGCCTCGCCGCCGGGCACGAAAGCGTCCCAGCTGCCGCGGTCGGTTCCGGGCTCGAACGCGACCACCCGCTGGCAGCCGAACAGCCGCCGCGCCGCCTCGCGCGCACTGCCCAGGATCTCGGCCACGCTCTCCAGCTCCAGCGCGCGGTCGGCGAACGAGACCAGCGCGTCGCGCGCCATCGCGCCGAGCTCCGCCTCGCTCGACCGGCGGCCGGCCCGCGCCAGCGAGACCGCCAGCCACACGACCGCGATCGCGCAGGCGGCCGCGATGCTCAGGATCGTCTCGGCACTCCTCATGGCGGGACCCGGGCTCCTGGCGCGCTCATGCGTCGCTCGTCAGCTCGAAGGCGAGGCAGGTCATGTCGTCGCCGAGCGGTTGGCCCTCGACGTACTCTTCCACCCGCGCGACCAGGAGGTCCGGCAGGCGGACCGCCGGCTGGTTGGCCAGCCCGGCGACGAGCGCGCGAAAGCGCTTGTCGCCGAACGGCTCCATGACGGGCGACCCGGCCTCGGTGAAGCCGTCGGTGTAGAGCAGGAGCTTGTCGCCCAGCTCGAGATTGCGGCCGAACGTCTCGTACTGCACCTCCGGCTGCACGCCGAGCGCGTCGCCGCGCGCGACCAGCTGCTCGAGCCCGCGCGCGCCGATGACGAGCGGGAAGTTCTGCCCCGCGTTGGCGAACGTGATGCGGCCGGTTCCGGCGTCCACGACTGCGGCAAACCCGGTCATGAGGTAGCGCCGCCGGCCGGACCGGTAGACCGCCCGGTTCAGCGCGGCCAGGAGCCGGCCGGGATCCAGGTCGGCCCCCTCGATCTGCCAGTGCGCGTCGATCGTCCCCTTGGCGACGGCGGCGAGGAGCGCCGGCGCGGCGCCGTGGCCCGTCGCGTCGGCCACCACGAGGAGCACGCGGTCCTCCCCGAGGTCGCGCCAGGCCCACAGGTCGCCGCCGCACTCGGCGAAGGGGCGGTAGATCCCGCGCAGCGCGAAGGTCGGCCGTCGCACCGGCCGTTCGCTCGGCATGAGCGACTCCTGCACCGCGGTGGCCAGATCGAAGCTCTGGGTCAGCTGCCTGCGGTCGCGCGCCTCGGCGTCGAGGAACGTGTTGGCGACCGCCACCGTCGTGTAGGCCCGCATCGCACGGTAGAACGTGTCGAGCCGGGTGGTGCGCGGGGCGACCGGCGGCCCGATGAGCCCGAGCCCGAGCAGGAGCCCGCGGTGGCGGAGCGGCAAGAGCACGTCGCCGCCCAGCTTCGACATGAGCTGGCGCGCCTCGGCCGCGCCCTCCTGCCCGGCTCGCTCCAGGTCCGACCGGGTGATCGGATTGACCGTGTCGCCGAGCCAGAGGAAGGCGGTGGTTGCGTCGCCCAGGTCCTGGGTCACCTCCTCCTTGCCGCCGGCCAGGATACGGACCCCGCCGTCCGGGCTCGGGGCGACCAGCACCGCGCGGGTGCCTCCCAGCGCGGCCGACACCGCGTCCTGGAACTCCACCGAGACATCGAGGATGTCGTCCGCCTCCAGCGCTCGCTGCAGGAAACGCTGTGCGGCCAGGTCGCCGGTCTGGTCCCCGGCCGCGCGCGCCTCCAGGCGGGGCTGAAGCAGCGCCAGGTCGATGAGGAGATAGAGCGCGCCGGTCGCCGCCAGGACCGCGCCGAGCGGCTCCTGGATGCCGATCACGGCACCGGCGGTGCCGAGTGCGAAGGCCGGAGCGGCAATGGCAAGGCTGTTCATCCAGGGGAAGCGTCCGCCGGCCGACTCGCGCCCCATGGAGGTCATCCTACCGCAGACTGGCTCGAGGGCTCCGATGCGGCGGGCGTTTCGCGGCGCGCGGGCGCCGGGGGTATACTTCCGATTCGCCGAGTCGGGGCGGGCCGCGTCGCGGCGACCTGTTCACGCCGCATGAGTCTTGTCGAGCTGGACGACGCAGTGCTTCGCGCCGCCGATGCGGTCGGCGGGCTCATGGAGTTCTGGGGCTTCAAGCGCAACATGGGCCGGATGTGGTGCGTGCTCTATCTCTGCGACCGGCCCCTCTCGGCGGGCGATCTCGGGCAGCTGCTCCAGCTGTCGGCCGGCGCCGTGTCGATGACGCTGGCCGAGCTCGTCAAGTGGGGCGCGGTCAAGAAGAGCTGGGTGCCCGGCGAGCGGCGCGATTACTACGAGCCGGAGACCAGCATCTGGAAGATGGTGTCGCGCGTGTTCCGCGAGCGCGAGCTGCAGCAGATCCACGCCGCGATCGAGGCCTTCGAGGAAGTGTCGGCCGGGCTCGGCAAGCGCCGCCTGGGCGCCGGGCTCGAGGAGGCGGAGCGGCTCGACTTCGCGCAGGACCGGGTGCGAGGCCTCCTCGACCTGGCTCGCATCGGCGAGGCGCTGCTCGATTCCATGCTGTCGGGACGACCGATCGACGCGGGCCCGCTCGTCCGCTTCAAGAAGGAAAGCGAATAGGGTGAAGTGAAGTGCCCGCCGAAAAGAGAAGCGGCGAGCCTTCCGGTTCGCCGCCTCCGCAGAGTCTTCGGTTTTTGAAGTGGTTCGTGATTGGGTCCTGTGCTTACTCGGATCGGCGGAAAGTCACGCGATTGGAATTTCCTTTATCGCGACGCACGGTGTGATGCCCGTGGCATTTGTCCCGACCCTCGAGCGAGGAGTCTGTCGGACCTGTCGCGCTCGCGTCTACGAGCCGACCCAACCTGCCCTGCGCCGGATGGCGCAGGGCGCATCTGGGCCCGGTGGGCTCTCTCCGGTCAACGACACCCCCTTCTGCTTGACCGACCAGCTTCCCTCTTGCCTGGCTTGCCTGGTCGGTGGCTGGTTGTGCCAGCGCGCTGACGTCGGATCCATTTCCACACTAAGTTCGCCACAAGAGCGTGGCAAGAGTTTTTTGCTCGGTCGATGAGCCTCTGATGATGGAGTAAGGTTCTCGCAGTGATCCGGGTCGACGAGCTCGTGAAGACGTTCCGCGTGCACAGGCGACCGCCGGGGATGCGCGCTGCCCTGCGATCCATCTTCAAGCGCGAGTACGAGATCGTGCGCGCCGTCGGTGGCGTCTCGTTCCGGATTGAGCGCGGCGAGCGAGTCGGGTTCCTCGGCCCCAACGGCGCGGGCAAGACCACCACCCTCAAGGTCCTTTCCGGCCTCCTGCACTCGACCTCCGGTTCCGTCGAGGTGAACGGCTTCGACCCGCGCCGGCGCGAAGCCGCCTTCCTGAAGGGCATCACGCTGGTCATGGGGCAGAAGAACCAGCTCATCTGGGACCTGCCGGCGGCGGAGACCTATGCCCTGAACCGCGCGCTCTTCGACGTGCCGCGGGCCGAGTTCGACGCGACCATGCGCGAGCTCGGCGAGCTGCTCGACCTCGAGAGCCTGTCCACCAAGCCGACCCGCCAGCTCTCGCTGGGCGAGCGCATGAAGTGCGAGCTGGCCGCCGCGCTCCTCCACCGCCCCACCACGCTCTTCCTCGACGAGCCGACCATCGGGCTCGACGTCTCGATGCAGGTCGCGGTGCGCGAGTTCATCCGCTCGTACAACCAGCGCTACGAGGCGACCGTCCTCCTGACCTCTCACTACATGCAGGACGTCACCGCACTGTGCCCGCGCGTGATCGTGATCGACAAGGGCATGCTCATCTACGATGGCGATCTGCGGGCCCTGATCAGGAAGATGCACCCGAGCAAGCTCGTCTCGTTCACGCTGTCCGGCCCGGTCGCGCCGGACCAGCTCGAGCGGCTCGGCGAGGTGGTCTCGCGGGACAGCGGGCGCGTCGTCATCCGCGTGGCGCAGAATCGCCTGCGCGACGTGGTCGGCCACTCGCTGGCCTCGCTCCCTCTGGTCGATCTCAGCGTCGAGGACCCGCCGGTCGAGGACATCATGCGCCAGCTCTTCAGTCACGAGGACGGCGCGCCGGGCGAGGAGGGCGCGGCGAGCGGGCCGAGCGGCTGAGATGCCCTCGGGCCGCACAGCCAGCCCGGCGCTCGAGACGTGGCGGGCGGCGTTGCGGGCCGCGCCGGCCATGCTGCGCATCGGCGTGGCCGAGACCGTCGCCTACCGGGCCGAGTTCGTCGTCTGGATGCTGACCACGACGCTGCCGCTCATCATGCTGGGCCTGTGGACCAGCGTGGCGTCCGAGGCGCCGTTCGCCCGGTTCAGCGAGCGCGAGTTCGTGGCCTACTACCTGGGGGCGTTGATCGTCCGCAACCTGACCAGCTCGTGGGTGGTGTGGCAGCTCAACGAGGAGATCCGGCGCGGGATGCTGTCCTTCCGCCTGCTCCGCCCTGTCCATCCCTTCTTCACCTATGCGGCCAGCCACATCTCGGCGGTGCCGTTGCGGAGTCTCGTCGCGATCCCGTTCGCGCTCGTCCTGCTCTTCTCGAGCGCGCGAGAGATCCTGGTCACCGATCCGCTCCTGCTCGTCGTACTCGCCTTCTCGCTGCTCGGGGCCTGGCTCGTCACGTTCTTCGTCATGGTCATGATCGGCTCGGTGGGTCTCTTCGTGGACAAGTCGGTCGCCGTGTTCGACGTCTACTTCGGGATCTTCGCCGTCATGTCCGGCTACCTGGTGCCGCTCGCGCTCTTGCCCGGCTGGGCCAGGGAGATCGCGGCGTGGCTGCCGTTCCGCTTCATGCTCGCCTTCCCGGTCGAGCTGGCGATCGGCGAGTACTCGAAGCCGGGTCTGGGGGCGGCGGCGGCGCTGCGCGACCTGGCGATCCAGTGGGGCTGGGTGGTCCTCATCATCGGCTCGGCGGTGGCGGTCTGGCGGGCGGGCATCCGCCGTTACGAGGCGTTCGGGTCGTGAGGCGATGAGCGATGACGCGATGAGCAGCCTCGCGCGCTACGCGCGCCTCTTCGGCGTGCAGGTCCGGGCCTCGGCGGTGACGTCCATGCAGTACCGGGTCGACTTCATGGTCGAGGGTGCGATGTCCTTCTACTGGCTGGGCTGGAACCTGGTCCCGCTGCTCATCCTCTACAACCAGCGCGAGACGGTGGCCGGCTGGGACTTTCCCTCGGCGCTGGTCGTCATCGCGTGGTTCACGTCGCTGCGGGGTCTCATCGAGGGTGCCATCAATCCTTCGCTCCTCGGCGTGGTCGAGAAGATCCGGACCGGCGAGTTCGACTACCTCTTGCTCAAGCCGGCCGACGCGCAGTTCCTGGTCTCCACTGCCAGGTTCGAGCCGTGGAAGGTGATCGACATCGTGGGCGGCGTCGGGCTTGCCGCCATCGCCTTCGTCATGCTGGGCCGCGCCCCCGCGGCCTCCGATGTGGCGCTGTGCGCGCTCCTCCTGTTCGCCGCCGCCCTGGTCCTCTACTCGATCTGGATCCTCATCATCTGCGCCTCGTTCTGGGTGGTCCGGCTGGACAACCTCATCCACCTCTTCAACGCGGTGTTCGACGCAGCCCGCTGGCCGGTCGCGATCTTCCGCGGCATCTGGCGCATCCTCTTCACCTTCGTCATCCCGCTCGCGCTCATGACCACCTTCCCGGCCATGGCCGTCCTGGGTACGCTCGACGCGAAGAGCGTCGCGTTCGGGCTGGGCGGCGCCCTCCTCTTCGCCGCCGCGTCCCGCGCCATCTGGCGGAGGGCCATCCGCAGCTACACGTCGGCGTCCAGCTGAAGTCGTCGCTCACGACGTCGACTCGTCTCCGATAAGGGCGACGAGGGTCGCGATGAGCGCCTGCGCGCGCGGGATCAGCGTCTGCACGTCGACGTACTCGTCGTGGGTGTGGAAGCCGGCCCCGCGCGGACCGAGCCCGTCGATGACCGGCACGCCGACAGCGCTGACCGTGTTGGCGTCGGAGCCGCCGCCGACCAGTCCGGACTCGCCGCCGCCGAGGCCGAAGCGGCTGGCCTGCTCGGCGTAGAGCTGGTACAGGGCCGCGGACGAGTCCGTGCGTTCGAGCGGGGGTCGCCGCACGCCGCCGTCGAGCGAGAAGGTGACGCCGGTCTCGGCAGAGACGGCGCGTGCGGTGCGGTCGATGCTCGCGACCAGGTCGGTGCCGTCGGCGGCGCGCACGAAGCGGAGATCGACCCCGCACGCCGCCTCGGCCGGCACCGTGTTCTTGGCCTCTCCGCCCGAGACGAGGCCGACGTTGATGGTGACCCCGCGATCGTAGTCGGTGAGCTGCTGCAGGCGATCGATCAGCCGGGCCAGCCCCCAGATGGCGTTCACGCCCTCGGCGTGCGCGTTGCCGGCGTGGGCGGCGCGCCCGCGCGCGCGCACCTTGAGGCTGCCGGTCCCCTTGCGCCGGGTCACGACCGCGTCATCGCGCCGGCCCGACTCGAACACCAGCGCGGCGCGCGCGCCCCGGGCCAGCTCCTCGATGAGCGGGCGCGAAGTGGGGGAGCCGATCTCCTCGTCGCCGACGGTGACGACCGCGACCGGCAGCGCGTCGAGCGCACCCACCTCGGCCAGCGCGAGCAGCGCGGTCCGCACGACCAGGAGCCCGCCCTTCATGTCGAGCGCGCCCGGGCCGCGCACGCGGTCGCCGTCGCGCTCGAACGTCTCGAACGAACCGGGCGGGAACACCGTGTCGTGATGGCCGACCAGGAGGACGCGCCGGTCGCGCCGCTCGTCCCACGCTGCCGTCCGCCACACGATGTGATCGCCGAGGCCGTCGCCCGGATGGCGAGTGGCGACGAGCCCGAGCGGGGCGAAGTCGTCCTCGAGCGCGGACACCATGCGGTTCACGCCCGCGACGTTGTCCGTGAACGAGTTGATGCGCACCCATCGCTCGAGCATCGGAAGGAGCGGCTCCGCCGAGGGTGGCGTCGCGGACAGAGCACGCCGGACCGTGTCAGCCATCCCCGCAGTATAGGACCGCCTGCGCCGGGCTGGTAAGCTGCGAGAGACCGGCGAGAAACTGGAGCGAGAGCCATGGCCAAGAGGTTCAAGGCCGCCATCATCGGCGGCAGCGGATACGGCGCCGCCGAGATGCTGCGCCGCCTGCTCATCCACCCGGAGGTCGAGGTGGTGCGGGTGGCGTCGATCGATCAGGTGGGCGAGCCGGTCTGGGCCGCGCACCCGCACCTGACCGGGCTCACCGACCTCCGCCTCGAGGACATCCCGCCGCGCGAGGCGGCAGCCGGCTGCGACGTGGCGCTCCTCGCCCTGCCCCATAAAGTCACCGCGGTCGTGGTGCCGGAGCTGGTCGAGCTCGGCGTCAAGATCGTCGACATGTCGGGCGACTTCCGGCTGCGCGACGCCGACGCGTACCGGCGTTTCTACGGCGCCGTCCATCCGGTGCCGAAGCTGCTCGGCCAGTTCGTCTACGGGCTGCCGGAGCTCAACCGCGAGCGCATCCGCGTGGCGCGCTGGGTGGCCTCGCCGGGCTGCTTCGCGACCGCGACCGAGCTCGCGCTCCTGCCGCTGGCGCGCGGCGGCCTCCTGCGCGGGCCGAGCGCCACCGTGCACATCACCGCCATCACCGGCTCGTCCGGCTCCGGCGCCGCGCCCTCGGCCGGCACTCATCATCCGGTGCGCGCGGTCAACCTCCGCACCTACAAACCGCTCGTCCACCAGCACACGCCCGAGATCGAGGAGACCCTGCGCGACGCCGGCGCCGCGGACCTCGAGCTGCGCTTCGTGCCGGTCTCGGCGCCGCTCAGCCGCGGCATCTTCGTCAGCGCCTTCGTCGAGCTGGATGCGGAGGTCGACGACGCGCGGGTCGCGGCCCTGTTCGACGAGAGCTACGCGCGCGAGCCGTTCGTCCGCCGCCCGCCCGGCCGGCTGCCGGAGGTGGCGGCGGTGTCCGGCTCCAACTACGTGGAGGTCGGGTTCACGCTCGGCCCGGCGAGCCGCGGCCGGCGCACGCTCGCCCTGTTCTCCGCGATCGATAACCTCATCAAGGGCGGGGCGGGGCAGGCGATCCAGAACATGAACCTCGTGCTCGGCCTGGACGAGCGTCTGTCGCTGGAGGACCCGGGGAGCTGGCCATGAATGGAGGGGCGCCGGCGATCCGCCAGGTCGTGGTCAAGGTCGGCGGCGAGATCGTGCAGGGGAGCGGCCGGCACGCGGTGGCGGCCGACGTGCGGGCGCTGGCGGTGCGCGGCGAGCGCGTGTTCCTGGTCCACGGCGGCGGCCCGCAGGCGACCGCGCTGCAGCGGGCGCTGGGCCAGGAACCGAGAGTGGTGGCGGGACGCCGGATCACGGACCAGTCCGCGCTCGACGTGATGAAGATGGTCGTGGCGGGCCAGGTCAATGTGGACCTGTGCGCCGCGCTGGTCGCAGCCGGGGCGCGGCCGGTCGGGCTGCACGGCGCCAGCTCGCTCGTCATCGAGGCGGTCAGGCGGCCGCCGCGCGTGGTGTCGGGCGGCGGCTCGCAGCCGATCGACTTCGGCCTGGTCGGCGACGTGGTCGGCTTTCACCGCGAGCTGCTCCACCTCCTGAGCGCGGCCGGCTACGTGCCGGTCCTCGCCTGCCTCGGCGCCGACGGCGGCGGGCAGGTGCTCAACATCAACGCGGACGTCATCGCCAACCAGCTGGCCCAGGCGCTCGGCGTCGATCACCTGGTGCTGGTGACCGGGACGGCCGGCGTCCTGCGCGACGTGGACGACCCGGGGTCGCGCATCCCGCAGCTCACGGCGGCCGAGGCGCGCGCGGCGGTGAGCGAGGGGATCGTCCGCGGCGGGATGATCCCGAAGCTCGAGGAGTCGCTGGCGGTGCTCGACAGCGGACGGGTCGGCTCGATCCACATCGTCGGCGAGCTGGGTCCGGGCGACCTCCTGCGCGCGATCGATCAACCCGGCTCGATCGGGACGACGCTGCTTCGCTCGTGATCGTTCGGCCCCGGGTCCACACATGGCAGAGGCGGCGCGCGCCCTGCAGCTGACACGGGCCGCGCCATGGGGTTCAATCGCGGTGGAGGCAGCTGACGATGAGACCTCGCATCACGACGTTCGCGCTCGCCCTCACGATCACGCTCGCCGCCGGCTGCAGAGGCGGCGACAAGCCCCCCGATTGCCAGGCGGTCGGTGCCGCCTACGCGACGCTCCAGCAGAAGGAGATCGAGAAGCCGTATGCCGGATCTGCCTCAGCCGGAGCTCCGGGGCGGGGCGACGATGAGAAGGCGAAGGCGCTGAGCCTCCTGCCGGTGCTCAAGGAGGCGATGGTGAAGGAGTGCGAAGAGAAGAAGTGGACCAGCGAGATGCGGCGATGTGTCGCCCTGGCGACCACGATGGACGAGCTCGAACGGTGCCAGACGCGCGCGGAAGAGGAAGCCGGCCAGCCGTCGTCCGAGGAGGCTGGCAAGCTCGGCCCGCAGCCTCTGCCGGGAGCCGAGAAGCCGGATTCGCCCGCGCGATGACCACCCGCGACCCCGGCCCTGCTACATTGTGCCGAGGCGATGAAGTTCGACCATCCGCACTCGCTGGCCAAGGAGGATGCTCGCACCAGGCTGTTGAAGTTGGGCCAGTACCTGACCAACCGCCACGGGATCCAGGTCGCCTGGAACGGCGACACCGGGCGCTTCCGCGGCAAGTACCTGGTGGTGGCGATCGAGGGTGAGCTGGTCCTGGGCGACCGGGTCGTGCACGTGATCGGCAAGGACCCGGGCCTCCTGTGGCGCCGGCGGGCGAGCGACTACCTCAAGTCCAAGCTCGAGACGTATCTCGATCCAGCTCGCCCGGTCGACGAGCTGCCGACCGGCCGCTGAGCGGCCGGCGCGCGAACCGGGGCGAGCGAGTCACGGCACTTCACGCCTTGGCCGGCGCCCGCGAGCGCACCCACAGCGGCCTGCGAGGCGGCGGCCCCTTCACGGCTCGCTTCTCGGGGCTGGACTGCGCGGCCTCCGGCGCGGCGCGAACAGGCGGCGCGATGTCGAGCAGCGCCTCGAGCCCCCTGGCGACCGCCGCGTCGACGACATCCCGGTCGAGTCCCTCGGCCTCGAGCCGCTTCTGCATCTTCTCGACCACCGACCAGAGGGTGGTTGTCTGCTTGGGTGCACTTGCCATTGGTCTTTCCACAACGCGCGGCGGACGGCCGGCGGTCTAACGGGTCCAACCCAGGCGGTGGCCGGGCTTATTCCCCGACCGCGATCGTGCCGATCCCGCGAGCGAAATGAAGTTCCTCGTCGGCCCCTCTGTGCTGCTCGACGCGTGCGACGAGATCGCAGGCAACGGAGATCGCCATCGCGAGTCACACGGATCGTGGACGCGTGCATTGCGCGCGGGGGGACGGTCGTCCACATCCCAGCTTCCGTCGCAGCGCGGTACGACTGCCGGGGGAAAAGAAATGTCCGCCGTTTCCCGCGGCGACGGCGCTGGACCTGGCGATCGAGCGAGCGGCGGTGGCCGACACCCGCGCTCTCGGATCCGCGCACGAGAGGGAAACGGCGGACAGACGGTTCGGTGATGGGAGCTGGCTACAGGTGGTTCGCGCGCTCGGTCTCGCGCTCGCGGCGCTTATCTTCGAGCTGGCGGAGCATCTGCTCGTAGCGGTGCTGTCGCTCGCGCTCGGCCTCGCGCATCTGGCGCTC
>Ga0137375_10011413_pt1 | contig 10509 bp, 10 predicted proteins | sample SagtaG_24_FD_104936 | JGI IMG/M metagenome (GOLD analysis project Ga0137375, IMG submission 104936) | Vadose zone soil microbial communities from Sagehorn Ranch, Mendocino, California, USA - Sage1_R_113_16 metaG | ecosystem: Environmental > Terrestrial > Soil > Vadose zone | place: USA...
CAGCAGCAGGTCGTGGTAGAGGCGGGCGTGCTGCTCCTCGGGGGCGCGCATGAAGAACGACTCCACCCGCATGGTGCGGTCGCCGACCACCAGGTGCACGCCGATGCCGAGCTTGCGCTCGCCTGCCAGGCGCACGAACCAGCGCCCCTCGCCCAGCGCCTCGGCCGGCACGCCCGCGTCGGCCAGGAAGCTCGCCACCGCCTGGCGCGCGGCCGCCTGCACCGCCTCGGGCTCGGGGCGGCCAGGCTGCGGCGGCGCCACGGCGTCCGCCGTCCCCTTGCGCCTCGCCGTCATCGCCCGCACCCCGCTCGTGCCACGGCCCGTCCGGTTGCGCCGTTCGACCGGCGCCAGCCTACCGTTCCGTTCCTCGGCGCGTGGCCGAGCGCCCGCGTTCCTGACCCTACCCGAGGTGGTCAGCGGCCGCGGATGTCGAGGGTGTGGAACGCCTCGGCGGGGCCGAGGCCGAACTCGGCGCCGATCGCCGCGTTCCAGGTGCGGATCCGGCGCTCGGTCTCGGCCGGGTCGCCGACCTGGCTGGCGTGCGCGCGGACGGCGGCGAGCTTCGCGTCCATCACCTGCCCGATCTCGACCACCTCGTCGGGCGCGTCGGTGCCGAACAGCAGCACGGTGTGCGGCCGGTGGGCGGGCAGGCCCTCGGCGGCCAGCTCGGGCGCGTACAGGGGCTCGCGGGCGGTCACCACGCCGTCGACCGTGAGCAGCCCGGCCGCGCGGTGGTCGGGGTGCAGCAGCCAGCGGCGCCAGGGGTCGTGGCCGAGCACGACGTCGGGCCGGACCGTGCGCACCAGTCGGGCGACGGCCAGGCGCAGCGGCATGGTGACCTCCAGCTCGCCGTCGGTGGCGCCGAGCAGGTGCACGCCGGCCGCGCCGAGCGCCCTGGCGGCCGCCTCGGTCTCGGCCATGCGCACGCGGGCGACCTCGGCGGGATCGGCGTCCGGGTCGTGCGAGCCCTTCTCGCCGGCGGTGAAATAGCCGAGCTCGACGTGAACGCCCTCCCGCGCCCAGCTCGCCAGCGTGCCGCCCGCCTGGAACTCCACGTCGTCGGGGTGGGCGCCGATGGCCAGCGCACGCCGCACGCTCAGCACGACCGGCTCAGCTCGTCCACTCCAGCGCCTCGAGCTCTGGCGTGGTCGTGCCGGCCAGGTCGCCGTAGACGTCGAGCAGCCGGGCGGCGGTGCGGTCCCAGCCGTGGGCGCCGGCGAAGCGGGCCGCCGCCGCCTCCATCGCCGCCAGCCGGCGCGGGTTGCCGAGCAGCGCGGCCACCGCCGCGGCGTAGGCAGCCGGGTCGTGCCGGTCGACCAGCAGCCCGGTGGTGCCGTCGCCGACGGCGTGGACCAGCCCGCCGACCCTGGCCGCGATCACCGGGGTGCCGCAGGCCTGGGCCTCGAGCGCGACCAGGCCGTAGGACTCCGAGTGCGAGGGGACGAGCACCAGGTCGGCGGCGCGGAACAGGGTGGCGAGCTGGTCGTGGGGCTGGGGTGGCAGGAAGCGGACCCGGTCGCCAACACCCTCGCCCCAGGCCATGCGGGCGAGGTGCGGAGCGTCGTGCCCGCCGTCGCCGGAGACGCCACCGGCGACCAGCAGCTCGACGTCCAGGTCGGGACATGCGCGCGCGAGGACCGCGAGGGCGCGCACGGCCACGTCGGGCGCCTTCAGCGGCTGCAGGCGGCCGACGAAGGCGAGCACGTACCTGGCCCGCACGCCGAGGGCGGCACGGGCCGCCTCCCGGTCGCCGGGCCGGAAGCGGCTCAGGTCCACGCCAGGCGCCACGATGCGCACCTTGCCCGGCGCGGCGGCGTACAGCTCGACGAGCTCGCGCGCCTCGGTCGGGGTGGGCGCGACCAGGCGGTCGGCCATGGCCACGACCCGCTCCTCACCGGCGAGCCGGCTGGGCGGCTCCGGCCGGTCGCCCTCGGCAAGGGTGGCGTTCTTGACCCGGCCGAGCGTGTGGAAGGAGTGCACCACCGGCGCGTCCCAGCGCTCGCGCGCCAGCCGCGCCACCCAGCCGGACAGCCAGTAGTGGCTGTGCAGCACGTCGTAGGGGCCGTAGCGCTCGCCGGAACGCACCAGTGAGCACAGGAACGCGCACAGGAAGCGGGGCAGGACCTGCTTGGGCACCGGCTCCAGCGGCCCGGCCTGCAGGTGCATGAGCCGCACGCCGGGCTCCAGCTCGACCACCGGTGGGTCGTCGGGCGAGGCCGCGCGGGTGTAGAGGTCGGAGGCGACCCCGTGGCGGGTCAGCTCGCGGGCGACGGCGCGGACGTAGACGTTCATGCCGCCCGAGTCGCCCACGCCGGGTGGCGCCAGCGGCGAGGAATGGACCGAAAGAACGGCGACCCTGCGGACGGCAGGATCGCCGAAACCTGACGCCTGGCCGTTGCTCCCCGGCACTCGAACCTCCCGTGGCTCGCCGTCCCGCCCCGCGGACCGGTTTCGAGGCGCCCGCGGCGGCCGCAGCTCGCCACCCACCGGGGGCGTCATGCTACTAAAGCACCGAATGTGTGCTGGCACCGGCTGGTCAGCGGCGCTTCGAGCGCTGTGGGGGCACGGTCCCGTCGGTCCCCTCGGCCTCCGCGGTGGGCTCGCCGCCCGAGGACGGCGTGGCGGTGGGGGCCAGCCACGGGCCCGCCTCGACCCGGCCGTCGCCGGTCGGTTGCGGCTCGGCGCCGGCCCGGAAGGCCGTGTAGACGTCGATCAGCACCTGCTTCTGGCGCTCGCTCAGGTACGGCTCGCGCTGGATGGCGTCCACCAGGCTTGCCTCCTCGGTCCGCTCGTCGAGGATGCCCGCCTTGACGTAGAGGGTCTCGGCGCTGATCCGCAGCGCCTTGGCGATGTCCTTGAGGATCTTCGCCGAAGGCTGGCGCAGCCCGCGCTCGATCTGTGAGAGGTACGGGTTGGAGACGCCCGCGAGCTTGGCCAGGTTGCGCACGGACAGCTCCGCCTGGCGCCGCTGGTCGCGGATGTAGCGGCCGACGTCGCGGACCTTCCCAGCCGGGTCGAGCTGGTCGAAGCCTTTCGGCACGGTGGCGCCTCACCCTTGGTCGCATCGAGTCCTGTCTCAGGCAACGGTAGGCAAACCTGGAGGGCCCCGGCAAGCGTACGGGCGGCCCTACAGGGATGCTTTCGATGCTCAACTGTGAAGCTGGCGGAACAATTCCCGCGAGCCGGCCTCAGCCCTGCGCCAGCACGACCTTGGCGGGGCGGACCGCGCCGACCGGCTCCCCGCCACCGCGGACCTCGCTCACGGCCGCGGGCAGCACCGCCTCGAGCTCGCGCTCGCTCAGCCAGCCGAGGGCCTGGACCACGGCGAGCAGCGCGGCGCCGCGGGCACGGGGGGAGCCGTCGAGCACCTTGAGCGCGAGCCCGTGGTTGCGCTCGAGGTCGACGGCGCCGTAGACGGCCTCGGCGCCGACCTTGGCCAGCACGCGCCCAGCGGTGGCCTGCAGCAGCACGGTGTCGAGCTGGCCGGTCCCGCAGATCATCAGCGGGTGCCGGCGCACGGCCGCGACCAGCGCGGCCGGCCCGTCCTCGCCGGCGGCGGCGAGTGCTCCGAGGCGCGCGTAGGCGAGCGCCAGGCCACGCAGCGGCATGGCGTGCACCGGCACGCCGCAGCCGTCCACGCCGACGTGCTCGACCGGCGAGCCGGCGAAGTCGGCCAGGGTGTCGCCGACCACCGCCTGCAGCGGGTGGTCAGGGGCGGTGTAGCGGCCCGGGTCCCAGCCCCGCGCCACCGACCCGGCCAGCATGTAGGCGTGCTTGCCCGAGCAGTTGTGGTAGACGGACGCCGGCTCGCTCACCCTGCTCCGCGCCTCGCGGCTGCTCGGCAGGCTCGGCGGGCAGCGCAGCGCGCTCTCGTCCAGGCCGGCGGCGGCGAGCACGACGCGCACCGAGGCGACGTGCTCGGGCTCCCCCTGGTGGGAGCCGCACGCCCCGGCCAGGGCCACCTCATCGAGTCCGAGCGCGGCCTCCACGCCCAGGCCGCGCACGGCGAGGGCCTGGAACGGCTTGGCGCTGGAGCGCAGGTAGACGGGCTCGTCCGGGTCGCCGACGGTGGCCAGTGGGACGGCGTCCGGGTCCATCACCACCGCCATCCCGAGGTGGCGGCTCTCCACGAATCCGGAACGCTCGACCTCGACGAAGACCTGCATGTGCGCGGCTCCCTGTAGTCCGCTGGCGCGGGGGCCCGAGGCTGTCGCCCCACGTCGGGCACGCCTGGCCGCCGACCCAGCATCGTCGCAGCTTCCGAGCCTAGGGTGCCCCGGGTCGACCCGGCAAACCTGGCCGCTCCCCGACTGGCCGGGTCAGCGGCCGGCCGAGCTGCCGGCGTGGGCCTGCTCGCCGTGCCGCGGGCCGGCGTGCAGGGCGAGGATCGCCTCGAGCTCGGACATGAACGCCGTGACCATGGTCGGGTCGAACTGGGTGCCGGCGCCCGCCCCGAGCTCGTCGAGCGCCCGCTCGACCGGCAGCGCCCGCCGGTAGGGGCGGTCCGAGGTCATGGCGTCGAACGCGTCGCAGACGGCGAAGACGCGCGCGGCCAGGGGGATCTCCGCGCCGCGCAGCCCGTGGGGATAGCCACGGCCGTCCCAGCGCTCGTGATGGCAGCCGATCACGTCGACGGCCGGCCCGAGGAACGGCATGCCGGCGACGATGCGCAGGCCGAGCAGCGGGTGGGTGTGCATGACCCGCCACTCGCGCGCGTCCAGCGGTCCCGGCTTGTCGAGGATCGCCGCCGGGATGCCGAGCTTGCCGACGTCGTGGAGCAGGAAGCCGTAGGAGAGGCGCCGGTCGGCGGCGAGCGCCGGTTCGACGACGCCGATCAGGGCGTCGGCGGTCTGCTGGGTCCGTTCGAGATGCGCGTGGGTGGTCGGGTCCCAGGCCTCGACCGCCGCCACGAGCGTGCGCACGCTGGCGAGCTGGGACGAGCCGAGCTCGTCGGCGACCCGCGCGAGCTCGGCTCGCCGGTCCCGCTCGGCGCGGTACAGCTGGTTGATCTCCCGCGCGAACACCGCGAGCTGGCGCTCGGCGGCCTCCAGCCGGGCGGCGTGGGACAGCGGGTCCACGGCTACGCCCCCACCGGACGGCTCGGAGCTGCGAGAGGTGGCGGGCGCGAGGAACCTGGCGGCGGCATCGGCGGTCTCCATCCCGTGCGGCGGAGGGACGGGGCGGCGGATCGCGCCCGTCTCGCCTGCATCGGAGCATGGCGCCCGGAACTTGAGCGCCGCGCCGCGCGTGTCAGCTATTCGAGGAGCTGTGACACCTGCGCCGTGCCCTCGCGGTAGCGGCGGGCGAGCTCGGCGTGGAGCACGTCGACCACCCGCTGGACGGCCCGGCGGCCTGCGGAGACCGCCTCCTCCTCGCGCGACAGCGTCTCGACCACCCGGGTCAGCTCGTCGACGTCCAGGTCCGGCAGGCGGGCGAGGGTCTCGTCGGAGACCAGGCGCTCGACCCGGCGGCGGTGCCTGGCGTCGCCGTGGGACGGCGCCTGGATGCGCGGCAGGGCGTTGTGGCGGCCGGACAGCTCGCCGACGAACACGTCGTTGCTGAGGATCGTCGGCAGGGCGGCCCGCAGCCCGGCCACGTCCCGGTCGCCGCCCTGGGAGCGGCGCACCAGCTCGGCCCGGAGGATGTCCAGGCGGCCCTGCAGGAGCCGGCGCAGGTAGGAGATGTCGGCTTCCTCCGCCTCCGCCTCGTCCCGGCGTGCCCGCAGCTCGGACAGCTCGAGCGACCCGGACTCGGCGATGAATCCCGGGTCCAGGACGCGGTCGATGCGGCGCTGGCCGCCGGGCTTCACGTCCACACTCATGGCCCCCCCTCGGCCAGGGACCACCGCCGGGCGGCCCCTGGTCTTCCACGATCGGGCGCCGTCGGGTCGGCGCCCCCTGGTGGCCGGTCACCCCTCTGCTGCCGGGGTACCGGCTCCAGCCGCTGCATTGTAGACGCGCCCGTCGCGGAAGACTTGGAAGCCCGGAGACGTACGAACCGACCAATGGGGTCGGAGCGGGCTCAACCGGCCCGGCCGATCTGCCGAATCTGAAGATATCCAAGGGACCGTCCAACCGGCGCAGCGCCGGCTCCGGGCGGACCAGCTCACCTGAGGGGGTGCCGGTGGCCACCGGGAAGCTGCGGTCCAGCTCCGTCGTCCGCCTACCCGGAGGGCCGCTCGAAGCCCGGCCGGACCTCACCATGACCGAGTGGGCGCTGCTCTGCCGGATCGACGGCCACCGGCCACTCGCCGCCCTGGCCAACCACTCCGGCCGGAGCCAGCGCGAGGCCGTCGCCCTGGCCGAGCGCCTGCTCGCAACCGGCCTGCTCGAACTCGCCGCGAACCACGTGGAGGACGGCGCCGCGCGGCAGGCCGGCAGCGCCGAGCAGGAACACCACACGGCCGACGACGCGGAGCCCGTCGCCGGGGTCGAGCCGGACCCGGCCGCCGACGACGAGGCCGCCGCCGAAGCCGAGCCCGACGTCGCCGGGCAGGACGCCATGGAAACCGCCGAGGCGGCGCCACCCGGGCAGGCGCGGATCGATCCCGTCTCGCTGCTGCGCGAGCTCGCCGCGGACGCGACCGGTGCGGCGACCGCGACGGCGGAGCCGGAGGCGACGGAGGAGGAGCCGGAGGCGCCGGACGGCGAGAGCCTGGCCGAGCTTGCCGCGCAGCTCGCCGGTGGTGGGCGGCAGGCGCAGGGGGCCGATCCGGAGGCAGCCGGCGACGAGCGGCCAGGAGGGGACGAGCAGCCCGTGCGGGCACCCGGACGGGGCGCCGACCAGGCGGACATCATGCGCGAGTTCGCCTCGCTGGCGATGGGTGGCGAGCCGTCGAACGACCCCGGTCCGGCGCCCGATCCCGGCGACGAGGCAGCCGACGACGAGCGCGGCCGCGGCGGCCGCTTCGGCTTCCGCCGCGGCCAGCGTCGCTGACCCGGTTCTCAGGCGCTCGCCTGGACGGGCCTCGACGCCGTCGGGAACGGCAGCTCCACCACCCGGCCGCCGACCCCGCCGGCGAGCACGAGCTGGCCGGGCGTGACGATGCGGCGCACGTAGGCGAGGGCGATCGGGCCCAGCTCGGGGTGGTCGACCCCGCTGCGGACCTGCCCGGCGCGGCGGCCGTCCTCCGTGGTGAGGTCCGTGCCCGGCGGCGGTAGCTCTTCGCCGCCGAAGCGCAGGCCGGCCAGGCGGCGCTGGACCTGCCCGAGGTTGTGTACCCGCGCGACCGTCTCCTGGCCCGGATAGCAGCCCTTGTCCAGGTGCACGTGCGAGGCGAGCAGCCCCGCCTCCTCCGCGATCACGTCGTCGGTCAGCTCGCGGCCCCAGCGCGGCAGGCCCCGCTCGATCCGGACCAGCTCCCACAGCTCCGCCGGCCCGCCGGCGACACCGGCGGCGTCCAGGGCGGCGAGGGCGGCCGGGGCGGCCGGGCCGACCAGGTCGAGGCCGACCGGCGTGCGGTGGACCGCCAGGCCGGGGTGGGCGACGGCGGCGTGGCCCGGCTCCGCCGGGGGGGCGGGCAGGCCGGCCGCTGCGAAGGCGGCGCCGGCCTCCGGTCCGAGCACGCTCAGCGCGCCCGGACCCGGCGAGCCGACGGCGACGTCGTAGCGGAACACGAAGCGGGCCAGCCGCGCGGCCAGCGCCTCGGCCGCCTCCGCCTCGGTGTCGAGCAGCACGCCGTCCGGCAGCACGGCGAGCCGGAGGGCGAAGTCGATCTTGCCCTTGGGCGACAGCAGCAGCGCCTCGGCGGCGCCACCCTCGCGCAGCTCGGCGGTGTGCTGGCTGGTGACGGCGTGCAGATAGGGCAGCACGTCCCCGCCGCCGAGCGGGAGGGCGGCCAGGTCCGGACGTGGCACCGCCACCGCCCCGCCACGAGCGGCGGCCAGGGCGTCCACGGTGCTGGCGAGCTGGTCCACGGTCACATGGTAGTCCCGGCCCCGGGAGGATCCGCGTTGCGGACCCATCGTCCATGTGGCTAACTGGGCGCACGCGAGAAAGGAGGTGGTCCTGCTGCACAAACCGTCTAGGACCCGCGAGGTGACTGCCCGCTAGGGCGACCCGCTCCCTTCATCGCGGGAACGGGATCGCCCGCGGAATCCAACCAGCTCACCGGACCCAGGGAGCCTCGGCCTGGTCCAGCCGGGGGGAGCCGCGCGTGCGCGACGTTCCAACTCCCTGGGTTCCGTGCTGTCCGGGACCGGTACGGGCCGCGCCGTCGCTCAGCGAGGCGCCCCCGCACCGACCAGCTCGCGGCGCCCGGCCTGCTCAGTGAGCACCAGCGCGGCGGGCTCCGCCGGCCGCGGCCACTGCTCGCGGCGGGTCAGCAGCCAACCGCCGGCGCACGCGGCGGCCACGGCGAGCAGCACCAGCAGGGCGCGGTAGTCGACCACGGCGACCAGCACCGCGCCGAGCGCGATGGCGACGGTCTGCGGCGCCCCGACCAGGGTGTCGAGCGCGGAGCAGACACGGCCCTGCAGGTGCGGGGGCGTCCTGCGCTGCAGCAGCGTGGAGGCGCTCACCACGATCCACGGCATGCTCCCGCCGAACAGCCCGACACCGAGGAACACCGCCGTCGGCGAGGAGAACGCCAGGAGCGGCGAGGCCACCGCCACCATGGCCATGCCGGCGCCGGCCAGGCAGCCCTCGCCGACGCGGCGGATCAACGGGGCGGCGGTCAGGCCGCCGAGGAGCCCGGCCACCCCTTGCACCGTCAGCAGCACGCCGAGAAACGACGGCGGGCGTTGCAGCCCACGGTCCACCACCGCGAACACCAGCGTCTCGCTGAAGCCGAACACCACCACCGTGACGGCGGCGGCGGTCACCATCTGCCGCAGGTCGACCGTCCGGGCGACGTGCCGCATGCCGGCGGCCAGCTCCGCCCGCCAGCGCCGCTTGACCGGCTCCGGGGGCTGCTCGGCGACCCGTACCCGTGCCAGGGTGGCCGCGGCGACCAGGAAGGTGACCGCGTCGACCACCGCCACGAAGCCCCCGCCGCGCCAGGCGAACAGCCCGGCACCCGCGAGCGGGGCGACCAGCCGCAGGCCCTGCCGGATGGTCAGCAGGGCGCCGTTGCCGTAGGCGAGCAGCTCCTCCGGGAGCAGCAGGGTCAGCAGCGCGGACTGGCCCGACCCGAGCACGGCGTAGGCGATGCCGTAGACCAGCATGACCAGGTAGACGAGCCAGACGTCGCCGCGGTCGTGCACCGCGAGCAGCGCCAGCACCATCGTCCCCGTGGCCAGGTTGGTGGCGATCAGCAGCGGCCGGCGGCGCACCCGGTCGACCAGCAGCCCGGCGAACGGCGCCAGTACCAGCGGCAGGCTGATGGCGAAGAACACCAGGCCGGCCGCGGTGTTGCTGCCGGTGAGGGTCTTGACCCAGATGCCCGCGGCGAGCCAGAGCGCGGTGTCGCCGAAGATCGAGAGGGCCTGGCCGGCGAGGTAGAGGCGGGCGTCGCGCAGGGCCAGCACGCGGGTCATGTCACTCTCCGGGCTCGGGAACGGGGCCGCCTGCAGGAGCAAGGCGCGGATGGCGATGGGGGGATACGTGCCACCGGCCCCGAAAAGCTTGAAGGCGACTGAAATAGCGCATGGCCCGGTCGAGTGGTTGGGGCGCTCACGACCGCTTCGGGACTCTCGGTCCGTTCGAGCCGGCTTGCCGGCAAGGTCGTTGCCACACAACGGGGAGACGCACCGCGCGGGCCTGATACGCTCGCTGGGCAGCGGGCGGCCGGACGGCGGCCGCTGCCGGCAGGTGGAGGAGGGACGCGCCCGGCGATGACCCTGGAGTTCGTCTACACGGCGCTGCTGGTCGGGATGCTGGCCGCGTCCGGCGTGTTCGCCCTCTACGTGATCTACCGGCTGCTCAAGAGCTGAGCTCGCCGCTCCCTAGGTCGCGACGCGGACCGCTCCCGCCGTGCCGGAGAGGATCAGCGCTCCGGGTGTCGTCACCACCCGCTCGACCTGGATGTCGGCTGGCAGCCGCGGCACCGGCACGTCGAGCCGGAACAGTGACATCAGCTGGTTGGCGAGGACGGGCGGGATGGGGGCCGCGCCCTCGATCCTGGTCGGGGTGAACTGGAGGTGGCCGTTGCGGGCGCCGATGGTGCCCGCGAGGCTGGCCTGCACCGGCTGGCCGGCCACGTTGGTGGCCACGGCGATCCGGACGCCGTCGCGGGTGAGCTGCACCGAGCCACCCCGCAGGACGCTGCGGAACAGGTTGTTCACCTCGGCCTCGGAGAGCTGCACCTGCCCGTCGGCGCGGCGCACGGTGATCGCGCCGCCCTCCCCCAGCAGCACCTCGCGCGGGGCGCTGACGTCGTGCAGGTGGACCTCGACCCGTTCGGCGGTGATCCCTCGGACGCGCGCGTCCGAGGCGGCCAGGTCGATAGCGTCGAATCGCCCGAGCACCAGGTGCGGCAGGAACGGGAAGTCGCGCACCTGCACGATCGGCCGCTCGAGGTGGTACCGGCGGGCCAGGACGGTCGCCGCCTGCCCCTCGAAGTACCGGGCG
>Ga0137375_10011416_pt1 | contig 10508 bp, 10 predicted proteins | sample SagtaG_24_FD_104936 | JGI IMG/M metagenome (GOLD analysis project Ga0137375, IMG submission 104936) | Vadose zone soil microbial communities from Sagehorn Ranch, Mendocino, California, USA - Sage1_R_113_16 metaG | ecosystem: Environmental > Terrestrial > Soil > Vadose zone | place: USA...
GCTGACCCGTTCCTGGTCCGCCTGAGCTCCGGGCTTCTAAAACCCAAGAACACGATACTTGGATCTGACATTGCGGGACGGGTTGAAGCGCTTGGTAGTAACGTGAAGGAGTTTAAGCCGGGTGATGAGGTCTTCGGGGACATCTCTGGGTGCGGTTGGGGAGGGTTTGCCGAGTATGTATGTGTCAGTGAAACTGCACTGGCGCTGAAACCGACCAATATTTCGTTCGAGGAAGCCGCAGCGGTACCAATGGCGGCAGTCACCGCCTTGCAAGGTTTTCATTACGCGGGACAGGTTCGACCCGGGCAAAAGGTTTTGATCAATGGGGCGTCCGGCGGTGTGGGCACCTTTGCAGTGCAGCTCGCCAAGACGTTCGGAGCTGAAGTGACCGCGGTGTGCAGCACGAGGAATTTGGACAGGGCGCGCTCGATTGGGGCAGACCATGTCATTGACTATACTAAGGAAGATTTCGCCAAGAATGGACAGGAGTATGACCTGATTCTTGCCACTAACGGAGACCGCTCGATTTCAGATTATAGGCGTGCGTTAAGTCCCAAGGGTATTTATGTTCAGACCGGAGGTTCCATGGCTCAAATGTCTCAAGCCATGCTCCAAGGACCATGGATTTCAATGACCGGGAGCAAGAAAATGGGTAACATGGGGGTAGCGAAACCAAACCAAAAAGATCTGCTTATTATGAAAGGGCTGCTTGAAGCGGGCAAAGTAAAACCTGTTATCGATAGATGTTATCCGTTGAGTCAGGTTGCTGATGCCATCCGGTATCTTGAAGAAGGCCACGCCCAAGGAAAAGTCGTCATCACTGTGGAGCATAATAATAAATGACACATTGAACCAGTGGCCCAGACGGTTATGACCGGCCACAATAGGTACAGGCAATGTCGAACAACCTCAACCAAAAAACTAACCCACGCCAACCAATGGTCTATGAAATCAAGGTCGAGGGCCATCTGGGTCGTCAATGGACAGAGTGGTTTGGGGACATGACCATTACACTGAAAGACAACGGCGATACGCTGTTAACCGGCCCGGTGATTGACCAGGCCGCGTTGTATGGCTTGCTGAAAAAAGTGCGTGACTTAGGCATGCCATTGCTCTCGGTCAATCGAGTCCAATTCAATGAGACTCGTCTTGAAAAAGAGAGTAAAAAATGAGTTCAGCCAAATTAGGAGAATTTGAAATGACAACTTGTACCACCGAAACATCGCATCTTATTTATGCAAGAGTCGCAGGGTTCACATTCCTCTTCTACATCGCAGCCGGTATGACCAGTCTGGCTCTGACCGGCCAGCCGCAGGTGACAGACGTGCTCTCCCTGCTCACCTCCTTATCGGCCCTGGTGCTGGGCGTGACGCTCTACATGATCACGCGCGAGCAGGGGCCTGGTCTCGCAATGCTAGCCCTGACCTGTCGTGTGCTCGAAGCTGTCTCTGGCGAGGCCGCATTCTTCTTCGCTGTCGGCAGCACGCTCTTCTGCTGGCTCCTTCTGCGCGGCCGGCTGATCCCCATGGCACTGGCCTGGCTCGGCGTGCTTGCGTCGGTCCTGCTCGTCGTGGTCCTTCCCCTGCAACTCGCCGGACTGTTCGGCGGCCCTATGAGCTGGTCGGCATCAGTCACCTGGCTCGTGTGGTTGCCAATGTTGGTATTCGAAGTGGCCCTCGCGCTGTGGCTGCTGATCAAAGGGGTCGGGATGCCCACACCCAACGTCGCGCCATCACACGCTGACTCCGTAACATAATGAAAATGGAGCTACCCAGAATTCTTATTCAAATTACAAATCCAATCAACCATCACACCCTTTAGGAGACATTCAAATGACAACAGTAGAAATAGTAGCCTCAAATAAAATAGCGAATAGTACAAACAAAACGTCGCTCCGTACGGCTGCTCTCATCGCAGGGATCGGCTTACTTATTATGGTAATCGCTGCTCCCTTTGCTGAACTTTATGTGTATCCGAAGCTCATTGTTCCAGAGAATGCAGCTGAAACTGCCAACAACATTATAGCGAATAAGCCACTTTTCATTTCCGCTATATTTGGCTATCTGATCACCTTTATTTGTGATCTTGTGGTCGCTTGGGCGCTTTATGTTTTGCTAAAACCCGTAAGTAAGAATCTTTCGCTACTAACAGCATGGTTTCGATGGGTATATACAGGGATTGCCTTAGTTGCCCTCCTTAATCTTGTTACAGTTTTACGACTATTGAATACTTCCGATACCTTAGCAGTATTTCAACCAGATCAGTTGCATGTTCAAGTAATGCTTTCTCTCACTGCATTTAGAACTCAGTGGCATTTTGGATTGTTATTTTTTGGTATTCATCTTGGGCTCCTTGGCTATTTAGTTCTTAGGTCGAAATACATTCCGAGAATACTAGGAATATTGTTGATCATTGCCGGATTAGGTTACCTGCTAACTACTTTAAAACCATATCTATTTCCCAGCATTAATTTAGATTTTGCCGAGTACACGTTTTATGGAGAATTGATATTTATGTTATGGCTACTCATTAAGGGTTCAAGAATTAAAGAGTAAAAAATGAATTCAGGCAAATTAGAAGAGATTGAAATGACAACCCGTATCGCCGAAATATCGCCGCAAGTTTACGCACGAATCGGTGGGGTACTGTATCTGATTATCATCGTCCTTGGCGCCATCGGTGAGTTGTTTATCCGGGGCAGGATCGTCGTACCAGGGGACGCAACGGCCACAGCCGTCAACCTCAGGTCGATGGAGTCTCTATGGCGCTTCGGGATCGCTTCCGAGCTGTTCCTCGGGATTTGCACCATTACCTTGGCACTGATCCTCTATGTCTTACTGAGGCCGGTCAGCAGAGATTTGGCTTTGCTGGCGACATTCTTCAATCTGGTCGCGATCGCGGTTGAAACAGCCTACTCGCTGCAACTTGTTGAGGCGTTGTTTCCGCTGGGAAACGCCGCATACCTCAAGGCATTTACGCCGGAACAGCTCTATGCCATGGCGAGCCTGTCGATCAAAGCGCATGGCGAGGGCTTTGGCATTGCCCTGCTCTTCTTCGGCCCTTTTTTCTTCGTTGCTGGGTACCTGATCTTCAAGTCAGGCTATTTTCCAAAGGCTATCGGCCTTCTGTACCTGATCCCCGGTGTGAGCTATTTGACGAGTAGCTTCGCGTTGATTCTGGCCCCCACCTTCGCAGGTCGGTTTTACTTCGTCATGGCAGGTCCTGCCTTGATTGGGGAATTGTCACTTTGCCTGTGGCTGTTAATAAAGGGTGTAAACGTCGAACAGTGGAAAAAACGTGCGCTTGAATCTGCTTGATGTAACCCATACCGATAAGATATGGACTTCGTGTTCGAGCCAACGCCCGGCAAGGCATGCTGAGCAGGACTCATCAAACCAAACCTGGAGGCAACTCATGAAAGCGATTGTGCAAACAAAATACGGACCACCGGAAGTGCTTCAATTCATGGAGGTAGAAAAACCAACCCCTAATGACAATCAAGTACTGGTAAAAGTTCATGCGGCGTCCGTAAATGCACTTGACTGGCGGCCATTCACGATGACACCAATCTTCGTCCGCTTAATGGGCGGGCTTCTCAAACCCAAAGACCCCTCGCTCGGAGTGGACATCGCGGGACGGGTTGAAGCGATTGGCAGCAATGTAAAGCAGTTTCAGCCAGGCGATGAGGTATTCGGCGTAGCCCCGGGTGCGTTTGCCGAGTATGCGTTGGCTGCTGAAACCAAGTTAGCCCTGAAACCAGCCAATCTATCGTTTGAGGCAGCGGCAGCCGTCCCTGTAGCGGCATGCACTGCTCTTCAGGGTCTTGCGATAGAGGACAGATTCAACCCGGGCAAAAGGTGGTCATTAATGGGGCAGGGGGTGGCGTGGGTACATTTGCAGTGCAGATTGCCAAATCCTTCGGGGCGGAAGTGACTGCCGTATGCAGCAGGCGGAACTTGGACATGGCGCGCTCCATTGGGGCAGACCACGTCATTGATTACACGCGAGAAGATTTCACCCAAAATGGGCAGCGTTATGACTTGATCATTGCTGCTAACGGGTATCACCCGATTCTAGACTATAGGCGCGCATTAAGCCCCGGCGGGATTTGTGTTGTGCTCGGCGGTTCCATAGCTCAGATTTTCCAGGGGATGCTTCTTGGGCCATTACTATCGAGGATCGGCAGTCAAAAGATCAGTGTCATGCTGTCGCATTCGAATCAAAAGCATTTGGTTTTTCTGAAAGAGCTTTTTGAAGCCGGCAAAATTGTACCTATCATCGATAGATGTTACCCATTAAGTGAGGTTGCGAAAGCGATCAGATATCTTATAGAAGGACACGCCGGAGGAAAAGTGGTCATCACTGTGGAACGACGACAAACGTTAGTAAACTTAGAGAAATACTCATGAAAGCAATTGTTTATTATAAGTATGGTTCGCCAGAGGTTCTTCAACTCAAAGAAGTAGAAAAACCTACGCCCACGGATAATCAAGTGCTTGTGAAAATTCATGCAGCATCCGTAAATCCCCTTGATTGGCATCGCATGCGAGGTGCACCATTCCTGGCTCGCTTGGGCGAGGGACTTCTCAAACCCAAGAACCCGAAACTCGGCGCTGACATCGCGGGCCAGGTTGAAGCGGTTGGCAGCAATGTCACGAAGTTTCGGCTAGGTGATGATGTATTCGGCTTAACCACAGGTGGTTTTGCCGAGTATGTCTGTGCTGGTGAAACGAAATTAGCATTGAAACCTGCCAATCTATCGTTTGAGGCAGCAGCAGCCGTTCCCGTGGCAGCATTCACTGCTCTGCAGGGTTTGCGCGACAAAGGACAGATTCAGTCCGGGCAAAAAGTTCTGATTAACGGAGCAGCCGGTGGTGTAGGGACGTTTGCGGTGCAGATTGCAAAATCCTTCGGGGCTGAAGTCACTGGTGTGTGCAGCACTCCGAAGCTGGATATGGTATGCTCGATTGGCGCTGACCACGTCGTTGACTACACGCGCGAAGATTTCACCAGGAGTGGTCAGCACTATGATCTGATTTATGATGCCGTTGGAAATCGATCGGTTTCCGCTTATAAGCGCGCGTTGAGTCCACAGGGAAAGTGTGTCATTGCCGGATTTACAAGTCTGCCGCGTTTGTTGGAGCAAATGATCCTAGGGCCACGATTGTCAAAGGCCGGGGGCAAGCAGATCATTGGTCAGGGAATGGCGTCAACATCCCAAGAAAATCTGCTGGTTATCAAAGAGCTTCTTGAAACAGGCAAAGTCGTGCCTGTGATAGATAAACTTTACCCGTTAAGTAAGACTGCTGAAGCAATCGGGTATCTTGAAAAAGGACACGCGGCAGGAAAAGTCGTCATCACTGTAGAACATCGTTAAAAAGCTTAACAACCTTGGATGATGTTTATGAAAGCTATTGTTTATTACAAATATGGTTCACCTGATGTTCTTAGACTTGAAAATGTCGAAATGCCGACCCCTAAGGACAATGAAGTACTGATCAAGGTTCAGGCGGTATCCGTAAATAGATCTGACTGGGAAGGGCTGAGAGGTAAACCGCTCTATGCTCGCATCGGGGGGCTTATAAAACCCAATAACAAGATACTGGGATCTGACGTCGCGGGGACAGTGGAAGCGGTCGGCAAAGATGTCAAGCAGTTTAAGCCTGGGGATGAAGTATTTGGGCTCATGTTGAATTATGGAGGCGGCTTTGCAGAGTATGCCTGTAAGTCTGAAAAGGCATTGGCACTGAAACCCGCCGGTATGACATTCGAGCAAGCCGCGGCCATCCCACAAGCCGCATTTATCGCACTGCAGGGGATTCGCGAGAAAGGACAGGTCCAGCCGGGGCAAAAAGTTTTGATCAATGGTGCAGGTGGCGGGACAGGGACATTTGCAATTCAGCTTGCCAAATTAGCCGGAGCCGAAGTTACCGGCGTGGACAACGCAGAGAAACTGGACTTTATGCGCTCGCTTGGCGCAGACCACGTCATTGATTACACCAAACAAGATTTCACCAAAAATGGAAAACAGTATGACTTGATCCTTGATGTAATCGCGCATCGGTCGGTTTTCGCTTACCAGCGCGCACTAGGGTCCAATGGAAGTTGTTTCGTGGTCGGAGGTTCTCTGGCTACATTTTTCCAAATTTTGCTCCTGGGGCCATGGATTAGAAGATCCACGGGCAAGAAGATACGCGTGCTGGTGGTTCAAACAGATCCAAAAGATTTGGTTTATATAACCGAGCTCATCGAATCTGGCAAAGTCGTTCTTGTCATCGACAAACGTTACTCCTTAAGTGAGACTGCTGAAGCGCTCCGGTATCTTGGAGAGGGACACGCCAAAGGAAAAGTCGTCATCACTGTGGCATAACAAAACCTAATCAGGATGAGTAATCATGAAAGCGATTGTATGCACAAAATACGGACCGCCGGAGGTTCTTCAGCTCAAAGAGGTGGAAAAACCAACTCCTAGGAAAAATGAGGTATGCATAAAAATCTTCGCGACAGCAGTAACAGCAAGTGACTGTATAGTACGGGGGTTTAATGTTCCAATCATTTTTTGGCTACCAATGGGACTAGCGGTAGGTTTTACGAAACCGAGACAACCCATACTCGGGATAGTGTTAGCTGGAGAAGCTGAATCTGTAGGCGAAGATGTAAAACTTTTTAAAAAAGGTGACCAGGTATTTGGGTGGGATCTTTTTCCCGCTTTTGGCACATATGCCGAGTACAAATGTATGCCTGAAAAAGGGATGTTGGCAATAAAACCAACCAATGTGAATTATGAAGAAGCTGCCGCAGTTCCTTATGGTGGACTTTTGGCATTGCCTTATCTGAGAAAAGGAAATATTCAAAGCGGACAAAAAATTCTTATTTATGGAGCTTCCGGAGCGGTCGGTACTTCTGCTGTTCAGCTTGCCAGATACTTTGGAGCAAAAGTTACTGGTGTATGCAGTACTACAAATTTAAAATTAGTGAAATCTTTGGGAGCCGATACAGTAATTGATTACACAAAAGAGGATTTTACGAACAGAGGAGAGTTTTATGATTTTATCTTTGATGCTGTTGGGAAAAGAAAAAGCTCAAAATTAAAATTACTGTGCAAAAAAGCACTGGCTCCGAACGGTAAATACATATCAGTGGATGATGGAGCGCCAAAGGTACGTACCGAAGATTTAATTTTACTTAAAGAGCTGATTGAGGCTGAAAAGATAAGACCAGTCATTGATAGACACTATCCGTTGGAACAAATTGTCGAGGCTCACCGCTATGTTGACAAAGGCCACAAAAAGGGAAATGTAATCATAACTTTAGAGCATAACGACAAGACCTAACAACATGTTGGAGGAATATTTATGAAAGCGATCGTGTGGACGAAATATGGATCACCCGACGGTCTTCAGCTCCGAGAGGTTGCAAAACCTACACCCAAGGATAATGAAGTCCTGATCAAAGTACATGCGGCAACCGCATCAACAGCGGACACCGAGCTCCGAAGGCTCAAACTGCCTCTCTTGTTTGCGATCCCCCTGCGCCTATATCTGGGTTTCATAAAACCAACCAGAATAACGATACTTGGGACGGAGTTTGCCGGCGAGATTGAATCAGCTGGCAAAGATGTAACCCTATATAAGCCAGGCGCCCAGCTTTTTGGATATACCGGTCTTGGTATGGGAACCTATGCTGAGTATATGTGTCTGCCTGAAAAACCTTCAGCGCTGGCGAGTGTAATGGGAAAAAAGCCGGTCAATATAACTTATGAGGAGGCGGTCGCCGCGCCGTTTGGTGGACTCGAAGCCCTGCATTCGCTTAGACAAGCAAATATCCAGAGCGGACAAAAGGTATTGATTAATGGTGCGGGTGGTAGTATCGGTACTTATGCGGTACAGCTTGCCAAGTACTATGGGGCCGAAGTGACTGGCGTGGACAAACCGGGGAAATTGGAAATGCTGCGCTCGATCGGTGCGGATCACGTCATTGATTACACCCGGGAAGATTTCACCAAAAGCGGTCAGACTTATGAAGTCATATTGGATACGATCGGCAAAAGCCCGTTTTCAGGAAGTTTAAGATCGCTCACGGAAAATGGGACCTATCTGAACGCCAACCCTGGACTGTTCGGTGGGGTTCGAGCGCGAAGGGCTTCGAGGAGAAGTAGCAAGAAAGTAATCACTTGGACAGCAGGCTATACGGCCAATAATCTGCTTGCCCTCACAGAGCTGATAGAGGCGGGAAAGATAAAACCGGTCATTGATAGACGCTATCCCCTGGAACAGACTGCTGAGGCTCACCGCTATGTTGAGCAAGGACATAAAAAGGGAAATGTAGTCATAACTTTGGAACATTCGGTGAACAAGTAACAAAACAACCAAACAGCAGATCATCGGAATAGACGTTACGGGTACGATTGAAGCAGTCAGCAAGAATGTGAGCAGGTTTAAGGTTGGCGATCCTGTCTTCGGGAGTTGTCTTGGATCACATGCACAATATGTGCGTGCGCGTCAAGATCGTCTAAATAGCGCAAGTCCTTCTTAGCTTGTTGAACATGGACATACGAAGGGGAAAGTCGTCATTGAAATCCAAAAGGGTAATTTTGCATCCATTATAAATAAACCGAACCATTGCCTTGAGATGGATTTTAACTCGTCGCATTGTGGCGAGTTGAAAACACTCATGCAGACGATTAGGCCACTTGGTGAGTTTTTTCTTAAACGTTAGGTGCACTTTAGTTTCATGGTGATGGTATCATCGCATTATGATCACTGCCACTGCTCAAGCCGCGCCCCATATTGCTTTCATCAAGTAGTAGCGAACAAAACTCGATTGAACTAACGGCGAGGTTTGTTCTGGCGGCAAAATTATCCTTAGCTAACGTACTTTTTTCTCAGGCAATCAGCGCAAAGCAAATCGCATGAGAACCAGAGCAGGCAGGCTTTACAGCTTGATCCATATAAGAAGAATCCTATAAGTTCGTAGTTAGTCCGCTTGATACGAACAAAAGGTGATTCATGCTTTCACTTGTGCCGATAACATTCTTTTTTATTTGTTTTTTTGTTTTTCAAAAATCCCGGGCTACTTCCTGCTGGCGCAGTTCTTTTTTATCTGCTTCTCTCGTTTGGGGACTTATGTTAACTGCAATCACCGAATTCTTAAGCATCTTCAGATTAATAGGTTTTTGGGAAATCTTAGGATTATGGATAATAAGTATAACCTTAGCGTTGATCTGTTTGATTCGAGTAAATGGTAGTGCGAGAAGCTTTAATATCGGTGTATGGCTTGCAAGCATTTCTCGATTTGAACTTTTGTTGTTGGCAGGTTTGGCCATCATCGTAATCATAGTCGGGATGATTGGATGGATCTCGCCACCAAACAACTGGGATTCAATGACGTATCATATGAGCCGGGTCGTTCATTGGATCCAGAACAGAAGCGTTGCTCATTATCCAACCAGTTTTCCACCGCAATTATATGAAGGTCCATGGGCCGAATTTGCCATCATGCATTTTCAGATCTTAACTGGGGGTGATCGTGTTGCGAACCTGATTCAATGGTTCAGCTTACTTGGGACTGTTTTAGGCGTTTCGTTGTTGGGTAGCCAACTCGGAGCTGGGGTGCGTGGGCAGATTTTCGCCGCTTTGTTTAGCGTTACGATTCCCATGGGAATACTTCAAGGTTCAACTACGCAGACTGACTATGTGGTTTCTTTCTGGCTGGTGTGTTTCGTATATTGTGCTATTGTACTTAAGGAGCATGACCAGATTCGTTATTCATTGGCAACAGGCATAGGCCTGGGTCTATCCATTCTTACGAAGCCAACAGCGTATCTCTACGCATTTCCCTTTATGGTCTGGATTAGCCTGTCACTTGTCAAATCGCGTCATACAAGGGGGCTACTGCAGATTATTCTGATTGTTACCACTGCGGTTGTGATTAATCTCGGCCAGTATACGCGCAATTACAACCTTTTCGGCAGTCCATTCGGTCCAGGTTATGAGGAGGTCGGCAAGAAGTATTCGAATGACATATTTACTCTTTCGTCCTTTACCTCTAATGTCATTCGGAACATTGGGTTACAAATTGGCACACCATTCAACCCTGTAAACTCTTTCTTGGAAAGAGGAATATACAAGGCTCACAGAATGATTGGATTTGAGACGAATGACATACGCACAACATGGCCACGTACAAAATTCTATGTTGAGCCCTTATCGCTTCAAGAAGATCGTGCAGGCAATCCTTTACACCTCGTCCTCATGATAGTCTTAATACCTATGCTCATAGTGCAACAGCACCAAAAAAGGGACGCGATTTGGTTCTTCGTCTGCCTGGTATTTGGATTTCTGTTATTCTGCCTATACCTGAAATGGCAACCTTCGAACAGCCGGCTTCATCTTCCCCTCTTTGTGCTTTGGTCCGCGCTTATTGGTTTATCACTCTCTCAAATCAGGGCTCACTGGATTGCAGATTTATGTATTTTGATTTTGCTATTGGGAGCGATTCCATATTTA
>Ga0137375_10011419_pt1 | contig 10507 bp, 16 predicted proteins | sample SagtaG_24_FD_104936 | JGI IMG/M metagenome (GOLD analysis project Ga0137375, IMG submission 104936) | Vadose zone soil microbial communities from Sagehorn Ranch, Mendocino, California, USA - Sage1_R_113_16 metaG | ecosystem: Environmental > Terrestrial > Soil > Vadose zone | place: USA...
GCAGCACCTGGCCCAGCCTGCGTCGGACGCAGATCGTTGCGCACGTAGTCGTCGGCGAAGATCTCCTGAGCCACAGCCACGTTGCCGCGGTTCCACACCTCGTCGTAGAAGCGGCGAATTAGGTGCTTGTTCGCCTCGGTTGACATTTGTGCACCTCCAGTCCAGGTCGAGTCTGATGTCCACGGTCCGAATCTTACGTATGCCGTGGACGACGCTGATGCGGTAGACAGCCTCGCAGAAGCAGCTGTGGATGGCGTGTGGCGGAGCCGAGCGGTGGCCGCGGGCGCACGTGCCCACGTCCGGTCCGTCGATGATGTCGATGATGAGGAACGTGCGCTGCGGACCCTGCTGCGACACTGCCCGTCCTAGCGACGAATGCGATCGTCACGCTTCGAACCCGGCTTGGGATCGTCGGTCGGTGCGGTCGGCCAGTCAAGCTGCTCTGCGACGCCGCCCGTCGGAGGAGGTCAACCGTGAACCCACCGCGGCTCAACGTTGTGCCCAGACGGCGATGCCAACTTCTCCATCAGTTGAAATGGCAGCAGATCCAGGCCATCGCGATTCTCGAGGGGACCCGCCGATCAGTGACATCGCAGCGGGACAGATCGCCGCCACGTTTAAGCTGCCCCTGGCTGACGTTATTCTGGACGCAGGTCAGGTTTCCGCGTGGGGTCACTCAAATGACGACTTGCTCGTGTGGCTCGAGCACCGCCATATCTGGAGCGCGCGCGGAGCCCTGGCATACCTGATCAGCCTGCGCAGTGCTCTGCAGCACGACTCGAATCGAGGCTCGTCAGGCTAGCAATGGAAGTGCGCCCGGTGCCTGCGGCCGAGTGGCGGTTCGTCTATGCCTGCGGGCATCGACACCTATTCACCGCGCCCGGCACGCCAGACGAACTCCTGCGGCTAACGGATTGGTTGGAGCAGCACTGGAACACGTGTTCACAGTGCGACCGCCCCACACAGGCCTGGCGAGCGTCCTCGAGGGTTGGCGTTAACTCATAGCTCCTGCTACCGGCAACGAATTCGTTGCCTCACATCAAGCGCTACCGAGAAGCGTACCTCTTATAACCGCGAGGCAGCGAAGTAAGTACGAGCTGGTGGCCGCGCTCGGGGTGCGTTACGGCAGCGCCGATCGGGTCGGCAAGCGCCCGCTTACTCGACCACTTCTGTGCGGTGTCTGCCCAAGTACCCGTCGACGGCGAGTTCGTCGCGATCCTCCGCCAGGCAGTCGGCAGCGTCGATCTCTAACCAATCCAGGGAGGGAAATCTTCGATGTTGCCTTCGTTTGAACCAGTTACCGCCGCGGCTTGCGCGATGCTCGGTAGTCGAACGAGCGCGCTCAGACTGAGGAGGACCGCAATCGTTGGCCTGACGGTCGCAGTTGATGGTCGACCACGAGCACGTCCGCGAGGTCTATGTCGAGCTGCTGCGGCTCCTGTACTCCAAGGTGCACGCCAGCGTGCCACTCCTGGCAGCTTCGTCTGCCGCCCTCGAGCGCTCCATCCACGACCAGGTGGCTGCGGGCATGGGCGACTGGCTGCACGAACACGCCTCCGAGGAGCAGCACCACGACGAGTGGCTACTCGAGGACTACACGACTATTGGCCGTGATCCGGCGGAATTGGGCCGCCAGGCTGGTTCCCGACCATCGCGGTCCTGGTCGGTTCGGTGTACTATAGGGTGCTGCACGCTCACCCGTCGCCATCCTCGGGTACTGCGCGGTCCTGGAATGGAGCCCGCCGTCCGAGGCATTCATCGATCCGCTCGAGGCCGTACAGGCTACCCCGCCCGTGCCTTCTACACATTGCGCCAGCATTCGGCCGTCGACGTCGACCACGGAGCCGAGGTATTCGACCCCCTGGACCGCCTCCCTCTTTGCCCGGAGCGCGACGCGCTCATCGGCCTGACCACTCTACAAACCGCCGATCTGCTGATCGCTGCGGCGGACGAGCTGCTGGAGGAGGTATCTGGTGACATCGCGTAGCGTCCGCGTCCTGGCGGCGATCGTGGGCGTCTCGCTCGTTGGCCCAGGGTTGTGGGCCATGCTGGCGCCCGAGAGCTTCTACGCAAGTGTGGCCACGTACCCACCCTACAACCAGCATTTTGTGCATGACATCGGCGCCTTCATGATCGGACTCGGTGTCACGCTCGGGGCTGCGTTGAGGCTACGTGACGCACTCCTGGTGGCGCTCGCCGGCAACGGCGTCGCCGCTGTGGGGCACTTCGCTTCGCATGCGGTCGATCGCCAACTCGGCGGTCAAGTGACCGACCCGCTCACGTTCGGCGTGTTCGCAGTGGTGCTGATCGCGCTCACTCTGTGGCGGGCGCGCGTGGTCGGTTCTCTGCCGCCCTGACCGAATCGAGCCGGGCGTTCAGCTAAAGCAGAGCAGCCATTGTGGAGGGCCGATGTGCCCTTCGTTCCAACACAGCAGCAGGACATTCGCGGGTGTAATTGCTGCGCCTCACGATAGCGAGCCATCCGCGGACTCGCCAGAGTCCGGATCTGCGCACATCGCGACGACAAGCCCGCGCTGCCGCAGGCACGCCTAGCTCGTGCGGCGCATGACCATCTGGACGGGATTGCCGTCAGGGTCGGCTACCCACGCGGCGCGCAAATCAGCGAGGAAATCGTGTGGCTCACTGAGCGGTCGCGCACCTTGCGCGGTGAGCGACGCGAAGGCCCGATCCACATCGTCGGTCCACACAACCACCTCGCCGCGGGGTGGACCACCGCTGAGTTCCAGGCTGTGAATTTGACGCGCGGACTCGATCGACGCCACGCCCAGAATGAGCCCGCCCAGACGCATTTCAACATGGATCGGTTTGTCGTCGCGTGGCGTACGGAACGTCTCCATGAACCCAAATAGGTCACGATAGAAGCGCAGTGAGCCTTCGACATCCGCCACGTAGAGATTGATCTGAGGGTCGCGGAACATGCCTCTACCGTACACGCCGCCTGCCCAACTCGAACCTTTCGATGCAGGAAGGGCCAATGCGGCTGGGCTGCACTCCATACCCACACGTGATCGGCCTGACCCGGTTCGCGGGGCTGGCAGACCATAGTCGACGGACGGGGGCGTCAGGCGGTGGTCGGCGGGATCGTTGGGGTCCCGCCGACCTGCTGACGTTTGCGTAGCCTGGCGGGCGGCCATCACGAGGCTATAGTCGGGGCACGGGGAGCTGGCGCAAGCTCATTCCGACTCCGGCTGCACCGATCCCGAAGAGTACTCCTGAGAGCCTGACAACCAGCTCAGGTCGGAAGACGCGTAGCTGGCGACCCCGGCCACGACCGACAGGAGCAAAAGGCTGGATGAGTAACGAGCGCCAGCGCCCGTTCGTCGCGATCGTAACCCAGCTGCGTGTTCAAGGACCACCACCCCAGCCCGCCGGAGATCGCCGTCATCAGTACGACGACGCCGAGCGACATGAGCTCCACTCTCAGCTTCAGTAATCCGCTGCGAATGCGAGTTTTGGTTGTACCCAGTGGCACACGTAACGCGTTGGCCACCTCCTCATGGGTCAGCTCTCCGAGGAAGGCCAACGCCACGGCCTCGCGTTGCGCCTGGGGCAGGACCTGGAGCGCGCCCCGGACGGCCGAGCGGCTCTCATTGCCTGCCAGCTGCTCCCCCACCCCAGGAGCTTCATCGGCGAGCCCGTCGAGGAGTACTCCTTCCGGGTCCGCTTCAAGTTGCGGACGAGAGCGCTGCCGACGCAGCTCGTTGATAATGCGGCGGCGGGCGATCTGGAAGACCCACGGCCGGAAGCTGCCTCGGTGCGGGTCGAAGTTGCGCGCGTGCTGCCAGACAGAGAGGAAGACGTCCTGGACGATCTCCTCCGCGGATGGGCGATCCAATTGTCGCGCAGCCAGGCTCGTCAGGACTGGACGGTAGCGTTCTTGCAGTGGGTCCAAGGCATCGTGGCGGCCCTCAGCAATTCTCCTGACCAGCTCTTCGTCTGGAACGGGGTGTGCCTCAATAGTCTTCACGTACGGCAGCCTAACGACAGCGGTCCGCCCGGCCATCGACGGAATCCCGCATCCCTGGCCGGGGTCGGCAAAATGGGGGTGAGGGATTTCCCCCACAAATTCCTGGCAGAATGCAGCGGACGCGGACGCGTGTATGCGCACTCCTGAAACGGACTGTGCTCGGAATGAAGGGATCGTTCGTCGGCTTGCTGCCCGGTTTCCTGGCGGTGTCCGCGTTGGCTGGGCGGCGGGCCTTTGCTCAGGACATTGCTCCGGCAATAGCTCGGGTGGCGCTGGGGATTCGCTAGGATAGCCTCTTTACCGGGGGCCGTAAGTCTTAGCGGCGAACCCGATCCGGGATATTCCGGTGGACGGACTGCCATGGATCATCTCGCACTCTACGGGTGAGCTTCGCGGAGATGGGCGACGCGGACATTTCGGAAAGCGTCACCCTTCCCCAGCGATGCGTGGCGCCGATCGTGTTAGTTCCGGTTGCGCCGGAATCGGCAGCCGGTTCGAAGGGTACGGAAGGTCGCTTGCCTCCAAGCCCCGGTTCGCCGGCGGCCGGGCGCTCGATTGCAACACCGATTGCGCTCGGCTGCTTCACTGGTTACTGGACGACCACAGTGCCACGGATGAAGGGGTGAATCGTGCAGCCATAGGCGTAGGTGCCCGGCTGCGAGAACATCATGCTGAAGGTGGCGTTGGGCGACAATGCGCCCGAGTCCCAGACGTTATCGTTACTGGTAGTCGTGTGGTCGACCGGGTCGGTGTTGGTCCACGTGATCGACTGTCCAGCGGAGATCGTGATCGTCGCGGGGACAAAGGCGAACTTAGCGATGCTGACCGCAACCGCCTGGCCTTGGGAGGCCACGGGCACGGGAGCCGGTGCCTGAGTAGCCAGTGCCTGAGTAGCCGGTGCAGCCTGGGCTTGTGGTGCTGCCTGTGCTCCGCCGCTGACGGGCACTGCTCCCGATTGGACCACGATCTTGCGTGGCGCATTGCCCACAGGAATCGTGGCAGCCACTGTGCTGGTGGCCAGGTCGACGATCGACACGTCATTCGACTTTTCGTTGGTCACATACGCAAAGTGGTTGTCCGAGGTAACCGCGATCCAGTGCGGCATATCGCCGATCTTGACTGTGCCTGTACTGGCGTACGTATCTGGATCGAACAGATCCAGTTCGCCAGGTCCCTGGGCCACGACCATGCCGAACTTGCCGTCTGGTGTGAAGAATGGATGGTGCGGCGAGGCGCCCGTCGGGATCTGCGTGACGATCTGATCGCTTGCCCGATCCAGAACTAACAGGGCGTCCACGCCCGCCTCGGTGAAGAAGACCTCGTGCCCATCCGGACTGACGTTCAGTGCACGCGGCGTGTGGTCGAGCGAGACGGATCCCGTCTCGATGCCACTCGGGATGTCGATGATTGCCAGCGCCTCGGAGCCAGCTTTCTGACTCGCGGCATACACCGTCTGCCCGTCGGCGGTGATGGCCAGGTTGTGGGGCTGCGGCACGGGCACCTGCCAGTCGACCTGGTTGCTGCTAGTGTCGATCGCCTCGACCTGATCGGTGCCAAAACCAGCGACCAGGAGGTGGCTGCCATCGGGGGTTATCGCCAGGCCGTGCGGCGTCGTGCCGACATCGACACTCGCGGTGACCTCGTCAGTAGCCGTGCTGATGACTGACACCACCGAGTCACCATCGCTGCTCGCGTAAACCCACTTGCCGTCGGGGGTGATGGCCAGCCCGTGCGGACCTGTTGGAATGGGAATCGTCTTGGTAACCTGGTTGGTGGTCGTGTCGATCACGGTCACGGCATTGTCGCCGAACAGACCGACATATGCCTTCGGTGCGGCGGTCTGCGCCGCAGCTAACGGACTCGCGCCCACGACGAGCGCGCCTGCGGCAACAAGCGCCGTGCCAATGGCCGCGATGCGCGTAAGCATGCGCGAGGCGTAAACGGAGATTAGAAAACGTGACACGTGTGCTGTCCTCCGAGAGCGGAGTTGATCGGGAGAACCAGCAGGCCCTGCCGCCCGCGCTTGGCTCCTTCCGTCAGCCCTCACTACACGCCGGCCGGCCGTTTGGATGTTGGACCGAACTCGGCAAGCGAGGAACGTCGGCACGCTTCCGGCTCAGGCCTCAGACGGCCGGTGTTTGCGCGTCGAGCAATACCGAGCCTTGTCGAAGGGTACGCGACGGATACGCCGAACTGGCCCTGGCGGCGACCGGTGGGGGAGTAGTCGCGATCACAAACAGTCCGCCCAGGATCTCGGAGGGTGGATGGATACCGCTCAGTCGATAATCCGAGTCCTCCAAGCGGGACTGGGAGTTCACCCATCCGGTTTCAGTCAGAGGGTGTATTACCAGCCGAGTCCAGCGGCGAGCACTGCCGCGTGGGAACATCCTCCAAATTAGATAGGTCCGCAGGCCATGCGCCACAGTCCGCTACTGTTCGCCGTCCCAGTCGTCCTTCTTCTAGCCTCCGCCTGCGCGCCAGCGGCCGCACCCTCCGCTGGCCCGGCATTCACCCGGGAGCAGGTCATCGTGGCCGGCACAGATGATTTCCGTTTCAACCCGTCTACCATTACTCTCAAGGCCCGTCAGCCGCTCCAGTTGACGTTCGAGAATGAAGGCGAAATCCTGCATGACTTCACCGTTCAGCAGGGCCTCGCGAAGCCGGTCATGATAGTGGAGGAAGGCGGCAACGCGGGCACCACCACGGTCAGCTACGACAGGGCCGGCACGTACAAGTTCTTCTGCTCACAGCCCGGTCACGATCAACTGGGCATGCACGGCACGATCACGGTCGAGTGACCCGGACACCGTGACCCGCACGACTGGAGTCAGGCGGCAAATCGCCGCCACTCTCGCTTCGGCTGTTCGATGGAGCGGACCTGGCCGAGCTGCGCATCATCACGCTGCGACTGGCTGTCGGCATCATGCGCACTTGAACGCAGGATCGATCTGATCCTTCCCGCCTTTACCCGTCGAGCAAGCTCGTCCGTGGCAGTCGCCCGAGGCCAATCACGCTGAACCTCGTGGTCGAATACACCGCGCTCAGCGACCCGGGATTGCATGCGCACTCCAGGCCGCCTCACCAATCCGCCGGGTCGTGAGGCGTGTAATAACCGGCGAAAGGAGGCGGGACCTTCGCCATGTACAACTCACCAGGTATTCCTCTCGCCGCGCTCGTCGTGGCTGTCGCCCTCGCAATTGTAACCATCGGATCTCTGATGGCCGGCATGGGCGGCGATCCAGCGCTCAATGAATTGCAGATCGGCGCGACGGCGTGGGCACTCGCGCTCGGTGTTTTCGGCGTGCAGGGCATCGTATCAATCGTGCTCGAAGGCCAGCAGTTAGTCCCCGGCACGATCGCGCCCCGCCGCAACAATCCACTCAGCGCGGCAGTCGCCGCCTTCTCAGTCCTCTTGTGCATCCTGGCCGGTCTGACCGGACTGGCCATTGTCTCTGGCCAGCCAACGACCGTGGTCGGTTTGGCGGCGGGCGCCGGCTGTCTCAACCTCGGACTCCTATTGCTGTTCTACAAGGAGGCCTTCATCGGCCATGAAGCACATCTTGACCCCCGACAAGACGGCGTCCCCTGGTAACGACCACGATCATCCGAGCTCACTCGAGGAGCCGCTCCGGCAACCCCGCGACAGACGGCGCACTGTGCTGGGCTGGATGGTGGGCATTGCCGCGGGTGCGTTCGCGGTGAGTTTCGCCGTGCCGGCCGCCGTGCTCAAAGCGCTCATGCTGGACAAGCCGGGCATCGCGATCGGCGATGTACTCACGTATGTCGACACAACGACCGGCGGCCAGCCTGGCCAACCATTCAAAGCCAGCGACCTGCCAATCGGGGGATCGGCGCAGCTCTTTCCGATGGGCAAGGCTGATAACCAGGACAGCCTGGTGCTGGTCGTTCGCATCGCTGCAGGTGACGGGGTGGGCGGCCTGGTGGCCTACAGCGCCATCTGCACGCATCTCGGCTGCGCGGTCAACGAGAAGCTAAATAGGGACAATCTGATCCTGTGTCCGTGTCACGGCAGCGTCTACGACCCAGTGGATCACGCCGCAGTCCGCCGCGGCCCGTCCGATCGCGCTCTGCCAGGCATTCCCATCGCCGACGGCCCAAACGGCAGCGTGATAGCTAACGGTCTATTCGATGGACCGATTGGTCCGCAATAGGCACTCACGATGCGAAAGACACACCCTACTGAGCAATCCGCGGCGGACGCCGCCCCGATTAGCTGCACTTCCACGTGTCCGCGGAAAGCTGGCTGGCTGGAGGAGCGCCTGCAACTCAGCGCCTTCCAGGAGAAATACGGCCACAAGGCTTTTCCCGTCCATTCGACATTCTTTCTGGGCGAAACGGCAGCCATCAGCTTTTTGATCCTGGTGGTGACCGGCATCTACCTGGGACTGATCTACACGCCGTCAATCAGCGAGATCTCGGTCGCCGGCCAGAGGCTGCCCGAGGCGTTCGCCAGCGTGCAGCTCATCGAATCGATCCCCGCCGCCAACCTCATCCGCAACGTCCATCACTGGGCGGCGCACGTCATGATCGCCGCAATCCTCTTGCACGCTTTTCGGGTGTTCTTCACCGGCACCTACAGAAAACCGCGCGAGTTAACCTGGCTGCTGGGCGTGCTTCTGCTAGGCATGACACTGGCAGCTGGATTCGTCGGGTATGCGCTGCCCTGGGATGCGTTTGCCGTCACCGCAACTGGTATTGGGTTCGGTCTCGCGCGCTCAATTCCCGTAGTTGGCCATGTGCTGGGTGACCTCTTCTTCGGCGGCGCGTTTCCGAGCCTCGGCAGCCTGCCGCGCCTGTACACCATCCACGTGGTGGTAATTCCGCTCAGCATTCTGGGCGTGATGAGCCTCCATTTGCTGCTCGTGCTGAAGCAGAAGCACAGCATGCCAGGTTATGCGAAGAAACTGGCGGAGCCCGGCAAAGTGCTGGGGATTTCGCTGTGGCCCAATCACGCTCTCCTCGCCGGCCAGCTGCTTTTCCTGGTGCTGGGCGGCCTATCGCTTCTGGCAGCCTTTGTGCCGGTGCACCCGCTGGCCGCATACGGGCCGCCGACGCCCGAAACGCCGGCGGTCAAACCGGATTGGTATCTGCTGTGGATCTTCGGCTTTCTCAAACTGATCCCGGCCGGTGTGGGCATGACATTGGGCCCAGTGACAATCGGTCCCGAGTTTCTGGGCGGCGTGTTGTTCCCCGCCAGCGTCATCGGCGCGATGACACTGGTGCCCTGGCTCGACCGCACGAATCGGCGCGTGTTGCGGCGGTTCGAATACCTGGAGCCACCCCCGCAAGCGCCGCTGCGGCTAGCGCTCGGCGTCGGAGCGCTCGCGTTCGTCGCGATGTTGTTGTTTGCATCCTACTATGACCAGATCGGGTTGACGCTCGGCCAGATCTGGCTACTTGTACTCAGCCTGCCGGTCGTGGTGGCCGCAGCCATCTTTAGCTGGAGTTGGGTCACTCGGCAACGGCGAGGGAGTGTGGCGCGGTTCGATCCAACGAGCGACGCCTGAGCCGCAATCCACATGCGCTCCAGCAGAGTTGTTCCCTACTGACTGATAGAGGCGCCGCTCGGGCTCGATTCCGGCTGGGTACGGGTCGAGCCAACGGGCTACCTCGAAGTGAGGAGCTACGTCAGGACGACAGTTGGAACGAACGCTAGACGAAAACCAGCGATACGGCGAAGGGGGAGGGCTATAGGCGTTTTCGACACAGTGGACTCCAAAAGAATGGACCACCTGATCTTGAACACGCGCATCAGTCCAGCTTGGATTGGTCACGCCCGAGCGCGGACCGCACTGCGGTGCCCGGGCCTCAGTGGGATCTCGCAAGAGTTTTCGGCAGCGGCTTAGCGTTTGCCGTCACGAGCGCCGAGTGCGCGCTCGTTCCGGTGGGCAACCGTGTGCGTTTCGACGTACGTGGTCGACGCGGATTGTCGATGGTCCGGGTCACGAGTGATCCGGAGCACCTGCTGCCAAGGTACACGGTGAGCCGGTCGTCCTCCGAGTATTGCCATCAGGCGGCGTGAATCAGTAGGTGATGGGTGATCGGAGGTGCACTCCTTGCTGAGCGTATCCTGTCACCCGCCGGTACACCCCGCCGGCGGCGTGGATGACGTGGACCCGCCGCCAGAGCTCGCCATCCAATCCCGAGGACGCGGTGTATCCACCAACGCACGAACCATGTCAGTGGTCGTGACCTGGATCTACTCGGGTCCAAGAAGGAGAAATGGAATGAACTGGAGAATTCCGCGCCCACGTTGGGGCGCACATCTGCTGGCCGGCGTAATCATGGCTTCGGCCGTGGTCGGAACCGCCGTGCCGGCCGCACAAGCCCAGGCCGCCCAGGAGTCCCTCGCCATCACCGTGCCGCGTGTGCCCGACGACATCACGGTGCCAGCGGGAAACAAGGTGTTCCTTGTTGGTCACGCCGTCGGCACCCAGAACTACGTCTGCCTGCCATCTGGCAAAGACTTCAAATTTACGCTCTTCACGCCGCAGGCCA
>Ga0137375_10011427_pt1 | contig 10505 bp, 10 predicted proteins | sample SagtaG_24_FD_104936 | JGI IMG/M metagenome (GOLD analysis project Ga0137375, IMG submission 104936) | Vadose zone soil microbial communities from Sagehorn Ranch, Mendocino, California, USA - Sage1_R_113_16 metaG | ecosystem: Environmental > Terrestrial > Soil > Vadose zone | place: USA...
GCCGGGAAGGCGGGCCGGGAAGGCGGGCCGGGAAGGCGGGCACGTGCCAGGGTCCGGCCTGTTCTGGCTCGAGGTAGTGCGCGTACCAGTACGGCCAGTCCGGGTCCGGGTGCCCGGTCTGCTCTTCATGCTGGGCGTGCGCATCGGCTGCGCGCCGGAGGGCTCGCGCCAAGTCGCTCGCGGAATCAAAGGTCAGTTACATGGGATCTCCTCTCGAAAGAACTGCCACCGCGGCCGCGCTGGCAATCACCGGCTCCGCCGCGGCGATCGCCACCAGCTCGCGGACCGCATCGCGCGCCAGCGGGAGCGTCCGGCGCCACCGGCCGGCCCGCTCGCAGCGTAACGCCGGCCGGATCGGGCGCGTGTCCGGTCACCGTCCGGGAGTCGGCTGCTTTACTTCCCGGAGCAGCCAGCCGTTACCGTCCGGATCGCTGAACGAGGCACCCGGGCCATAGCCGCGGCGTTCCGGGTCCGGGCCCGCTGCCCGTCTCCCGGCCCCGGCGCGGTGGAACACCCCCGCAGCATGGTCCGCTCCGGTCTAGCCGAAGGTGAACGCGTAGGCCTGGATGACGGGGGTCGGGGAACGTGATCTCGAACGTGTGGCCGGTGACGCGGCCGGGCTGGCGGATGAGCTGGTACAGCCGCTGCCCGGTCACGGTGCCGTTGCCGTGCCCGTCCACGTCGACCCCATGCGCGGCGCCCGGCGGCTGCCCGTCGAGGAGCACGCGGAACCGCAGCGATGTTCCTGGTGCTGCCGGTCCCATGACCAGATGAAGGTCGCGGGCGTGGAAGCGGCAGGCGATCCGCCCGCCGGCCGTGTTCAGCGTGGTGGCCTGTTCCTCCATCGTCCAGTCCCCGGACAGGGCCCAGTGATTGAGCCCCAGCTCCGCCGGGGCGGCATAGACGTGGCGCTTGCCCGGCAGGGCGCCACCGGGGGGACGCGAAGTTCTCGGTGCGCTCATAGCCGGTGTAGTTCTCCGGGGACTCCAGGGCGCCCCAGTCGGCGGCAGCTTCAGCACCGCGGGCATCGGCCCGAACTAGCTCATGACCGATGCCGCCGATTCCGGCCTAGGCGAGCAATTGCTGGATGATCATTTCCGACTGTTCGTATCCACCTCCGCCGAAGCGATGACCTCGAATATGCCCCTGCGCATCGCCGGGCGAGCTGATCCGTGCCGCCGCCCACCAGGAGCCGCCCGGGTCAGCTGAGGCGCTTCACCAAGTGGATCTGGTCGTGCCCGCGCGGTAGCCCGGCGTGCGACCGCACTCCTGGTAACCGAAGCGGGCGTAGAACCCGGGTGCCTGGAAGGAGTGGGTACTCAAGGCCACCTGGCCGCAGCCACGGCGGCGTCCAGCGCGGTCTCACCGCACCGGCGATCCAGGGCCTGCCGGACCTGCGCACGGCCGCGGGCATCCCAGCGCAGGTACCGTGCCACGTCCGGCCGGCGGCTGGCAGGCGTACAGGCCGTCGAAGCCGCCGGGGGTGAACGGGCGCAGGGCCAGCCCGCCGCGTCTCAACCGGGTGCCCGGGGAGCAGCATCAGCCGATGGTAGCCGAGGGAAACCGGTCCAGGCCGGGCCGCCCTGACGGCAGGTCATGTCCGCGCTGACGGTGACTGCATCACCCGCGTCGGCTCCCGCCTAGCCGGTCCAGGAGAACTTGACCAGGTAGGCGCCGCTGTCGCGGTCAACGGACACCCAGCGGTGCTTGACGCCCGCCAGCACCACGTCGGCCTGCGCGCGCAGCGCCTCGAACTGCCGTGGCCAATGCGGGTCATACGCCACGACGACAGCCGGAGCGTTCATGGGACCATCTTCGGACACAACGCTGGGGCAGTCGGCACGCTCCGCGAGCAGAGCCTTGACTGCAAGTCGCATCGCATGGCGAATTCGCTCCTCTGCGGCATGTAGTGCGTCCTCGCGGGTTTGCTTCCGCACGGGGCGGCGCGAAATCGCTGGTGACGCGCAGCGCTGTCGTGCGCTCGGGGTTACGCCTGCCGTCTGGACATCTGCCGGTACGGATGCTGTCATGCGGTTGATTGTCCTTTCCTGCCGTGCCAGGCTGGTGGTGCTGATTTGGGGAAAGGGCGGGTATTGGCCGGATTGAGGTTATCCCCGAAGATCATGCGCGGTCTCGACTTCGGCGCGCCGTCGGCGGAACGGGACATGGGGCGCGGGCTGGAGAAGTACTTCGTCGAATCGGCGGTGTTCCATCGCGTCCGCTCGAGGGCTAAGACGATCATCCTGGGGAACCGCGGCTCGGGGAAGAGCGCGATCTTCAAGGTGCTCGCGAGCAGGGAGCGGTCCACAGGAAGCCATGTCATCGAGCTGGCTCCAGAGGACTACTCCTATGAGCTGCTTGGCTCCACGATGGCCGCCGCGGATGCCGGCTCGTGGGCGAAACACGGTGCGTACGCTGCCGCGTGGAAGTACCTCCTCTGCGTTCTGATCATGAAGGGGATAGCAGGGAAGGGCGGGAACGGCGCGTCAAAGGCCACCTACAAGTACGTCCGCGACAATCACCCAGGCGCCCAGGCCGGGAAGCTAGAGTTCCGTGTTTCTGACGCAAATAACCAGAACTGCGGCGTCTTCGTCCGGTTCCGCGACCCGGCGCAGGACCTGCCGCCGCAGGTTCTTGACCGGATCGTGCGCAGTACAAGCGCGTATCCGAACTATCCCACCGACTTCCAGCTGTTTACCAACAACCGTGCCTGGAGCGCTGTCTACAGCCGGTTTGAGGTTCAAATCGACGACAATGCCCGCAGCGACCGGCGAAGAGACTTCTACGGACAGCCAGAGCCGGACGGGCTACGCAAGAACCGCACCGGCGCGATCTACAAAATTCCTGCCGGAGATCCGATACCGGGAACCAACGTGTTCGATGCGGCCGGGCAGCAATACCAGGCGGCACCCAACCTCGTGCCAGGTCGCTGGTATCAGCTCCAAGTCGACGTGCAAGGTGATGTCTACACGGTAGACCTCACCGATCTGCAGGTCGGTGCGCAAACGCGAACGACCGCTTTCCAGAACACGGACGCCTTGCGGGGGGTAGCTACCGAAGGGAACCGGCCGGGATACGTCGGGCTGTAATCCTATCCGTCTTCGCCGGTCGCCTTCCGGCACATCCAGATCAGAACCTGAACCCGGGTCTGCCCTAAGTCCAGGGTCCCGTCTCCGCAGAAACCTGAATCTTCGAGCTTTTAAGGGGCGATAATGACCGCACCCGCAGTGAATCAGAACCGGGCACAGGACCTGATGCGGCTCGGCTGGGCCATCGCCGAACTCCGAGGCCGACTGTACTTCGGCGCTGCCGACCCGGGGCGCATTGCTGATCCAGCCACTGTCCGCGCGGACCATTCGCTGCCGCTGTCGGGCGAGCGCTCCCCGAAGGAGCAGCTCATCGAAACCAAGGAAGTCGTACAAGCGCTGGCCAAGCGGGCCAACCTCGAGCTGGACGGCGGCCGCATGAAAGGCAGCCGTGGCCACACCGCGACAACGCCGTGCACGGCGGCTGCTCGGGCGATCGAGTTAGCTGATCAGGTACCGGACAAGCGATCAGCAACGTCATGGGGCGATACGTGGGATTCCTTCACTGAGGCGCTCTATCAATGGGACGCCGCTATCCAAGACCACCTCGCCAGCGCCAGCTTCGGAGAGTCGAGCGCCTACCAGCTAGGCCGAGGGCTCGCGGAGTGCTCCTGGGCACTTGATCCAAATTGGCCACCCAACGAGGTCATGGGCTGGGAGCACGTACTCGGCAGCGAACGGTGCGTCGCCCTCACACGCCTGCTAGAGCGCCTGACACCTGCCCTGCCGACGGCAACAGCCTCCGCCATCAAAGGCTCTCTCGCCGCCTGGCAGCGGGTCGCGCGGGATCCTGCATGGCGGAGCGGTACAAACCCGGAGGCCCCGGTATTCCTGCGCCACCAGGTCAACGCGTGGCGAGACATGTTGATCGTTGGCGCGGACCCGCAAACATTCGAGCGGGCACCCAGGCCATTGCAGGAGGTTGCCAACATCATTCCGATCATCAAAGGGTTGTGGGTTCAGATCGTCGCTGCGCTGTTGAGCGCCGGAATACTCGCGGCCGGCGCTTGGGCCATCACCAGGTACGGAAACAGCCAGCCATGGGGAGCGCTAATATCTGCGCTCGGAATAGTCGGCGTGACGGGTTCCGGCTTGCTGGCCAGCGCCAAGAAGAAGGCCACCGGACTCGTTGAGCGGGTTCAAGCCGCGATCGCTGCCGACGAGAGAGCTAAAGCTGCAACGATCATTCCGGACAGACCCCAAAAGGCCACAGTCAAGAGTCCGGGCAGACTGTCAACGCCCGGCAGCTTTGCCGAACCGATCACCCTTTCCAAGCTTGGCGAGACCCCAGAGCTCAGCGGCGCGCATACATGACAGTCACCCCCCGAATCAGCTGAGCCAAGACGCGCGCATCTGCACGACGCTTTCGACGTGCGTCAAAGCGGCCTTGGGTCAACCTCGATGATTCAGGGGGCGGGCGAGGCTGGTTACTGATCGTGCCGTGCCGGTTTTCGGTGGTTTTGTCTGGTCCGCGGGTTCCCGGCGGGTGGCGGTGCTGCCCGATGTGCTCGGGTTGGGCACCGGCTCCGACCGCGCCGAGGAGCCTCCTTTCCTGGTCGCAGGGACAGGGGTGACTGGTCAGGCGGGTGCGGGCAGGGCGCACAGCCGGTGCCAGCAGGCCAGGAAGGCGTCTTTCCAGGGCCGGGTGCGGCTGATCTTCAGCACCCGGGCGCGGGCGTGGCGGGCCAGCCGGGCGGGCAGGCTCAGCAGCCGGTAGCGCAGCGTGCCCGGCTCTGCGTCCTTAAGGTCCTCGCAGTCGTACAGGCCGAGCAGCCGGCACCGGGCGGCCAGGTCGGCGGCGATGTTGGCGGCCAGCACCCAGCCGCAGTTCACCAGCCAGGTCTTCGATGGCAGGTTGTACAGGCCCATGGCCTTATTCGTCCGCACCTGGTCCTCGACGACGGCGTGCTGGCGGTGCAGCACGTCGGTGAACTGGGGGTGGTGACTGCCGGGCACGCCCGGGATGCCGGTGGCGGGGATGTTGGTGACGATGATGGAGTACCGCCAGCCGGTGGCGCGCTCGAAGGCGGTCAGGTTCTTGGCCTGCCGCCGGGAGGGTTTCGTGCGGCGCACGATCCACCGTAGCCCGGCCGGCCAGCCGGCGGCCCGGCCGGGCAGGTGGGTGATCTCGGCGACGTGCTTGTCTTGCTGCACCACTCCGTCCTGGTCCACGGCGGCCTGCCAGGCGCCAGAGGGCAGCAGTCCGATGGCCTGCTCATCGGCCTCGGTGATGGCCCGCCCGCAGGTGAACAGCACGGTGCGGCGCCGCGACGACAGCGACAGCAGGTGCTTGATGAGCTCGTGGCTGGCGCCGGCCCCATCCACGCGGACCAGCAGCTTTGACCGCATCCGGGAGGGGATCTGGCGGAGCGCCGCGGTCAGCACCGTGAGGTGGCCGGCGAAGGTGTTCGACCCGGCGTTCCCGGGACGCAGTAGCATGGCCAGGCACTCGCGGGTATTCGAACACCACGCCGCCAGCGGGTGGAAGCCGTAGCCCATCTTGAACGTCGGTGCCGCGCCTTCCTTGTCGAACCCGCACAGGTTCGCGTCAAGGTGTGCGAGGCAACACCTGGAGCGCACGGCTTCGCTGGCCGATGCGTGCGGTGCGTTCGAGACGGTCGCGGTCCACGTTGCCGGCGAGGTAGCGGACGAGCCCGGAGTCCTGCATGCCGGGGACGGTGGCGGCGAGCTTGGGATCCAGGTCGGTGACGAGCTGGGCGATCCGGGTTTGCCGGCACAGCGACGGCGTGGTGCCCGCAGGCCGGAGGACCCGCGTGAGGTAGGTCTGGTGCGCGGGGCTGTCGCTGGTGCGGGTGGCCCTCGTGACGATCACGTGGGGGTTGAGAGTGCGCAGATCCGTGCGGTGGCGCAGGCAGTCCTCGAGCGCGGCCCAGCTCACCGGGTCCAGGGGTACTGGGAATGGCCGGCCGGTGAGGTTCAGCGTTCGCCGCGCCGGGTCCGCGTCGCCGATGGTCAGGCCGCGGATCTGGGCGCTGGATGCTCCGTGCAGCAATGTGAGCAGGCCGGTGAGCCGTTCGTGGGGATGGGCCGCGTCGCCGGTCCATCGCCGGAACAGTGCACGCTGGGTGCTTGCGTCCAGGACGTCTCCGGTGAAGGCCGGCTGGCTGCCCGGCCGCAAGGAGATGGCCGGGTCGATGAGGATGAGCTTGCGGCGCTTCGCCCAGCTGAAGAAGCCGCGCAGGATATAGGTCCTCTGGTGGAGGTTCCTGGGGCTGTGGCCGAGGAATGCTTCGAGGTCGGCGGTGGTCACCTGGGACCAGCCGGTCACCGACCGGGCGGATGTCAGGTGGACGGCCAGGTCACGGAGGATCCGGAGCCTGGTCTCCAGGGTGGTGTCGCTGACCGGGTGCCGGCCGGCGCGCCGGGCTCGTTCCCGCTCTTCGAGCTGGCTGCCGTTAAAGGCGGCTACTGCGGCGGCCAGACCGGCCGGGACGGCGTCGAGGTGGTGGCGGCGGCGTGCCGCGGCGCGGCGCTGTTCTTCGTCTCCGGGCAGGGCCAGGCCGCAGCTGGTGAAGAACCAGCGCAGGGCCCGCCCGGCTGTGCCGCTGGCCGGTTCGCAGCGGTCCAGGAGCTGCGCTGGGCTGGCTGCGGGGTCGGCTGCGAGCAGCCGTCTGGCCTCGCGCAGGATCTCGATCGCGCCGCCTGGATGATGGCGTGCCGCGGCGAATGCGGCTAGGTCTTCCCGCCAGTCCGGGACCTGGCGCAGCCGCCTGGCCGCCGCGGCGGCGTAACGGAACGGCCGGTCCGGGCCGGCGAGGCTGCAGCGGTTGCATAGGCCGTGCGAGGCGTGCTGCCGCTGCTCACCGCAGCGGGCACAGGTGATGGTCTTGGCTGGCCTGCCCGGAACGGCGCCGCGCCCGCAGATGGCACAGGCGCCGGATTCGCCCAGGTGCCGGACCTGGCCGCAGTGCGGGCAGGGGCGCTTCAGCGCGGCGCGGGTGACCCGGCGATGACAGACGTGGCAGCGGACCCGGTCACTGAACTTCACTGGCGCGGGGCAATCGGCACAGGTCCGGTAGCCGGTCATAGCGGCGGCATGGACCGGCCCCGGGCTGCCTTCGGCTCCGCCCTGGTGCGCTCCGGCCTGACGGCGGGCGCCACGGGCGTGGTATCCACCTCGAACAAGTCGTTGGGAGTGCACTCCAGCGCGGTGCACAACGCGGCCAGGGTGTCCAGCTTCACCTGCGCCGGCTGCCTGGTCAGCAGCGCGGATACCGACGCGGACGACAGGTGCAGCCCGGACCGCTCGGCCAGGAGCCGGCGCAGCTGCGCCCCGGTCCAGACTTCCCGGTGCGCTGCGGCCAGCCGCAGCCGCCATCTAATCTGCATCACCATCTCCTTCCAGCCCGGCCAGGGTGCCAGAAACCGCGCGGCGGTACGCGTCCTCAATGAACGTCGCCGAGGGAGTGAGGTAACGCATCGTGGTGCCCACGTGCCAGTGCCCGAGCATCTGCTGGATCGCGACGAGATCCACGCCACGCTCGTAATTTCGGGTGGCGCAGGCATGCCGCAGCGAATGCGGGCTGAACCTCACCCGGCCAGGCTCACTGCCGCCATCGGCAGCAGCCTGCTCCAGGTCGAGCAGGCAGGCCAGGCGGTTGCGGATCGTGCCGCGGTGGATCCGGCCGCCGCCCTCGTCGCAGAACAACGCCGGGCCGTCACCGAGGCGGGGACGGATCTCCTCCAGATACCACCGCAAGATCAGGTCCAGGCCATCCAGCATCGGTACCCACCGCGGCCGCGGGCCGGATGTCCTGGCACCCTTGCCGAACCGGACATGCAGCTTGCCGAACGGCCCCCGGCCGAAGTGCACGTCGGTCCGGTCCAGCGAAGCGGACTCCTCCGCCCGCAGCCCGGCCAGATACAACGTCCGGAACAACGCGTAGTCCCGGCCGGCCGCCGTGTACTTGCGGGCGCCGGCGATCCGCTCCTTGAGGAAATCGAAGAACTCCTCCATCCGCTCCGGGCCCGGCGGCGGGCTCACCGACGGGAAGCCCGCGCCGACATGCCGGGCCGCGTTGAACTCATCCACCGGGCTGGCCAGCCGGACCCCGAACACCGCCTCGATCTCGCCCGCCTTGCGCGCGACAAGGAACGCGTGGAAGCCCTTGAACGCCTGCACGTAGCCCCGTCGCGTCGAGGCGGCCAGCCCCTGGGCGCTCAGCCCGGCGACGACCCGGTCCACGTCTTCCCTGGTCACGTCCCACGCCGGACGGCCGCAAGCGGCCAGGAACCGTTCCAGGACCCCGGAACCGTTGTCCATCGAGGTCTGACTGAAGCCGCGCGCGACCTGCGACGCCTCGAACGCCAGCAGGCAGCCATCCTGGAACGCCACGGGATCAGCGGCCGGCGCGGCCGGAACCGTGCTCGCCGCACCGCCCATGACCAGGCGCAGGCCCTCTCTCGCCACGTCCACCTTCTTCCCGCTTTACGAATTAAGGTGTCACCTTACAGAGAAAACCATTACCTTGAGATACGCGACACGCCGAATGCACGGGAACGCACCAGCTAGCAGGCACTTTGATGGCTCAGGAACGTGTGCCAAGTGCAGGTCTGTGCGCGGTGATCAGCGTCGCGCCCAGGTCGATGACCAGCCAGCCCGCCAGCACCTTCCCGGCGATGGCCAGCCACGGGAACCCCGCGGCCGTACCCTCGATCAGCTGCCACACGTGCGCGCGGACCTTCGCCCGCGCCCGGGCGATCCGGTCCAGGGTCCGCGGATCGGCCAGCTCCAGCGTCCGCCGCACCGTGGTGCCGGACGGCGCGGCGCCGAGCACCCGCTCCAGGTGGCCCAGCACCGCGATGTCGCGCATGCTGGTGGCCCCGAGCGCGATCGCCACCGCCATCGACACCAGCGCCACGCCCCGGTCCAGCAGCGGGGACTTGCCCGTCCGCGCCAGCGCCGGCCCCAGCAGCGCCGTCAGCCCGCACTGGTCGGCGAGCTTGCGCAGCAGCACCGCCCCGGCATGCCCGATCAGGCCCTCGCCATCGGCGGTCACGGACAGGTTGCGGTCCCAGCGCGTATCCTTCGGCATTGAAGAGCGCTCCAGTCCTGGGTTTACAACGGTGTGGTACCGCGTAATCTCCCAGAACCGGGCGCTCTTCGCCGCTTACTCCAGGTAGCCCCCGGCCGTCCCGGGCATGCGGCCCGCAGGCGCGGCGGCACGCCACGGCCCCGCACCCGCAGGGTGCAGCCCGCACCCGCGCAGCCAGACGCAAAGCCGCAGGCCAGGGCCATAAACATAGGGAAAACCGCTGATCAGCGGCGGGTAGGTGAATCCCGGAGGTCAATGCCACTCAGCCTAAGTTGATCATGGTGTCCGGGTGTGTCGCTGCGGGGTGTTCTGGCAGGTGGCCGGCATGATCACGGCTTATGGCAGACAATGGCGTGGTGAGTGCGGGCGGCCGGCTGACGGACTGGGTGTCGCTGGGGGTGCTGGCTGCGTTCGTGCCCCGGGATGCGGTGGATGACGCGATCGCGGCGGCGGGGAAGCAGGCGAGGCGGTCGGATGGCAAGCTCCCGCCGCATGTGATGGTGTACCTGGTGATGGCGCTGGCGCTGTTCGCTGACGATGACTATGAGGAGGTCGCGGCCCGGCTGACCGAGACGCTGGCCTCGTGGGGGTGCTGGGATGATTCGTGGAGCGTGCCGGGCTCGGGCGGGATCACCCAGGCCCGCCAGCGGCTGGGGCACGAGCCCATGAAGGAGCTGTTCTCCCAGGTGGCAGCCCCGGTGGCGGAGGAGCTGACCGCGGGGGCGTTCCTGGGGCCGTGGCGGCTGATGGCGATTGACGGGTCCGGGTGGGATGCCCCCGATACGGCGGAGAACGCGGCCGCGTTCGGGTTCGCCGGCGCCGGGGCTGATGAGCAGGACAGGCCGGCGTACCCGAAGGTGCGGGTCGTGACGGTCAGCGAGTGCGCCTCGCACGCGGTCGCAGATGCGGCGATGGGCGGCGTGGCGGGCAAGGGCGCCGGGGAGCAGTCGCTGGCCCGCAAGCTCTATCCGCGGCTGGACGAGGACTGGCTGCTGATCGCGGATCGCAATTTCTTTAACTGGGCGGACTGGTGCACGGCGGCTGATTCCGGCGCGGCGCTGCTGTGGCGGGTCAAGGCCGATCTCACGCTGCCGGTGCTGGACCTGCTGCCCGACGGGTCCTATTCCTCGGTGCTGGTGAACCCGAAGATCCGCGGCAAGGCCCGCCAGGCACTCATCGATGCGGCCCGCGCCGGGGAAGATCTGGACGAAGACCAGGCCCGCTACGTCCGGGTGATCGAATACCAGATCCCTGACCGCGATGGTGACGGGAAAGGGGAGGTGATCGCGCTGGTCACCACCATCACTCAGATGACGGCAGCCCCGGCCCCGCTGCTGGCGGAGGCCTACCACCAAAGATGGGA
>Ga0137375_10011430_pt1 | contig 10504 bp, 10 predicted proteins | sample SagtaG_24_FD_104936 | JGI IMG/M metagenome (GOLD analysis project Ga0137375, IMG submission 104936) | Vadose zone soil microbial communities from Sagehorn Ranch, Mendocino, California, USA - Sage1_R_113_16 metaG | ecosystem: Environmental > Terrestrial > Soil > Vadose zone | place: USA...
CAGGCGCGACCGCTTCTTCCTGACGAAGATCTTCCGGGCCCCCGGCGGCGGGGTGTAGAGCGCCGGCGTCATGGGAGTGGTGACGGGGCGCGTGCCGAGCAGGGCCCGCCCGGCCTCGCTGTACGTGAAGCAGGAGTTGGGTAGGTCCACCCAGCCCGTGGTGTCGAGTAGCCAGCATCTCCGCGCGTCACCCGGCTCCAGCCCGGCCGTCGCCTCGGCGGGCAGCCGGGTGACTTGCCGGGCCAGCCGCGCGACCTCGATTCCGGCGTCGACGAAGAGCCCGGCGCCGGGCCGCAGCCCGCACAGATCGGCCAACCGCTTGCTGAACCCCGCCACCATCCGCGTCCCGCTCAGCCGGCCGAGCCCGTCCACGAGGGCGGGATCCGCCGGACCGGCCAGGATGCGCGCTCTGGCCTCCCGGAGCTCATAACCAGGCGAAGGGGTGCAGACCGCGCTCAGCTCGATGGACCGATCATCGTCGGAGACCGCCACCGTGTGAGTGAACGCGTCGTCGTGGGTGTTGTCCACCCACCCCTCCATCGCGCGCTCGTACCGGTCCCGCCCGACCAGGAATGCAGACGTGATCATCTACGTCTTGGTGAAGCGCTTCAGCCGGAGGCTGTTGGCGACCACGGACACCGACGAGAGCGCCATGGCCAGCCCCGCCAGAACCGGAGACAGGAGGACTCCCCAGATCGGATAGAGCGCCCCCGCCGCCACCGGCACCAGGACGAGATTGTAGCCGAACGCCCAGCCGAGGTTTTCCTTGATGGTCCGGATGGTCCGGTGAGACAGCTCGATGGCCGCCACGACCCCGCGCAGGTCGCCGCGCATCAGGGTCACGTCGGCCGCCTCGATGGCGACGTCCGTGCCCGAGCCCATGGCAATGCCGACGTCGGCCTGGGCGAGCGCCGGAGCATCGTTGATGCCGTCGCCCACCATGGTCACCAGCCGCCCCCCTTGCTGGAGCCGCTTGATCTCGGCGGCCTTCTGCTCCGGCCGGATGTCGGCGATCACCCGTTCGATGCCCGCCTGGCGGGCGATGGCCTCGGCGGTCGTCCGCGTGTCCCCGGTCAGCATCACGACCTCCAGACCGAGCTCATGCAACGCCCGCACGGCGGTGCGGGCTTCGGGCTTGAGCATGTCCGCGACGGCCACGATGCCCCGCGCCTCTCCTGCGAAGGCGACGTAGACGGCGCTCTTGCCGTCCTCGGCGAGCTCCCGGGCGCGCGCTTCCAGCGCCGAGATGTCGATCCCTCGCGCCGCCATCAGTTCGGCATTGCCCAGGAGGACCCGGCCATCGGAGGCGAGGGCGTCCACTCCCAGCCCCGGCACGGCCCGGAACTCGGTCACCGGCGGGATCGCGAGCCCGCGTCGCTTGGCCTCGCCGACGATCGCCTCGCCCAGGGGGTGCTCGGAGCCCTGCTCGGCGGCGGCGGCGAGCGCCAGCAAGTCGTCGACAGTGACCCCGGCGGCGGGCACCACGTCGGTGACCACGGGGCGGCCGACGGTGAGGGTGCCGGTCTTGTCGAGGACGACGACGCCGACTCGATGGAGCAATTCCAGCGCCTCGGCGCTCTTGATGAGGACCCCCAGCTGCGCGCCCTTTCCCGTTGCCACCATGATCGCGGTCGGCGTCGCCAGCCCCATGGCGCAGGGACAGGCGATGACCAGGACACCCACCGCATTGGTCAGGGCGTAGAAGAAGGCCGGCTCCGGCCCCCAGAGCCACCAGGCACCGAAGGTGATCGCGGCGACGACGAGGATCACCGGGACAAAGACCGATGCGACTCGATCGGCCAGGCGCTGAATCGGGGCCTTGGAGCCCTGCGCTTCCTCCACGAGCCTGATGATCCTGGCGAGGACGGTCTCCTTGCCTACCCGCGTGGCCCGGAAGGTGAAGCTGCCCGTCCGGTTGACGGAGCCACCCACGACCGTCGCTCCCGGCCCCTTCTCGACCGGGAGACTCTCGCCGGTGAGCATGGATTCGTCCACGCTCGAGGCGCCCTCGACGATCTCGCCGTCCACCGCGATGCGCTCCCCGGGTCTCACGCGGAGGAGATCGCCCACCGCCACGTCGGCGATCGGCACATCTTCTTCCTGCCTGCCCCGCAGGACGCGAGCGGTCCGGGGCCGAAGCGCCACCAGCGCCCTGATGGCCTCCGAGGTCCCGCCCCGCGCGCGGGCCTCGAGCCACCGGCCGAGGACGAGGAAGGTCATGAGCAGCGCGGACGCCTCGTAATACGGCATGGCCCCCGTGGCCATGAAGCGCTGAGGCCAGAGGGTCACCGCCACGCTGAAGAAATACGCCGCGCTGGTGCCGATGGACACGAGGGTGTCCATGCTGGCGGATCGGTGAAGCAGCTCCTTCACGAACCCCCGGTGGAACTGCCAGCCGACCCAGAACTGGACCGGCGTCGTGAGGGCCCAGAGGAGCCACGGATCGCGCAGCCACCGAGGGGCCCAGGGGAAGACCTCGTGCATGCTGCCGACCAGCACCGGGACCGAGAGGACAGCTCCCACGAGGAACTTCCACTGGAGGAGCCGGTTCTCCCTCCGGCGCCGCGCCTGCTCGCGATCCTCCGATTCGGGCGTGGCCGCGATCTCGACGGGCACCGTGTACCCGGCGGCGGCCACGGCCTGACGCAGGTCGGCCAGCGAGGGCCCGTCGCTCGCCAGCTCCACGGTCGCTCGCTCGGTGGCCAGGTTCACCACGGCCCCGCGCACGCCGGGGACGCCCAGGAGCGCCCGCTCCACCTTGTTGACGCACGCGCCGCAGTGCATCCCCTTCACCGGCAAATCAAGTCGTGTGGTCTGTTGGTCCATACCCTCTCCTAGGAGAAGCGGGAGAAGACCTCCATCAGCTCTCCCACCTTCTTCTGACGCTCGCGCGCATTGCCGGAGCGGATCGCCTCCGACACGCAGGTTTCGATGTGCTGCCCCAGCACGAGCTTCTGCACCTGCTCGACGGCCCCCTGGACGGCGGCCAGCTGGAGGAGGATGTCCACGCAATACTTGTCCTCTTCCACCATGCGCTGGATACCCTGCACCTGCCCCTCGATGCGACGGAGCCTGCCCAGTGCCTTGCCCTTCGTGTCCGCGTCCATCATCGTGGTGGTCACCTCGTGTGTGGGTGATGTCTCACGCCGGCTGCCGCTTCAGGAGCATCCGCCAGACCCAGTAGCCGGACAGGGCGGCGGCCAGATGCTTGAGCGTGTGACCGCTCACGACGCCACCGAGGGAGAAGATGCGGGCGTCGAGCAGCTCGAACAGCTTGCCCAGTCCGTAGAGCGCGACGACGGTGACGAGATCCCAGTTCCGGGTGTAACGGGACGGGAACAGCAGGGCCGTGAGCGGGATGGCCAGCATGGGGTAGAACTGCACGAGCGCGTAGAACCGCAGATCGCCCTCGCCCCGCCGCTCGCCCGCGTACCACTGGAGCACGCTCACGATCCCCAGCGCGACGAGCGGCCCCAGCAGGAAGAGCCCCACCTGTGGGCTGATCCGCTCCGCGATCGTGGCGGCGAACAACCCCATGAGCGTGATCGCCAGCGGCAGCCGGTCCCAGACCAGCCTCTCGTTGCCGGTCGCCAGGTGGTAAAACGCCGAGCCGAGGCCCGTCAGGGCGAGCCCCGCGAAGAAGGCCAGGTACGGCCAGCGTTCGCCCGCCTCGATGAAACGGGCGCCGGCCCCGGCCCGGCCCGGCCAGAGGCTCCACAATCCGAGTGCGCCGACCACCACGAAGGGCGCGTTGGAGAGGACGTTCAGCGCGCTGGGAATGCCCCAGACCGCGCGCGCGTCGGCCATCCGGTGATAGGCGGGATCCTGGGGGACGGGCGGAGCCAGGCCGGCGGCCAGGATGGCCGCGCCGAGGAGCGCCCACAGGAGGCCGAGTCGCGCGCGTCGTGTCACCCGACATACCCTACAGGGGTACTCTACCACACGAGCGCGCTCGAAGGGGGCGAAGCCCCCTCCGGGCTTTCAGGCCGGGAGGTCGGGGAAGAGCGACGGTTGGGTCGGGGTGGCGGCACGCGCGGCCGGCGGGCGAGGGGGGCGCCCGTCGGCTCGCCTGCGCTTGGGAGTCCGTTTCGAGGGCGGGCGCGCGGGCTTGACCCAGCCCTTCTGGCGGGCGATCTTCTCACCCTGCTTGATCACCGTGAGATCCACCAGCCGGGCCAGCGGATGGGCGAGGAGCTGCAAGTACTTCGTCCAGTAGCGGGGCGAGTAGGCCAAGGTCTTCATCTGTTCGGTCGCGAGCGCGAGGGCCACACGGTCACCCTTCCTGGCGGCCACCTTGAGCTGGCCGATGATGGCCGCGCGGTTCGGCCGAACGGCGCGCGTCACGACCCCGCCCGGTCGCGTGGCGACGCGAGGGCGGCCTCCGCCCTGGACCGACGCTCCGCGACTCCGACCCGGCGCGGCGTCTGGACGGGAGGCCCGGACAGCAACCCGCGGCTGCCGTCGGCGGTGGCCGGAATCAGCGGCGCCCCGGCGCCGGGACCCGTCATTTCAGGGTCACGTCGTACTGCTCGCGATGATAGGACGGCATCGGCTGGATGGCGATCTTCCGGCCGACCAGGGCCCGCAGGCGCTCGAGGGCGTCGGCCCGCTCCGTCTCCAGGTAGTGCCCCGTGTCTGGATGGACGCGGACGAGGATCTCCTGGCCGGCCCCTTCCTGGGCGCCGGCCTGGACCTTGCGGAAGATCTCCGCGGCCAGGGCCGCGTCGGACTTGACGACGCCGCTGCCCTTGCAGGTGGGGCACGGCGCGCAGAAGAGCGAGGGCAGGCTCTGGCGCACGCGCTTGCGGGTCATCTCGACCAGGCCCAGCTCCGAGATCTCCAGCACGTTGGTGCGGGCCTTGTCCTCGGCGAGCACGCGCGTCAACGCCTTGAAGACCTGGTCGCGGTGATCCGGGTGCTCCATGTCGATGAAGTCGATGATGATGATCCCGCCGAGGTCCCGCAAGCGAATCTGGCGAACGACCTCGGTCACCGCTTCCAGGTTGATCTTGAGCACGGTCTCCTCGAAGTCCCGCTTGCCCACGTACTTGCCCGTGTTGACGTCGATCGCCACCAGGGCCTCGGTGTGGTCGATCACGATGTAGCCGCCCGACTTGAGCCAGACGCGGCGGCGCAGGGCCTTCTCGATCTCCTTCTCGATCCCGGTCGCCTCGAAGATGGGCGCGTCCTTGTCCCAGAGCTTCACCCTGGACGCGAGCTGCGGGACCAGCGAGGACGCGAACTGCACGCATTTCTCGAAGGTGTCCTGGTTGTCCACCAGGAATTCGTCCACCTCCGGCGAGAAGAGGTCCCGGACCACGCGGAACGTCAGATCCATCTCCTCGTGCAGCAGCGAAGGCGCCCGGGCCGCCTCGAAGCGGCCCTGGATCTGGGTCCAGAGCCGGCTCAGGAACTGGATGTCGGCCGCCAGATCCTCTTCGCCCTTCCCCTCCGCGACCGTCCTCACGATGAACCCGCCGCTCGGCGGGCGGAGCCCCTTCACGATCTCGCGCAGGCGCTCGCGCTCCTGCTCATCGTGGATGCGGCGGGAGACCCCCACGTGGCGCGCCTGCGGCAGGTAGACGATGGAGCGACCGGGCAGCGAGACGAAGGAGGTGACGCGGGCCCCCTTGGTCCCGAGCGATTCCTTGGACACCTGGACCAGGATCTCTTGGCCCTTGTGGAGCAGCTCCTCGATGGGTGGCGAGGGCACGGGCGGCCGCGGCTCGGACTCGGCCTCCGCCACCTCGACGTCGGTGGCGTCCTCATCGGCGTCGCGCCCGAGGTCGCGGTCGTCCTCGCCGAGGTTGGCGGTGTAGTCGCCGGCGTAGAGGAAGGCGTCCTTCTGGAGCCCGATGTTCACGAAGGCCGCCTGCATGCCGGGCAGGACGTTGGTGACCACGCCCTTGTAGATGTTCCCGACGATGGAGCGGCGGCCTTCGCGCTCCACGTAGAGTTCGGTCAGGAGATTTCCGTCCTGGACGGCGAGTCGGGTCTCGATCACACCGGCATTGACGACGATCCGCTTTCCCACGTCAGTCCTCGATCCAGGACCGGGAGGCCCGGTCGGCAATTCCCGCGTTAACGGAACTGCCGCATTCGGATCGAGAGCAGGAGTCCCAGCCCCATCAGTGAGGCCACCATGGACGACCCGCCGTAGCTCATGAGCGGCAGCGGGATCCCCACGACGGGCAGCAGCCCCGTCACCATCCCCAGGTTGATCAGGATTTGGGCGGCGAGGACCGCGGTCACCCCGAGCGCGAGCACGCGCCCTCGGGGATCCCGCGTGCTGGCGGCGATCTCGAACCCCCGCAGGACCAGGAGGCCGTACGCCACGATCAGCACGAGGCAACCGATGAACCCCCACATCTCGGCGAACACGGCAAAAATGAAGTCAGTGTGGCGCTCCGGAAGAAAGGCGAGCCGGCTCTGCGTGGCGCCGCTCACCCCCTTGCCCAGAAGCTGACCCGAACCGATGGCGATCTTCGCCTGGATGACATTGTAGGCCGTCCCGAGGGGATCCCGGAACGGGTCGAGGTACACCAGCAACCGGTCCCGCTGATAGGGCTTGAGGGCGAGCCAGCCGAGCGGCAAGGCCGCCAGCCCCGCCAGCGCGAACGCCCCGAGCACGCGGAGCCTCACCCCCACGCCGACGAGGACGGCGGCCACGACGGGGATGAGGACCAGCGCCGTCCCCAGATCGGGTTGGCGCACCACGAGCAGGAAGGGCACGCCCAGGAGGGCGAGCGTTCCCATCACGGTGCCCCGGACCAGTGGCTCACCCGCCCGGGATGCGAGCGCCCACGCGAGCGTCAGGACGAAGATCAGCTTGAACAGCTCGGAAGGCTGGAAGGTGATCGGGCCCAGGTGGATCCACCGACGGGCGCCCGACACCGTCCGTCCGAGCACGAAGACGACCACCAGCAAGCTCACGCCCAGCACGTAGAAGGCGGGGGCGACTCGCACCAGGCTCCGGTAGTCCACGCTGGCCACCACGAGCAAGGCCACGAGCCCGATCCCCACCCAGGAGAGCTGCCGCCAGGCGAGCGCGGTGCCGCCCCGCCCCGGCGCCAGATTCCACATCGACAGGACGCTCAGGGCGACGATGAACAGCGCCGTCGCCAGGAGGGCCCAGTCGACGTTCTGCAGGAGCCGGCGGTCGACCCGGAGCATCACGACTCGCCCCCGAGGGCGACCATGGCCACCTTCTCCAGGAAGATCGCCTGGTAGATCTGGCGCGCGATGGGCGCCGCCACCTGGCCGCCCTTGCCGCCCCGCTCGACCAGCACCACCACGACGACCTGCGGGTCCTGGGCGGGAGCGTAGGAGGCGAACCAGGCATGGTCCTGGCCGCGGGCGGAATCGCTCTTGGCGATGCTCTGGGCGGTACCTGTCTTGCCCGCGATCAGCACCCCGGGCAGGCGGGCTGCCCCGCCGGTGCCGCCCTCGTTCACCACGCCGACGAGCGCGCTCCTCAGGAATGCCCACACCACCGGAGAAAGGTCCACGTGCCCCCTCATCTTGCTCGACGTCGAATACGCGAGCGCGCCGTCGGACTCTTCCACCCGCTGAACCAGTCGCGGCTTCCACAGGATGCCGCCGTTGGCGACGGCGCCCATCATCCGCGCCACCTGCATCGGCGTCACCAGCACGGGCCCCTGCCCGATCGAGATATTGACGGTGTCGCCGGCTTGCCAGGCGCGGCCGCCCCGCCGGCGCTTCCAGTCGACGAACGGGATCAGACCCGGCTTCTCGCTGCCCAGATCGGTCCCGGGGGTAGCGCCGAGACCGAAGGCGCGGGCGTAGCGGACGATGGCCTCGGGCCCCACCTTGAGGCCGGCCTGGTAGAAGAAGATGTTGCACGAATGGACCAGCGCCGAGCGCAGGTCCACGTGTCCGTGCCCGCCTTCCTTCCAGTCCTTGAAGGTCCATGCCCCGAGATGGAACTGGCCGGTGCAGTAGGTACGATCCATGGGGGTGAGCGATCCCTCCTGAAGCCCGGCCGCCGCCACGACGACCTTGAACACCGAGCCCGGCGCGTACTGGCCCTGAAGCGCCCGGTTCATCAGGGGGGTCATCGGATCGCTCACGAGGCGCCGCCAATCTTCGCGGCCGAGGTTCCCGGTGAGCCGATCCAGGGCGAATGCCGGACTGGAGGTCATCGCCAGCACATCGCCATTGCGCGGGTCCATCACCACGACGGCGCCCGCGTGTCCCGTCATGGCCCGTTCGGCCGCCTCCTGGATCCGCCGGTCGATGCTGGTGATCACCTGGCCGCCGGGGTCGGGCTCGTCGCGCTTCATGACCTGGACCGGCCGCCCGAGGGCATCGACCTCGATGCGTTCGCCCCCATCCCGGCCGCGCAGGTACTCGTCCAGCAGCCGCTCCAGACCGGACTGCCCGATCATGTCGCCGCGCCGGTAGCGCCCCTGCTTCATCTGCTCCTCGCTCACCTCGCGGACGTATCCGAGCAGGTGGGCGGCGAAGGCGCTGGTGGGGTAGACGCGCTGGGGCTCGACCTCGACGATCACGCCCGGCAACTCGAGCTTCCGCTCCTCGACCTGCGTGACCTCTGCGAGCGACAGCCCGCGGCGCACCCGGACGGGCCGGAACGAATCCGCGGGAACCCGATCGAGCGACTCCCGGAGCTCGGTGAGCGGGATCTTGAGCAGGACCGATAGCCGGGCGAGCACCGTGTCGCGATCCTCCATCTCGCGCGGGATGAGGGAGAGCGTGAAGGCGGGGCGATTGTCCACCAGGGGGTGCCCGTGGCGGTCGAACAGGATGCCGCGCGGCGCCGCCACCGGACGGAGGCGGATCCGGTTCTTCTCCGACATCTCCTGAAGGTGCCCGCCTTCCAGCGCCTGCAGATACCAGAGCTGCACCAGCAGCCCCACGAACCCGATCGCCGTCAGCATCGCCAGCGCCAGCACCCGCCGAGTCCACGCATCGCGCGGGCCTCCCGGCCGGGGTCCTAGGTCCACATGCGTCTCCTCATGGCCACGGCGGCGATCGTGCACAACACGCAGGCAGAGCCGAGGAAGCCGTTGTAAAGGGCCTGGGGCAGGATCACGTGCAGCATCAGCGCCCCGAGAGACGCCGGAAAGTGGAAGAGCTGGAGCAGGAAGTAACGCACGAGCCCTTCCGCGAGAGTCAACAGCACGAGGCCGGGCACCTGGACCAAGGGGCTGGCAACCCAGAGCCGGCCGACGAGGAGCCCCATCCCGAATCCGGCGAGCGCCTTGGTGAGCGCCTGGATGCCGATGAGCCCGCCCCCGGCCATGTCTTGAAGGAAGCCGGCGACAAAGCCGGCCAGGCAGCCGGTTTCCGGGCCCCGCCGGAGCGCCAGGAACACCGTCACGATCAGCGGCAGGTCGGGGGTGACGCCGCCCAGGCTCAGTGCCGGCACCACGCTCCACTGGGCGAGACTGCCACCGAAGGTCATGAGCAGGAACAGGGCACGCACGCGTCTATCCGTCCGGGGTGAAGAGGCCGGCCATATCCTGCTGCGTCTGGCCGGTGAGCAGCAGTACCTCCTCGACCCGCGCGAAGTCGACGGCGGGCGCCAGCACGGCGAAGTGGAACAGCGCCGAGCCCTTGTCCTGGATCGCGGCCACCCGGCCGATCGGCACGCCCTTCGGGAAGAGGTTGCCCAGGCCGGAGGTGACGACGATGTCTCCCGGAGCGACCTGCGCGCCGTCCCGCGCCATGAACTTCAAGCGCACGGCCCCGCCGGCGTCTCCCTCGACCAGTCCGAGCGTGCGGGTGCGCTGGACCACGGCGCCCACCGTCGAGGCGGGATCATTGAGCAGTTGGACCACCGAGGCCCTGGCGCTCACCTGCACGATGCGCCCCACGAGACCTTCGGGGACGATCACGGGGACCTGGCGGGCGACGCCACTGCCGCGGCCGCGGTTCACCGTGAGCGTGCGCACCCACCCGCCGGCCTCGCGCCCGACGACTTCTCCGGCCAGCGCTGACAGCGGCAAGCGCTCGCGCAGCGCGAGCAGCCGTCGCAGTCGCGCGTTCTCCTGCCGGGTCTCCTCCACCTGCAGCGCCTGGAGCTTGAGGCGCTCGGCCTCCGCCCGGAGCACCGTGTTCTCGCTCCGCACCGATTTCCAGTCGACGTAGGTCGTCCAGAGGCCGAGCGCCCCGCGATGAACCTTCACGAGGAGGCCCTGGATGGGAGTGACGAGGAGCGCGACCACGTCGGCCGCCCGCCCCGTTTCGCCGCCCCGCGTCTGCACGGTGAGGAGCAGCAGGCACACCAGGAACACCCCGAGGAGAAGTCCGTACCTGTGAAGTCTCACGGCAACACCCTCGGAAACTCGGAGAGGGGCTTGGCCCCCCTTCCGAGCCTCCCCCCAGGACGCAGTGCGAGCCACAGGACGTCGCGGGGCTGGGGCCCCGCCGTCCGAGGCGAGCCATCCGGAAATCCGAGCCGCAGGACGTCGCGGGGCTGGGGCCCCGCCGTCCGAGGCGAGCCATCCGGAAATCCGAGCCG
>Ga0137375_10011431_pt1 | contig 10502 bp, 14 predicted proteins | sample SagtaG_24_FD_104936 | JGI IMG/M metagenome (GOLD analysis project Ga0137375, IMG submission 104936) | Vadose zone soil microbial communities from Sagehorn Ranch, Mendocino, California, USA - Sage1_R_113_16 metaG | ecosystem: Environmental > Terrestrial > Soil > Vadose zone | place: USA...
AAGCTCAAGACTGTCCCCGCCGTCGTCCGCGAGGCGGACGACCGCGACTCGCTCCTGCTCGGGCTGGTCGAGAACATCGCGCGCGAAGATCTGTCGCCGGTCGAAGAGGCGCGTGCGTTCGCAGTCGTGCTCGACGAGTTCGGGCTGTCGTTGGGCGAGCTGTCAGAGCAGGTGGGAAAGTCGAAGCCGGCCGTCTCGAACCGGGTGCGCCTGCTCGAGCTACCCGAGGACGTGCTGAAGATGCTCGAACGCGGCCAGTTGACGGAGGGCCACGCCCGTGCCGTGCTCGCTGTTCCAGATCACGAGGGCCGCCGAGCGCTTGCGCGCAAGATCGTCCAGAAGGGGATGTCGGTTCGGGCTGCCGAGCGCGCCGCTCGCTGGGCCGGCGCGAAGACGAAGCAGCGCCGTCAGCAGGCGAGGCTCGATCCGGCTCTCGTCGCGCGCGTGAAGAAGGCGGCCGACCGCATCACCGGCTTCTCCAGTCGCGTGGTCTCGAACCGCCTCGAGATCTCCTTCGCAGACGAGACCGAGCTGGAAGAGCTTGTCGAGGCGCTCGAGCGGGCTGCGAAGTAGCCGTATCCCGATCGGTCCGAGGGGCGTTGAACGCATGAGATGCTCGGACTGTGGCTCCAAGACCTCGAGTCGCTCGAGGCGATTTCGCAGGACGACGAGGCCAAGCGGATCTTCCTCCGGATGGCGGCGTTGTCACGTGACGGCCAGATGGGCAGCTTCCTGACCGAGCTCGCGCGGGACGAGGACCTGGACGACGAGACGAAGGGCACCCTCCGCGAGCTGGCCGAGGACAACACCTTCCTGCTTGCCGTCGAGGACTACCTGCAGCGCACCGATCTTCTGCACTAGCTCCGGGCCCCTGACCGGGAAGTGGGCGATCGTGGATTCGAACCACGGACCTCCGCCTTATCAGAGCGGCGCTCTAACCAACTGAGCTAATCGCCCGGGACGGTGGATTGTAGCCAGCGTTATCGCCTATGCTCGCCGCCATGCCAACGCTCGGTGAGGTGATGACGAAGGATGTCCTGACGGTCGAGCCGTCGGACTCGATCGGCGAGGCGGCCGAGAAGATGACGAGCCAGGGCGTGGGCGCCGTCGTCGTCTCGGACTTCGGCCGGATGATCGGGATCTTCACGGAGCGCGACCTGATGCGGGCTGTTGCGGGGCGGGTGCACTCGAGCGAGGCCCGCGTACGGGAGTGGATGACGCCCGACCCGGTGACGATGACCCAGGACGCCTCTGTCGAGGAGGCCGGCCAGACGATGATCGAACGTGGCTTCCGCCACATTCCAGTTGTCGACGGGGAACGCGCCGTCGGGATCATCAGCATCCGCGACGTCGCGGAATGGCGCCTCAAAGAGCGCTGACGAAGGCTGCGTTTTCGCCAGCGGGGGAGGCACGCCGCTTCGCGGGGAACGCGCTTCGCGTCGCCGCCTCGCATCAGTTCGCCTCCGCCTAAGCCGGCTTCGCTTGGCTTAGGCTCCGGCCTCTGGATGCGGGCGGTCCCTGGCGTAAAGGTTTTGGAACGCCCTTTGGGGTGACGTTTGCTGCGGAATCCCTGAGCTACCATCAGAACCGTCCGATGCAGGAGATGCAGATCTACGGCGTGAGCTTCGATCTGGTCGGCAAGCAGCCGATCGTCCTGCTGAAGACGGCCGAGGGGAACAAGTTCCTGCCGATCTGGATCGGACATCCCGAGGCCGCGGCCATTCTGATGAAGCTGCAGAGCGCGTCTACCCCGCGTCCGATGACGCACGACCTGGTCACCGACATGCTCGACCAGCTCGGCGCGCAGGTGACGCGCATCACCGTGACGGAGCTGCGCGAGAACACCTTCTACGCGCAGATCACGGTGCAGCTCGACGGTTCCGAGATCGAGGTGGACTCCCGTCCGTCGGACGCGATCGCGCTTGCTATCCGCGCGGAGGCTCCGATCTTTGCGGCGGACGAGGTGATCGAGGAGTCCGGGATCGAGTTCGAGGGCGACGAGGTGACCGAGGAGGAGATCGAGTCGAAGGTCTCGGAGTTCAAGCAGTTCCTCGAGCAGGTCACGCCCGACGCGTTCGCCGTCGACCCCGAAGACGACTAGGAAGCGGGATCGCCGCTTCGCGGGGAACGCGCGCGGGCTTAGCCCGCGCGCTCCAGGGTTGGTCGGCGATCGTCGTCAACCGTGCGGCGCGGCGATGCTGCGCGTCGCCGCCTCGCATCAGTTCGGCTCCGGCTCTTAGGTTTGTGGTCGCAGCCTGTCCCCGCCACCTCGTCACTCAGGTCTCTTCGCCTCTTCGGACTTCGCGCTTCGTCAGGTCCAGGATTTCCTCGAACAGTTCCTTCAGCCCGTCCGCGGAGAGCGGGCCGCGGTTCGCTCGCGTGAGGTGCTGCAGCATCCACTCTTCGCGCTCGGGGTCCAGGAAGTCGATCCCGCGCGACTCCTTGTAGCTCTTGAGCCGCGCGACCAGGCGCAGCCGCGCGTTGAACGCATCGACGATCGAGCGATCCGTGTCGGAGATCTGCTGTCGGAGCTGCTTGATCAGCGGGTCGTCGTTCACGGGCGCCCCGGCCACTTCAGGTGCACGGGCTTGTCGCTCTGCAAGGCGAGTAAGAGGAAGGGGTACGTGACGCGAGCCCGGACCGGATCGCCGAGCGACGGCGTCCGCTCGTGGACGACGACATCGATGTGACCACCCTTCTCCTCAACGCGCACGATGCGTAGAGCGTAGCCCGTGCTCGACCGCGGGCCCGTCGCGACGAGGAAGGTCTCCTGCCGGGTGTAGTCGATCGGCGGGAGCTGGATCTTCCGTCCGGGGTTGTTTCGCTCGAGGACCTCGAGCAGCTCCGCGCGGCTGTGCGAAAGGTCGACCGTGATGTGCGTGAACTCGAGCGCGCCGACCTTCGACGTGAGGTTCTCGTAGGCGACGGGCTGCGCCTTTCCCCCGCAGCCGGCGAGCGCGAGCAGAACGGCGACACACGCCAACCGGCTCAGAAGGGCGACAGGGATGACCAGACCTCGATCCACGCGCGTAGAGCACCCTCCTGCTGCGGTTGGCCTGCGACCGCGACGGTCAGCGCGACCGCGTTGAAGAGGCCGTGGACGAACATCCCGGGGATGACGCTGTCGACGCGGCTCCGGAGGTATGCGAGGCCGGAGCCGAGGGCTGCCAGGAACGGGAACGCCTCCACGAGACCGTGGGCGAGCCCGAACGCCACGCCGACGAGGACGATCGCGGTCCACTTCCCGTACCGGACGAGCAGGGAGTAGCCGAGGCCGCGAAACGCGAGCTCCTCGACGAACGGAGCGACGATGCAGATGACGACGCCGTTCGCGACGTACTCCGCTGCGTGGTCGGGGCGCCACACGTCGGGAGTCACGCCTTGCTCGCGACCGGGATGCAGCAGCGGTCCGAGTAGCCCGGAGAGGATGACCATGCCGATCGCGATCCCGACGCCGATCGCCAGTGCGCGCCACCACGATGTCGGCCGCCGCAGTGCGAGCAGCTCGCGCCGGTTCCCGAGCCCGGCGATGCCGTAGACGATCAGGCCGATCACCGCGAACTGGATCAGGCCGCTCTCGACCGTTGCCCAGCGATAGAGCAGATCTTTCGGCGGCTTCCCCTCGGTGAACCGAAGCGTGTAGCTCAGCGTCGCGAAGATCACGACGAAGCTCGTCCAGGCGGCGAGCGGCGACGTCATATGAGTCCGGCGACGGCCTCGGCGAGCGGCGCGGGCGCGAACCTCATGCCGGCGCCCCGGGCGGCCGCCTCGTCGACCTCGTCGTCACCAATGTGGAGGGCTCGCGTCGCGCCGACCTGGAGCTCGCTCAGGGCCCGCAGCAGACCTTTCGGTGACGGCTTTGCCGCGGCGTGGACGATCGCGCGGAAGTAGCTCGCGAGGCCGACTTCCTCGAGCAGTCCGTGGAGCGTGAGATCCCAGTTCGCCACGACGGCAAGCTCCAGACCCAGGCTGCGCAGCCGCTCGAGCGCTTCGGCGACGCCGGGAATGGGCTCGAAGTGCATCGCGCCCGCGAACACCGGCGCAAACTCGCCCGCGTCGAGGTCTGCGGCAACCGCGTCGAGGAAGACCTGCGCACAGTCGCGTTGTAGGCGTGCCAGCCCCTCCTCGTCGTGCCCGGCGGCGGAGTGCTCGACGTAGTGCGCCACCTCGGTGCGGAATCCCTGCGCGACGGCATCGCTGTCGCGAAGCACCTCGCGGTCGGCGAGCGCGGCTCTCAGCTCGGGAACGGGATCCGTAAGCGTGACCAGCGTTCCGTGCGCGTCCACGGTGACGGCGTCCAGCTCGGCGGCGTTCACGCGACCCACTGCCAGAGTGCCCACTGCACGACGGCGATGCCGAGCAGCAGTGCGCTGCAGGCGACGATTGCGGTGTGGAGCCGCGGCCGACCCGCAGTCAGCGCCGCGAGCGCGAGGAAGAGCGGGAAGATCACGAGGCCGAACCGCGGCAGTGACAGCAGCGGCCAGCGCGAGCTCGGGTAGCTCAGCGGCAGCGCGAGGCTGAGCGCCGCGAAGAGGCCGTACGGCGCGCCGAAGCGGCGCCAGGCCACCACCGTCAGCGCGGTGAAGAGGACCAGTGCGACGAGCCCTTCGGCGTTCACCGCGACTGCGTGCTCGAAGTCGGCATGCGAGGGCGTCCAGTGCACGAGCGCCTCCCAGATTCCCCCGAGCGGGCCCGCGCGCGAGAGATGCCGATGCCACTGGTCCTGCGCGTTCCAGAATGCCCAGGGATCGTCGACCTGCTGCCAGAGGAGCAGTGGGTAGACGGCTGCGACGGGGACGGCGAGCGCGAGCCCGGCCAGCGCACGAGGCCGATCGCGCGCGCGCCATGCCAGCACGGCAAGGGCAGGCAGGAGTGCGACGCCCGTGATGCGTGTGAGGATCGCGAGCCCTGACAACAGTCCGGCGGCGGCGAAGCGACCGCGCTCGGCCGCGACGAACGCGGCGAGCACGAGGAGCAGATAGAGCGACTCGCTGTACACAGCCTGGAGAAACAGCGCCATCGGAAAGATCGCGAGGTACAGGACCGTGCGTTGCGCGCCGTCCGAACCGAGCCGCTCCGACGCGATCCGGTAGAGCAACGCGAACGCGCCGAGGGCCGCCGCGAGGGAGATGACGATCCCAGCGACGACGTAGTGCCCGAAAAAGACGCGGCCGAGCGCGGCAACAAGACCGGGATACAGCGGATAGAAGGCGGCGGACGCCTGGTCGTAGCCGTGCTCTGCAATACGGACGAAGAAGACGCTGTCCCAGCGCGCCCAGATATCGGTGAACGAGCCGAGGTCATGGATCAGGGGCGAGTCCCACCTGTCTGCGCGGGGGTTCCGATTCGGCTCGAACCAGTAGAACGCGAAGATCGCGCCGAGCCAGATCACGGCGCGGCTCCACACGTAGATGCCGAGCACGAACCATGATGATAGGCGTGAGGTTTCGGTTGGCGACTGTCAATGGCATCCGAGCACGCGTGTTAGACGGCCGTGCGAGCGGAGCTCGCACGGCCTCTCTGCGGCACCGCCAAGGCGGTGCCTAGGGAGGTGGAGCGCACGTTCACGCTCGAAGAAGCAAACGCTGCCGTGGCGGAACTGCGTCCGATCGTCGAGCGCATGGTCGAGCACGGCCGGAACCTGGCGGCCGCGCAGCGCGGCCAGATGGAGCTGGTGACACGCATCGCCGGTAACGGCGGCGACATGCAGCCCAGCGATCTGCGCGAGCTGGCCGAGACGATCCAGCGGGAGGCCGACGCGATCGCTGCGTGTGCGGAGGAGATCAACGCCGCCGGCGCGCAGATCAAGTCGCTCGAGGAAGGCCTGCTCGACTTCCCGTCCCGCCGTGACGACGAAGACGTTCTCCTGTGCTGGAAGCTCGGCGAGGACGAGATCGGTTACTGGCACGGCGTCGACGAGGGTTTCGCCGGGCGGAAGCCGCTGTGACGGCGGACGTGCTCGTTGATTGCGAGGGTACGTTCGCGACGTACCGCGAGGCGTTCCCTGCGATCCACTCGGACGCCGATTGGTGGCTGCCGGTGAACTGCGTCCTGCTTCGCAGTGGCGACACTGCCGTCCTCGTCGACACGGGCGCCGGCCCGAAGCCGCGTGCGTTCTTTCCCGATGGCGACGCGCGCCTGCTCGGCCAGCTCGCGCCCGAGGAGGTCGACGTCGTCGTGCACACGCATCTGCACGTCGATCACGTCGGGTGGGACGGCTCGTTCCCGAACGCGCGCTACGTCGTGCACGAGGCCGACTGGGCGTACTTCATGAGCGAGCAGTCGCTGGCGGAGCGGCCGCACCTGCGGGAGAAGGTCGTTCCGCTCGAACCGCGGGTCGAGCGCGTCACGGGCGAGACGGAGATCACTCCCGGGATTCTCGTCCAGCCGTCCCCCGGTCACACGCCGGGGCACATGCTCGTGCGCGCGGGGGCCATACGCGGTGATCGGGGACCTCGTCGCGCACGAGTTTCAGGTCGTCGATCCGGATCTCGTCTTCGTCAACGACATGGACACCGACGTGGCCGCCGCAACACGCCGTCGCGTGATCGCCGAGCTGGCCGAGGAAGGCGCATCCGTGATCGCCGGCCACTTCCCGGGCACGGGCCGCTTCGAGCGCGCAGGCAAGGGGTTTCGCTGGGCCGTCGAATAGAGCCGCATGCCGCTCTGGCACCGCCTTGCTGTCGTCGGCGTCGTGATGCTGATCACGGTGGTCGTCGCGCGGCTGATCGACCGCCGGATTGCCCGCCGCGACCTCGCGCCCGAGTCGATCACGCGCTATCGGGTCGTTCGCCGGAGCGTGACCACGGCGATCGTCTTCGTCGGCCTCCTCTCTGCGCTGCTCGTGATTCCTCAGGTGCGGGCGGTCGCCGGCGGCCTGCTGGCCTCGTCGGCGGTCGTCGGGATCGTGGTCGGCTTCGCCTCCCAGCGGACGCTCGGCAACTTCGTCGCCGGGCTCCTGATCGCGTTCACGCAGCCGCTGCGCCTCAGTGACGAGGTCGTGATCGAAGGGACCCCCGGCGTCGTCGAGGAGATCGGCCTCATCTACACGTTCGTGCGAACCGAGAACGGCGACAGGCTCGTGATTCCGAACGAGAAGCTGGCCTCGGATACCATCCGCAACTCCACCATCCGCAGTCGAGAGAAGGTCGCCGAGATCAGCGTTCAGGTTCCACTTGGCAGCGATGTCGGTGCGGTCGTGGACCGTCTGCGTGGACTGCGCGACGGGGCCGAGGTCTTCGTGAGCGACCTCTCTGGCAACGCGACCGTCGTCGTTCGCACCCGAGCCGAGGACGAGCCTGCGGCGGAGCGGCTCGAGCGTGAGCTGCGCCTGCGCGCCCACGAGCTGCTCCGGGCCGAAGGCGTGTTCGCGTGACGCCGCCTCCGCGCGGCCGCGGCGGGCGCGAGCCCGATCCCGTCCTCGCGGCCATCCGCCGCAAGCGACGTGAACGTACGCGCAAGCATCGCAAGCGCTTCGGGCATCTCGTCGCCGTCGGCGCGCTCGTGGCGCTGCTCGTGCTGGTGGTCACCGGTTTCACGGGAGCGGCCGTCTGGATGTCGAGCTGCAACCTCAACGATCTCAAGCCGGTCAGCGAGGGCGAGAACTCGTTCGTCTACGCGGCGGACGGCTCCTTGCTCGGCTCGATTCCCGCAGAGAAGAATCGCCAGCCCGTCGACCTCAGGGACATGAGCAAGTGGGTTCCACGTGCGACCATCGCAATCGAGGACCGCCGCTTCTGGTCGCACGGTGCGCTCGACTATCCGGGCATCGTGCGTGCCCTCCTGGCGAACGTGCGTGCCGGCGAGGTCGTGCAGGGAGGCTCGACGATCACCCAGCAGCTGGCGCGCAACCTCTACATCAAGAAGCCTTCCCAGACCTTTGGCCGGAAGGCGACCGAAGCCTGCCTCGCGATCAAGATCGCGCGGGAGCGATCCAAGCGTTGGATTCTCAACGCGTACATCAACCAGGTTTTCTACGGCAACCGCGCTTACGGGATCGAGGCCGCTGCGCAGACGTACTTCTCCAAGCGCGCGAAGCACTTGACGCTGTCGGAGGCCGCACTTCTCGCCGGCCTCCCGCAGGCGCCGTCTTTGTTCGATCCGTTTCATCGCCCGCAACAGGCGATCGCCCGGCGCGACGAGGTCTTGCGTGCAATGGTCAAGAACGACTACATCACGGCGTCGCAGGCCGCGAATGCAATCGCGGATCGCAGGCTCCATCTCAAGGCCGGCCGGCTGTACACACGGATTCGCGAGCCGTACTTCTTCAGTTACGTGCGCGACGAGCTGCAAAGGAAGTACGGCTCGAACACCGTGCGCACGGGCGGCCTGCGTGTCTACACGACGATCGACCCGCGCCTGCAGCGTTTGGCCCTGGCGGCGATCAAGCGGACGCTGCCCTACTCGACTGATCCGGCCGCGGCGATCGTGGCGATCAATCCGGCGAACGGGGCAATTCGCGCCATGACCGAGCTCAGCCCCGGCGATCCCAAGAACCAGGTGAACTTCGCTTCGTCGGCACGCCGGCAGCCGGGGTCGACCTTCAAGATGTTCGTCCTCGCTACCGCCATTTCCGTGGGCATCAGCCCGTCGACCCAGTACCTCTCCGCACCGTTCAAGTACGACCCGTCGGAGACAGGCTCATGCGATACGAATCCTCCGACCGCGTGGTGCCCGGAGACCTACGACCATTCCTACGTCGGCCCGACGTCGATCGAGAACGGAACACTGCGCTCGGACAACACCGTCTTCGCGCGGCTGACCCTGGACGTCGGTCCTGAAAACGTGGCGGACATGGCGCGCAAGCTAGGCGTGCGCACAGACCTCCGATCGAGCGAGGGTGCGTACGTCCCGTCGATGGGCCTCGGCTCGCGCGTCGTCACGCCGCTCGACCTGGCGTCGGCCTATTCGACGATCGCCGCGGGCGGCATCTACTCGAAGCCGATGGCGATCCGGAAGGTGATTCTCTCCGGAGGCAAGGTCGACAAGGAGTCGGGCTGGGGCGTGCCGCAGCGCAAGCGCGTCATCCCGGACTGGGTCGCCTCGGAGGTGACGCGGATCCTCGGGGAGAACATGACCAGCGGGACCGGGACGGGCGCCTACTTCGGCAAGACCTCCGCCGGCAAGACGGGAACGACGGACAACTTCGCGGATGCCTGGTTCTGCGGTTTCACGCCCAGTCTCGAGGCGACGATCTGGATCGGCTATCCGCGCGGCGAGATTCCGATGCGCTCGGTCCACGGGATCGCGGTCTCGGGACCCACGTTCCCGGCCACGATCTGGAAGCTTTTCATGGAGCGGGCGATCGCGTATGCGCCGTTCCCGACCGCGTTCCCGGTGGCGAAGTCGGAGCCCGTGTGGACGTCGCACCAGCTGCAGTACGCCATGAGCGGCGGTTACTACTCCTCCGGTTCGTCATCCGGGTCTGCGCAGACGCCGACCCCGAGCTCGAACGACAACAACCAGGGCTTCGTCCAGGTTCCCGACAACGGCAATCAGCCGTAGGGACGCCTGGCTCGGGGCCGCGGCCGCGATCCCTGTCTACGTGGCGGCGTGCGCCGTCCCGGACGGCGGTCTCTTCCGCGCCGCCCGCTTCCGCGACGTCCATCTCTACCAGGGCTTCGCCCAGGCTGTGTTCGACGGGCGTGTTCCCTACCGCGACTTCTTCATGGAGTACCCGCCCGGCGCGCTCGTCGTGTTCCTGCCGGCGGACGCGTTCGGTGCGAGTCACTACAACGCGGCGTTCAAGACGCTGATGGCGCTCTGCGGTGCGGCGACGATCGTCCTCGTCGCGCTGTTGCTCGTGAGGCTCGGAGCGCCGCGGACACGGCTCTGGCTCGCGCTCGCTCTGCTCGCGTTGTCGCCGATCGCGCTCGGCCCGATCTCGCTCAACACCTACGACGCGTGGCCGGCGCTGTTGACGCTGGCCGCACTCCTGCTGCTGGTGGCGGCGCTGCCCCTCGCGGCGTTCGCATTGCTCGGGCTCGCCTTCGCGGCCAAGGTGTACCCGGTCGTGCTGCTGCCGCCGGCGCTGATCTTCGTCTGGCGGACAGCCGGCCGCCGGGCAGCGCTACGTGCGCTCGGCGCCTTCGCGCTCGTGGCGGCGGTCCTCATCCTCCCGTTCCTCGCGCTCTCGCCGCACGGGGTGGAAGAAAGCTTCCGTGCCCAGGCGGCGCGGGCGTTGCAGGTCGAGAGCCTCGGCGGCTCCCTGCTCGGTGTCGCGGACCGGCTCGGCTGGTACAGCGCCACCGTCGTGCACCGGACCGGTCACGCGATCTCGTACGACCTCGACGGTACGCTGCCGCGCGTCGTCGGCGCTCTCAGCTCTGCCGCCCAGCTGCTGGCGGTCCTGCTCGTCTCCTTGCTTTACGCGCGCGGGCGCGATCGCCCGCAGCGGCTCGTCATCGCATTCGCTGCATCGGTCGCGGGCTTTCTCGCGTTTACGCGCTTCTTCTCGCCGCAGTATCTCGTGTCGCTCATCCCGCTCGTGGTTCTGCTCTAGC
>Ga0137375_10011433_pt1 | contig 10501 bp, 11 predicted proteins | sample SagtaG_24_FD_104936 | JGI IMG/M metagenome (GOLD analysis project Ga0137375, IMG submission 104936) | Vadose zone soil microbial communities from Sagehorn Ranch, Mendocino, California, USA - Sage1_R_113_16 metaG | ecosystem: Environmental > Terrestrial > Soil > Vadose zone | place: USA...
CGCTGGGCGAGCCAGTGCGTCGGCGATGACAGGCGATACATCACGATGACCGGGACGCCTGCGATTGCGCATTCGAGCGTTGCGGTGCCTGACGATGACAGCGCGACATCGGCGCCGGCGAGCGCCTCGCCGCGATCGTGGGGAACGATGGGCACAAACGATTGCGCGCCCTGCATCACCGACAGCAGCTCGGACGACGAGATCGTCGGCGCCTGAATGACGAACGCGTCCACCTCGCGTTCACGTTTCAGAATCGCGATTGCGTCGAGCATCGCCGGCAGCAGCGCTCGAATTTCGTGGCGGCGGGAGCCGGGTAGAAGTGCGATCGCCGTTGGCCGTTGGCTGTTGGCCGTAGGTGGCTCGGCCAACGGCGAACGGCGAACGGCCAACATCTCATCAATCAACGGGTGACCAACATACGTCACCGGAACGTGGTACCGGCGGTAGAAGTCTTCTTCGAACGGAAAAATCACGAGCATCCGATCAACGACGCGGGCGATCTGCTTCACTCTTCCCCGCCGCCACGCCCACACCTGCGGCGAGATGTAGTAGATGACGCGCAGCCCCATGGCCTTGCATCGTTTCGCCAGACGCAGATTGAAATCGGGATAGTCGACGAGCATTACTACGTCGGGTTTCTCTCGCGCGATGGTCTCGGTCATCTCGTTCAGAATTCTGCGAAACATGCCGAGGTGCCGGATGACGTTGAAGAGCCCGACGATGCCCATCTCGCGCGCGTGATGCAGCACGCGCATCCCTTCGCCTGCGAGCAGATCGCCGCCGATGCCGAACGTCTGCAGAGTCGGATCGAGCTTCTTCAGCTCGCGGACGACTTCCGATGCGTGGAGATCGCCGGACGCTTCGCCGGCGACGACCGCTAACTTCACACCCGCGCTCCCGGTTGCTGGGTTGCTGAGTTGCTCCGTTGCTCGGTGGAACTCACCTCAGCAACCGAGCAACCGAGCAAACAAGCAACCTTCATTTCAATGGGAACGGATACATCACCCACGCCAGCGCGATCCCGCCGAAAAACAGCGAGCAGAAAACCAGGAGGAAAAATCGAATGCGCTCCTCCCGTGTGCTCTTCCACAACAGCGCGAAGTACACACCGGTGGCGACGGCATAGATGAACATCAGCAGCATATGACTGTGCAGCAAACTCACTCCTTCCGCCCCTCGGAAATATCGAAGGAGTCCAGCATGAGCAGCAGATTCATCAATCCCGCGGTGATCGTGAACGCCGTTCCATGCTCGTAGGTAATCGAAGTGACGTCGCCGTGCGCGCCCATGCCGACACCCACGAAGTAGAGGACGCCGGATCCCATCGACCCGAGCGCGGCGAGGAGCCGGAGCAGCGAGCCGCCGCTGTGGCCGAGCGTGTAGAGATCGCCGTCGACGGCGACACCGATGGTGAACATGAGAATGACGATCACGAAAAACGTGACCGCTCTGGCGCGCCTGCCCAGATAGAGGTGGCCGGCGCCGGGAATGAGATACGCGAGCACCATCGCCGTGATCGTACGGCGGCTCACGATTCGGCGAAGTCCTTTCGAACTTTCTTGAAGTGCGGCTGCAGCTTGTCGAACGTGACTTCCAGCTCTTCCGGAACCAGACGTGTGCGCGCGGTGACAGTCATGAAATTCGAGTCGCCGCTCCAGCGCGGCACGATGTGCAGATGATAATGGTCGGCCACTCCGGCGCCGGCGACCTGGCCGAAGTTCATGCCGATGTTGAATCCGTCCGGATGATACACGTCCGACAAAATTCGCTGTGCTTCGGCCGTCAGCCGGATCAGCGCTCGAAGCGAGTCGTCCGTGCTGTCGAAAAGGCGGGCCTCATGCTCGATCGGCGCGACCATCAGATGTCCGTTCGTATAGGGATAGCGATTCAGCATCACCACAGCCTGCCGGCTGCGATAAAGGGTCAGAGTGTCGCGCGTCCGTGTCGATTGTGCCGCGTTGCAGAAGATGCAACCTTCAGCGTTCTCGCTCTTCGGCGAGGTCAAGTACGGATACCTCCAGGGAGTGAATAGGACTTCCATCGGAATGCAGAACGCAGAATGAAGAATTGAGAAAGCGAATCGGCATGCCGTCTCTCAATTCTTCATTCTGCATTCTGCGTTCTGCATTCAATTACTCGGTTCCGGTCTTTTGGCCCCCACCCTCGCCGACGTTCTTGTTGATGAGTTCTTTCAATTCTTTTCCCGGCTTGAAGTACGGAATCTTCTTCGAGGGCACTTCCACTTTCTCGCCGGTTTTCGGGTTGCGGCCGGTGCGGGACTTGCGGCTGCGCAGGCGGAAGCTGCCGAAGCCGCGCAATTCGATCTTCTGTCCGGCGCGCAGCGACTCGACGATGGAGTCGAAGACGATATTGACGATCGTCTCGGCCTGCTTTTTCGTCAATTGGACGACGCGCGCCACCTCGTCGACGAGTTCAGCCTTTGTCATCACGCCCGCTTTGGATTCGGTCCGTTCGGATTCAGACTGGTGGTCCAAAGTAGCCTCCTCACGCATTTCGATTACCAGCGGTAGAGAAATGTCGCGCCGCGACGGCTGAGGACACGATTGACGAGCGATTCGCTGTCGTTCGTGTTGCTCAGCAGGTCCAGCAAGGTTGTTTTTCTTCGTTTCGGGTAAATCGTTCCCGGTTTGCCGCGGATGCCGGCCATTTTTGCGGCAACACTCACCGCGTCATCGAGATTGCCGAGCCGGTCGACGAGTTTGAGATCGAAAGCTTCTTCGCCCGTGAACACCCGTCCGTCGGCCACTCGGGCAACATCGCTCGCGCTCATCTTGCCCTTACGGCCGGCGACGACCGCGCGGATGAACTGCGCATGCAGTTGCGCGGTGATGCGCTGGAGATAAGCGCGTTCGGCCTCCGTGAGATCGCGATAGGGAGAACCGGCATCTTTCATCGCCCCGCTGGTGATCGTTTCCGGTTTCATCTTTGCCCAGGCGATCAGGTCCTTGATGTCCATGTATTGCAGAATCACGCCGATGGAGCCGGTGATCGAGCCGGGATTGGAGACGATCTGATCGCAGGCCGAGGCGATGTAGAAGCCGCCGGATGCCGCGACGCTGTCGAGCGAAGCGACGATCGGTTTATGGCTCCTCGATTTCACTTTGCGGATTTCTTCGTAGATTTCCTGCGACGGAGCGACGGCGCCCCCGGGACTGTTGATGCGCATCACGATTGCGCGCACGGTGGCGCTGTCGGCGTAGCGATGCAGCGTGTCGATGGTTTCGCGCGCCTCGAAGATCTCCCCTTCGATCGGCACGATGGCCACTTTCTGGGTGCTGAAAAAGTCACCCGACGATTCGGTGCGGCTCGCGTTGAGGATCACCGCGACAAAGGAGAAGAAGATGATGCCGATCAGGCAGCCGCTGAAGACGCCGAAGAAAAAGCTCGGCACGCGCGATTTGCGTGATGTGGGGCCGCCGCCCTCGGCGGCCGCCGCGGAGGGCCGCGGCGCTACATCAACCTGCGGCGGCATCTCTGTCATGACTTCGTCTCTGCCGGCTCGCTCTCGGTGCTCTGAGGCTCCTGCTGAGCGCGTTCGCTCTCGGACAGCGGCTCAACGTCGCGCGTGGACAGACCGATCTTCCGCTCGTTCCAGTCGATCTTGATGACGCGAACGCGAACCAGCTCGCCGGCTTTGAACGCTCGATCGAGCTTCACCTTCGGGTCGCGCTGAATCTCCGACACATGAGCGAGACCTTCGACCCCGTCCGCGAGCCGGATGAACAGGCCGAAATCGGTGATCTTCGAGACGGTGCCGACAAGCTCGTCGCCGACGCTGTGCCCTTTCGCGAATTCGTCCCATTCGTTCGGCAGGAATTCTTTGATCGACAGCGACAGGCGCTGATTCTCGCCGTCGACATTGATCACACGCGCCTGAACGGTGTCGCCTTTTTTGAGGACCTCGTTCGGATGCTTGAGCCGACGGTTCCAGGACATATCCGAAATGTGGATCAGGCCGTCGATGCCTTCTTCGAGCTCGACGAACGCTCCGAAGTCCGTCAGATTGCGGATCTTTCCGGTGACCACCGCCCCGATCGGATAGCGCTCCGCCGCTGTATCCCACGGATTCTGTTCCAAGGCTTTCAGCGAGAGTGAGATGCGCCGATTGGCCACGTTGACATCGGAGACGACCGCATCGACTTCCTCGCCCATCGACAGAATCTTGGAAGGATTGCGAACCTTTTTGGTCCATGACATTTCCGAGACATGGATGAGGCCTTCGACGCCTTCCTCCAGCTCCACGAACGCGCCGTAGTCGGTCAGGGAAACGACTTTGCCGCGCACCCTCGTGCCCAGTGGATAGCGTTGGACGACATCGAGCCAGGGATCGGGCGTCTTCTGCTTGTATCCGAGCGACACGCGTTCGGCCTGCGGATCGAATTTGAGGATCACCACTTCGATTTCGTCGCTAACGTTGAAGTACTCGGAGGGATGGTTTACACGTCCCCATGAAATGTCGGTGATGTGCAGCAGTCCATCGACGCCGCCCAAGTCGACGAAGACGCCGTAGTCGGTGATGTTTTTGACGACGCCGTGAGTGAGCTGCCCTTCCTGCAGACGATGAAACGTCGCTTCTTTTTGTTCCTTATGCTCCGCTTCGACGATTGCCCGTCGCGAAAGGACGATGTTGTTGCGTTTCTTGTCGAACGAAACGATTTTGAATTTGTACTCGTGGCCGCGGAGACCATCGAGGTTCTTCACCGGTTTTGTGTCGATGAGTGAGCCGGGCAGAAAGGCTTTCACTCCACCGACATCGACGGACAGACCGCCTTTGACGCGATCAATGACCCGGCCGGTGATCGGCTGGTCCGTTTTGTATGCTGCTTCGATGCGGTCCCAGACCAGCATCCGCTCCGCTTTTTCCCGCGAGAGAATGACGTAGCCGCTGGAGTCCTCGAGCCGTTCGATGAACACGTCGATTTCGTCGCCCGGCTTGACCTTCACCTCGTTGTTGTAGCCGGTCACCTCGCCGAGCGACAGCAACCCCTCTGATTTGTATCCGATATCGATGACCACCTCGCCGGGTGTTACCTTCAAAACCTTCCCGTGGACGATGTCCCCCTCGGAGAAGCTCGTCATGCGCTTCTCGTACATGTCGAGAAGCTCCTCCATGCCGAGGTTTTCGAGGTTATCGGGTGGGTTTTTGGGGTCGCTGGACGGCATGAAACGGAGTACCTCCCTGGAATCCTCCGGCGCGCTCAATCAACGGCTAAATTGTTGACAGGCGTTGAAATCGGAGTTTAGCAGAAGACGGTGCCGGGTGCCGAGTGCCGAGTCAAAGGAAGCCGAACCGGCACCCGGCACCCGGCACCCCGGCACAGCGCGTTATCGAGCAGCTTTCGACCGCACAGCGCTCACGATCGAAGCCACAACTTGATCGATCGTGAGATCCGATGTATCCACGACGCTGTACGTCTTGTCGTAGGTCAGGGGGGAGTCGGCGCGGGTGGAATCCTGCTCGTCACGCGCCAGTGTTTCGGCGAGGACCTGGGCGAAATCTGCCGGCGTCCCTTTGGCCATCAGCTCCTCGTAACGGCGCCGGGCACGGACTTCCGGGCGCGCCGTGAGAAAGAATTTGTACGGCGTTTCTGGAAAAACTTTCGTGCCGATGTCGCGTCCCTCGAGCACTCCGCCGTTTCGACGGCCGAGGTCCTGCTGAAGCCTGACCAAGGTTCGGCGCACCGCCGGAATGGTCGAGACATCGCTTGCGGCCATGCTCACCTCCGGCGTGCGGATGAGCGATGTGACATCTTCGCCATTGAGGAGCACGTGCGGGCGCTCGCCGGGCACGAAGTCGATTTGCGTGTGTTCAGCGAGTGATTCGAGTGCCAGCTCATCGTGCGGGTCGATCTCATTACGAAGCGCTGCGAGTCCAAGAGCGCGATACATCGCGCCGGTATCAATATGCGGAAGATCGAGCTTGCGCGCGACGAGGCGGCTGGTGGTCGATTTGCCGACGCCTGCCGGTCCGTCGATGGCCACGATCAGTTTTCGTTCGCCGTTCACCGTTGGCCGTTGGCCGAGAGCGAAACCGCGGCCAACGGCCAACGGCCAACGGCCAACATGTCAGCCACGCCGCGTCCGCTGTTTTTTTGCGACGGTCGTCTTCTTGCGCGACGTCGGCCGCGCCGCCCTATGCGGTTTCGCCGGCCGCGGCTCCTTCATCGTGGCGAGCATCTTCACTTCGGTTTTCGTCAGCTCGCGCCACACGCCCGGAGAAAGCTTTGGATCGGAAATCGGCCCGATGGCGACGCGCTTCAGCTTGGTCACGGGATGTCCCAGCGCTTGGAACATCTTTCGAATCTGCTGCGTGCGACCTTCGCGCAGCCGGACTTCGAGCCAGCTATTGCCTTCATCGCCGTTGTGGCCGGTGGTCTTGATCCGCTCGATGTCGCAGGGCAGCGTGCGCTTGCCTTCGATGGTAATGCCGCGGCGCAGTTTATCGAGCACCCGCTCGTCGGGAACGCCGCGCACTTTCACGTTGTAGCTCTTCACCGAGCCGTGCTTCGGATGCGACACCTTGTACGCCAGCTCGCCGTCGTTCGTCAGCAGCACGAGACCTTCGGAGTGATAGTCGAGGCGTCCGACCGGGTAGATCCGCTCGCGGATTCCACGCACGAGATCGATCACCGTGCGCCGTCCTTGCGGATCGTCGACAGTGGTCATCACCTCTTTCGGTTTGTACAGGAGGATGTAGCGATGCGGCTCCGCATGCGCGACGAGCTTTCCGTCGACCTTGACGTGATCGCGGTCCGCGTCCGCTTTGGTACCGAGCTCGGTGACCACGCGCCCGTTCACTGTCACCCGCCCCTGCCGAATCATCGTTTCGGCCTCGCGGCGCGATGCGACGCCCGCGTGGGCGATGATTTTCTGCAGGCGCTCCAGCATCACTCGGAATGATCGACCGAAACCGATTGTACCGCCGTCACCAGTTCTTCGCTGATGCTCTCGCCGATCAGATCCCCGAATTCTTCGAGCCGCGGCAAATCGCGAATATCATTCAATCCGAAGTGAATCAGAAACTCGCGCGTGGTGCGATAGAGAAACGGACTGCCGACGACTGCTTTGCGCCCGGAAACGCGGATGAGGTGGCGCTCCAGGAGCGTGCGAATGACGCCGGTCGAATTCACGCCGCGAATGTCGGAGATCTCCGGCGCAGTGATCGGCTGCCGATAGGCGACGATCGCCAGCGTCTCCAGCGCTGCGATCGACAGGCGGCCCTCGCTTTTCTTCGCGAAATACTTCTTGAGAACCGCCTCGTGCTCCGGACGCGTTGCGAAGCGCCATCCGCCTGCGGTCTGCTCGAGCGTGAACCCGCCGACGTTTTCGTCGAGAAATTGTTTGAGCTCTCCGAGTTGCGCCGTCACACTCTCACCGTCCGATCCGAGCGCCTCGGCGAGAGCCTCGATGGTCACGGGTTCGTTGGAAACGAAAAGAATGGCTTCCAGTGCGGCGCGGAGTTCGTTCATCGCTGGTCGTAGATTGCGAATTGTGCTTCGTCGAGCGGAGTTTGCGTGATGGCCACGAGAATATCGCCGAAAAGATCGCTTTGCTGCAGCGAGAGGCCGCCGAGGCGGACGAGCTCGAGGGTGCCGAGGAAGATGGCGATCAACTCATCGCGATCGCGGCCTTCGAGAAACCACTGCAAACGAATCGGGGATTTCTCCTTCATCTTGCTGTACAGCTCCGCCATTTTGTCGGAGACCTTGTGCAGCGTGCGTTGGAACTCGATCGATTGCGGATGATCGAGTTTGTATCGAGTGAGCGCGTTGCGGAACGCGTCGATGAGATCGAACAGCGAGACTTCGCTCATGTCGATCTCCGCCGCCTCGGACTCCGGAAGCTTCACCGCCGGCCGCGGCCAAACGCCCATGCGTACGATGTCCAGCTCCGCGAATGTCTCCGCCACCTGTTTGAATCGCTGATATTCGAGCAGACGATTCACCAGCTCCGCGCGAGGATCCTCCTGCTGCCCTTCCGCGTTTTCGTCGCGCGGCAGGAGCATCTGCGACTTGATGTGAATCAGCACCGCTGCCATGTAGATGTAGTCGGCCGCCACTTCGAGATTCAGCTCGTCCATCGCGTCGAGATAGGCGGTGTATTGCTCCGTGATCGGCACGATCGGGATGTCGTAGATGTCGATCTCGTTCTTCTTGAGCAGATGCAGCAACAGATCGAGCGGGCCGTGAAATGACGGCAGCGTGACCTCGAGTGTGGCGCCAGCGCCCTCGCCGGCGTCGTCGTCCGCCGCCGGGGGCGGCGGCGCTACACGATCTTCGTCGGTCATCGCAGCTCCGGGAAATCGATGTTCATCGCCTTGCGCACGAGCTCCAGCGTTTCCGATGCGCGCTCGCGAGCGGTGCGATTGCCCTCGCGCAAGGCATTCCACACGATGCTCGGATCGCGATCGATTTCCTCGCGCCGGGCGCGAATGTCGCGCAGCTTCTCGATCATGATTTCCGCGAGCAATTTCTTGTCGTCGACGCAGCCGATCATCGCGGTGCGGCATTCGCGGTCCACGCGGGCGATCGTCTCATCATCCGAGAAGAGTCTGTGGAACTGGAACAGATTGCAGATGTCGGGATTGCCCGGATCTTGCCGGCGGATGCGATTCGGATCGGTGAACATGGTCATCACCAGCGCGCGGATTTCGTCCGCGCTCGCCGTCAACGGAATGGTATTGCCATACGACTTCGACATCTTGCGTCCATCGAGGCCGGGTACTTTCGGCGTTTCCGTGAACAGCGGCTTCGGCTCGGGGAAAACCTCGCCGTAAAAGTTGTTGAAGCGGCGAACGATCTCGCGCGAGAGCTCCAGATGCGATGCCTGATCCTCGCCCACCGGGACAAAATGTGCACGATAAATGATCACATCTGCAGTCTGCAGCAGCGGGTATCCCAGAAAGCCGTAGGTGTTGAGATCGCGGTCCTTCAGCTCCTGCTGTTGATCTTTGAATGACGGCACGCGCTCCAGCCACGGCAGTGGCGTGACCATCGAAAGCAGCAGATGTAGCTCCGCGTGCTCCTTCACTTCCGATTGCAAGAAAATGGTCGAGCGTTTCGGATCGAGCCCGGCGGCGATCCAGTCGGCGACGGCATCGAATGTGGCCTGCCGGATTTTCGAAGGATCGGCGTAGTCGGAGGTCAGCGCGTGCCAATCGGCGACGAAGTAGTAGCAGCGGTATTGCTCCTGGAGTCGAACCCAGTTGCGTAGCGCTCCGAAGTAGTTGCCGAGGTGGACGCGGCCTGTCGGACGGAGACCGCTGAGCACGATTTGTGATTGGGTATCCAAGCTGCAATTCATGTAGGGTCGGCGCCCTCGCCGGCCTCGCCGCCGAGGGCGGCGGCGCTACAAAGTCGCGGCAGTGTAGCAGCCCATCCGAAGCCGTACAATATTAGTCCCTCGCCACCGTCATCTCCGCGCCTAACAACCGTCTCGCCAACTCCTCGGCACGCGTTACGCCATCGCGTCCGAGCACACCGATCGCCGTGTCGCGGGCGCGCTCCATGAGCTCGTGATCACGCACGATGTTGCCCATGCGGAACCGCAGCGCCCCCGATTGGCGGGTGCCGAGGAATTCGCCGGGACCGCGGAGTTGGAGGTCGCGCTCCGCCACTTCGAATCCATCGCGCGTCTCGGCGAACAGATCGAGGCGATCCTTTTCTTTGTCCGAAATCAGAATGCAGTACGACTTTTTTGCGCCGCGGCCGACGCGGCCGCGAAGCTGATGCAACTGCGAAAGACCGAAGCGATCGGCGTCCATGATCAGCATGATCGACGCGTTCGGAACATCGATGCCCACTTCAATCACCGTCGTGCTGACGAGGATGTCGATCTCCCCTGCTTTGAAGCGCTGCATCGTCGCCTCTTTGTCCGCCGGCGACATGCGGCCGTGCAACATGGCGATCTGACGATTCGGAAAACGCGCGCGGATCGCTTCGAAGCCCTGCTTCAGCGGTTTCAGATTGAGCTTCTCCGATTCCTCGATGATCGGATAGACGACGTAAATCTGCGCGCCCGAGGCGATCTCGTCTTCGATGAAGCGATTGATGCGCTCGAGCTGCGTGCTCGCGCGCACAGCGGTCTTGATCGCCTGCCGGCCGGGCGGCAGCTCGTCGATGACCGACAGTTCGAGATCGCCGTAGATCGCCAGCGCGAGCGATCGAGGAATCGGCGTGGCGGTCATCACCAGGATGTCAGGCGTTTCGCCCTTTGCAAAGAGACGCTGCCGCTGCTCGACCCCGAATCGATGCTGCTCGTCGACCACGGCGAGGCCAAGCGATTTGAACTCGATTTTCTCTTCGAGCAAAGCATGCGTGCCGACGACGAGCTGCACGAAGCCGTCGCGCAGGCCGGCGTGCAGGGTGCGCCGCTCGCCGCTGGTGGCGGATCCGGTGGCCTTGGCCAGGACGACGGAGTGGTCAAGTAGTTGACTGATTCGCTGGAAGTGCTGCTCGACGAGAATCTCCGTCGGTGCGAG
>Ga0137375_10011434_pt1 | contig 10501 bp, 11 predicted proteins | sample SagtaG_24_FD_104936 | JGI IMG/M metagenome (GOLD analysis project Ga0137375, IMG submission 104936) | Vadose zone soil microbial communities from Sagehorn Ranch, Mendocino, California, USA - Sage1_R_113_16 metaG | ecosystem: Environmental > Terrestrial > Soil > Vadose zone | place: USA...
CACTTATGTTCACTCTCAATGCAATCGAAGTTAAGGTCATCGAGATGGAGGAAGGTCATTTAACCAACGTTAAGGAAGAGCTTGAGTACTTGAGAAGAAAGGCCGGATCTTATTTCAACGAACGCACCATAGACTTCATTATAGCAGATATGACCACGACTATTCCGGACCTGCCTCCAAACTATTTTGATCTCTCATACTGCGAGAACGTCTTGTACTATATGTCCTCAGATAGCAGCAAACTACAATCTGCCATAAATGAGTTGGCGATGGTTGTCAAACCAGACGGATGGATAATCGCTGTTGAACCTAAAGCGGGTGCTAAGTTTGAGATGCAACAAGTCCCTTTGCTTGGGGATATTCCTGTGCAGGTGAGTGATCCTGTAGATATAAGTTCATTCTTTGATACAGCTGGCTTGCTTCGAGTAAACCTAAGCGAAGCTCCTGATTGGTCATATTGCTATAAGAAACCACGAAATTAGTGGGAAACAGATGTCTGATGCCGGCTAATACGCATGTGGATCTGAAGCAACTAGACAGCGATCCATACCGTGAACATGTTGGCGTTCTTTTCCTGTACAATGTCCAGAGCATACGAAGGATTCATGTGGCGGCTGCGCGCCACATGAATCCTTAGTATGATGTGCGACATCTATACCATTACGCGGGAATTGCCCCAGCGCTGCAAGCGGTCCTTCCACTCTTCGCTGATTTCCCCCCGGCGCACCAACTCCATCCCCGTGATGCAGGTGCTCAACCAGACCCCACCAGCGGCGTAGCCTGCCACCACATCGCTAAAATAGTGAACGCCCAGATAGAGCCTACTAAACCCAATCACCAGAACGAGCAAACCAGCCGCCATAATGACGCCGGTGCGCGCCCGCCAAGTGGGAAGTACGAGCACTGCAAAGTAGGCTAACAAGCCATAGGCAATCAAGGACAACACCGCATGGCCGCTTGGAAAGCTATAGCCACTCTCGGGAATAAGCGGCTGGGCAAAGACCGGACGCGGGCGGGCAACGAGGTACTTTATGACTTGATTGAGAACTTCCCCACCGCCCAAGCCAATCACCCAGGTAAATAGATGCAGCCAGAGCCGTCGCCAGGCAAAGAGCGCGGCGACAATGACCGCTAACACGAGGAGCACCGGCTCACCTAAGGTGGAAAGAACGACAAATATCGTTGTGGCCGTGGGCGTGGCCCAGCCATGCAAGGTCGTGGCAAGGGTTTGGTCAAACTGCACCAGCGGGTCATGGGCAAGAACATCTTGTGCAACGCCCCCAAAGAGCCACAGAAAACCGGACGCGGCGAGGAGCCCCAATGTCACATGCAGCCCCATGTATTGCCCCGGTGTCAGCCGCTCGCGTAACCAGGTAATCTCGCGGGCATAGCGCACCCGCAACCGGGCAATGGGGGGATAGACGCGCACCCGCTCACCGAACTGGATAAGGGTCGCCTGATGCTTGGCAACCCAGCGCCAGACAAGGAAGGCCAGCACCAGTACGCCAACGACAGCCACTACTGCCCAGCCGACATCACGCACGACTCGCTCAACCAGTGGCAGGTTTTGGCCGAATACATAGCCGAGGAGACCAAAGACGACGGCCCAAATCACGCCGCCCAGACCATTATAGAGAGTGAAGAGACCGTAGGGCATCTTGCTGATGCCGGCAAAGAGGGCCGAGTAGGTGCGCAAGATGCCTATGAAGCGCCCGAAAAAGACCGTCTTGGGGCCATGTTTGGCAAAGAAGGCCTCGATATAGTCGAGCTTCTTTGCATCGAGGCGCAGCCAGCGTCCATAGCGTTCCAGCAGTGGACGGCCTCCCTCGCGCCCCAGCCAGTAGCCCCCAGCATCACCGATAATCGCGGCAATGGCTGCCACAGCTATGACGAGGCTAATGGATAACTGCCCGGCGCCAGCAGCGGCGGTGGCAAGCAGGAGCGCCGTTTCCCCCGGTAGCGGGAGGCCCGCACTTTCGAGTATGATACAGACGGCCACAATAATATAGCCGTAGGTGGCAATTAAATTGGTCAGGGTCGTACTCATGCGTTGTTCCTCATGGGTGCGCGTTTTCGTTTGAACGTCCACCACAGTGCAATTGTTGCAGCCGTGGTGTATATCTTGCATCCGCACACGTTTCAGGCCATTATATACCGTTTCGGAAAGGGTCTGCGCCAATGAGCCAGGTTCCCCATTCGCTGCATGGCGTCACCAACGCAGCAGAAACGCCGCAGCGCCGACGGCGGCTCCTGGCGCTACTGCTTGCTGTGCTCATGGGAGCATACGCGCTCGTGTGGGTCTACCGCTTCTTCATCAGTACCCTAGGTCCGTTTGCGCCGCTAGCCTTCGCCGTGCTCGGTGGGGGCATCCTCGCAACTGTCGGCCCCTGGCTGATCGTGCGGTACCGGCAGCAGCTGCTAAATCTCCTGGTGCAGGCTGGCCAGTGGATCTGGCACCAGACAGGGCTCGACCGCCTTGCGGCGCAGCTCCAGGCCCGCTACCCACGCCTGGCACGGTTTCTCATCGCGCGGTTCACCCACGGCACCGCCACCGGCTTGGGCTTAACCATCGGCTTGGTGCTTGCGGGGGTCGTGGCCGGGCTGTTTCTGGAAGTGCTGATTGAAATTGTGAGCGGCGGTTCCATCACTGGTGCAGACCGGCGAATTATCAATTTGATTGCCACACTGCGCACCCCGGAGGTGGACCAGGTGATGCTCGCTATCACCTATCTGGGGAATGTGCGAACTGTTATTGTGCTGGCTGCTGTCGCGATTGGTATCGCCCTTTTAGCTCGCCGGTACGAGGCGGCTGTGTTGATCCCCCTGTCCGTGCTGGCAAGCACGCTCTTTTTCAGCATCATCAAGCTAGTGGTTGCTCGGCCGCGACCGCTCTTGGAAGATGCGCGCATCATACAAAGTGGGTTTAGCTTCCCCAGTGGCCATGCCGTAGTATCGGCGACCTTCTACGGTACACTCGCCTATCTACTCGTTCGCTCCAGCAAGCGGGAAGCGGTGAAAATCCTAGTCGGCTTGTGCGCCGCGCTCCTGATATTTCTCATTGGGCTATCCCGTGTCTATCTGGGCGTGCATTACCCCAGCGATGTGGTCGCGGGATGGATAGCCGGCCTCTTTTGGCTGGTGCTGGTGGCTGTTGCTGAGCACGTATATTCCCAACGCTTTCCACGAAAGCAGGCCCCTCCCCGCCGTGGCCTGCTGTGGGGCGGAAGCGTGCTTTTGGCAACGCTCGGCTTAGGCTATCTCATCCAGCAGTATCAGTCGCTGCCCCCGCCGCCAGCTCCACCCCTGCCGCAGCCACCACTGCGGGTGATTGCATCTGATGTCGTGCCGTCCATCACCAGCCAGTTGCCTACACATACGGAAACCCTCACCGGAAAGAAGCAGGAACCGATTAGTTTGATTGTGGTGGGGACACAAGACCAGCTTGAGTACGCCTTTCGCCAGGCCGGCTGGACCGAGGCACAGAAACTGAGCATCGCCAGTGTCAGTGAAGTGATTCGTGTGAGTTTGCGCCATCAGGCCGACCCGGCCGGTCCGGTAACTCCGTCCTTTATAGCCGAGCAGCCTAACACGCTGGCCTTTAATCTCCCAGTCGGCACCACGTTTGAGCAGCGCCATCATGTCCGCATCTGGCGCACCCAAGTGCAGACGACAGATGGACAACTGCTCTGGGAGGCGACAGCCAGTTTTGATAAAGGATTTGAGTTGGGGCCAACGACGTTTCTGCCGACGCATCAGATTGCCCCGGATATTGACAACGACCGGGATTATGTGGCGACCAGCTTAGAGCAGGCTGGCACGGTCGGGAAAACGATGACCATCCAATTTGTGCCGCCGGAGTTTGGCTACAATTTGGCCGGCGACGTGTTTTTTACTTATGGGAAGGCCATCATTCTCTGGCTTCGGTAACGTGATGTGGGGAGGCTGAAATGGGCGTGTGCAAAGGGACAGCGCAGACTATACATTGTGCGATGTTGGGGATTAATCCAGCGCGCCCCGAAAACATGCAGCGAACTGATGTTCGCTTTACATGTACACCTGGGAGCCCGGCTTGTATCGATTACGGCGGCGGGCATGGGGCCAAGCCGTCGTCGCACCATGCATATCAAAGCTAACCTAGAGAAGGTTCGCCGGTGCTGTACCGTTCGGGATGCATGGCGTGTGGGCTGTTGTAGTACTACAGTTGTATTTATGGTATTATGTGCCTCCGTATGGTTACTACCCAACGGAGGCCTCGATGATAGATGAACCATCCCAGCTCCCACCCGCCGAGCTCGACCTGCTGGATGTGCAGGTCTGGAACGTCTACTGGGCGCAACTCGAACGACGGATTGGGCCCGTATTTGCGCGTTCGGACGCACACACGCGCGCCATGTCCTATCTGGCCGGCTTGCTCAGCCCCGCCGAACGCAAGAATAGTTGGCAACTGGCCGAGATCAGTGGCGATCCCAATCCCTATGGCTTTCAGCACCTGCTTGGGCGAGCCGACTGGGATGCCGATGTCCTGCGCGACAAGTTGCGCACCTATCTAACCGACTATCTGGCCGAGCCTGATGCCGTCGGTGTGATTGATGAAACCGGTTTTCTCAAGAAAGGCATCTATTCGGCCGGCGTTGCCCGGCAATACAGCGGTACCGCCGGGCGGGTTGAGAACTGCCAAATTGGTGTCTTCCTGGCCTATGCCAGTGGCCAGGGCCATACCCTGCTCGATCGCGAGCTCTATCTGCCAAAAGAATGGATCGCGGATCGTGAGCGGTGTGACCGCGCTGGGATTCCCGATGACCGTGCCTTTGCGACCAAACCCGCTCTGGCGCAGCAGATGCTTTTGCGCACGTTCGATGCGGGCGTGGTGCTGGCCTGGGTGAGTGGCGATAGTGTGTACGGTGACGATCGCTCTCTGCGAGGGTGGCTGGAGCAGCGCAAGCAAGCCTATGTGCTAGCGGTCTCTTCCAACGAGACAGTCTGGATCAACCAAGTGCAGCAGCAGATCAAGGCGATTGTGGCAGCATTGCCGAATGCGGGCTGGGAGACTCTCAGCGCCGGCATGGGCAGTAAGGGACAGCGCTGGTACGACTGGCAGCGTGTGGAACTGAGCGATCCACCCCAGATAGGCTGGAAGCGCTGGCTGCTGGTGCGCCGCAGCATTAGCGATCCAAGTGAGGTGACAGCGTATGTTGCTTTTGCTCTGGCAGGCACCACTCTGGCCCAGCAGGTGCGGGTGGCCGGAATGCGCTGGACGGTCGAGGAAAGTATCCAAACCGCGAAGGGTGAGGTGGGCTTGGACCACTATGAAGTGCGCTCGTGGACTGGTTGGTATCGCCACATGACCTTGGCGATGTGGGCGCAAGCGTTTTTGTCGGTGATACGCACGAAAACAGGTGCCGAAGTGGCGCCAAAAAAGGGGCTGTCGAATCGGGGGGAGAGGAGCAGTTTGGCAGCCTTCAAAGCCCACCGCAATCTCCAGTCCGGCTAAGTTGTGCGGAGATTCGACATCTGTTCTGGCAGTTGGTCGTGGCAGTCGAGCGCAGCGCGATGGCGATCCTGCGCTGGTCGTGGTGGCGGCGCTGGCATCAAGCCTGGGCAGGCTATTATCATTACCGACGACGGGAGAGTGCGGGAGTGGGTCGCCAGCAGAGAGCGGCAGCAGCCTGGCACGCCGCAGCCCCGCAGCCGGATGTGATAGATGTGGTCTGGAGCCGCCTGGAACCATTGCTCCCACCCGTGCGGCGGGTTGGGCACCCTTATGATCACGATCGGCGTCTGGTGCTGGAGGCGATCGTCTATGTGATGCAAACAGATTGTGGATGGCAGCACTTACCATCGCATTTTCCTCCGTGGCAAACCGTCTACGCACAACTCACCCAATGGCGGAAGACTGGCATCTGGAGCAAAATTTGGTCGGGGCTTGACCAGCCCCTTGCGGTAGATGAACTACAACTGTAGTAGTAGGCTCTTTCTGACAATCCGCTTTGCGATATCATGTCGTCACCACTGCGCGTCAGGAGGCGAAGATAGCGTTCGATAAAGGCCAACTTGACCAGCCCGAGGTAGTTGAGGGCCAACTTCTCATAGCGTCTCGTATGAGGCGATCTTCAAGACGTTTCCCAGGATGTGGGCGCTTGCCGCCGAGGGCAAACTGACGATGGACTGTGAAATCGTACCTCTGGCAGATGTCGAAAAGGTGTGGCGGCAAACCTCGAATGGGCGTCGCGTAGTTTTTGTCCCCTGACCAAACGCGGAAACTCCCGCTGCCTATGCTGTCGGCACTATCCGCCCCGGCTTGCCTTAGCTCCTGCTTGGTGGCTGTGCCGGGACTTGGTTTCTTACGGCTTTCACTTCGCCACCAGGATGGGGCTGCCCTAGCATGGTGCTTAGCGTCATGCTCACCTGGTAGGAGATAGCAGCCATCTCCTCGGCGGAACAAGGCATATCATGGTCGAGCCACCACAGGACGGCCCCAATCGAAGCGCTTGAGCTGTAGCTCAGGTACAGATCGACGGCGCTGTTGTCCCTTTGCAACCCGGCAGGCAGCGAGCGCCATATCCGCTTCTTGACGTACTGCCGAACCTTATCCGCAAACACGGGATCGCCGTTCGGCCCCAGCATTACCCGATAAAAACCGGCGTTGGCCCGGATATATTCAAAAATCGCGACAAGGCCCGGGGCCGCAGGTCTGGCAGAAACGTCGGCGGGCACTGGTAATCCGGCGTCGGGCAGCGAGTCGAGCAGCTCGTAGACAGTCCGGGCATAGTGGTTCAACAGGTCGAACTTATCCTCGTAGTGCCGGTAGAAGGTCGCCCGGTTAATCCCCGCGTATTTCGTAAGATCGCTGACGGTTACGGCGGCAAAGCCGTTCTGCACGGTGAGTTCAATGAGCGCTGAGAGCAGCAGCTTATCGGTGCGCTTCGCCCGCAAATCTTCGACAACGCCTTCGCGCAGCATCACTTTCTCCTCTCCTGTCGTATATGCGACGATTCCGCGCCAAATGATGCTTGACGGCCAGCATTAGAACATGTATTCTTATCAATGATAACACAGCACACGCCAACCATCACACAGGAAAATGGCACAGTGTGACAGGCGTTGAAGGAGGATGCGATGACAACGCATAAAGTTGTGACACATGGTGACTGGGTGGCCGCTCGAAAAAAACACCTGGCCAAGGAAAAGGAATTCACGCGCATGCGCGACCAGCTCAGCAGAGAGCGCCGCGATCTTCCTTGGGAACTGGTGGAGAAGGAGTACGTTTTCGAAGGCGAGGCTGGGAAGCAAACCCTCGCCGATCTGTTCCAGGGACGCCATCAACTGGTCATCTATCACGCGATGTTCAACCCTGACACCGCTGGCCCTTCTACGACGTGGACACAAGACGCCGCATGCTTCGCCTGTTCGTTCTGGATGGACAACTTCAATGGCGTGACGGTTCACCTGAACCACCGCGACATCACCATGGTCGCGGTATCGCTGGCTCCCTACGCCAAACTGGCCGCTTACAAGCAGCGGATGGGTTGGACGTTTCCCTGGCTTTCCTCGGCCGGAAGCGACTTCAACTTCGACTACCACGTGTCATTCACACAGGACGAGCTGAAGGCGGGCGCGGTCGAGTACAACTACCGGCCCGCACCGTTTTCTATGTCAGAAGCGCCCGGCATCAGTGTCTTCTTTAAGGACGACGGCCAGATCTATCACACCTACTCCACCTACGAGCGCGGCCTTGACATGCTAAACGTCGCCTACCACTACATGGATCTGGTTCCAAAGGGCCGCGATGAGGGCGATAAGGGGGTGGGGTGGCTCCACCGCCGCGACGAGTACCCCGCATGAAGTCCCTGACGGAGCTGCTCGCAGCGGGAGGCCTGATCCGACCGGTCAGGCCCCGTGGTTTCTGCCCCGCTTGCAAGGGTTGGGTTTCGGGCACCGGCGATCCGGCACAGAGCGCCCGACGCGAAGTCCATCCTGCGGCGTTGACCGCACTGGTGGTGCTGGTCGTGGCTGCGCTTGCATGGATACTGACGATCGCGCAATCGGGGTCGATGGCCGCGATGGACATGGCTATGGGCTGGGGATCACTCCAGTCGTTTGCCACGACCTGGCTGGTGATGATGGCCGCGATGATGCTGCCCTCGGCTCTGCCGCTGGTATACGAATTCGCACAAAACGCTGAGGGACGCAGAGGGTGGCAGGTCGCGACAGCGGCTTTGGGCGTCGCCTATCTCTCAGTCTGGCTCGTGTTCGGCCTCCTCTGCTACGCCGTTTACCGCGCGGTGAACATGCCGTGGCCCGATCAACGCATGATCGGCGGCTTCGCTCTGGTGCTGGCGGCGCTCTACGCCATCACTCCGATCAAGCGCGCAAGCGAAGCCCGTTGCCGAGAGTTGTGCGCACTCCATGACCCGCTGCCCTTCAACCTGCTACGCAGCGCCTTGGTCGCTGGCGTCAGGTACGGCCTGAGCTGCATGGGCTGCACTGCCGGGCTTATGGTTGCGGCCGTCATCATTGGCATGACCAGCCTGCTCTGGATGGTCATCATTAGCGGGCTGATTCTGGTGTACAAGCTCGCACCGCCGTTAGAAGGAAAGTACAAATTGCTTGTCTCATTGGCGATCGCTGTGCTAGGTATCGTCTCCATGATCCTCGCATAGACTGGCTCCGATTGTTGACGCCGAGCTTGCCATGAATGTTCTTGACGTGCTTTTCCACCGTCGGCAGGGAGATGATCAGCCTGTCCGCGATCTGGCGATCGGACAACCCCTATGCGACGAGGCGCAACACCGCTACCTCGCGCGCGCTCAATGGTTCCGGCAAGCCAGAATTCGCCGATTGTGGTGAGGCAGGAGCAATGGTCGTCTCACCAAACGCGGCGAGGAGGCGCATGACGCAATCTTTCCGGCGGGGATTTTGTTGACCGAGATCGCTCGGTCTGCCAGCAACTGAGCCATCGCCGTCTGCAGGTCAAGCACTGCGGCGTGGGCGGAATCAAACGATCCTTGAGCCCTTTGCCTTCATCTATTATGGAGTTTCCACTTGCCTTGGATCTGCACAATATCCGAAGCTTTCAACGAAGCCAATTCCGCCGCGCGAATCCCCGTATGGAATAGGCTCTTTCTGACAATCCAGTTTCGGATTTAGGCACCGACAGGCACGCGGATCAAGAGTCGCAGATAGCGCTCGATGAAGGCGAGCTTGACCAATCCGAGATAGTTCAGCGCCAACTTGGGGATTTTTGCAGGTCGCCCCAAAAAGGTGATTATGGTTAAAATCCGGTTGTTCGCTCCGCTGGTCTGCCTGTGCGCCGACCGAACCGAGCGTTTGTGTGGCCGACGGGCGGCGCCATGCTGGCGCAAAACCGTGAACGTGCTCTACGTGTTAGGGGAACGCTTACCCTTTGAGTTTTGTGGCTCCTCTGTGCGAGTATATTTGTAGTAAGTGTTTCGCGAGATCCCGACAATCTCACAGATTTCTCGAATGGTGTACTGCGGATCGCGCTTGAGCGCCAGGGCCGCTTTCCGCTTTTTTTCATCGACCCCTTTGGGTCGTCCCCCTTTGCGGCCGCGGGCGCGGGCTGCTCTCAGCCCCGCATTCGTACGCTCGCGTATCAGGTCGCGTTCAAACTCGGCTAGCGAAGCAAAGAGATGAAAGATCAGCTTGCCGCCCGCATTCGTGGTATCGAGCTGCTCCTGCAAGCTCCGAAAGCCGACGCTGCGCCCAGCTAATGCTTGGATGGTTTCTACCAGGTGTGCCAGAGAGCGCCCCAGGCGATCTAATTTCCAGACCACCAAGATGTCCCCAGCGCGACAGGACTCCAGCGCCGCCACCAGCCCCGGTCGCTCGGTCTTGGCACCGCTTGCCGTATCGGTGAAAACACGCTCACAGCCTGCGGCCCGCAAGGCATCCTGCTGTAGATCTAGGCGTTGATCGCTGGTAGACACCCGCGCATAGCCAATCAGCATACTGCTCCTGCCTCCCTGAAAACGATACCTGACATGGGTATAGCACGAAACCCATTGGCTGTCCACTTCATTGGTACATTGATTGTGAAGATGCGTTTTATGGTATAGTTTCCCCCGCCTGAAGCGGATGCTAGTGGCGGTGGCTCAGGGAGTTCCTGGTATAGCAAACAAACGGACGTTTGTTTGGGCTACCCCAGTATCCGCACGGCCTAGGTCGCCGATGTGCCCGCGCGGGAGATGGTGCATGAGCCGTGCCAGAGCGACCGCCGCGCAGCGGGCCAAGCGCCTCCACCTGCTCGATGCCACTGAGATCGCCGCCCTCTATGATCGGCCGCAGTTCACGGATGAGGAACGCGTCTATTACTTCGCGCTGACCCCCACCGAGATCACCCACATGCAGACCTTTCCCGATGGCGCCGTGCAGGCCTTCTTCGTGCTCCAACTCGGCTATTTCAAAGCCAAACAACGCTTCTTCTCGCTGGAGTTGGCTGAGGTGCGCGCCGATCTGATCTTCATCCTCGGGCATGCGGGCC
>Ga0137375_10011442_pt1 | contig 10497 bp, 7 predicted proteins | sample SagtaG_24_FD_104936 | JGI IMG/M metagenome (GOLD analysis project Ga0137375, IMG submission 104936) | Vadose zone soil microbial communities from Sagehorn Ranch, Mendocino, California, USA - Sage1_R_113_16 metaG | ecosystem: Environmental > Terrestrial > Soil > Vadose zone | place: USA...
GACAACAAGTTAGCGTGCCACTAGTCGCAGCGCAACCCGCGCTGTGTCTACGCTGTGTCTATTTCGGCCGGAACGCCCTGGTCGTCCGTGGACTCGTCTGGAACATGGGGCGTTGCTCCAGACCCGAAGGATGGGGGGCGGAGCGCTCCTCAGACCCGTCGACTTCGCGGTTGGTCAGGCCCTACTCCTGCACTCTCTCGTCCGGTTGGCGCCCCCGGAGCACGAACGGGCGCCCAACAACTCCTGCTCATTCCGGCCCCTCGTTCGAAAAGTAGGTGCTGACGATGGCGGCGGACCCTCGCGTCGGCTCGGTGAAGACGAGGTGGTAGTAGCGGAGGCCGCCCAGCAGCCGCCAGCGCGCACAGTGATCGGCCGCCCGCGGCAGTCGCACGAGCGCCTGGACGTGTGAACGGGTTTGCAGGACATCGCCGATGGCGCATCGGGCCTCAGAGCGTGGTTGCTCATGCTCATCGACGGGTTGGCTCACCCTGAACTCGCTGACCTCTTGGACTGGCTCATCTCCGGCCTCGCGAAGCTCAAGCCCCGAGTCGCCACTCCACCCAAGGGCCGGACCTCGCCGCTTGTCGGCGTGGCGGCTCACTCTGGCCACCCAGGACGCGACTCAAACCGTTCGCGCGAGAAACCTCTGGTCGGCGACGCCGGGCGGTCTGGGGCATGCGGTCTCCTCCTCACCGCGCGGGACGGGCGCCTCACGGTTTTCCGGACGGGACCTCGATCGCGCACCCGCGATGAAGCGGGCGCCTATGGTCGAGGCAACGATGTGGCCCGACTGGCGCACGCGGCCCTGCCGGATAGCTACCCGCGAATCGTGTCGCGAACCGGGCTCTCTCGCTGGGCGGCATCTGGCCGATGAACGCCAAGAAGACCGCATCGGAGAAGACTGCATTACACCTTGACGTTAAGGCCTCTTCTGTGCACGATGCGCCATGAGGCGGCACAGGTCGACCAGTGAGCTCACTCGAACGCGGAAACGGTCACCGCTGATCGCGCAGAGCCGATCGACGAACGAAGGTCGTAGGGCCGTCCTCCTCAGGCAGACGCTTTGGCTTGAAGCGTCCGATCTCGACTTGTTGGAGCGAGAGAAGGCTCGGCGGCGCGCGAAGACTGGCCGCGTTAGGGGCGTAGCGGACCTTTCGACGCTTGTTCGTCTTGCGATCCGCAGAACCTACGGCCCGATGGCGAGCCGAAGTTGAGGGAGCCATCGTTCCGCACGGCCGCTCCCGCTTGCGTGAAGTGGCCAGGGCGAGGGCCGCACAGCGATCCCGTTGCCGATGCGAGCCGGCTGGCCGAGCATACGCCCCTCGGACTATGAGCTTGAGTTCCGGATCAGCAGCATGAAAGTGCGGGTTTTCGACTTTTTCTGCGGCTGCGGCGGGACAAGTCTCGGTCTCCAAAGCGCAGGGATGAGGATCGTGGCGGGTATCGACTGCGACGAAGACGCGGGGCGGACTTTCAAGTCCCATTTCCCACGCGCGCGGTTCCTCCGGCGGGATATCCGGCACATGCGAACGTCGGAGTTGTCCCGCCTAGTCTCAAAGAAACGGCGAGCACCTATCCTGTTCGCATGCTGCGCGCCCTGCCAGCCCTTCTCCAAGCAGAACGGATCTCCTGTCCGTGGAGACGGTCGTAAGTATCTCCTGGAAGAGTTCGCCAGGTTTGTTCGCAAGTACAAGCCGGATTTCATCCTCTGTGAGAACGTTCCGGGCGTCCAGCACTTCAGCGGCCACCGCGGACCCTTCGCGGCACTCGTCAAGGTTCTGAAGCAGCTCGGATACACCTGGGCACACGGCGTGATCGACTCGAGGGACTACGGAGTCCCGCAGCACCGCCGTCGTCTTGTCCTGCTCGCGAGCCGAAGGGGCGAGATCGACCTCCCGAAGCCTACGCATGGGCGCCCGCCGCTGGCGCCTTACTCGACCGTCTGGCAGTGGATCGGAAGCCTACGGCCGATCCAAGCTGGCGAGACGGATGCGAACGACCCGATGCATCGCGCTGCCAACCTCTCGGAGATCAACCTCCGCCGGATCAAGGCAACTCCTCCAGGAGGCTCGCGAAGCGACTGGCCGGAGGACCTGATGTTGCGCTGTCATCGCGGCAGCGACAGGACCCACTCGGATGTATATGGGAGGCTGCGGAAGGATCGCCCCGCCAGCGCGATGACAACACGATGCGTGAGCTTGTCGAACGGCAGGTTCGGCCATCCCGTCCAGAACAGAGCGCTGAGCGTCCGGGAAGCGGCCTGCCTCCAGACGTTCCCCGGCAGTTCCGTTTTCCACGGTTGTCTCACCTCGATCGCCAAGCAGGTAGGGAACGCGGTTCCGGTGTTACTCGCGAAACGGCTGGGCGAGGAGTTCGTCCGACTCGCGTCATCGGCCCCGTAAAACTCTATGGCCTTCTTTAGGGCGCGCGCCCGCACGCTCGATCTGCTCGGGAGGCAGCAGATCGCAGGACGCCCGACAGCCATCAGCGAACTGCTCAAGAACGCGCACGACGCGTACGCACGGAACGCCGTCGTGGATTTCTACCATTCCGACCGGCTGTTCGTGCTGCGGGACGATGGCGTCGGGATGTCGAAGGAGGAGTTCGAGCAGCGATGGCTGGTCCTGGGAACCGAGAGCAAAGCGCGCGGCCCTGGGCAGTTGACACCCCCTCCTGTGTTGAAAGGAATGCAGCGGCGCCCGACGCTAGGCGAGAAGGGCATTGGTCGACTGGCGATAGCCGCCATCGGCGATCAGGTTCTCGTCATCAGCCGCCCTGTGAGCAACGGATCCCAGGACCTCGTAACAGCGTTCATTCCGTGGCTCCTCTTCTCATGTCCAGGGATCGACTTGCATGAGATTCAAATACCCCTTCGTGCGTTCAGCGGGGGCGCCTTGCCAAGCGCAGCAGATGTTAGCGCTCTCGTAGAGGAGTCCCGCCAGAACGTGCTGGGTCTCAAGTCCAAGCTCGGCCCAGCACTCTCGAAGACGATCATTGACGGCCTCAATTCGTTCTCGGTTGATCCGAGAAAGCTGGATCGTCAATTGGGTCCGCCGAGCCTTACCAATGGGGGCAGCGGAACCCATTTTCTGATCTACCCGGCCGACGAGAACCTGATCGTAGACATCGGTGATCCGGAGGGCTTCAGTCCTCTCAAGCGGATGCTCGTGGGATTCACGAATGCAATGGTCCCCGAGCGTACCCGGAAGGACTTCAAGGTGAGGTTCCTGGACCATCGGACCGATGACGAAGAACCAGAGGAGTTGATAACCGGTGGCTTCTTCAAGCCTGAGGATTTCAACCGCGCGGACCATAGGCTGAGCGGGTCTTTCGACAAGGCCGGCAGATTCAAAGGACGCCTCCGCATCTACAAGAAGGAAATGTCCTACGAACTCGCATCGCCATTGAACCGGCCAGCCACCGCCTGCGGGCCCTTCTCACTGGAGTTCGCATACGTCCAAGGCGACATCAAGGATTCCATGCTCTATGAGCGGGATCAGGAGGAATATGGGCGCCTTAGTGATCTGATGCGCCGGTTCGGTGGTTTATACATATATCGCGACGGCGTCAGGATCTTGCCGTACGGAAATCCCGACTTCGACTTTCTAGGCATCGAAGAGCGACGCTCGAAGGGCGCCAGCTACTACTTCTGGTCGTATCGTCGCATCTTCGGCGCAGTCGACCTGAGCAGCGAAGGGAATCCACGCCTCCAGGAAAAGGCTGGTCGAGAGGGGTTCATCGAAGACGAGGCGTACCGCCAGCTGAAGCAGCTGCTTCAGAACCTCCTCGTCCAGCTTGCCGCCGAACACTTCCGCGAGGGGAGCGAGACGGCCGAGACGTTCCTCGAGCAGCGTGCCGACATCAACGAGCGTGAAGCTCTCCGACGGCGACGGGAGGTGGAGTCGCGCGCCAAACGGTCGGACTTCGACCGACGTCTGGAAGAAGCGATGAGTCGCATCGAGAGAGGAGACATCGGCGCAGAGGCGGAACGGATCGTCGGTTCCGCGAGGGCCACGCTGGCAGGTCTGATCGAAGGAAGGAGCCCCGAAGAGTCAGCCCGCGCAATCGGGGAGGTGGAAAGTGAGGCACTCGAGCGGCTCGAATCTCTTCGGTCAAGCGTGGCTGTACCGAAGCCGAAGGGCGTGGGTCTCAGCGGCCGAGCCGTTCGGGAGTATGACGCACACGGCCGTCGTGTCGCGACGCTCGAGCGAAGCGTGCTCAAGGCCGCGCGCGAGGCCATCGAGTCGATGGCGGACAGTGCTGGAAAGAGTCTGGCGGTATCAGTTAAGCGCCGGCAGCGGGCAGACACCGCGCTTCAGCGCGGCGCCTCCAGCGCGCGTCACGCCATCACCGACGCGAAAACGGCGCTCGCCAACGCTCGGGGCCGGTTGGATTCCCGCCTGGAGACGGTTGTACAGGATGCCACAAGCGCCGTGGAGAATGAGATTTCGCGGGCCCTCGAACTCCTGACCAGCGACGACCTCGCGCGCCTTACCGGACCCGACTTCAATTCGAGGAAGCGCGCGCTGGGAGACTCGATCCGCGCCACCGCTGAGAGATCGGAACGTCTCTTGGAGAGGGCAAAGGACGCCATCGATGTAGTCGAAAAGGCGGTCGGTGGTTCCGCAGATGCGCCAGATGAAGTGATGGAGGCGCTCGAGGAGGAACTCATCGCGCTTCAGGAGCGGGAGAGACTGGACCTGGAGCTCGCACAGCTCGGCATGGCTATTGAAGTCATCAATCATGAGTTCGCAGCAAGTATCAAAGGAGTGCGAGCTGCGTTGCGGCGGCTGAAGGGATGGACTGGCGCAAACAGGCAGCTCGAACCCGTATACGAGGAACTTCGCGGGGCATTCGACCACCTCGACGGATACCTCACCCTTTTCACACCCCTGCAGAGGCGGCTGTACCGCTCCGCCGCCAAGATCACCGGGGCGAACATCGCAAAGTATCTCGAAGACTTGTTCGCTGATCGCATGGCCCGTCATGGAGTCACTCTCAAGGCATCGAAGGCGTTCGCGAGTCATAGCTTCGAGGGCTATCCCTCAACGTTCTATCCCGTCTTCGTCAACCTAATCGACAACGCCATCTTCTGGCTAAGCGACTACCGGGGCGAACGGTCCATCATGCTCGACGCGCACGGGCAGACGATGTCTGTCAGCGACAGCGGTCCGGGTATACCGCCGAGGGACCGAGCAGCACTCTTTCGACGCGGGTTTACGCGGAAGCCGGCGGGCCGAGGATTGGGGCTGTATATATCCCGCGCGATCCTCGCACGGGACGGCTACGACATCGCGCTCTCGGCCGACGACAAGTCGGGCCACGCAACGTTCCTCATACGGCCGAGAGAGAAGGAATGACTCCGGTGGAACCTCAGGCCGAGCAGGATGCGATGAGCCTCGCTACGGACATTGCCGCGAGGTTTCTCCAGTCCGTCGTCCTTGTCGATGATCGCGCGTTTGAGCGTACGCCCGAACTCCCGCCTCAGGCAAAGCTGGTCGTTCCAGGGCGGGGTGCCGAGCACGAGCCTCAGGTTCCGACGATTGCCGAGACGCCCGCCACGGGCCTCGAAGGCACACTGCCTGCTGACAAAGAAGGCGTTCAGCCCCCTGCCGCCCCGCCGCCCGTGGTGGAACCAGCCGCCGAAGCGCTCGATGCTGCGGATCTGATCAAGGTCTTCGCCAAGGCGGGTCTGGTATGCGCGGTGATCGCTCCTAAGCCGGGGGAGAGTGTCGCAGAAGAGACCGCCAACGCCGCTCTTCGCTCGGACATCGTGGTCGTCGACTGGGTGCTCCATGGGGACCATGGAAGCCTGGCCTTGGAAATCATGCAGAGGATTCTCTCTCGCGACAACTCGCGCGGTGGCCGGCTGCGGCTCATCGTCATCTACACTGGAGAGAGCGACCTGCGGGGCATAATCGGGAAAGTGCATGCTGCACTCGCTAAGGAAGTTCCTGACCTGACAGTCGCGGCGTCAGGCTTGGCCCTCACGAGCCAGTCACTGCGGATCGTGGTCCTTGCCAAGGAAGGAGCCAGGATTCCGGAGGAGGAGCCCGCCCTGCGATCGGTGCAGGTACTGCCCGCGGATCTCCCGCGGCGCCTCCAGTCAGAGTTCGCCGGGCTGACAAGTGGATTGGTCACCGGCGCCGCGGTCCACGGACTGGCCGCACTGCGCGAGGATACTCACCGACTGATTGCCACCCTTGGGCCACAGCTCGATGCGGCCTTCCTGGCACACCGCGTGTTACTCGATGATCCGCAGGAATCCATCGCCCACGCGGTGGACCTGGTCGTCGGTGAGATCGATTCGCTGATGCATGCCTCCGACATGAACGCCATCTGCGGGAGCACAGCTGCCATCGCAACCGTCAAAGGCCTGAAGCACGACTTCAAGTCCGTCCTGAAGGCCCTCGGAATCACGCCCGAGTCGCTCGAAGAGCTGGTCAAGCTCGTGAACGAGGGTTACCAGAGGAAGAATCTGAAGCGGAAGAACGTGCCGCTGTTCACACGACTTTTTGCCGACGGAGAGAACGCCGCGACGCGCTCCGAGGCTGACTACGCCATCGCCGCGATGCTGATCACGCGCTATCAGGGTGGCGGCGGTTCCCCCATCCCACTGACCCTCGGGACGCTTGTTCGGAAGAAACCGACAGGACCGACCGCCGAGTACCTCATTTGCTTACAGCCGAGATGCGATGCGGTTCGTCTTACCGGCGAGCGGGCATTCATTTTCCTCCCCCTCGAGGTCGGCGACGAGGAGTACGAGCTGATGGTTCGTGACGGTAGTGACGTTAAGAAGCTCAAGTACGCCCTCGCAGGTGTCGAGGTACATCGATTCGGGCCATCCGCGGGCCATTCAGTCGTGCTCGCTGCGAAGGATGACGGAGGCAAGCTCGGGTTCACGACCGTGGACGGTAACACCTTGGAATGGATCGGCCAGCTGAAGCCTTTCTTCGCCCAGCGCCTCTCGAACAGGTTCGCGGCTCACATGGCTCGCGTCGGGCTCAGCGAACCCGAATGGCTTAGGCGGAGTGGACCCGAGCGCTGAAGGGCGCCTTGCCGGCTGGGCACCCTCCCGCTCCAGTCCATAGGACCAAATGACTGATCGGCTATCCACGGCGGCGCGCAGCGCGCTCATGTCCCGAGTGCGAGGAAAGAACACAGGCCCGGAGAAGCTCGTCTGTTCCGCTTTGCGCGCGCGTGGCGTCTACTTCTCGACCCATGCATCACGCTTGCCAGGACGGCCGGACATCGTCTTTTGGAGGGCACGGGTCGTGGTGTTCATCGATGGGGACTTCTGGCATGGATGGCGGTTCCCAGCGTGGGAACAGAAACTGCCGGAATTCTGGAAGGCCAAGATAGGCCGTAACCGATCGCGTGACCAACTGAACTTTCGACGCCTGCGCCGGGCAGGGTGGAAGGTAATCAGAGTTTGGGAGCACCAGATTGAACGCCAGCTTGAACACACCATCCGCCGCATCCTCGACGCCCGCGAACACCTAATTCGTGAGAGCGGAGGTGACCCAATGGATCGCCAGTAGGCAACAGTCGCCTATTCGTCCGTCTCGAAGCCCGCATTCGTGAACTTCAGGGTTCGACTGTTTTCGGTGACGGTCCGAACGACGTTGTCCGGGGCCCCGTTCGGGATCTCGGCGTGGATCTCGAGGGTCACACTGACGTCGGCGCCGACCAGGCCCACTAGGTGCGTAATCACCTCGTCGGCGATGCGGCTGGCGTCGCGTCCGGCGCGGGCGGGGTCGAGCTTGACCGCGCCGTGGAAGCGCCGAAGGACTCGTGCCGGCGGTTCCGATGGCGGCATCGGTTGTTCTGGTGGCACGCGCAGTCCAGGGTCGTCTTCGCCGGGCTCGAAAGGCGGCCCCGGCTCCACATGTTGCGTAGCGGTTATCTGGCGTGCCACAGCCGTTGGATGGACCAGCAACCCTGCACCATCGAAATCCACGCGCACGAGCTTGCCCCAGCGAAGGGCGCGGTACCTCGCCTCGCGTTCGTCCCAGCCCTCGGCGTAGCCGAACGTGTCGGGATTCCAGCTCAGCAGGTTCAGTCCCGCCTCGATCGCCTCGCGCAGGACGTCTGAATTGCGAAGGCGCGGCAGGTAGAGATACCGCGCGAAGTCCTCGGCGAGTTGCTTGACGGGCACGTGGTCGCCGCCTCGCCAGAGCGGGACGCGATCTAGTTCCATCCGCAGGCGGGTGGCGGCGAAGCTCGTCACCAACAGTTCGTCGTTTCGCAGCTTCTTGCTGGCACGGCCGGCCAAAGCGTCCTGTCCGGAAAGACGGATTGCCTGCCATTCAACGGCGGCCTGTGGTGAGGATTGGACCGGCACGAGTAGCCACTGGTAAGTCTCGGGAAGCCGGGCCGTGACGGCGCCGTCCGCTCCCGCGAGTTGTGTCTCGGCCTGCTTCACTTGGTGCGGCGAGAGATCGAGCTGGACCCTCTCGGCCAGGATGGACTCCCAGGCCAGGTACTTCCGGGCCGCTTCGTCGAGGTCCTGCAACCGGGTCTTGTCCGGCGCCAGAAACACGAGCGTATTTCGATAGAGCCGGGGCGTGTTCCCCCGCGACTCCAGGATGGACTTGGCGACCTTCTCGGCTTCGTTCCCTGGTTCCTTCGTGTAGGGGTGGTCGATCCCGAGCACAACCAGCCGCGCGTCGAGATCGTCCGGCACGTCCTGGCCCCCCGACTGCGGCAGCGGGTGGATGCGGCTGAAGTCGCCTGACTTGCGAAGGTCAGCTCGCAGGCGATGGTCCAACTCCTGCGCGACCTTGTCGGGATCGCGCTTCAACTGCTCGGCGCGGTCCTCCGCCAGCTTGGTGACTGTCGGCTGTGTGGAGTACCAATACCGTGGGCCATCCTGGTAGAGGTACGTGGCGGCTCCCGCGAGCCGGCGCAGCGCATCGCCGAAGACCGCGGGAGACTCCCCTGGCATGACGCAGCCGAGCTTCACCCGCCGGTCCTCAAGACCACGGTGCGCCGCGGTCGCCGTGGGTGCCGAGCCCAGGTAGATAGTTCGAGCCACACGCCGACAGGCCGCAAACTTCCCGAGGTTGGGCACTTCGCCATCGAGCCGCAACGGCAGCGAGCTGGGGCCGTCCACGTCCTTCTCGATGACCGGTACCCAGTTATCCGACAGGTACCGGGTCAGCTCGAACTGCACGCGCGGGTCGTCGATCGAGATGTTTGCCGGCAGGATCAGGGGGTTCTTGTCGCCTTTCTCCCACAGGCTGTGGATCACGGCCGCCATGAGGCGCAGGACGCCGCGCGTGCGCTGGAACTTCACCAGCGTGGACCAGTCCGTGTACAGCCGGTCGAAAATCTCCGGGTGAATCGGATAGGCCGCTTTGATCCGCTTCTCGTAGTCCGGGTCGCGAGTTTCCGGTGGAAACTCCTGGTGCTGGGTCCGATAGAGATCAGCGAACGCGCGCGCCACCACGTCGCGGTCCTTGAAGTGTGATGGATCGGTCAACGGCTCGAAGAGGCGCCGCCGTACGATCTCGAAGCCTTCCTCGGCGCTCGCCGGTCGCCACGACGACTCGACGCGGCCGACCACGTTGCGCAGCCGGTCGAGTGCCTCCCTGCCACGCTGGCCGCCCACCTCAACATCGTCGGCCTGGGTGTGCGGCGAACCCGCCGTGTCCGAAGCCGGCAGGCTGATCACCAGGAGACAGTTTTTCGCGAGCTTCGCCGACTCGGTAAGCACCTGGGCGAACGTGAACTGCGTCTCGAAGCCGCCGGCCGCTAGATCGCTCTGGTCGTGGAGCTGGCGCGCGTAGGCGACCCACTCGTCGATCAAGACGAGGCAGGGCCCATACTCCTTGAACAGCTCGCGTAGCACGTCGCCGGGGCTGGTGGCCTGTTCGTCATCGGCCTTGACCCGATCGAAGGCCTTCTTACCCCCGATCTGCCATGCCAGTTCGCCCCACAGCGTGCGCACGACGGTGCCATCCGGCTTGGTGACGGGGTTGCCGGGCGAGATCTTGTTACCCACCAGCACGACGCGGCGCGCCGTCAACAGGGTCTTGGCCCCCGCCTCCTGCATGACCGCGTCGACTCCCGGCAAATCAGCGGGGGCGGCGCCAGAGAAAAGATGGTAGAGCGCCAGCATGGAATGGGTCTTGCCGCCGCCGAAATTGGTCTGAAGCTGCACCACTGGATCGCCGCCCGCGCCGGCGACGCGCTGCACCGCCCCGACCAGGAGGCGCTTCAGGCTCTCGGTGAGGTACGTGCGGCGAAAGAACTCGACGGGATCGCGATACTCGTCCGTTCCTTCGCCAAGGTGCACCTGCCAAAGGTCCGCGGCAAACTCGGCCTGCTGGTAACGGCCGCTCGCCACGTCCTTGTGCGGCGTGACCACCTCGCGCCAAGGCTTCAGATGCGCTGCGGCTGCGCCTTCAATGGCCGGGCCTGCTGACTTTCGCTTCTCGCCGCGCGCCTGCTCGTCAAAGACCACGCGCCGCAGCTCCATCTTGCTCCGGCGTA
>Ga0137375_10011448_pt1 | contig 10495 bp, 10 predicted proteins | sample SagtaG_24_FD_104936 | JGI IMG/M metagenome (GOLD analysis project Ga0137375, IMG submission 104936) | Vadose zone soil microbial communities from Sagehorn Ranch, Mendocino, California, USA - Sage1_R_113_16 metaG | ecosystem: Environmental > Terrestrial > Soil > Vadose zone | place: USA...
CACAAGCTGCCGCGCGGCATCGAGGTCATTCGTATCGCGCAACCTACGACCGAGATCCACCTCCTGCTCGGCCGTCAGCAAAGGAAAGCGGTTAACCGCCTGTATATAGTGATCAATGTTCCCCAGCGAGGCTGGGATAGGAAATGCCAAGGGCGTGCTCGCCATCGGATCGGGCTCCTTTAAGCGCTATGGTTGATTTTAGCACTCGGGTATTAAGAGCGCTAAGAAGGTGGCAAGTTCCCGCTTTGCGCGGAGCTGGCGTCGCACCGCCGCCCAAGGCCTCGATTAGCCCGTAAGTGACAACTTACAAACACACCTTGCAGCTCAAAGCTTACCCGACGAGCGCCTCTGCGAATTCGTCGGCGCGAAATGGACGGAGGTCGTCAATTCCCTCGCCGACGCCGATGAATTTGAGCGGAACGGGCGTCGTCCCGGCGATGGCCGCGACGACGCCACCCTTGGCAGTGCCGTCCAGCTTGGTCAAGACAAGCCCGGTAAGGCCGAGCGCGGCGTCGAACGCCGCCACCTGGGCTAAGGCGTTCTGGCCCGTGTTTGCGTCGAGCACGAGGAGCGTTTCGTGCGGCGCGCCTTCCTGCGCTTTGGCAATCACGCGGCGAATCTTCTTGAGCTCCTCCATCAAGTGCGCTTGTGTTGGAAGTCGGCCCGCAGTGTCGGCGAGCACGACATCCACGCCGCGCGCCCGGGCCGCGGCGATCGCATCGAACATCACGGCCGCCGGATCGCCGCCACGCTGGGCAACGACGTGGACATCATTACGCTCGCCCCAAATTTCGAGCTGCTCCCGCGCCGCTGCGCGGAAAGTGTCGCCCGCCGCGAGCAGGACTGACAGGCCCTGGGCCTGCAGCCATTTCGCAAGCTTGCCGATCGATGTCGTCTTGCCGGCGCCGTTGACGCCGGCCAGCATGATGACAAACGGCCGCTGTGGTCCGACGATGAGGGGACTTTCGAGAGAACGCAGAAGGTCGGTGAGCGATGCCTTGAGCAGTGCCTGCGGGTCGGCGTCGGCTCCAGAGCGTTTCCAACGCGTGCGCAGATCGGCGAGCAGGCGCTCGGTCGCCGGCACGCCCACGTCCGCGATGAGCAGGGCGGATTCCAGTTCTTCGAGGGTTGCCTCGGAAAGCGCTTTGCGGCCAACGATCGCCGCGAGCGGTCGCGAAAGTCGCTCGCGCGAGACGCTCAAGCCCTCGCGCAGCCGTTCGCTCCAGGATCGGCGTTGATCGGGATTGGGTTTGAACAGATCGAACATGGGAGCGCTCTCGCGCAGACGATATAATTCTACCGTCCCGGCCCGTGGCTCCCGGTCCATGCCCGCCAACACGATTCGCATCATCGGCGGTCAATGGCGCGGACGCAGGCTGCGCTTCCCCGACGCACCCGCGCTGCGTCCCACGCCGGATCGCGTCCGGGAGACGCTGTTCAACTGGCTGGGCCAGGACCTCACGGGCCGAATTACGCTCGACCCCTTCGCGGGCAGCGGTGCATTGTCGCTCGAAGCGCTGTCGCGGGGCGCGAGGCTTGCGGTTGCAGTCGACAGAGACCCGCAAGTCGTGCGTGCGCTCGAGACAATCGCCGCGAAGCTCGGCACGCAGGCACTCGAGACGCACTGCGCCGACGCGCGGGCGTTTCTCGCGCAAGACGCCCGCGCCTACGACGTCATCTTTCTCGACCCGCCGTTCTCGGAGAATGGCTGGACGCAGCTTCTGCCTGCTGCCGCGGCGCGACTCGCCAAGGGCGGCATGCTCTATGTCGAGGCGCCGGTGCCCATCGCCGCGCCCGAGGGGATGACGATGTGGCGCCACGACAAAGCAGGGCAGGTGCATTATCATCTGCTGCGCCACGCTGGCGGGGGTTGAACGCGATGCTCAAGGCCGTCTATCCGGGAACGTTCGACCCATTCACTCGAGGGCACGAGGACGTGGTCCGGCGTGCGTCCGGGCTTTTCGACGAGATCATCGTCGCCGTTGCCGCCAGCGAAAGCAAGGGTCCGTTGTTCACCGCTGCGGAGCGGCTCGCGATGGCGCGCGAAGTCTTTGCGAGCTTTCCCAACGTACGCGTCATGGGCTTCTCGGGATTGCTCATGGAATTCGTGCGTTCCGTCGGGGCCGTCGTCGTTCTGCGCGGGCTGCGCGCGGTATCGGACTTCGAATACGAGTTTCAGATGGCAGGCATGAACCGCAACCTCTATCCCGAGGTCGAAACACTGTTTATCACCCCGGCCGAGCAATACCTGTTCGTGTCCTCGACGATGGTGCGTGAAATCGCCCGCTTTGGCGGTGACGTCAGCAGCTTCGTAAGCCCGCCGGTAGCCGCCCGGCTCGCCGCCAAGTTCGGCGCGCGTGCGCCAGCTCGCAAGGGACGGATGGGATAATTGCGATGGCCCTGATCATCACCGACGAATGCATCAATTGCGACGTCTGCGAGCCAGTGTGCCCCAATAACGCGATCTCTCAGGGCGCCGAGATCTATGTCATCGACCCGGCGAAATGCACCGAATGCGTCGGCCACTTCGACAAGCCGCAGTGCGTCGAGGTCTGTCCGGTCGACTGCATTCCCGTTGACCCGGACCACCTGGAAACCCGCGAACAATTGCTACGCAAATACGAGGGGCTGATGAAGTCCCGGGCGTCGGTAGAATCGCAATAATAATGCCCCTCGATTAGGGCCTGCTGCCGCAGGTTGCGAGCGGGCCATCAAGCGTTTGCGGCGAGCGGCAAAAGATCGGCCTGCTCGATCACCGCATCGATCGCTACAACCTCGCGGCCGAGCGCGTCGCTTTGGGCGCGGAGGCCCGCTTCGGCCTGCTCCAACTCCACGATGCGCTCCTCCAGCTCGTCGCTGGCGCGATGGATGCGCTTGACGCTTTCGAGCCTGCGCCGCAGCTGCATATGGTGCTCGCGCACCTGCGTCTCCAGCGGCGCCATTACTGCCTTGAGCCAACTCTCCAGGTCACGATTCGCGATATCGTAGACGTGCTTGACGCGGATTGCGATCGTCTCGAAGAAACGCTTCATTAGCGTGAACTTCGCTTTGCTCACCATGTTCCACAGGGTGTTGAAGTGCACGTTGTACGCGCGTTCGAGCCGGTCGATCTCCTTCTGATACTTGAGCATCGAAAACGGCGGCGGCGTGAACGGCTCGAGCCCGTGCTCCTTGGCGAAACGCGTGTACATCGCGGTCATCATGTCGTGGATCTCGAGAGTTTTTTGCGCGCTCTGGTCGATGTTGCCGCGTATCGTGGCGAAAAAGTCGCTCATCGCCGTTCGTACGCCCTTGGTGAAGGGGCTGTCCTCGATGCGCTTGCGCGTTTCGCCGGCGGCTTCGCGCAGCGTCTCGAGGCCGATCGACTCGTAGAGCGCGTTGGTCTGCTGCGTGAACACGGTTCGCAGCGCCGTATAGCGCTGCATGCCGCGTTCGAACAGATCCTTCTCCTGCTTGATCCGCTCCATCATGTGTTCGACGACGTCCTGGTTCTTGCCGCGCAGGCCGCGGAGCTCCGCGAGCTGCTCCTGGATGCCGGCGCCGCGCGCGTCGAGAATCGAGCGCACCGTCGCGGCAAGAGTACGAATCTCGGTCCGGGTCGCCGTACCCACGATATCGCGCTTCGCCGGAATCAGTTCCTCCGAGAGCGCCTGCTCGAGCTGCGGCAGGCGGCTTTTCGCAAGGAGCGCGTCGTCACCGTTCACCTTGGCGAGCAGCGCCTTCTGCGCGGAGACGGCGAAGACCTGCGCGGGCGGGATCGCAAGCGTCTGCGCGGAGCCCTTCACCTGGCGCGCGATCTCCGCCTCGATCTCGTCGCCGCTCTTGAGCTCGTCCCATAGTCCGTCGATCTTGTTCAGGACGACGAGCCGGCCGGCCTTGGTCGTCGGATCGACGCCGACCAGATGATTCTGCCAGACGTCGATGTCGGTGCGCGTGACCCCGGCATCCGCGGCGAGGATGAAGAGGATCGCGTGCGCATTGGGCAGCAGGTTCAGCGTCAGCTCCGGCTCCGTGCCGATGGCGTTCAGGCCCGGCGTGTCGAGGATGACCAGTCCTTGCTGCAACAACGGGTGAGGAAAGTTGATGACCGCGTGGCGCCAACACGGGATATCGACTGCTCCTTGATCTACCGCGGAAAGCGGCGCGAGCACATCGCCGCCGTCGTCGTGAAGCCCGTATTTTCGTGCCAGAGCGACCGGGACCCGCTTGGTCTGGGACACCTGCGAGAGCACCTGGCTCATCTTATCGGCAGAGGAAAGATCGAGAGCCAGAGTGACCCACTCATCGGCGTAATTCTTGAATTCGGCGACCGAGCCGTCTTTCGCCCGTGTTTCGATCGGCAGCAGGCGGATCGACGGGGGCCGCGTCGGGTCGTACAGGAGCTCGGTGGGGCACATGGTCGTGCGCCCCGCGGACGAGGGCAGGAGACGCTGGCCGAAGTCCGCGAAAAAGATGGCATTGATCAGTTCCGACTTGCCGCGCGAGAACTCGGCGACGAACGCGATGACCAGCTTGTCCTGGTGCAGGCGCTCGAGCAGATGCTGGATCTTGAGGTCGGCCTGCGCGTCGGCAAGCTCCTGCTGCGAGAGCCACTCGTGCAAGCCGGATATTCCGGCCGACAGCCGGCGCCGCCAATCGCTATAGGCTTCGAAGCGCGCGGCAAGCTCTCTGGATTGGACCACCTGTATCAGCTCCCCCGGGTCCCCACATTCATCTCTTCGTGGGTCACTGTAGCATAAATCGCGCCAAAACAAGGAACTACATGCGGCACGACGAACGACTGCGTCGCGATCTTTAGCGCTGGCAGCCCGGACAATACGAAGTCGCCCGCCCTCCAAGGCGCACCGACCGGATCGCCGTGCCGCAGACGCGGCAGGGCTCGCGCTCGCGGCCGTAAACATAATAATCGAGCTGAAAGTAGCCCGGCTCGCCGCGGCTGTCGACATAATCGCGCAGCGTGCTGCCGCCCTTGGCGATCGCGTCGGTCAGCGTTTCGCGCACAGCGTCGACCAGCCGCGAAATTTGCGTGCGCGACACACGATTTGCCGCGCGGTTCGGACGAATGCCCGCGCGGAACAGCGACTCGTTGGCGTAGATATTCCCGACGCCCACGACGACGTGGCTGTCCATGAGCGCGAGCTTGATCGCAGCGCGGCGGCCTCGGGTCGCGCGGTACAGATAGTCGCCGTCGAATTCGGGCGCGAAAGGCTCGACCCCCAACGCTGCAAGCAGGGGGTGTAGCGGTGCTGAACGCGGCGACCATAGCATCGCGCCGAAACGCCTCGGGTCGCGGTAACGCAACACGACGCCGTTACCGAATTCGAGATCGACGTGATCGTGCGGCTGTTTCGGCGGCAGTGCGGTGAAAACGCGCAGGCTGCCGGTCATGCCCATGTGCACGATCAGTGTATCGCCGCCTAGGCGAAACAACAGGTACTTGCTGCGGCGATCGACGCGATCGACGATGCGACCGACCAGCCGCCGAGACAGATCGCGTGGAACCGGCCAGCGCAGCCGGCGGTCGTATATCCTCACGGCCGTCACTTTCTGCCGTTCTACGTGCGGGGCGACGCCGCGCCGCGTCGTTTCGACCTCGGGAAGCTCGGGCATGGGATGGATGGGCGCGCCGGTTTGCGGCTGCGCCGACTATACTATGATGTTTGCTCCCCCGATGGGCCATGCGCCCTGACATCGGACAGCGCAGAAAGCGATTCTCGAGCGTGCTTCTTCTCAAGGCTATTTACCCGCGTGCCGCGATCCTTGCGGCCATTCTGGCTGCATTGGGGGACACGCCGGCGGTGTCGGCGCAAACCACGCCACCGCCGCCGGTCGTTGTCGTTCCGGCGCCGGCGACCGCGCTCAGCGCCGACATCATGTACCGGATCCTCGTGGGCGACCTCGCGCTCCAACGCGGCGAGCCGGCGCTCGCGGCCCGAGCCTATTACGAGGCGGCACGCGACGCTCAGGATCCGACGCTTGCGCGCAGAGCGACCGAGATCGCCTTGTTCGCGCGGCAACGGAGCCTTGCGATGGACGCCGCGCAACTCTGGCAAAAGCTCGATCCGAGCTCGGACCGCGCCAAGCAGATGGTCACGATGCTCGGCCAGCCCGGCATGAGCGGAGACCTCAAAGGCGATCTCGAACGGCTGCTCGCCGATGCAGCCGCGAGCGGGAAGACGCTTGGCGAGGCGTTCCTGCAACTCAATCGCGCGCTTTCCGCGCAGACGGACAAGCTCGTCGTCTACCGGTTGGTCAGCGATCTTGCCAAGCCCTACCCTGGCGTCGCCGAAGCTCAGTTCGCGGTGGCGCTCGCCGGTTACAACACCGGCCTCAGCGATCTGGAAGTCGCCGCCACGTCGATGCGTGCGGCCGATCGGGCACTGGAGCTCAGGCCCGGGTGGGAGCGCGCCGCACTGGTCAAGGCGGACATTCTTGCAAAGGCTTCGCCGGAGAACGCGATCCGGTATCTCAATGCGTTTCTCGCCGAAGCGCCTGCGTCGCGCGCCGCCGCCGGCGCCCTCGCGCAGCTCTACGTCGAACAGAGGCGCTACACCGACGCGCGGGCAGTACTTCAACGGCTCCTCGACGCCGATCCGTCCGATCGCGAGCTCGAATACGACATCGCGAAGATCTCGCTGCAGATGAAGGATTACTCGACCGCCGAGCGGCTGTTCGAGAAGCTGAAAGCAGCGGGCTTCGGCGAGCCGGGGGCCGTCTCCTTGTTCCTGGCCGAGATCGCGGAGGAGACCCGGCGCTACGATGAAGCGATCGCGCGCTATCGCGAAGTGACCGAGGGCGACCGGGCATGGCTTGCCAAGCTTCGCATCGCCGCCATCATGGGCAAGCAGGGGAAGGTTGAGGCGGCGCGGCAGTTCCTCGGCACGCTCGAGTCCGACGATCACGAGCAGGAAATCCAGCTCAAGCAAGCCGAGGCGCAGCTGCTGCAGGATGCCCGGGATTATGAGGGCGCGTACATCGTGCTGACCGCAGCGCTTGGGGGCGATCCCGATTCGGCGGAACTCCTCTACGACGTCGCGATGGTCGCCGAAAAGCTCAACCGGTTGGACGAGGTCGAGTCGAGGCTCAAGCGGGTGATCGAACTCAAACCCGACAACGCACAGGCCTTGAATGCGCTCGGGTACACACTGGTCGACCGCACGCAGCGCACGGCGGAGGGCCTGCAGCTCATCGAGAAGGCGCACGCGCTCGCGCCGGCTGACCCGTTCATCCTCGACAGCATGGGCTGGGCGCATTTCCGCCTCGGCCATCTGGACGAATCCGAGAAATTCCTTCGGCGCGCGCTCGCAGAGCGGCCCGATCCCGAGATCGCCGCACATCTGGGCGAAGTGCTCTGGGCCAAGGGCGAGCGCGACCGCGCGCAGGAAGTCTGGCAATCGCAGCTCAAGGAAACGCCGGACAACCCGGTGTTGCTCGATACCGTTCGCCGTCTGGCGCGCTAAGGTTCCCTTACTCTCAGCATCGCAATGCACTGGGTTTGGGAAGCCGCCCGGCAGTCGTTCGTTCGCGCCGCTGCTGCCGGTGCCATCGCCTTGGCCGCGCTCATCGGCGGCTGCGTTCCCGTCGCACTCGAGCGTGTTGGGGGCGTCGTCACCGCTACTGCGCCACAGACTTCCTTCGATGTCGCGGGCCGTTTGAGCGCGCGTCACGGCGACGATGCCCTGACGGCCAATTTCCGCTGGCGCCATGCGAGCGGGCGCGACGAACTCGAGCTCGCCTCGCCGCTTGGGCAGATGGTCGCGTTGCTCTCGGGCGATGTTTCGAATGTTCGGCTTCAGACCGCCGATGGCCGGGTGTCAACGGCGAGCGATTGGTCGGCACTGACCGCGCAAGGCCTGGGTTGGCCCTTGCCCGTCGACGGTCTGGCGTTCTGGATTCAGGGGGCGCCGCGCCCGGGCTCGGCTTTCAGCACCGAGGCGGACGACGACGGCCGCGTTGCGCTGCTCCGCCAGGATGGCTGGACGATCGTGTATCACGCATACACGCAGGTCACCGCTGCCGATTGGCGGCCCGGGCGCATGACGCTCTCGTACCCCAACGTCGAATTGCGGATCGTGGTCGATAGTTGGCAATGAGCCCGCCGAACACGTTGAGGCTGCCGGCGCCGGCCAAGCTCAACTTGTTCCTGCACGTCACGGGCAGGCGCGATGACGGCTATCACACGCTCGAGTCACTGCTGGTGCCCATCGATCGCGGTGATCAGGTCACGTTGAGCGAACGCAGCGACTCCACCGTCGTACGCGGGCGCGGCGTCGGCGAGGTTGCCGCCAGCGATGACATCGCCGTGCGCGCTGCGCGGCTCGTGCAACGACACTGCGGCATAGATCGCGGCGTCGGCATCGACATCGACAAGCGAATTCCGGTGGGAGGAGGACTCGGAGGCGGCAGCTCGGATGCAGCGACCGTGCTCCTCGGGCTCAACCGCATGTGGCAGCTCGGGCTTTCGCGGCGCGCGCTCATGACGATGGGTCTGGAACTTGGCGCCGACGTACCATTCTTCATCTTCGGCGAACCCGCGTTCGCGCGCGGCATCGGTGAGGCGCTGGAAGCGGTGAGTTTGCCGCCGACCTGGTTTCTCGTGCTCACGCCGCCGGTGAAGGTCGAGACTGCGGCGATTTTCGCGGCGCCCGAATTGACACGCAACGGCGCCTCCGCGAAAATGGCAGTCTTTTCCGAAGGGTACGGCCGCAACGATCTGCAGGCCGTTGCAGCTTCGCGGTTTCCGGAAATCGCGGCCTGTCTCGACGCGCTCTCACGCGGCACGGCCGGCGCAGCGCCGATCGGCATGTCGGGCTCCGGAAGTTGCGTTTTCGCCGCGTTTTTCGCGGAAGCTGCCGCACTGCAGGCGCTGTCTTTGATGGTGCGTGCGGGTAGCGCGGGATTCCTGGCGCGCGCGCTGAACCGCCATCCGCTGCGGTGCTTCGCGGCACCCTGAAGATTTCGAAGCGCGACGGGTTCCCTTGGGGAGTCGCCAAGTGGTAAGGCACCGGATTTTGATTCCGGCATTCGTAGGTTCGATCCCTACCTCCCCAGCCAATCACTGCCACGGGCGGCCCGCCCATAAGTTTCGCGCGGGCGGCCTGCTAGGACCCGGCCATGACCTTTGAACGGATGCGCATCTTCACCGGCAACGGGAACCCGAAGCTTGCCGAAGCCGTTGTCCGCCACATGAACATAAGCCTCGGCCGTTGCATCGTCGGGCGATTTTCCGATGGCGAAGTGATGGTCGAGCTGCTCGAAAACGTCCGTGGCCGCGACGTTTTTGTGCTGCAATCGACGTGCGCGCCGACCAACGACAATCTGATGGAAATTCTGGTGATGGTCGACGCGTTAAAACGTTCGTCGGCCGGGCGGATTACCGCGGCGATCCCCTACTTCGGCTACGCGCGCCAGGATCGCCGACCGCGCTCCGCCCGCGTTCCGATCACCGCGAAAGTCGTGGCCGACATGCTGTCTTCGGTCGGCGTCAATCGCGTCATGACGATGGACCTGCACGCCGACCAGATCCAGGGGTTTTTCAATATACCGGTCGACAATATCTACGCGACACCGGTACTGCTGGGCGATCTGTGGAAACAGAATTACGACAATCTGCTCGTCGTATCGCCGGACGTGGGCGGCGTCGTACGCGCCCGAGCGATCGCCAAGAGGCTCGACTCGGACCTTGCGATCATCGACAAACGGCGTCCCAAGGCGAACGTCGCCGAGGTCGTGAACATCATCGGCGACGTCGAGGGACGCACCTGCGTGATCATGGACGATATCGTCGATACCGCAAACACGCTGGTCAAGGCTGCGGCTGCGCTCAAGGAGAACGGCGCTCAAAAGGTGCTCGCCTATTGCACCCACCCGGTGCTCTCCGGCGGCGCGGTGGCGCGCATCGCCGAGTCCGAGCTCGACGAAATCGTCGTGACAGACACGATCCCGTTGTCCGAGGAAGCGCGCGCTTGCAAGCGCATCCGCGCTCTTTCCTGCGCGCAATTGCTCGCCGAGACGATGACACGCATCTCCAATGAGGAGTCGGTCAGCTCGCTGTTCACGGAGTAGTGACGCGAGCCCGCGGCGAGGAGCGAGAGGGAACCCGCATCCGCGATAAACGAGGTTGCGGTAGGGCGCAGTTTCCACATATAATTCAACGCTTTTACCCACACGCGGCGCGTGCCTGGGTTGGTCGCCACCGCGGACGACCGGCGGGCTCCTCAGGGCCTGATCGGAAGGCCGCAGACAGAGGAGTTGCACGATGAACAACGAATTCACCGCCTTTGCTAGAGGCGTCGAGGGACGCGGCGCGAGTCGCAGGCTGCGCCGTTCGGGCCGCGCGCCGGGCGTTGTCTACGGCGGGGCCGCGCAGCCCCAGCCGATCGAGCTCGATCAGAATGCGCTCATGCACGCTCTCAAGAACGAAGCGTTCCATTCGTCGATCCTGACGATGAAGCTCGGCTCCGAATCGCAGCAGGTGCTGCTGCGAGACGTGCAG
>Ga0137375_10011449_pt1 | contig 10495 bp, 11 predicted proteins | sample SagtaG_24_FD_104936 | JGI IMG/M metagenome (GOLD analysis project Ga0137375, IMG submission 104936) | Vadose zone soil microbial communities from Sagehorn Ranch, Mendocino, California, USA - Sage1_R_113_16 metaG | ecosystem: Environmental > Terrestrial > Soil > Vadose zone | place: USA...
AAAGCCGCGGCGAGCGCTGTGGACGACTCGAGCGATCACGGAGCGCTTCCGGACTACGCGCGCCGTCAAGCCAGCGACGCCACCAACGATGAGCAGTCGCCGGCGAGACACTGAAAGCGACCGCCGCACCCCCGAGCGAAAGACCACCCTCAATCGCGCGAACCAACGCGAACCGCCCAGCCAGTCCGAGCTTGGCGTTAGCGTGCAGATACATCCGCGCCCTCCTTTGGGCGTAGGTCCGGGAAGACCCACAGCCTCAAAGGAGGGCCGGATAGAACCTCAGCCGTTCACAACCTCTGTAGGCAGGACAGCTAGCCCTTCGCGCTCTGGCGTTTCTTGAGGTCTGCAGCGACCGCGCGCGCGGCCTGCCGCAGCTCGGCTTCCTCGTCGTCGTCCTCGGCCAGCCCGCTGAGCAGGACGATCGTCTCGCGCTGCGGAGACCCGTTGCGCAGACAGACGATCGCGAGGCGACGGACGGCCTGGTTCGCGTCCGTGGAGGCCATCGAGTGCAGCAGCGGCCGCATCGAGTTCACCAGCCCTGGATGGTTCTTGGAGAGCTGCTGGACCGACACCAGGGCGGAGCCGCGGACGGCAGGGCTCTCGTCCTCGAGCCCGCGGCGAAGCAGTTCGAGCTTCTGGCGGAAGCGGAACTGGCCGATCGCCCGGTAGGCGACCGCCCGCTGCCGGTAGTCTGCGCTGCGCGCCGCCGATTCGACCTCTTCGTCCCATTGCTGGCGCAGCGTGGCAAGCTGTCGCTCGTCGCCCGTCTGGGCGAGCTCGTTCGCCTGCGCCGCTACCTCAGCGAGGGTCATGGGCGCGTGATGCTAACCACAGCCGAAGGCTCGCGCAGGTTTCGCGGCGAACTCGGGCTCTGGTCTATCGGAGTCGCGGGCGAAGCCCGCGCCTCCTCGGATGAGGCTTCGCAAGCGAAGCCTTGGCTGGCATAAGTACCATCCTGCGCCGTGGCTCATCGCGTGACTCTGATCCCCGGGGACGGCACCGGCCCCGAGCTGACCGAGGCGACGCGGCGAGTCCTCGAGGCAACGGGAGTGGAGTTCGACTGGGACGTTCGCGAGGCCGGCGCGGACGTGATGGACCGCTACGGCGGTAACCCGCTCCCCGACGAGGTGCTCGACGCGATCCGCGAGACTGGCGTCGCCCTGAAGGGCCCGATCACGACGCCGGTGGGGGGAGGCTTCCGCTCCGTGAACGTCGCCCTGCGAAAGAGCCTCGACCTCTACGCGCAGGTGCGGCCGTGCAAGACCTATCCCGGCGTGCGGACCCGCTTCGAGGACGTCGACCTGATCGTCGTGCGCGAGAACACCGAGGATCTCTACGCCGGGATCGAGTACGAGCAGGGCACTGAGGAAGTGCACGAGCTGATCGAGTGGATCAAGTCGAAAGGCGGCGAGCTCGCGCACGAAGACGCAGGTATCTCGATCAAGCCGATCTCGATCACGGGCACGCGCCGCATCGTCCAGTTCGCCTTCGACTACGCGCGCCGCAACGGCCGGCGCAAGGTCACGGCCGTGCACAAGGCAAACATCATGAAGTTCTCCGACGGCCTCTACCTGCACGTCGCGCGCGAGGTCGCCGAGCAGAACAGCGACATCGAATTCGACGACCGCATCGTCGACAACATGTGCATGCAGCTCGTGCAGCGCCCCGAGGAGTACGACGTGCTCGTGCTCCCCAACCTGTACGGCGACGTGCTCTCCGATCTCTGCGCAGGCATGATCGGCGGCCTCGGCCTCGCCCCGGGCGCGAACTTCGGCGAAGGCATAGCGATCTTCGAGCCGACGCACGGCTCGGCGCCGAAGTACGCCGGCCAGAACAAGGTCAACCCGATGGCACAGATGCTCTCCGGGATGCTGATGCTCCGCCACCTGGAGGAGCAGGAGGCGGCCGACAGCCTCGAGCAGGCGATCGCAGAGGTGATCCGTGAAGGTAAGAGCGTCACCTACGACATGAAGCCTCGCCGCGACGATCCGACCGCGGTCGGCACGAGCGAGGTCGCCGACGCACTGATCCAGAAGCTGGGAGCGCGCGTTGCGTAGGAAGGTCACGGTCGTCGGCGCCGGAATGGTCGGCCGCACCGCCGCCCAGGAGGTGGCGCGCCGCGACTACGCCGACGTCGTGATCGTCGACATCGTCGAGAACCTGCCGCAGGGGATCGCGCTCGACATCAACCAGGCCGGCCCGGTGCTTGGCTACGAGCCGAACGTCGTCGGCTCGAATACCTACGAGCCTACGGCCGGTTCCGACGTCGTCGTGATCACCGCCGGTGTCCCGCGCAAGCCCGGCATGAGCCGGGACGACCTCGTGACCACGAACGAGAAGATCGTCGGCTCGGTCACGGAGCAGGTGGTCGCCCACTCCCCGGACGCGATCATCATCGTCGTCTCCAACCCACTCGACGCAATGTGCCATGTCGCGAAGAACGTGTCGGGCTTTCCCAAGGAGCGTGTGTTCGGGCAGGCCGGCATCCTCGACACCTCCCGCTTTCGCACGTTCATCGCCTGGAAGACCAAGGCGTCCGGGAAGGACGTGCAGGCGCTCGTGCTCGGCGGCCACGGCGACCAGATGGTCTCAGTCGTCTCCGCGACCACCGTGGGAGGGGTGCCGCTCACGAAGCTCGTCGCCCGCGACGACATCGACCAGCTCGTCGAGCGCACGGCCAAGGGCGGCGGCGAGGTCGTGCAGCTGCTCGGCACGTCGGCCTGGTACGCGCCCGGCGCCGCGAGCGCACAGATGGTCAACGCCGTGATGCTCGACGAGAAGCGCGTGCTCCCGTGCACCGCGTACCTCGAAGGCGAGTACGGGATCGACGGCCTCTACATGGGCGTGCCGGTGAAGCTCGGCACGGCCGGCATCGAGGAGATCGTCGAGCTCGACCTGAGCGAGGACGAGCAGACGATGCTGCAGGAGTCGGCCGACGCCGTCCGCGAGGTCGTCGGCGTTCTGACCACGTAACCGTGGACCTCGGGCTCAAAGGCCGGACCGCGATCGTCTGCGGCGCGTCGTCGGGTCTCGGGCTCGCGACTGCGGAGGCGCTCGCTGCCGAGGGCGCGAACGTGACGATGTTCGCGCGCCGACGGGAGGTGCTCGAGCGCGAGGCGGACCGCATCGGCGCGCTCGCCGTCCGTGGGGACGTGGCGAACCCGCGCGACCTCGCGGCCGTGGTCGAACGAACCGTCCAGGCATTCGGCGGGCTCGACATCCTCGTCTGGAACAGCGGCGGGCCGCCGCCGGGGCCGGCGACGGGCATGACACCCGAGAGCATCGAGGAGGCGGTCGACCTGTTGCTGCTGCCCGCCGTCCGGCTGGTCGAGCTGTGCCTGCCCCATCTCGTCCAGAGTGCAGGCGGGCGGATCCTGATCTTCACCTCGAGCGCCGTGAAGGAGCCGACGGAGCACCTCGCCCTCTCGAACACAGTCCGTCCTGGCGTGACCGGGTGGGCCAAGTCGCTGGCGCGCGAGCTCGGGCCGCAAGGGATAACGGTCAACTGCGTCGCGCCCGGGCGGATCGACACGGCCCGGCTCGCGCAGATCTACCCCGACGGACCGCTAGAGGCGGACTTGAAGGCCATCCCGCTCGGCCGCTGGGGAACGCCGCAGGAGTTCGGCGACGTTGCCTGCTTCCTCGCATCCGAGCGCGCCCGCTACGTGACCGGGACTACGGTCGTCGTCGACGGCGGCTTGCTGCGCGGCCTGCTCTGATGCGCTCCCGGCTGTCCCCGTTGCGGCTCGCGACCGCCGGCGTTGTCCTGCTCGTCGTCGTCCTCGTCGTGTTGGTGACGCGGCAGAGCGACAAGTTCCTCGAGGTCCCCGACCCGGCGCACTCCTTGACCGGCCTGGTCAAGGTTCCCGGCGGCATGCGACACCAGGACGGCGGCGGGATCTACTACGTCGACGTCGTGGTGAAGAGGGCGTCGCTGCTGGAGGCGTCGTTCTCGCTGTTCCGGCCAGATGGGTCGGACCTGATCCAGCAGAACGCCTTCGTTCCGCGCGGCATTACCTACCAGCAGCAGCTGAAGCTGGAGGGCGAGACGATGAAGGCCTCCCAGGCGAAGGCGTCGGTGGTGGCCCTGCGGGCGCTCGGCTTCAAGGTGCGTGCCCGCGCGGCCGGCGTTCGCGTCGTCGACGTCGATCCTCGCTCACACGCACGCGGGCTGCTGAAGCCGCAGGACGTCGTCATCTCCGCCGACGGGCGCCCGATCCAGCGTCAGCTCGACCTCTTCCGCGTGCTGTCGCAACATCGGATCGGAGACGTGGTCCGGATCGGCATCAGACGGGGCGCCACGCGACGCACGTTCAGGATCCGCACGATCGCCGACGAAACCGATCCGCACCGGGCGATCGTCGGCTTCATCCCGTTCGAGGTGATCGAGGCGCGGCTGCCGTTCCGGATCGCGTTCAATCTGAAGGACGTCGGTGGACCCTCGGCGGGCCTGGCGTTCGCGCTCGAGGTGCTGGAGCAGCGCGGCCGCGACGTTGACCACGGGCTCAAGGTCGCCGCGACGGGCGAGATCCAGCTCGACGGATCGGTGACGAGGATCGGCGGCGTGAAGCAAAAGACGATCGGCGCCCGCCAGGCCCATGTCGACGCGTTCCTCGTCCCCGCCGATGGGGACAACGCAAAGGTCGCCAAGCGCTATGCGCATGGCCTGCGGATCATCCCTGTGAAGACTTTTCAACAGGCGTTGCAGTCACTGGCAACGCTGCGCGCAAAGGCCTAGCTGGACGCATTTTTCGGGGGTTTCGAAACTACAGGAAAATGCGCAGTTTTCATCCGCGGCAACTCTTGTCATGTGCGGCGGCCTTCGTAGTATCCCCGCTTGTTACTGCGGCCCCACGACGCTGTCAGGCAGGCGAAAATTGAGCAAACGTATTCAACAGACGTGTGACGACTGCTATTTCAGGCGCGCCGGACTTTGCGCGCTGCCGACGGACTCCCCGTGTCCGACCTTCCGGCTCCACAGCCGCGGCTCGCTCGTGCCGCCGCGACAGCCTCGCCTCGTTCCGCGACCGCTGAGGTAGTCAGACCCCGACCGGCTCGGCGACGGCCGCGGCGAGGCGGCGAATGCCTTCGCGGATCTCGTCCGGCGACACGTAGCTGAAGGCGAGCCGCGCCGTGTTCGGGGCGCCGCCGAAGTCGGTGCCCTTCACGAAGGAGACGCCGGGCACGTCCACGGCTTCGCGTGGCAGCTCCAGCCAGATGAAGTAGCCGCCCTGCGGCCGGCTCCACGCCGCGGAGGGCAACTCCCGCTCGAGCGCCTCGAGCATTGCGTCGCGCCGCGCACTCAGCAGGTCGCGCACGCGTTCGAGGTTCGGCTCGAGGTTGCCGCGGCGAAGAAACTCGAACACGGTCGCCTGGCCGATCAGCACGGGCGTGATGTACGTCGAGACGGCCATCGCCTCCAGCTCGTCGTCGAGCGCCTGCGGCAGGACGAAGTAGCCGACGCGGAGCCCGGGCGCGATCGTCTTCGAGAAGGACGAGGAGTAGATGACGTGTTCGCCGCCGTCGAGCTCGAACAACGTCGGCGGAGGCTCGCCTTCGAAGCCCACGAGGCCGTACGGGTCGTCTTCGAGGACGAGCAGGTCGTGCTCGCGCGCGAGCTCGACGAGCCGGCGGCGGCGCTCGGTGCTCAGGGTGCGACCGCTCGGGTTCTGAAACGTCGGGATCGTGTACAGAAACGCCGGCTGAGGCCCGGCGGCCAGGGCCGCCTCGAGCGCGTCCGGGTCGAGCCCCTGGTCGTCCATCGCCACGACGGTGATATCGACGCCGCGGGCAGCGAGCAGCTTCAGCGGCCGGTCGTACGTCGGCGCCTCGACCAGGACGCGCCGGCCGGCAAAGCGGTCGGCGAGGAAGGCAATCCCCTGCAGCGAGCCGTTGGTGACGAGGACCCGCGCGGGCTCGACGCCGTGGCGCTCGGCGATCCACTCGCGCAGCGGCTGGTAGCCGCCGACCGGGCCGTACGACAGCACGGTCGTTCCGTCACGCTCGATCGCGGCGCGTGCGCAGTCCGCCAGCTCCTCGACAGGGATGCATTCGGGCGCCGGGATGCCGCGCGCGAGCGAGATCGTCTCCATGGCCTCGAGTGTAGAGCTAGGTGCGGGCGCCCTGGGCACCGCTTGCGGGTGCCCTCAGAGGCCAGGCGGGCTGAGCCCGTCTGGCCGTCTTAATCGGCGCGCCAGTGCTGGATGTCCTGCTCAACCCGTCAGGTGCGGGCGCCCTGGGCACCCGCTTGCGGGTGCCCTCAGAGGCCAGGCGGGCTGAGCCCGTCTGGCCGTCTTAATCGGCGCGCCAGTGCTGGATGTCCGGCTCGACCCGTCAGGTGCGCGCGCCGAAGCGGTCGGCCACGAGTTGCGCGACCTCGGTCGGGGTGGTGCCGACCTCGATCCCGACGGCCTCGAGCGCTTCTTTCTTCGCCTGGGCAGTGCCGGCGGAGCCGGAGATGATCGCGCCGGCGTGTCCCATCGTCTTGCCGGGAGGCGCGGAGAAGCCGGCGATGTAGGCGAGCACGGGCTTCGTGACGCGCTCCTGGACGAAGCGCGCAGCCTTCTCCTCCTCGTCGCCGCCGATCTCGCCGACGAGCACGATCAGCTCCGTCTCGGGGTCTGCCTCGAAGCGCTCGAGCACGTCGATGAAGGACGAGCCGACGACGGGATCGCCGCCGATCCCGACGATCGTCGAGTTGCCCAGCCCGAGCTGGGTCAGCTCGTGGCCGATCTGGTACGTGAGCGTGCCGGAGCGCGACACGAGCCCGATCGAGCCCTCGCTGAAGATCTCCGCGGGGATGATCCCGACGTTCGCCTTCCCTGGCGAGAGGACGCCCGGGCAGTTCGGGCCGATCATCGTCACGCCCTTGGGGCGGATGTAGGTGTAGACGCGCAGCATGTCGTGCGCCGGGATGTGCTCCGTGATGCAGATCACCGTGCCGATGCCCGCGTCGACCGCCTCGTAGATCGCGTCGGTCGCAAACCGGGCCGGCACGAAGATCAGCGTCGTGTTGGCACCGGTCTTGATCACCGACTCGGCCACGGTGTTGAACACGGGGATGCCCTCCACGTCCTGGCCGCCCTTGCCCGGCGTGACGCCGGCCACGACCTGGGTGCCGTAGTTGCGGTTGCGGAGCCCGTGGAAGCGGCCCTCGCTTCCGGTCAGGCCCTGCACGACGAGGCGCGTGTCGCGGTCGACGATGATCGCCATTACTTCTGGCTCCTGCGCGCCTTCAGCACGATCGAGTGGAAGCCCAGCGTGCCGTCTTCGTCGATCTCGCCCGCGAGTAGCTCGCGAATTTGCGCGGCGGCCTCCGGCGGCGTCTCGACCCGAGCGAGCCAGGCGTCGAAGCTCTGCCTGCGCGGGAACTGCTCGAGTTGCTCGACCTCGAAGCCGACTTCGATCACCATCTTTCTCCACTCATCCTCGGGATAGCAGCGCACATGAGACGGATCCCGCAGGCGCTCCGCCTCCTCGACGTGCTCGCCGCGGAAGACGTTGTCCTCGATCACGAGCAGCCTCCCGCTCACGCGCGCCATCTCGGCGACGGCCTTGCGGATGTCCTGGAAGTGATGCGCCGCGATGCGACAGGTGACGACGTCGAAGCTGCCGTCGGCGAAGGGCAATTCCTCGGCCGGCGCGACCACGTCCGGCTTCATGCCGGGCGCCGGGTCGACGGTGACGACCGTGCAGCCCTCTTCTCGCAGCCGGCGTGCGACGTGCCCGCCGCCGGTGGCTACGTCGAGCACCTTGACGTCGTGACCCGGCTCGCACCATTCGACGAGCAGGTCGAGATCCGGCCCTTCGCGGTGAGTCGGGCTCTCGCGGAAAGCCTCGGCCCGTTGCGACCAGACGTCGGTCATGCGGCGAGCTCGACGGCGCGCTGCGCAGCCTCGAGCATCGTCGGTTCCACGTGCAGGTTCGGCGGTGCCGCCTCGGCGAGGAGTCGCCGTCCCTCCTCGGCGTTCGTGCCGTCGAGGCGGACCACGATCGGCAGCTCGATTCGCATCTGGCCCAGCGCGGCGAGGATGCCGCGCGCGACCTCGTCGCAACGCGTGATCCCGCCGAAGATGTTGAAGAAGATCGAGCGGACCTGTGCGTCACTCGTGATCACCTCGAGCGCGTCGACGACGCCCTGCGCGTCGCCGCCGCCGCCGAGGTCGCAGAAGTTCGCCGGTCTCCCGCCGGCGACCACGACCACGTCCACGGTGGACATCGAGAGCCCGGCGCCGTTGCCGAGGATTCCCACGTCGCCGTCGAGCTTCACGTAGGTGACGCCCTTCTCGCGTGCGAATCGCTCCTGCGGGTCGGCCGCCTCGACGTCGCGCATCTCGGCGATGTCGGGATGGCGGAAGAGGGCGCTGTCGTCGACGGTGAACTTCGAGTCGAGCGCCCGCACCTCGCCGTCCGGCGTGACGATCAGCGGGTTGATCTCACAGAGCATCGCGTCGGACTCGACGAAGCAACGATAGAGCTTCTCGATGATCGCGAGAATCCGCTTCTGCTCGTTGGGGTCGTCGATGCCGGCCCCGTAGATCAGTCGTCGTGCCTGATACGGCTGGAAGCCCTCGAGCGGGTCGACATGTAGGCGCGCAAGGGCGTCGGGAGTCTCCTCGGCGACCTGCTCGATCTCGATGCCGCCCTCCTTCGTGAGCAGGTAGAGCGGCTTCTTCACGCCTCGGTCGAAGGTGACCGAGAGGTAGTACTCCTTCGCGATGTCGGACGCCTGCTCGATCCAGAGCTTGCGCACGACGTGCCCGTTGATGTCGAGCCCGAGGATGTCGTTCGCCTTCGCATGCGCGTCCTCTGGATCTTCGGCCAGTTTGACGCCGCCGGCCTTGCCGCGGCCACCGGTGAGGACCTGTGCTTTGACGACGACCTGCCCGCCGATCTCCTCCGCTGCGGCGCGCGCCTCCTCGGGCGTCGTCGCCAGCCGGCCTTCCGACACCGGAATGCCGAAGCGCTTGAAGAGCTCTTTGCCTTGGTACTCGTAGAGGTCCACGGGCGCGGCGAGTGTACTCGCGCGCGCCCGCGTACCGGCGCAGTCGGCGTTACGGTCTCCAACCGCCCGAGAGCCGCTCGCCGATCTGCAGCCCGAAGCGTTCGAGCAGATCCGGAACTGTCTCCGGCTGCATCTCCAGGCCGTAGCGAGCATTGAGCTCGGCCAGCGCTGCGGGATCTGCATTGAGCGCGCCGCCCATGGCGTCGAGCTCCTGGAAGAACCGCTCGAAACCGGCCGGCGAGATGATCTCGAGGATCCGGCAGAGCTCGTCGCCCGCATTCCAGAACGTGTGCCACTGGTTCCGCGGCTTGAAGACGAGGTCGCCTGGCCCCGCCTCGACGACGTCGTCGCCGAGGAGTGCGCCCATGCGGCCCTCGAGGACGAAGCTGTACTCGTCTTCGCGTGTGTGCAGATGGAGCGGCGCGGCGAGTGCCCGCGGAGACATCGGATGTTCGACCAGCGAGAAGCGCTGCTCCGCGTCGTCCCCGTCGATCATGAAGCGCACGCCGATGCTTCCGAGGAAGCCCTCAACCCCTTCGTGAGGGCTGATGATCCTGAGGGCTGTGGCTGTGACTTCCATGGCTTCTCCTTTGGATGGACAGTAGTGTCTTACGAAATTTATTGCAGACTCTGCGGCATCTGTCAATATTCAGATAACACTGATGTCCGACCAAAAACGCACCTACCGCATGACCCGCCGCGCCGAGCTCGAAAAGGAGACGCGCCGCCGCATCACCGAGAGTGCCGTCGCGCTGCACGAGAAGGTCGGGCCGGCGCAGACGTCGATCACGGCCATCGCCGAGCTCGCAGGGGTGCGCCGGTCGACCGTCTACCGGCACTTCCCGGACGAGAACGCACTGTTCGCAGCGTGCTCGTCGCACTGGCGCGCGCTGAACCCTCCACCTGATCCGGCAGCCTGGGCGGCCGTCGGAGATCCGGCTGCGCGCACACGGACTGCGCTAGGAGAGCTGTATGCGTTCTACGGGCGCACGCAGCGGATGTACGAGAGCTTGCTCCGCGACGAGACCGTCGTACCCGCCGTGCGGCGCCGGCTCCGCGCCTTCCACGGCTACCTGCAGACGGCGGGCGATGTGCTCATGGACGGGCGCGGTCTGCGTGGAGACGCCGCGCGCCGAACACGTGCCGCTATTGGTCATGCCGTCGCGTTCCCGACGTGGCGCTCGCTGACACAGGAGCAGGGATTGCCGCACGACGAAGCTGTGAGGCTGATGTGCCGGCTGGTCCGAAACGCTAGTCGCCGCTGATCACGCAGATCACCTGGCCGGTCTTGACCGGCTGACCCGGCGCGACCGAGAGATCCGTCACGCGTCCCGCCCGGTGGGCGTGTACCTCGTTCTCCATCTTCATGGCCTCGACGATGCACACGACCTGGCCGGCTCCGACCTCGTCGCCGTCGGCCACCTCCACTGCGAGCACCGTCCCCTGCATCGGACTCACGACTGCGTCCTTCCCCGCGCCGGCGGCACCCCG
>Ga0137375_10011452_pt1 | contig 10494 bp, 9 predicted proteins | sample SagtaG_24_FD_104936 | JGI IMG/M metagenome (GOLD analysis project Ga0137375, IMG submission 104936) | Vadose zone soil microbial communities from Sagehorn Ranch, Mendocino, California, USA - Sage1_R_113_16 metaG | ecosystem: Environmental > Terrestrial > Soil > Vadose zone | place: USA...
CAGCATGACCTCGCCGGTCACCCATTGGGCGAGGCAAGCAACGCCACTACAGTCGCGATCTCCGCGCCGGCTGCCGCCACTCCTTCGCGATACCCCGCACCGAGTCCGGCGGCCGGGCCACCGACCTGCCCGACCGGAGCGTGTCCGGGATGCACGCCAGGACCTACGCGATGCTCGACGCCGCATACGAGGCAGGCATCCGGTACGCGGACGCGGCGAGGTCCTACGGCCTAGCGGAGAAGTTCCTGGCAGGCTGGTTGGCCGACCGCGGCCACTCGGACATGACCGTGGGCTCCAAATGGGGCTATCGATATACCGGAGACTGGCGGCTCGATGCACCCCGGCAGGAGGTCAAGGAACACTCGCTGGCTGCCTTCGAAAGCCAGCTGGCGCAGACACGCGCCAACCTCGGCAGCAGGCTGGCGCTCTATCAGGTGCATTCACTGACCGACGACTCCGGCGTGCTCGGCGACACCGCGCTGCTGGCTGCGAGCTGTCTGGCGCCGTGACCCGTGAGCAGCTCGCCGCGAACCTGGCGGCCCTGACGACCACCGAGCTTGACGACCTGGATCTCGATATGGCCGAGCCTGCCGGCGCGTACTGGTCGGCCCGGTCGCACCGGCCCTGGAGCTAACGGCAGCAAGCGGCTCGTCGCTGACCCCGCTCATCAGGCACTTATTCCCGCTGGAGCCTTTCGATGTGTTGTTCCCGCATGCGCCGCGATTGCCCGTTAGGTGCGCGCTTGCCGTGCTCACCACCGAGCAGTGGGCCACGGGCGGCTCCGCCGCCGCGGTGGTTCCCGGGAACGAAGTACTCGCGCTGTTCCCAGTCTGTCACCGTCTGCTCAAAGCGGGCGATCTCCGCGCGTGAGCGCCGCGTAGTACGGCACGAACCGGCTGCCCATCGCCCTGGTCAGCTCGGCGTCGGCCTCGAGCGCGTCGATTGCCGCGCCGAGGTTCGCGGGGAGACCGCCCGCGTCGGTGGTGTACGGGTCGTCTGCCGAGGCTCTGGCTCCTACTTCGCCGCGTTCTACAGGGGCGAGGACAGCAAACTGATTGCCGAACACGTCGTCGCGGTACTGTGGCCCGGCATCGCTGCCGGGACCTGATGGCCACCGGTTTGAGGCGAAGGGTGTCGGGCATCGCTAACGACGTGGGCCCTTCGATCATGGACATCTCTATCCAGGCAGGCGCGCAGCTTCCTGGGACCGGTAAGGCCAGGTGCTGATGTGTCCGGGCCAGTTGCCGTGCAAAGCGTTCTCGGCCGCGTCCAGCAGTCGGTGATCAATCCGGTCGTCAGGCTGGCGTGGGACCGGAGAATCCCGATTCCGGGCGACGCCCTCCTGGAGACGACCGGCCGGCGTACCCACCTTCCGCGGCGCACGCCCGTGTGTGACGGCCTGGAGGGCGAGACGTTCTGGCTGATCGCCCAGCGCGGGCGTGACGCCGAGTGGGTGCGGAACATCGAGGCCAATCCCCGCGTCCGTGTCAAGGTCAGCGGAATACACACCGGCTGGCGGTCCGGGACCGCGCACATCCTCGATGACGACGATCCGCGAGAACGCCAGCGGATCCTGAGCCAGGCCAACCTCGCCCGCCGTCTGTGCATGTCGACGTCGAAGGCGCTGAATACGAACCCGCTGACAATTCGCGTCGATTTGGATAGCGAATGAGCTCGTGATCGCGTGCCCGGCAGAATCGTGTTGTACGGGGCCACCGGCTATATCGGGGGTCTCACCGCGCGGGCGATGGTCGCCAGCGGCTCGCGCCCGGTACTCGCGGGCCGTCACCGGGGTCGGCTGACCGCGCTCGCCGAGCAGCTGTCGCGGGCCGGGGACGGGATAGAGCTGGAGACGGCGGTCGCCGGATCCGAAGAACCCGGGCCGCTGCGAGAGCTAATCGGCCCCGGTGACGTGCTCGTGTCGACCGCGGGCCCCTTCCTGAAGGTCGGCAGGTCCGTGGTGGAAGCCGCCGTGGACGCTGGCGCGGTCTACCTCGACTCGACCGGCGAACCGCCGTTCATCCGGCAGGTGTTCGAGGAATTCGGTCCGCGGGCGGAACACACCGGCGCGGTGCTGCTGACCGCGTTCGGCTACGACTACGTGCCGGGCAACTTGGCGGGAGCGCTCGCGCTCCAGGCCGCCGGACCCGCTGCGGCCCAGGTACGGGTCGACTACTTCGTGCGCGGGAACACCGGGAAGGCGACGAGCGCGGGCACCCGCGCATCGGTGGCAGGCGTGCTGCTCGAGCCCGGATACTCGTTCCGTGGCGGGCGCCTCGTCACCGAGCGGACCGCCGCGCGCGTCGCATCGTTCGAAGTCGGCGGCAGCAGGCGGCGGGCCTTCTCCATCGGCTCATCCGAGCATTTCGCGCTGCCCAGGCTCCGGCAGGCAGCCAGCACCGGCACCGGCGACAACGACGGCATGCCTGCCGGAGCGCCGCTTACCGACGTGGGCGTCTACCTCGGCTGGTTCGGCGCTGCCACCGAACTCGTGCACTTCGTCTCGGCCCTCGCGGCGCCCTTGGAGCGCCTGCCGGGTGTCCGCGGTGCGCTGGATCAGCAGGCCGGCCGGATTCAGCGCAGCCGGGCCACGCCAGACGCCGGGGAAACCATCCGCTCCGACGTCGTGGCCGTGGCGGCCGCCGCCCGCGGCCGTCGCCTCGCGACGGTACACCTGACCGGCGGGGATCCGTACTCGTTCACCGCGCCTGTCCTCGCCTGGGCCGCGGGCAGGGCGGCCGCGCAAGGCGTGCGGCCCGCCGGCGCGCTCGGCCCGGCGGAAGCATTCGGACTCACCAGCCTCGAAAGAGCCTGCGCCGAGGCCGGATTTCATCGAAAGCCTGGCAGGAAGGATGCCTGATGGATGCCACCTACGCGACGAAAGTCACCGTGGTGCAGCCCGGAAGCGGAGACAGCGTCAGCATCCCCGGATTCGGGGCCATATACAAGATCTACAGCCGCGACAACGGCGGGGAAATTGCCATGGTGGAACACCCGTTCGCTGTCGGCTTGATCACCCCAACGCGGTGACCGTGCAGGGCCACAGCGCGGCGGGCCCATGGCAGTTTCGCACCCGGCTGCTACTCGGAACGGAAGGGAGCAACTCGGCAGTCGCCCGCGCGCTGCGGGAAGCCCGCCGCCCAGCCATGACCGCAAACACGCGGTTTGATGCGGCCGTCGATGGACAGGTACCGGGTGCCGTCCACGGTGCTGACGGTGGCGAGGTCCCCGGTGCGGTAGAAGCCGTCGGACGTGAATGCGGCCGCGTTGTGCTCGGCGGCGTCGAAGTACCCGGGGAGCGTGTAAGGACCCCGGCAGCACAGCTCGCCGGTGACGCCGTCCGGGAGTTCCTCCTCGGTGCCCGGGCCGAGGATACGGAACTCGTCCAGTTCCGACAGGGGGGTGCCGACGGTCGACAGCCGGGCTTCCCGGGGCGCGCCGATCTCGGTGAGCGCGAAGAAGCCCTCGGCCATCCCGAACAGCTGCCCCGGCCACACGCCGAGTGCCTCGATCCTGGCGAACAGCTCGGGCGGCACCTTCGTGCCGGACAGCACCAGGCGGCGGACCGAGCCGGCCAGCGACGGGACGCCCCGGTCCGCGACGGCCTGGTAGTGCGCGTGCCCGACCAGGATGTCGGTGACCTTCTCGCTGGCGAGCAGGGGCAGGGAGGCGGCGGCGTCCGGGGTGCCGAGCAGCAGGCACGCGCCGGCGCTGTGCGGCGCGTGCACCCCGCACACGATGCCGGCGTTATGGATGATCGGGATGAGGTGCGCCACCCGGCTCTGCTCGTCCCAGCCCAGGCGGGCGGCGTAAGCGCGCGCGTTGTACCAGTACTCGGCGTGCCGCCGGGGGATCACCTTCGGGACGCCGGTCGTCCCGCCGGAGAGCTGGAACACGGCCACGTCATCCGGGTCCCGGGCCGCCTGGATCGTCTTGACGATCTCGCGGGCGGCGGCCGGGTCGATGCCGCGCCCCAGGTCCTCCAGCCGGGTCAGGCCGGCGGATGGCTCCGCGGCCCCGGCCGTGATGATGCACCGGACGGCGGGGGAGTCCTCCTGGTGCTCGCGGGCGAAGGTGACCAGGTCGAAGCCGGTGTAGTCGGCTTCGACCAGGTGGGCGACAGCTCCGGTCCGGGTGCTGACCTGGCTGATCTCATGCCGCCGGTGCGCGGCCAGGGTGGCCACCGGGATCAGGCCGGCCTTGAGCGCGCCGTACCAGGCGACGATGGAATGCAGGCGGTTGGTGACCTGAAACAGGATGGGGTCGCCCGGGTGCAGGCCCAGGTTACTGAGGCCCGCCGCGACCTGGTCCGTGCGGTGGTCGAGGTCCGCGAACGTCATCCGGCCCTCGGAGCTAACGACCGCGTCGCGGCCGGAGTACCGCACCGCGAGCGCGTGGAACTCCTGGGCGATCGTGCGCATCCCCCACAGGCCGGCTTCCCGGTACCGGCGGGCGGTCGCGGGCGGGTAGCCGGGCAGCCGGCCATCCCAGTCCCTGGTCGTCACGGGACCTCCCGGTCAGCGGTGTCGATCAGGTCGGTCCGCGCGCTCACCAGCCCGGCGGCGAGGTCAGCCCGGTAGCGGTCCGGTGCCCGGACGATCACGGTGGCGCCAAGATCCAGCCGCAGGCGCTCGGCCAGGTCGAGCCGGTCCAGGACCGAGTCACGGTCGCCCGGGCCCGTGAGCCGCACCGCGGCCGCCCCGCCGGCCAGCAGGCCGGCCACCTGGCCCACCAGGCCGTCCGCCGTGGTTCCCCACGCGTCCGGCTCGCTGACCTCGACATCGGCGACCGGGCCGGGCAGCGGGGAGGTGCGGCGGGGCACGATCCCGTGATCGAGCGGCAGCGGCTGGCTGATGACCCAGTCGACCACGTCGTCACCGGTGACCTGGCCGGCCCCGGCCCCGGCGTAGTCGGCCAGCGACTGCCGCACCGCCTGCGGCGTGCTGTCGGCGAACCGCGGCAGCGACACCTTGCCCGCCCTCGTCATGTAGGACACGAGGAGCTGGTTGACGGGCAGGTGCATGCGCTGCGGGAACGATTCCCACCAGCGCTGGCTGCGCGCCGCGACGGCCTGGAGATGCTCGACGGCCGGCCGGCGCCCGGCCTCGAAGGCCTGCAGGGCCCGCTCCAGCGTGCTGGCCTCGCGCAGGGCCGCGACCAGGGCGATGGCGTCCTCCATCGCCAGCTTGGTGCCGGACCCAATCGAATAGTGCGCCGTGTGGGCGGCGTCGCCGAGCAGCACGACGCGGCCGTGGTGCCAGCGCTCACAGCGGACCGTGCGGAAGCGCAGCCACCGGGTGCGGTTGCCGATGAGCGCGTGGCCGCGCAGCGGCTCACGGAACGCCTCCTGCAGGTAGGCCAGGGACTGCTGGTCGGACTCGTCGGGTGGGGTCGCGTCGGTGGTGGCGTCGAAACCGGCGCGCCGCCAGGTCTGCTCGTCGGTCTCGATCAGGAACGTGCTGCGGTCGGGAGCGTAGGGGTAGGCGTGGGTGACGAAGGTGCCATGGCTGGTGGTGACCGGGGCGAAGACGGCGCCGTCGAGGGCGAAGTCCGTGCCGCACCACAGGTACAGCCCCGTGCCGGTGTCGATGCGGACGCCGAGCCGGCCGGCCAGCGCGGCCCGGGTGGCGCTGCCGATCCCGTCCGCCGCGATGACCAGATCCGCGTCGGCGCCGTCCGCCGCGGCCCGGGTGCCGAAGTGGAGCCCCACCCCGGCGTCGGCGGCGCGCTGCTGCAGGATGGCCAGGAGCGTGGCCCGGCCGATCGCGCTCACGTGGGTGTTCGGCAGGCGCGCCACCTGGCCGCCGACCCGCAGGCTCATGTCGTGCGGCCAGCCCCGGCGCAGGATGTCATCCAGCGTCGGCGCGTCGGCGGCCCGCAGGTTCCGCTGGGTCCCGGCGGCCAGCCCGACCCCGAAGCCGAACGTCTTATCCGGCAGGCCCTGCTCGTACACGTCGACCTGGCTGCCGGGGTCGGCCAGCTTGACCAGCCGGGCGGCGTACAGGCCGCCCGGCCCGCCGCCTAGGACGGCGACGCGCGGCAGCCTCATGCGCGGGCTGCGTCCGCCGGCCGGGAAACCGCCGGGATCAGGCGGCCGATGTCGCGGACGTGGTCCGCGTGGCCGGCCGGGACGATGCCGGAGTACACGGCGGTCCAGCAGGCCGGGCAGCAGTACTGCCGGAACACCACCGGGTCGTCCACGTAGGCGGCCGGGTCCGAGGTCACCTGCGGGCCGGCCGCGGCCGACGGCCCCTCGTAGCTGGCCAGGGCCAGGGTGGCGCCGGTGCGGGGGTCACCGAGCCGCTGCCCGCAGTGCGCGCAGGCCACCACCGGGTGGCCCGCGTCCAGCACCCTGACCAGGTTGTCGTCCAGGCGGTGCCCGGCCGCGGGGTCGACCTGCCCGGCGGGGGCCGGGCCGTCCAGGACGGCCCGGTCGCGCCGCTGGCGGCGCAGCCGGTCGCGGGCCTGCCCGGTGGCGCCGCCATCGACGTCGCCGCCGGCCCCGGTGACCACGCCGTAGATGACCGCCGCGGCCTCCGCCGTCACCTTGCCCTCACGCAGGTCGGCCGCGACGGCCTGCGGGTCACGGCGGAGCGGGTCGCCGTATCCGCCGCCGCCCTGCCAGTGCATGTACATCACTTCGCCGGGGGCCAGGTAGGTCTGGGAGTAGTTCTGGCCCAGTTCCTGCTGGCCGCCGATCGTGGCCAGGTCCGCAGGCATGGTCCCGGCCGCGAGCATCCCGCCGAGATCCGTCCCCCGGGCCAGGATCTCCACGCCGGTGTTGCCGGGATAGCCGCCGGACAGACCGTTATTTTGCGCGACGGCTTTGCCCGCCGAGGCGAGGACCAGGCCAATGGGCAGGCTGGTGCCCCGCGGGGTTACGGCCAGGGAGGCGCTCACCCCGCCACGCTGGCGGCCCGGGCCGCCGGAGTCGGGTTCCTCCCGGCGCCACAGCACCAGCATGGGGTAGAGGAACTCCGACATCTCGGTGTCGGGGATGCGGCCCATCGGGATGCAGAACAGGCCCCCGGTGTCCATGCCGTCCACGTGCGGCCGCGCGCCATAGCCGCCGGCCATCGGTTCCATCATGATGTTCAGGAACGGCAGGGGCCGGGGACCGCGCTCGTCGAGGCCGGCGATGACCGCGGTGTCCCAGGTGCCGCAGCAGGACGCCTGCACGCTCCGGCCGAGATCGACGGAGCGGTCGAGCATCTGCGACAGGCACTCGGCCACCAGGGTGCCGGTCAGCCAGGCCGGGCCGATGGGCCCCCGGCTGACGGCCGCGGGGAACGTGGCGTTGTTGATCGTGCCTTCCTCGGCGATGAGGTCGAAGCAGCGCATCAGGCCGCCGGCCGACCACGGGATGTCGCCGGCCAGGATCGGCAACAGGGCCAGCATGACCCCGCCGCGCATGCCGGCGTAGGTGCAGTTGATCACGCCAGCCTGCGGGTCCGTGCCGGTGAAGTCAAAGGTCAGATGGTCCTCGCACTTGGTCATGGCGAGGGTGATCTTGTGCAGGCTCCGGTCGCCCTCGTGGGACTGGTCCTGGTAGCCGGTGGCGTTCCAGGTCCCGTCGGGGAGGCTGGACAGCTTGGCCCGCAGCCGGTGCTCCGCATCGCTCATCATCCGCTTCATCACGGCCTTGACCGTGTCCGCGCCGTACCTGGCGATGACGGCAAGCAGCCGCTCGCGCCCGACGTTGTTGGCCCCGACCTGCGCGCGCAGGTCCAGGCCGACCAGCATCGGGACGCGGGACCGGCGGACCCACAGGTCGGCGACGTCGCGCTGCAGCTGGAAGTCCCGGACGACCTTGACCGGCGGCGTCGGCACCGACTCGGAGAAGACGTCCTGCGCCGCGGGCGAGAACGAGCCGAGGCCCATGCCACCCAGGTCCGGCTCGTGGCACAGCGCGCTGGTCCAGGCGAACAGCTTGCCCTCGCAGAAGATGGGCTGGTAGACGAGCGCGTCGTTCTGGTGCAGGCCCCCGCCCACCCACGGGTCGTTGCACAGGAACATGTCGCCCTCGCCGATGCCCGGGTTCTCGGCCCGGTTGGCCAGCGTCCAGTAGATGGCCAGGTCCACCGCCCCGACCAGCATCGTGTTGTAGAGGCCGACCTGGACCTCCTGGCCCAGCTCGTCGCCGATCGCGAAGTCGAAGTCGTTGGCGTCGGTGACGATGGGGGAGCCGGACATGCGCTTGAGGGCCTCACCCATCTCCTCGGTGACCGACCACAGCCGGTGCCGGATCACCTCGTAGGTCAGCGGGTCCAGCGCGTCGATCTGCTCCCGAGTGACCGTGTGCACCGGGAGCGAGGCGGGCAGCGACGCCGCCAGCGCCTGCGGGTCGACTGGCCGGCTTGAAAAGGCCTCCGAGCCGGGAACAGGCATGCTCATCGGGCTGACTCCTGGTTCGTGATGATGATCAGATTCCCCAGCGGATCGACCGTGCCGCTCATGCCACCCGGGACTACGACCGTGGTCGTCGGGACCTCCACGACCGCGGGCCCGGCGATGACGTGGCCGGCCTGCAGCTTGCTGTAGTCGTAGATGGCGGTGTCGGTGAAGCTCCCGGTGCCGAGCCGGACCGGGCGGGTGCCGGTGCGGGCGTGCGACGGGTCGGGCCCGCTGGCCCGCGCCACCTCCGGCAGGCCCGGCGAGAACCGCAGGGCCCCGGTGGCCCGGACCCGGTAGGTGATGGCCTGGATCCCGGCCTCCCGGAAGCCGGAGCCCGCACCGAACAGCTCGGCGTAACGCTGCTCGAACCGCGCGGCGGTCGCGCCGAGTTCCGCCGCGTCGATGGGGCCTTCGCTCACCGGGGTGGCGAGCTCCGCCAGCTGCATCGAGTACCGCATGTCGACCTCGCGGGCCAGGTCGACCTGGCCGAACCTGACCCCCTGGCGATCGAGCGCGTCCCGGACCTGCGCCTCGAGGTGGGCGAAGTTCTTTTCCACCCGGACCGGGTCCATGGGGAACGCCGACGGATCGGACAGCTCGGCGGCCAGGACGATGTCAGAGGCGGCAAGCCCGTAGGCTGAGAACGCCGACGCCACCGGCCCGAGCGGGACGACGACCTCCCGGACCCCCACCTCGGCGGCGTAGGCGGCGCAGTGGGCCGGGCCCGCCCCGCCGAACGCGTACAGCACGAATTCCCGCGGGTCGTGGCCCGCCTCGACCACGGCCTTGCGCAGCAGGTCACCGGTCTGGGCGTTCTGGATCGCGTAGATGGCCGCCGCGGCGTCCTCCACCGACAGGCCCAGCGGCCCGGCGATACGGGTCCGGATCGCCGCGGCGCTGCGCTCGGCATCCAGGGCCTTCCGCCCGCCTAGGTAGTCGCGCAGGCCCGGCCCGATCTGGGTGCTCATGATCGTGGTCGCGCTGCGGGCGAACTCCCGGATCCGGGGGCTGACCTCCGACGACAAGGACACGAACACGTCGGGGTCGGCCTCGGCCACGAGCTCGCGGATGCGCCGCTCGTGGGCCGGGTTGCGGAACGACCACAGCAGCGACACCGCGATCGCGGCCACGCCGTCCTCGAGCAGGGACGCGATGGCCGTGCGGGCCTCGTCCTCGTTCAGTTCGACCACGACAGTGCCGTCGCGGTCGAGCCGCTCCGTGATCTCCCACGCGTGCCGCCTGGGGATGAGCCCGTGGGACTTGCCCTGGACCAGGACGTTCTGCAGTTCCTCCGGCGACCGGCCCAGGTAGCGGCCCTCGACGTTCATGATGTAGATCGAGTCCCGGTGGCCGCGGGTGGTGATGAACCCGACCGGCGGCACATGGCCGGTGACCAGGGCGTTCAGGGACGACGTGGTGCCGTGGGCCACATGGTGGGTGTCGGCCAGCATGTCGGCGACGGGGCGGCCCAGCTGCCCGGCCAGCACGGCCAGGACGTCGAGGACCCCCTCGGAGTAATCCGGGGGAGTGGACGGTGCCTTGGCCGCCACGATCGTGCCGGCCTCGTCGGACAGGACCGCGTCCGTGAACGTGCCCCCGACATCCACCCCGATCACATAGGCCACCGCACCGCTCCCTGTCTCAGCGGAAACGGCCACGTCACCGTTCCCTTACGGTTTCGTCGATTATTTGACACATCATTCGATGAAGTCAAGCAGGGGCGGCGGTTCCGGCCGGTCTCGACAAGGGAGCGGCGGGACAGGGAGGATGCCAGCTATGCATGTGGTCGCCCTTACCCATCACACGGGCCGGCGCCTCGCGGAAATCGGGTTCCTGCTCATCCTGTTCGCCGGGATCTGGCTCGCCGCGGCGCAGGTCCCGAGGTTCAGGTTCGCGACCGCCCGGACGATCGTGACCGGTGTCGCGCTCGCGGTGGCGGGTGTCCTGCTCATCATCGCCACGCACTGGGGTCACTTCGGCTAGCGGCGAGCCGCCCGGGCTACCTGCGCCGCTCGCCGCATGCCGGGCCGAGCCTGGCCAGTACTGTGAGGGCTGGCTCATGTTTACCCTCTGGTAGCAGGGCCGGAAGGCAGCCGGTGC
>Ga0137375_10011458_pt1 | contig 10491 bp, 8 predicted proteins | sample SagtaG_24_FD_104936 | JGI IMG/M metagenome (GOLD analysis project Ga0137375, IMG submission 104936) | Vadose zone soil microbial communities from Sagehorn Ranch, Mendocino, California, USA - Sage1_R_113_16 metaG | ecosystem: Environmental > Terrestrial > Soil > Vadose zone | place: USA...
GCTCGCGGTCGGGTTGCCGACCAGATCCATCCGGGTGCAGTGCCCGCAGTACTGCGGGCAGGTGGGCAGTACCTCGGCCAGCACCTTGGTCGGGTAGCGGTGGGTGAGCCCCTCGACCGCCCACATCTCCGCCTCGTGCAGCGAGTCCCGCGACGAGTAGGGATGGGAGGACCAGTCCGTCCGCCGGTCGCTGAAGACCGGGATCATGTACCGCCGGACCGGGTCGGCGTAGAAGGCGGCGGTGAAGCCCGGCTGGTCGGGGGCCGCCGCGGGGGCCATGGTGTTCAGCATCTGGGGCGGCACCAGCATGGACATCGTGGCCCGTTCGCGCTGGTCACGCTCCAGGTCGGCGAGGAAGGACTCCTCCAGGCCAGGCCCGGCCACCTCGCGAAGCTGGCGTAGGTTCTTCACGCAGTGGGCACGCTGCCACTGCACCGATTCCCACTCCGCGGTGGTCACCTGCGACCAGCCCGGGAACCGCCGCCAGTCTGGCTCGGCGAGCCCGGACCGGCGGTACGCGTATGGCTGGCTGACCAAGGCCGATCACCTTCCCGTCCTCATCCGTGATTATTGAAGGATAGCCTTCCATCTGCGTGAAGAACAGAAGAAGATAGTGTGGGACGACTCTCGCACAGGAAGATTTACTGTTACCTATGGAGCATCCGCTGATCCAGGACCCGCCGCGCACCAGGCCCGGCCCGGGGTCACCGCTCGGCTTGCACCGGGTGCTGGAACCCGCCGGGGTACTGCCGCAGGCGGCCTGGCGGCTCGACGCCGACCCGGCGATCTGGCCGGACGAGGTCCGGGTCGCGGTGGACCGGCTGAACCTGGACGCCGCGTCATACCGCCAGCTCCGCGAGTCCACGGGCGGCTCGGCCGCCGCCATGCGCAGCGCGGTGCTGGACATCATCACCGGGCGCGGGAAGATGCAGAACCCGGTGACCGGGTCCGGCGGGATGCTCACGGGCGTGGTGGACGAAGCGGGACCCGCGTCGCCGCTGGGGCTGGCGGCCGGCGACCGGATCGCCACCCTGGTCTCCCTCAGCCTGACCCCGCTGGCCGTGACCGACGGGCTGGCCCGCTGGGACGGCCAGTCCGAGCAGGTCCCGTGCGCCGGGCACGCGATCCTGTTCGGCCGGTCCATCGCCGCGGTGCTCCCGCCGGACCTGCCTGCCGCTCTCGCGCTCGCGGTCCTGGACGTGTGCGGCGCGCCTGCCCTGACCGAGCGGGTGGTACGCGCCGAACGGGCCGGTGCCGGGCTGGCCGGTGCCGGGCTGGCCGGTGCCGCACCGGACAGCGCCGGGGCGGCCACTGCCGGGCCGGGGGGTGCCCCGCCGGCGGCCCCGGTCGTGGCCATCCTCGGCGCCGGTGGCAAGAGCGGCTCCCTGTCCGCGGCGGCGGCCCGCCGGGCCGGCGCGGGCACGATCATCGGGGTGGTGCCGGCCGAGGCCGAGGCCGCGGCGGTTCGCCAGGCCGGCCTCGCCGACGAGGTAGTGATCGCGGACGCCCGGGACCCGGTCGCCCTGTCGGGCGCCGTCCGGTCGGCGGGCGGCCCGGCCGCCGTGACCGTGGTGTGCGTGGACGTGCCGGGCTGCGAGGGCGGCGCGGTGCTGGCCACCGCACCCGGCGGCACGGTGATCTTCTTCTCCATGGCGACCTCGTTCAGCGCGGCCGCGCTGGGGGCCGAAGGCGTGGCCGCCGACGTGACGATGCTGATCGGCAACGGGTATGTGCCTGGTCATGCGGACCTCGCGCTCGACCTGATCCGGTCCGAGCCCACCGTCCGTGCGCTGTTCGAGGCCCGGCTGACCGGGTAAAAGGAGGTTCTGCGGGTGGAATCGAGGCTCCGGCTGGACCCCGCGATGGTGGCGGAGGCCCGCGAACTGGCCCGCGTCGCCGGGCAGCCCATCGTGGATCTGGCCACCCGGCACACCACCATGTCGGTGGAACGTGCGGTGCTCCGGCTGGCCGGGCTGGAAGGCGCGGACACCGATGGCATGCCGTGGGTGAACCGGCTGGCTGACAGCGTCCGGGAGAGCACCGGGCTTGAGCGCGGTGTGGCCCTCCCGGTCTGGGACGCGCTGCTCACCGGCGGGTACCCGACGCTGCGCGCGCTGGCCACCGACGCCGCGGCCGGGACCGTGAAGTTCCGGCTGCCGGACGGCGCGGACGCCGCAGCCGCCCAGAACGCGGCGCGGGCCGCGCTCGCCCAGGGCTTCGCGGTGATCGACCGCAGGCGGGCTGAGCGGTCCGCGATGATCAAGGACACCTCGGACCCCGCCAAGCCGTGGATCTACCTGATCGTGGCCACCGGCGACATTTTCGAGGACATCCCGCAGGCCCAGGCCGCGGCGCGGGAAGGCGCGGACATCGTCGCGGTGATCCGGTCCACCGGGCAGTCCCTGCTCGACTACGTGCCGGAGGGCGCGACCCGGGAAGGCTACGCGGGAACCTACGCCACCCAGGAAAACTTCCGGCTCATGCGGGCCGCGCTGGACGACGTCTCCCGCGAGCTGGGCCGCTACGTCCGGCTGACCAACTACGCCTCCGGCCTGTGCATGCCGGAGATCGCCGCGCTGGCCGGGCTGGAGCGGCTGGACATGATGCTGAACGACTGCATGTACGGGATCATCTTCCGGGACATCAACCCGCAGCGGACGTTCATCGACCAGCGCTTCGCCCGGCAGATCCACGCCCGGGCCGGGATCATCATCAACACGGGTGAAGACAACTACCTCACCACCGCCGACGCGGTGGACGCCGCGCACACCGTGGTCGTCAGCCAGCTGATGAACGAGTTCTTCGGCAAGGAAGCGGGGCTGGCTGACGGGCAGCTGGGCCTGGGCCACGCGTTCGAGATCAACCCCGAGGTGCCCGACTCGTTCGTGCTGGAGCTCGCGCACGCCCAGCTGGTCCGGGAGCTGTTCCCGGACGCGCCGCTGAAGTACATGCCGCCGACCAAGCACATGACCGGCAACGTGTTCGCCGGTTACCTGCTGGACGCGTTCTTCAACCTGGCCGGGGTCATGACGGACCAGTCCATCCTGCTGATCGGGATGATGACCGAGGGGATCCACACCCCGTTCCTGTCCGACCGGGACCTCGCCCTGGAGAACGCCCGCTACGTGGCCCGCGCCGCGGCCCGGCTGGGCGAGAACTTCCGGCCGCCGCCAGGCGGGTTCGTCGAGCAGCGGGCCCGCCAGGTGCTGGGCGAGGCGGTGGAGCTGCTCCGGCGGATCAGCAGGGAAGGGCTGCTGACCGCGATCGCGGACGGCACATTCGGCGTCACCCGCCGCCCCGCCGACGGAGGCCGCGGCCTGGGCGGCGTGATTACCCGGGACGACGGCTACTACAACCCGGCGAGTGAGTTCCTGGAGGCGGCGTCATGAACGGGCCGGTCGTGCGTCCCTACGGTGACACCACGGGCGATGGCCAGGTGCAAGTGTCCTTCACCCTGCCGGTCCCGTTCGGCAGCGAGGACGAGCGCGCGCTCGCTGAAGGCGCGGCGCTGCAGCTGGCCGGCAAGATGGGCCTGGACCCGGCCATGGTGGTGCACGCCAAGGGCATGGGCCCCGACTTCACGTTCTTCATCGTCTACGGCCGTACCGGGCACCTGGTCGACCTGTCCGCCGTGACCATCACCCGCCGTGCGTTCCCGCTGCTGTCCCCGGCGGAGATCAACCTCCGGGTGCGCAGCGGGCTGGGCCGCAAGCTGGTGGTGCTCGGCGCCTGCATCGGCACCGACGCGCATACCGTGGGCATCGACGCGATCCTCAACGTCAAGGGCCACGCGGGGGAGAAGGGCCTGGAGTACTACCGGGAGGTCCGGGTGGTGAACCTGGGCGCGCAGGTGGACGTGGCCGACCTGGTGGCCCGGGCCCAGGCCGAGCGGGCGGACGCGGTCCTGGTCAGCCAGGTGGTCACCCAGCGTGAGGCCCACCTGGCCGGGGCCCGGCAGCTTTCCGCCGCGTTCCGCGCCGCGTACCCGGCGGGCGGCCCGCTGCTGATCGTGGGCGGCCCGCGGTTCGACCCGGCCATGGCGGGGGAGCTCGGTGTGGACAAGATCTTCGGCCGCGGCACCACGCCGCGCGAGGTGGCCAGCTACCTGGTGCACGTGCTGGCGCCGGAGCCGGTCGGGGCAGGTGCCGCGTGACCGGCCTGCACGACGGGCTGGCCGTTACCCACCGGCGTTATGTGCCGGCCAGTCATGCCCACTACGGCGGGAACCTGGTGGACGGGGCGTATGTGCTCGGCCTGTTCGGGGACGTGGCCACCGAGGCGGCCATCCAGATGGACGGCGACGAGGGCCTGTTCGCGTCCTACTCCGACGTGCAGTTCCGGGAGCCGGTGCTGGCGGGCGACGTCATCGAGGTGACCGCGACCGTGGTGCGCACCGGCCGGCGCAGCCGCGAGCTGGCCTTCGAGGCCCGCGTGGTGTGCCGGGCCGATCCGGGGCGGGGCCCGTCCGCGTCCCGGGTGCTCGCCGAGCCGCTGGTGGTGCTCACCGCGACCGGCACGGTCGTCGTGCCGTAACCCGCCCCGTCCCCGCGGGCCACCCGCCCGGCGCGGGTCCAGCGACCATGGGGGGTCCTGGCCCGGCGCCGGAATCCCGGCGGCCGCGGGGACGGGGCTCCTGGCTACTCCGCGCCGAACGACTGGATCTCGGCCCGCTCCGTCTCGGTGAGCTCCCTGGGCACGTCACCGCGCGCGACCTTGGCCGACTGCACCTCGCGGCGGATGTCGTCCACGATCTCGGGATTGGCCAGCGTGGTGACGTCACCGGTGTCGGCGAAGTTGGACACCGCCGCGATCACCCGGCGCATGATCTTGCCGGACCGGGTCTTCGGCATGTCCGGCACGATCCACACGTTCTTCGGCCGGGCGATCTTGCCGATCTCGGTCTCGACCGCCGCGGTGACCTTGTCCGCCATCTCCTGGCTGGCGTCGTAGCCCGGCTTGAGCGACACGTACACCTCCACCACGCGGCCGCGGAGGTCATCCACCACCGGGACCGCGGCCGCCTCGGCGACTTCGGGCACGGTCAGCGCCGCCGACTCGATCTCCTTGGTGCCCAGCCGGTGCCCGGCCACGTTGATCACGTCATCTACCCGGCCGAGGATCCGGTAGTACCCGTCGGGGGCCTGGACCGCCCCGTCATTGGCGAAATATGGCCAGTCGTGCCAGTCCTTGCTCTCCGGGTTCTTGTTGTACTTCCGGTAGTAGGTGGCCAGGTACCGCTCGCGGTCGCCCCAGATCGTCTGGAAGGTGCCAGGCCAGGGGTTGCGGATGCAGATGTTGCCGGCCTTGCCCGTCGGCACCTCGTTGCCGTCCTCGTCGTAGATGATGGGGTAGATCCCGAGCACGCCAGGGCCGCAGCTGCCCGGCTTCATCGGCTGCAGGCCGGGCAGGGTGCTGCCCAGGAAGCCGCCGTTCTCGGTCTGCCACCAGGTGTCGGTGATGGCCGCCTCGCCCTTGCCGACCTCGGAGTGGTACCACCGCCACACCTCGGGCTCGATCGGCTCGCCCACGGTCGTCATACTCTTGAAGCGGTAGTCGTACTTCCTCGGTTCCTCCGGGCCGACCTTGCGCAGCATCCGGATCGCCGTCGGCGAGGTGTGGAAGATGTTCACGCCGAGCTGCTCGGCGATCCGCCAGGGCCGCCCGCCGTCAGGGTAGTTGGGCACGCCCTCGTAGATGACCGTCGTCGTGCCGAGCGCCAGCGGCCCGTAGACGATGTAGGAGTGCCCGGTGATCCAGCCGATGTCGGCCATGCACCAGTACACGTCGTCCGGGTGGATGTCCTGGTAGTACTTGGACGTGCCGGCCACGTAGGACAGGTAGCCGCCGGTGCTGTGCTCGCAGCCCTTGGGGCGGCCGGTGGTGCCGCTGGTGTACATCAGGAACAGCGGCGCCTCGGCGGGCATCGAGACCGGCTCGACGAGCTTCCCGCGGTGCTCGGCCAGCAGTTCATCGACGAAGAAGTCGCGGCCCTCGACCATCGGGGTGGCCGAGGCGTACTGGCCCGGGCGGCGCCGCCAGACCAGCACCTTGTCGACCTCCTGGCCCTCCTTGGCCGCCTCGGCGAGTGCCTCGTCGGCCTTGACCTTGTGATCGCCGAGCCCGCCGGCCCGGTAGTAGCCGTCCATGGTGATCAGGACCCGGCTGCCCGAGTCTGCGATCCGGGCCCCGCACGCATTGCCGCTGAAGCCGCCGAACACCTCCGAGTGGATGACACCGAGCCGGGCGCAGGCGAGCATGGTGACCGGCAGCTCGGGGACCATCGGCATGTGCAGGGTCACCCGGTCGCCGGTCTTGAGCCCGGCGAAGTCGCGCAGCAGCGCGGCGAACTCGTTCACCTGGCGAAGCAGCTCGGCGTAGCTGATGTACACCTGCTCGTCGGTTTCCAGCTCAGGAACGAAGATGATCGCTGTCTTGTCCGGGCTGGCCGCCGCGTGCCGGTCCACGCAGTTGTACGAGGCATTCAGCTTCCCGCCGACGAACCACTTCCAGAACGGTGCGTTGCTGGTGTCCAGGACCGTGTCCCATTTCTTGTCCCAGCTCAGCAGTTCCGCGTATTCGGTGAAGCAGTCGGGAAACTTGTCCTCGGTGAACCGGTCCAGGATGGCGGGGTCGTTCGCGTTGGCCTGCTGGACGAACGACTCGGGCGGGTAGATGTACTCTTCCTCGCGCCAGTGCACCGCAATCTGGGACTCGGATACCGGGTCCTGCTGACTCTCCGTCATTGCTGGTCCTCCCATGAATGGATGATCTCTAGGCGGTCAGGCCGGGAGCCCGTTCACGGCGCCCTGGCCGTCCCGGGACAGGAAGGCAGGGCGCAGCGGGGCAGCGCACGCGGCGCCAGGCGGGCCCTCAGGGCTCCCGTCGGGTAGCGCCGGATCATTCTCCCCGCCCGGCTGCCCGTCCCTGCCGCGGAGGCCAGCCAGCAGCGTGCCGCCGGGGCTGTCGCGGTTCCCGCCGCCGCCCCCTGGCCGGACCGTCCGCTGACCACGGTGTCATGACGCCCTCACGCGCTGGGAAACCGTTTCATGCTATCCCCAGGCGTACCGCGGAACCAGGGCCCCTGGTCCCCGGGTCTACGGGCCGCCCGCGGCTCCTCGAGGGCCTGCGGCCGGTTGACATCGGGCGTGGCAGCGGTATGGTGCTGCGCACGGTCCAGCACTTGGCTAGCCGTCAGGGTGAGCTGGCCGTGCGGGCCAGGCTGCGTGCGGGCCGGTTGACCGGTCCTGATGCCAGGCGCAGTGCGCCAGGACGTGCCCGGTAGCCCGCTGGGCCGCGGGGTTGGAAACGGGAAGGGCCTGGGCGCCCAGTAGACAACGGAGAGCGAGCTCGTTGCCGGCGGGACGGTCTCCGGTCCGAAGGGATGCCCGGGCCCTCTTCCCTTCCCCGGTGCGCCGCCCGGGTTCGCCTGGCGCGCGGATCCGCCGCCGTGGCCGCCGCGGGCGGGCCGTGCCGCGCGACCGGAACGCGGGATCCGCCCGCTTCCGCAGCGTCAACATTGGTGCAAATTTGGCTATGCCACCGGAGCGCGGACTCCGATGACGCCGCGTGACGGTAACCTGCAGGGATCACGGGCCCGAGATGCCGCGACCCTGCGCGGCGGTCAGGGGAAGGCAGGAGAGGTTGGCTGGCAACAACGAAGCCGGGACTCCAGTTGGCCGGGTCGCCGTCATCATGCCCACATACAACGAGCGTGAAAACCTGGAAGCCATGGCCGCGCGGGTCAGGTCCTCGGTCCCCGGCGCCGACCTGCTGGTGGTCGACGACAACAGCCCGGACGGCACCGGCGAGCTGGCGGACAAGCTGGCCGCCGAGGACTCCCGCATCCAGATCCTGCACCGGCCCGGCAAGGGCGGCCTCGGTGCCGCGTACCTGGCCGGGTTCAGCTGGGCCCTGGAGCGGGACTACGGCGCGGTCGTGGAGATGGACGCGGACGGCTCCCACCAGCCCGAGCAGCTGCCGGTCCTGCTGGATGCGCTGCGCCAGGCCGATCTCGTGCTCGGCTCCCGGTGGGTGCCGGGGGGCCGGGTGCTCAACTGGCCGAAATCGCGGGAGGTGCTGTCGCGGGGGGCGAACATCTACGCCCGGGTCATGCTGGGCATCCCGCTCAAGGACGCCACCGGCGGCTTCCGGGTCTACCGGGCCGCCACCCTGCGGGCCATCCGGCTCGGCGAGATCGAATCGCAGGGCTACTGCTTTCAGGTCGACCTGGCCCTCCGCGCGCTGAACGCGGGCCTGCGCGTGGTGGAGGTGCCGATCACGTTCGTGGAGCGGATACACGGCTCCAGCAAGATGAGCAAATCCATCATGGTGGAGGCGTTCTGGCGGATCGGGCGCTGGGGGCTGGCGTCCCGCTGGGCGGCGCTCCGCGGGGCCCGCGCGGCTGCCCGCTGAGCTGCCGGCCGCTTGAGCCCGGCCCGGGGCCGGGCCGGGACAGCAGAAACGGCCCGGGCGAAGCCCGGGCCGTCATCGTGCGGACTCAGGCGCTCTTGCGGTGCCTCGTGTTCTGCTTGCGCGGCGTTTCCTCGCCACGCTGGCTCCTGATCAGGGCCAGCCGCTCCGCAAGCACTTCCTCCAGGTCGGCGATGGACCGGCGCTCGCGCAGCATGTCCCAGTGGCTCCGCGGCGGCTTGGCCTTCCGCGGTGCGGACAGGTCGCCCGTGGCGGTGAAAGCGGTCACCCCGCACACCCGGCATTCCCAGGTGGCCGGAACCTCAGCCTCGGCGGCAAACGGGACGGTAAAGTGGTGACCCTTGGGGCAGTCGAAAGCTATCTCCTGGCGTGGCGCCAGGTCGGTGTTACGGTCGTTCTCGTAGCTCGTTGCCCCGAGCCGGGTGCCGCGAAGTGCGCGTTCGGCCATTAGTTACTGCCTCCCAGGCGCTCAGCCTTGTGAAATAGTTAACGCCGAGTACCCGGTCAAGATTCCCGCTGTGCCCGATTCCAACCCCCCAGGCGCGCCCCGGACCACGCGCTATCCGTATGATCACCGAGAGTACTGGGCTGCTCACGCGGCCGGGGGGCCTGGCCAGCTCACCCGGGCAGCCCTGGCCCGCTCATCTGGTCACGCGGGGATGCCACTCACCGCGGCTGATCAGGACGTCCCGCAGCGCCGAGGTCTCGTCGGTCATGATGCCGTCCACCCCGATATCCAGCAGGCTCCGCATCATCTCGGGGGAGTTGATGGTCCAGGCGTGCACGTGGAGGCCCAGGGCGTGCGCCCGGCCGACGAACGCGGGCGTGGCCACCTGCGCCGGCACCTGGGCGCACCGCACACCCGTCCGGGCCAGCCGCTCGGCCAGGGCCAGATGAGCCCCGCGCCCCGCCGCCTGCGGTGCGCCAGACGCCGGATGCCCGGCCGGCCAGCCCCGCCCGGGCCCTCTCCGGCCGGCCGCGACCCGGCCGGGCCGGGTGAGATCGCGCGGTGCGCGGGGGCCGCCGAACCGGACCACCGCGGTGCCGAAGGGGGACGCGGCCATGCAGACCTGCCGGTCGAGCACCCGTCGTGCGGCGCGTAGCCGGCTCGCCGAGAACGAGGTGACGCAGACCCGGTCCCAGGCCCCTGTCCGGCGCAGCACCTCATTGAGCGGCGCGATCGCGGGGGCATCCTTCAGGTCGATATTGAACCGCAGGTCAGGCCAGGCTCCCAGCAGGTCTTCCAGCAGCGGGATCGGCTCGGTGCCGTCGATCAGCGCGGTGGCGACATCCCGGTGGTTCATCCTGGCTACCCGGCCCGGCCGGCCGGTCACCCGGTCGAGGGTCCGGTCGTGGAAGGCGATGAGCACCCCGTCCAGCGTCGCCTGGACGTCCGTCTCCAGGTAGCCGTAGCCCAGCCCGACGGCGTGCTCGAAGGCCCGCCACGAGTTCTCCGGGGCGTGCGCTGCCCCGCCCCGGTGAGCGAAGGCAACCGGCCTGGGGTGATCGAGGAATGCCGTCGGCATGTATCTGAGTATGCGCTACCGCGCGGAGCAGGCTGTAAACGGAGCATGACCGGACCCTGAAACGCCTGTAGCGCCGGGGTTTCTCATCCGCCCTGGTCAACGTCGCCCTGATGGCCGGCTGACCACTCCCGGCGGCGCGCCTCGGCCAGCACGATGGCGGCGGCGGCCGACACGTTCAGTGACCCGACCCGGCCCACCAGCGGGATGTACGCGACCGCGTCGGCGACGGCCAGCAGCGCGGGGGAGCAGCCGTGGTCCTCGTTGCCGAGGACCAGGCACATGTCTCCGTGCAGCGGGGCCTCGTGCAGCGGGTACGCCCCCGAGGCCTGCTCGATCGCGACCACCCGCATCCCCGCGGCCCGGGCCGCCTTGGCCGCGGCCACCGGGTCCGGCTCACGTTCCCAGCTCAGCAGCCGCTGCGTGCCGAGGGCGGTCTTGGCCGCCGAGGGATGATCCAGCGGGGCCGAGTTCCCGCACAGCCAGATGTGCTCGGCGCCGAACGCGGCCGCCGACCGGACGATCATCCCGACGTTGA
>Ga0137375_10011461_pt1 | contig 10490 bp, 9 predicted proteins | sample SagtaG_24_FD_104936 | JGI IMG/M metagenome (GOLD analysis project Ga0137375, IMG submission 104936) | Vadose zone soil microbial communities from Sagehorn Ranch, Mendocino, California, USA - Sage1_R_113_16 metaG | ecosystem: Environmental > Terrestrial > Soil > Vadose zone | place: USA...
CCGCGGCCATCTGCGCCCCTTCACCTGGTCATCCCATCGCGTCACCCTTGGTTATCGAGGTCGTTGCGCGACACGCGCGGAGTTCGATGAAGGATCCGACGGATCCGCGATCGTCTTCGACGGGCGAATCGACAACCGCGACGATCTGCGCCGTCAGCTGTTTCTGGATCGCGATGCGCATGACGCACGCATCACTCGCGAGGCATATGCGAAGTGGGGGGAACAGGCGCCCGCCTTCATCCTCGGCGATTTCGCATTCGCGTTATGGGATGCGGCCCGCGGCCGCCTCGTCGCGGCGCGTGATTCGCTCGGGCAACGGCCGCTGTTCTACGCGTCCCTCGGCGGCATTACGCTGATCGCGTCGGAGCCTCAGCAGATCCTCGCGCATCCATCCGTCACCGCCACAATGAACGATGGAGCCGTCGCCGAATTCCTGACCGGACGGCCGGCGTCGGTCGACGAAACCGTCTGGATGGGCGTGATGCGCCTGCGACCCGCGCACGCGCTGCTGGCGAACGAGAGTGGAACCAGGTGCGCGCGCTACTGGGACTTCGATCCGGAGGCGCGGCTGGAGTACGCGCGCGACGAAGAGTATGCGGAACATTTCACCGCGCTGTTCCGCGAAGCCGTCGAATGCCGGACGCGCGATGCGAACGTTGTCGGCATCTTCTTGAGCGGGGGATTGGATTCGTCCGCCATTGCCGGTACCGCGGAGACGCTCGCACGCGAGCGCGGTGGACCGCACGTCCGCGCGTTCTCGCTGACGTTTCCTGGCCTTTCTGTAGACGAAACGCCGTACATCAGCGCCGTCCGCGATCGCTGGCACCTGCCGTCGGTGCAGCTCCCCGCGCGCGCTCCGGCACGCGGCGAGATCGAGACGGAGATCGCGCGACACCGCGATCTGCCGGCATACCCGAATGGCGCGATGCTCGATCCGTTGAGACGTCGCGCGGCCGCCGACGTGGGCGTCGTGCTCACCGGTTACGGTGGTGACGACTGGTTCACGGGAACACCGCTGCACACCGCGGACCTGCTGAAGGCGGGACGCTTTGCCGCTGCCGCGACGCAGCTCGCTCACGACATCGTGCTGCCGGGGCGCGGATATTCAACCGCCGCCCTGCTCCGGACCGCGATCGCACCGCTGCTGTCGCCGCGGACGCGTGCGTGGTTACGGCCGTTCGCCGGGACGTCTGCTTCGGGATTTCCCTGGATTCGTCCGGAATTCGCCGCCCGCGTGCAGTTGGCCGATCGGCTGCGGCCTGTGCCGCGGCGCCGGTGCCGCACGTTCGTCCAATCCGAGATACACCGCATGGCCAACAGCCTCGCGCAGGTGCTCGGCGACGAGCTCGAGGATCGCGCAGCGGCGGCCGCCGGCATCGATCAGCGTCATCCGTTCAACGATCGTCGCCTCGCGGAGTTCGGCTTCTCGCTGCCCGAATCACAGCGCTGGTCCGGCGGCGAGACGAAGGTCCTGATGCGCCGGGCGCTCGACAGTGTGCTCCCTCCACTCGTGCGCGACCGCAATGACAAGGCGGAGTTCACGCCCGTCCTCGTGGAAACGATCGAAGGCCTCGGCGGGCGCGCTTTCCTCTCGTCGCTGTCCGTGGCGGAGGCGGGATGGGTCGATCTGCCCGCGATCCAGCGCACCTACGACGACATGACGCGACTTTACAGGCGCGGAAATGAGTCGTACATTCCTCTGGCGGACGCCGTGTGGAGCGTGGCCGCCGCCGAACTCTGGTTCATCCGGCATTCCAAGGAGCGTCGCCAGTGACCGCATCGAAGCCCGGCAAGCCCGAACGGCAAAGTCCGTCCGGCACGGAGGGAAAGCGGAAGTACGAAAAGCCGCGCCTGACCGACTACGGCCTGGTAAGCAAGCTAACGCTGACCGGCGGTATCACGACCCGCGATTCCTCCTCGATGTTCCGTCCGTGTCTGTAGGCCCTTGGACCTGAGAGGTTCCGCGTGTCTCTCGTCCTTGACGAGCACCGCCGCTACCTCGCCGATCGTTCGCGCGTCACGCGGTACGAGCGCGCGTTGCACGAGGTCGTCCGGCCCGGCGATGTTGTCGTCGATCTGGCATCCGGGACGGGAATCCTGGCATTGCTGGCGTGCCGCGCAGGTGCCGCGCGCGTGTACGCAGTCGAAGCGGAACCCATCGCGGATCTCGCCCGCGCGATCGCCCGGGAGAATGGATTCGGCGATCGCCTGCACGTCATCCGCGGCCACTCCAGCGACGTTCGCATTCCCGAGCTCGCGGATGTTGTCGTTTCCGATCAGATCGGCCGGTTTGGTTTCGAAGCGGGCCTTCTTTCGCTCTTCGCTGACGCGCGCGCGCATTTTCTGAAGCCGGGCGGACGGCTCGTACCGTCGCGCCTGGATCTCTTCATCGCGCCCGTTGAATACCGTCGCGGCTCGGCGCGTGTCGCGTTCTGGTCCCGCCGGCCCGCGGACTTCGAGTTCTCGCCCGCACACCGTATCGCCGCAAATTCAGGCTACCCGGCGCGCTTCGCATCGTCGCAGCTGTTGTCCGCTCCGCATCGCGGCGTTTCGGTGACTCTGTCGGAACCTGTGACGTATCCCCTGAGGTTCGATGCGTCCTTCGAGGTGCAACGCGCAGGGACGCTCGATGGCGTCGGGGGTTGGTTCGGCGCGCAGCTCTCCCCGTCGGTGGACGTCTCGAATTCACCGCTCGACCGCGAGCGCATCATGCGGCGCCAGGCGTTTCTGCCAGTCGGCACTCCTGTGGCCGTCGCCGCCGGCGATCGGATCGACGTCACGATGCGGATCCTTCCGGACGACGTCCAGGTATCGTGGACCGTGACCGTGCGCCCGCGCACTGGTGAACCTGTGACGTTGACCCACTCGACTTTGAACGGCATGTTGATCGACGCAGCCGACGTTCACCGGACGCATCCGGCCTATCGTCCCGCGCTCACCGAGCGTGGCGTTGCGCGCCAGTCGGTCCTCGATCTCTGCGACGGATCGCGCACGCTCGCCGAGATCGAGTCCGAGATTTACGCGAAACACCGGCCGCTGTTCTCGTCGTCCGCCGACGCGGCGGCGTTCGTCGGTGAGGTTGTGACCAGGTACACGCGTGATGCGACGTAGCGCGCGAACCTACACCTTTTGCGGGATGCGCGTATCGAGCGACATCCCGCTGCCGCCGCTGCGTCCGGGCAGGGGCCCGGCGCAATGCGTCATCTCCCTCGACACCTCGGCGAAGCCGCTCGGGGCGGTTACCTGGTTTCACGAATGGCGCAAACCGCGCGGACCGCTCTGGCTTTCGTTCGGTCGTCTCGACAACGCCTACGTGCTGCGTTTCGCGGAGCAGCTCGCGGACTTCGTCATCAGCGCTGATGCGACGCGGATCGTCGCCCGTCCTTCTCCGACGCTTCCCGCCGATACGCTGCGTCACCTTCTGATCGACCAGGTGCTGCCGCTGGTCGCGAGCCGGCGCGGACATCTCTCTCTGCACGCGAGCGCCGTGCACATTCGCGGCATAGGAACGATTGGCTTTGTCGGGGAAGCAGGACGCGGAAAGTCCACGCTCGCCGCGGCGCTCGCCGCGCGGGGCGCGCGCATCGTGACGGATGATTGCCTCGCCATTGACGTCGGCGAACGGCCGCCGGTGGCGGTGCCCGGCTATCCCGGACTGCGCCTGTTCCCAGGCGCAGCGGCGACCGCGCTCCTCGGTGCGATCCGCAGCAGCCGCGTCGCGCATTACTCGACCAAGCAACGAATCGATCGCGGCGCGGCCACATTTCATCCGCAGCGGAGCCCGCTTCGCGCGCTGTTCCTGCTTTCGCCGCGGTCGTCTGCCGGCGCAGCCGCGGCAATTCGCCGGTGCCGCGCGTCCCTCCGCCTGATGGGACTGTTGCGCTACGCCTACGTGCTCGACGTGGAGGATCGGCGGGATCTCGCGGTGGTGTTCGCAGGTCTGTCCAAGGTGGCGGCCTCCGTCCCGGTAATGCGCCTGCGCGTCCGCAACGGTTCGCGCCACCTGTCCGCGGCCGCTGCGCTCATACAGGAATTCGCCTCAGGCGCATGACCAACATCTTCGATCTGCACGACGGCGCGTACTACGCGTGGCGCGACGCCGGCGTACGCGATGCGACGCTCGTCCATGTGGACGCACACCACGACGCAACGGCAGATCCGGAGTGGAAGACGATCGATATCGGAAATTTCGTCCGCGCGGCGATCCGGGACCGGCTCGTCCGCGCGTTTTGCTGGGTCGTTCCCGATCCGATGTGGCAGGACTTCGATACCCGCGCGGTCCTCGTGCGCGAGCGCGACGACATCTCTGAATCGAGTGTCGACATCTGGATGGGGCCGCTCGACGCGCTGCCTCGCATCGGTGGCGACGTCCTGCTCGATATCGACGTCGATTACCTGGTAACGGCGAGCTATGCCGATGGGCGATCGGCGGAGCCGCTGGCGCGGCCCTGGTGTTCGGCCGAGACGCTGGCCGATCGTATACGCGCACTGAGCCTCGTGCCGGTTGTGACGACGATCGCGATGTCGGTCACGGGGGGATTCACTCCGCTGCGATGGGCGCACCTCGCGCACGAACTCGGGGCGCGCCTTGACGGACTCGCGCCGCCGAAATGCGATGCCGCCAAGCACTTCGCAATCGCGACAAGACTCCAGGCGCAAGGACAGCTCGACGCCGCGAGAGCGGTATATCGGCGCGCCTGCGAGCTCGATCCGTTTTACGGGCATCCGTTTCGAACCCGCGGCCCGTACCTTCTTCGGCGAGGCCGGCTGAATGAAGCGGCACAGGTCTATCGCGAGGCGCTCGACCTCGACCATGACGATCCGCACGCGCAGCTCGGACTCGCGATCATCGCGGCGCGGCAAGAGCGGTGGGCGGAGGCGCGCGAGCTTGCGCAACGCGCCCTCGCGGCGATTCCCGAATCGCTGGACGGATGGCGGATCGCGGGAGCAGCCGCCGCGGGTCTAGGGGACACGCCTGCGGCGATTCGCGCGTTCGAACGCGCGCTGGCACTGGGCCTTCACGGCGCGGCCCCGCTCGGCGGACCGTGGTCATCGAATCCCGACCGCCGGATCGTCGATCCCCGTCACTGGGACGACCACAAAATGCTCTCGGGTCTGCACGAGATGATGGGATCCCACGATGCCGCTGCGGCGCATCGCCGGATGGCGGCCGCTGGTGCCGCCGTGCTACCATCGTGAGTCCTATTTCATTGGTCTTTTCTGAAGTTTTTGTTCTAGCATTTTTTTGGAGTTGCGATGTCCGGCCACTCAAAATGGCACACGATTAAACACAAGAAGGGCGCGGCCGACGCCAAGCGCGGGAAGATTTTCACGCGCATCATCAAGGAACTGACGGTCGCCGCGCGCAACGGCGGCGGCGATGCGGACAGCAACCCGCGGCTCCGCACGATCATCGCGGAAGCGAAGTCGGTCAACATGCCGGCCGACAATATCAAGCGCGCCATCCAGCGCGGCACCGGCGAGCTTCCCGGCGTCTCGTACGAAGAAATCACTTACGAGGCCTACGGTCCCGGCGGCGTCGCGATCATGATCGAGACCCTGACGGACAACAAGAACCGCACGGTCGGCGAAATGCGCCACACGCTGACCAAATATGGCGGGAATCTCGGCGAAGCCAACAGTGTCGCCTGGATGTTCGAAAAGAAGGGCTACATCGTCATCGAAAAGAGCAAGGCGGACGAGGAGAAGCTCCTGGCGGCGGCGATCGACGCGGGCGCGGACGACCTGCAGGATGACGATGACAACTGGGAAGTCGTGTCGTCGCCGGAGACGTATCCTCCCGTGCTCGAAGCGGTGAAAGCGCTCGGCATCGAGCCGGCTGCCGCCGAGATCGCGCTGCTCCCGAAGAACTACATCAAGCTCGAAGGCAAGGCCGCGCAGCAGATGATCAGGTTGATGGAAGCCCTCGAGGAGCACGAAGACACGAAAAAGGTCTGGACGAACGCCGATATCGAGGAAAAGGAGATCGAGGCCTCGTTGGCGTGAAGATATTCGGGATCGATCCCGGCTCCGAGCGCACGGGTTACGGCTGCGTCGAGACCGACGGCCGCCGCCACCATCTTGTCATCTGCGGAGCGCTTTCCGCTCCCGCCCACACTGCTTTCCCCGAACGGCTGCACGTCATCCACGCGGGCCTCGTCGCGCTGATCGCGGAGTGCCGGCCCGACTGCGTCGCCATCGAGAACATCTTTCACGCAAAGAACGTCCGCAGCGCGTTGCGGCTCGGCCACGCGCGCGGCGTTGCGCTGCTCGCCGCGTCCGGTGCGGGCGTCCCGATCATCGAATACAGTCCCGCGGAGATCAAACGTGCCGTCGTCGGCTTTGGCCGCGCCGAGAAGCAACAGGTCGGGCAGATGGTCAAGCTGCTGCTCGGGCTCGAGGCGCCGCCGGCGTCGCTCGATGCTTCGGATGCGATCGCCGTGGCGATCTGCCACATTCACAGCGCCACCGGTTCGATTGCCGCTGCAGCAAGCCCTCGTGAAGGCGGGTCAAAGCTGACCAGCTGGCGACAGTATCGTCCCGCGGCAAAATGATCGCGCGGCTCAGCGGGACGGTCATCGAGAAACACCCGAACAGGATCATCGTCGACGTCAACGGCGTCGGCTACGAGGTGCTCGTGCCGCTGTCGACGTTCTACGGGCTCGGCGACGCCGGCGCCTCGGTTGCGCTGCGGGTCCACACGCACGTGCGCGAGGACGTCATCGCCCTCTACGGATTTGGGTCCACGCTCGAGCAGGAACTCTTCGAACGCCTGATCTCGATCAGCGGTATCGGACCCAAGCTCGCGCTGGCCGTTCTGTCCGGCATCGACACCGGCGAGCTCGTTCGCGCCATCCGTTCCCAGGACGTCGTGCGCCTCACGCGGATCCCCGGCGTCGGCAAGAAGACAGCCGAACGCATCGGTCTCGAACTGAAGGATCGCATGCCGCAACCCGCGGCGACTTCGGCCACGGGCGAAGCCGTATCGGGTGTGGACGACATCAAGGCCGATCTGTTGTCTGCGCTCACGAACCTGGGTTACAACCAGGCGGTGGCCGAAAAGGCAGTAGATTTTGCAATCAAGAAGACGCCTGAAGCCGGTTTCGAAGAACTGCTGCGCGACATCCTGCGCGGCATGACGCGCGCATGATCTTTCACCACAGAGCCACAAAGGCCACAGAGACGCACAGAGCGTCAAGCGAAGATCAGCGCGGGCCGTTCCCTGTGTCGACGCGGCCGACCTTCGGCCGGCCTCGGGGAGGTCAGCCGCGCGCGCAAATACGAGCCGTGCCTTCGTTCTTCGAGCTTGTATTTGCGTGCGCGCCTGACCTCCTGCCGCGCGAAGCGCGGCGCGTCGACCGCGAGTACGTCGGGCCGCGGCACAGCGTGACATGCGGCACTGCTCTGCGCCCACTGCTTGTCGGCGCCCTCTGCGAAGAATCGTACGTCTCTGCTGTGTGTCTTTGTGTCCTCCGCGGCTCTGTGTTGTACGTTCTCCGCGAACTCAATCACCTCCGACGCCTCGATGACTGACGATCGCCTCGTAAACGCCGCCTCGCAAGACGACGACGTCCAGTACGAGGCGGGGCTGCGGCCGCGATCGCTCGATGAATACATCGGCCAGGATCGCGTGCGGGAGCAGCTCCAGGTATCAATCACGGCGGCTCGCCAACGTGGCGAGGCGCTCGACCACGTGCTGCTGTATGGGCCTCCAGGACTTGGAAAGACAACGCTCGCGGGCGTGATCGCGCACGAGCTGGGCGTGCCGATTCGGCCGACCGCGGGGCCCGTGATCGAGAAGCCCGGCGATCTTGCGGCGATGCTGTCGAACCTGCAGGCACGCGAAGTGCTGTTCATCGACGAGATCCACCGGATGAGCCCCGCGATCGAAGAGATCCTCTATCCCGCGATGGAAGATTACGAGCTCGACATCATGATCGGGCAGGGTCCGAGCGCGCGATCGGTGAAGGTCCCCCTGCAGCGGTTCACGCTCGTCGGGGCCACAACGCGGACAGGGCTGCTGACATCGCCGCTGCGCGCGCGGTTCGGGATCGTCCATCGCCTCGACTTCTACACGAATAGCGACATCCTCGAGATCGTGATCAGGTCGGCGCGGATCCTCGGCGTGCCGATCGATGCCGACGCGGCGCGCGAGATCGCGCGACGCTCGCGTGGCACGCCCCGCGTGGCCAACCGGTTGTTGCGCAGGGTGCGTGATTACGCGCAGGTGCGCGCCGATGGAAGGATTACGGCGGACGTCGCGGCAAAGGCGTTGAAGATGCTCGAGGTGGACGAGCAGGGCTTCGACGAAGTCGATCGACGGCTGCTGCGGACAATCATCGACAAGTTCAACGGCGGTCCCGTCGGCGTCGGCAGCCTTGCTGCCGCGCTGAGCGAGGAGCGCGATGCGCTCGAGGATATCCACGAGCCATTTCTGATCCAGGCCGGGTTCCTGGATCGTACGCCGCGCGGACGCGTCGCGACCTCGAAGGCCTACGAGTACTTCGGCCTGCCTCCTATCGATCGCGACACGCGCCTCTGGTAAATACCGGCGGCCTCTGCAGCCTCCAGCGCCCCGCCGGGAAGGTCGATGTCCTTTCGTTTCCAGCTCGTGAAGCGATAGCCTGCTCTCCGGGGCCGCGCTGCCGAAGAATCGCTTGCCGTTCCCCCTGCTGGTCGAAAATCTGGATGCGGTGATTCTGCGGATCCGCGACGTAGATGTGCTCCAGGTCCATGCCGACGCCGATCGGATGTTCGAACTCGCCGAGTTCGTTGCGACCGGATAGATGACCCGCCATCGGCAAACGGGGTATCTTACAGTTAAGCTCCTACACGTCAACAGTTCTGGAGAGTCTAAGTTACCCAATTCTTCTTAGGATTATGTCCTTTGAGCCTGCCAGATGAGTCAGCCGCGTCAACTGCGCCCCGTCAAAATCTCCGGGCTTTCGACCTACGTTCCACCGAAAGTCCTGACCAATGCGGATTTAGAAAAGCTCGTCAATACCACGGACGAGTGGATTCTTCAGCGCACAGGGATCCGCGAACGGCACATTGCTGAGCCCGGTGTACCGACATCCGATCTCGCAAAGGTCGCCGCAGAAGGCGCGTTGAAGGAAGCCGGCATCACGGCGGATCAGCTCGGGTTCATCGTCGTAGGCACGTCGACGCCGGACACGATCTTTCCCAGCACCGCGTGCATGCTGCAGACGAAGCTCGGCGCGAGCGGTGCGTGGGGCTTCGATCTGGGCGCCGCGTGTTCGGGCTTCACCTATGCGCTCACGACGGCGATGCAGATGGTTGCGACCGGCGCGCACGATCACGCGCTTGCGGTCGGCGCGGACGTGATGTCGAGCATCATTGATTACACCGACCGCACGACCTGCGTGCTGTTCGGTGACGGCGCAGGCGCGGTCGTCGTCAGTGTTGCGGAAGAAGGAGAGCCGCACATCATCGACTTCGCGCACGTGATTGATGGCAGCGGCGGCCCCGCGCTGTGCATGCCGGCCGGCGGCAGCAAAATGCCGGCGTCCCTCGAGACCGTCGAGAAACGGTTGCACTACGTGAAGCAGGAAGGGGCGACGGTCTTTAAATTCGCGGTGAAGAACACCGAGGAGATCGCGCGGCGTCTCCTGGAGCGTAATGGAATGGATCCGTCGCAGATCGATCTCTTCGTGTCCCACCAGGCCAACCGCCGAATCATCGAAGCCGCGGCGGAACGGCTCGGCCTCGGGCCGGAGAAAGTGATCATCAATCTCGAGATGTACGGGAACACGACCGCGGGCACGATCCCACTCGCGCTCGCCGACGCGCGGCGGCAGGGACGGATCAAAAAAGGGGACCTCGTGCTGCTCGCGTCCGTTGGCGCGGGCTTTACGGTCGGAGCCGTACTACTTCGCTGGTCGCTGTAACCATGGGTCGACGGCGGGCTCGGAAGGAAACGGGACGCATCTTCCTCCTCTCGCCGGCGAACTGCTCAGGCCCGCGCGCGAAGATCATTCTGTCCGACCGCGCGCAATTCGATCTTGCCGTACGGCTGCGAAGCAGCCGCGGAGTTGCGATCGGCGAGGCGTTCGCCTTTGTCAGCGGCCTGTATTTCAAAGGCAAGCTCGCCTACGCGCTCGCATTTGCAAGACCCCCTGAACCTGGCGCGGAGCTCGCCGGCAGTGGTGCGCTGGTCATCACGCCGACCGCAGGCCTGCGTCCGGTCGAGACCGCCATCACCGCTGACGCGTTGAAGGCATTCGCGGGGGTCGACATTGCCGCCAACGATCCGCGCTACCGGCGTCCGCTGCTCGCCAGTGCGAAGGCGCTCGCAGAAGAGATCGGCGAGGATTGCGAAGTCGTGCTGCTGGGCAGCATTGCCTCCACGAAATACGTCGACGTGCTGACCGAGGTCTTCGCGGAACGGTTGAAGTTTCCGATCGACTTCGTCGGCCGCGGGGACATGAGCCGCGGCGGTCTGCTGCTGCGGTGCGCGCGATCCGGCGAGG
>Ga0137375_10011464_pt1 | contig 10488 bp, 8 predicted proteins | sample SagtaG_24_FD_104936 | JGI IMG/M metagenome (GOLD analysis project Ga0137375, IMG submission 104936) | Vadose zone soil microbial communities from Sagehorn Ranch, Mendocino, California, USA - Sage1_R_113_16 metaG | ecosystem: Environmental > Terrestrial > Soil > Vadose zone | place: USA...
ACACCGGGTCGCGGCCGCCGAAGGAGGTAGCGCATGCAACTTCCTCTTCGGCGGGTTCCACCCGAAGACGGGCGACTACTACGCCAACTACCACCTCGAGGGGTGCGGGTGGGGCGGCAAGTCCTACGACGACGGCAACGACGCGATCGTCGTGACGAACGGGAACTGCCGCAACACGCCGGTCGAGATCTTCGAGACGCGCTACCCGCTGCGCGTGCTCGAGTACTCGCTGATCCCTGACTCGGGCGGTGCCGGGGAGTTCCGCGGCGGCCTCGGCACGCGCCGGATCATGCGCATCGAGCCCGGGGCCGAGGTCACCGTCAACGCGCTCTTCGACCGGACCAAGCCGGGCTTCGGCGCGTGGGGCCTCGAGCACGGGGGCCAGGGCGGTCGCGGCGCCGTGCTGGTCAAGCGTGCCGGCGACACCGAGTTCCGTACCTTCACGGAGGCCTTCGGTACCGTCTCGCCCTCGAAGTTCACCAACATCCTCCTCCGGGAAGGCGACGAGGTGCTGATCGACTCGCCGGGCGGCGGCGGCTACGGCGACCCCAAGCAGCGCGAGCCGTCACGTGTCGAGGAGGACCTCTTCCAGGGCTTCATCAGCCCGGAAGCCGCCAGGGACGTCTACGGCAACGGCTCCGCGCCTCGTTGATGGGCGTCTGGGTGCCGATCCGGCCGCAGGTGTGGGAGACCGTCGTCACCCCGTGCGACTGTTGCGGCCAGGTCGTCGCCAAGCAGCGCTGGGAGGTCGAGATCGAAGGCGAGCAGCGGCGCTTCTGCAGTCTCGAGTGTGAGGAGCTGTACCGCACGTACGTGCTTCCGCAACGGGCGAAGGACGCCTGAGCAGTGCTTCCCGCCGAGGCCCTGGCGAGCTTCGGGAGCAGCGTTGTCGCCGACTCGCTCCGCGATCTCGGCTACTCCGATCGCACCGCGTCGCAAGGTGTTCGACCGGTGCGCCGAGAGCACGTGGCTGCGGGTCAGGCCCGCACCGCCGCTTTCGAGGCGGTCGTGTCCGACGACGCTCGGGGCTTTCTACCGCTGGCCGCGTTCATCGACTCGTGCCGGCCGGGCGAGGTGATGGTGCTCGGCGGCGCCGAGGGAGCGTCCCCCGGTTCCGTCTGGGGCGAGATCTGCTCGACTGCCGCCGTCCAACGGGGGTGTGCCGGCGTTGTGATCGACGGCTACATGCGCGACCAGCTCGCGATCGAGCGCATCGATCTGCCGGTGTTCTCGCGCGGCGCGTTCCCGCAGGATTGCCTGGGGCGCAGCATGGTCGTGGAAGGACGAACCGACGCAGTCTGCGGCGGCGTGCACGTGTCCACCGGCGACTGGGTGGTTGCGGACGCCGACGGCGTCGTCTTCGTCCCGGCCGAAATCCTCTCGACCGTGCTCGAGACCGCAGCCGAGAAACGATGGGCGGAGCAGGCATTGCTCGACGCAGTGGCCGCAGGCGAGTCGCTGGCCGAGGCGGTCAAGCGCGTGGGCACCCTGTAGATGGGCTACCGGATCTCCGTCGATACGGGCGGCACGTTCACGGATGTCGTCGTCTGCGACGAGGAAGGCCGCTTGCACCTTGCGAAGGCGCCGACCGACCTCGAGCGCGCGTTCGAGAGCATCGGCGAGGCGCTGGCCGAGCTCGCGCCGGAACTGGACCTCTCGCTTCCGGAGCTGCTCGAGCGGACCGACGTCTTCACGTACGGGACGACCCGCGCGACGAACGCCATCGTCGAGGGCCGCACTGCGCGCACGGCCTTCTTCACCACGGAAGGCTTCCCCGACATCCTCCTGCTGCGTGAGGGCGGCAAGCTGGACCCGTTCCGCCAGATTCCCTATCCGCCGCCGTATGTCCCGCGCTACCTCACGTTCGAGATTCGCGAGCGGGTCGACTCCGAGGGGGGCGTGTTCGTTCCGCTGGACGAGCAGACGGTCCTGCTGGCGATCGACGAGGCGCAGGAGCTGCGTGCGGAAGCGGTCGCCGTCTGCCTGATCTGGTCGACCGTCAATCCCGATCACGAGCTGCGCATCGGGCAGCTGCTCGAAGAGCGCTGGCCCGGCGTGCCCTACACGCTCTCGCATCGGCTGAACCCGATCCTGCGGGAGTACCGGCGCGCATCCTCGACCGCGATCGACGCGTCACTCAAGCCGGTCATGCAGGAGTACCTGGCGACGCTGGAGGGCGATCTTCGCGACGCCGGCATGCAAGGGAACGTCTTCGTCGCGACCTCCTTCGGCGGCGCCTGGCGCCCCGAGGAGATGGTCGCGAGGCCGATCTACTCGGTCGGCTCAGGGCCGTCGATGGCTCCCGTCGCGGCGGTCACGTACGCCACAGCAGAGCTCTCGGAGAACGAGGCCGGTGAGCTCATCGTCTGCGACACGGGCGGGACGACGTTCGACGTCGGGGTGGTCTCGAACGGGGAGATCACCTCCACCGCCGAGACGTGGATCGGCGGACGTTGGGTCGGCCATATCACCGGCATCCGCGCAGTCGACGTCAAGTCGATCGGCGCCGGCGGAGGCTCGATCGTGTGGATCGATCCGGGTGGACTGCTTCGGGTCGGCCCGCGGAGCGCCGGCGCCGACCCCGGCCCGGCCTGCTACGGCCACGGCGGCTCGGAGCCGACGGTGACGGACGCGGCGGTGTGCCTCGGCTGGATCGACCCCGCCTTCTTCCTCGGCGGTCGACTGACGCTCGACCCCGACGCGGCGCGTGATGCGATCGAGCGCGCAATCGCCCTTCCGCTCGGCATGACCGTGCACGAGGCCGCGTACGCGGCGGTGACGATCGCCACGGAGAACATCGTCGGCGCGATTCGCGAGATCACGATTGCGCAGGGGATCGACCCGCGCGAGATGACGCTCGTTGCGGGCGGCGGCGCGTCGGGGCTCAACATCGTCCCGATCGCGCGGGAGCTCGGGTGCCGTCGCGTGCTGCTGCCCTCGACGGCGAGTGCGCTCTCGGCCTGCGGCGCTCTCTACTCCGACATCATCTCCGAGTTTTCGAGGGGTCGCTACGCCGAGACGCGGTCGCTCGATCGGGATGCGATCAACGACGCGCTGGCCGAGGTCGAGGCATACGCGGACGGGTTCCTCGCCGGGCTCGCGAACCTGTCGCTGACAGGAACCAGGAAGGAGTTCATGGTCGAGGCTCGCTATCGGGCACAGGTGTGGGAGCTGGACGTGCCCGTGCCTGCCCGCCTCGAAAGCGACGACGACGTACGCAGCCTCGAAGAGGCGTTCCACGCGACGCACGAGCGGATCTTCGCCGTGCGCGAGCCGGGCCAGTACCTCGAGTGCCTGCTCTGGAAGGCGCGCGCGACCGCCCTGCCCGAGAAGCCGGCGCTGCGCCAACGCCGAAGAGCGCTGGAGATCGAGCCGCAGCTCGAGGATCCGGTCGAGGCGTACTTCAGCGAAACGGGTTTCCAGGAGGTCGCCCGGTATGACGGCGCCGCACTTCCGGCCGGGATGCGGATCGAGGGTCCTGCGATCATCCGCGAGCCGACGACGACGGTCGTCGTCTATCCGGGCTCCGCCGCCACGATCACTCGGCTGGGCAACTATCTCCTCGAGGTGGACGCGGAGTCCGACGGGCGCGGCACGGAGGCCGGAGGCATGAAGGCGGTCGCCCGATGAGCTCCCTCGACATGGTCACGCTCGCCGTGATCGGCAACCGCCTCGACTCGATCGTGCGCGAGATGGAGAACACGCTGCTCCGAACGGGCCGCTCCGCCGTGCTCAACATGGCGCGCGACTTCTCGTGCGCGCTGATCACCGCAGACAACCGGCTGCTTGCCTCTGCAGAGGGTCTGCCGGTGCACGTGATCGGGATGGAGTTCGTCGCCGAGGCCGTGACGGATCTCCACGACGACCTGGCCGAGGGCGACGCCTTCCTCCACAACGACCCCTATCTCGGCAATACGCACCCGGCCGACCACGTCATCCTCGTTCCGGTCTTCGCCGAGGGCCGACACGTGTTCACGGCCGCCGCGAAGGCGCATCAGGCCGACTGCGGCAACGCGCAGCCGACGACCTACATGCCGTACGCGCGCGACGTGTACGAGGAGGGCAGCCTGATCTTCTCCGCGGTGCGTGTCCAGCGCGCCAATCGCGACATCGACGACGTCATCCGCATGTGCCGCCGCCGGATCCGCGTTCCCGATCAGTGGTACGGCGACTACCTGGCGATGCTCGGCGCCGCGCGCATCGGCGAGGCGCGGCTGAAGGAAGTGTGCGACAAGTACGGCCTCGACCTGCTCGACCGGTTCGTCGAGGAGTGGTTCGACTACTCGGAGCGGCGGATTGCTCACGTCATCTCGCAGATGCCGAAGGGCACGATCGTCGGCCACGGAATGCACGACCCGTTCGGGCCGGCGCCGGACGGAATCCCGATCAACGTCAAGATCTCGGCCGATCCCGAGGCAGGGATGATCGAAGCCGATCTCACCGACAACATCGACTGCCTGCCCGCGGGGGTCAACGAGTCCCGCACGTGCGCGCTGAACAACTGCATGACGGGCATCTTCAACTCGATCGATCCGGACATCCCGCACAACGCGGGGACGTTTCGCCGCGTCACGGTCAGGTTGCGCGAGAACTGCGTCGTCGGGATTCCTCGCTTCCCGCACTCCTGCTCGGTGGCGACGACGAACGTCGGCGAGCGTCTCGTCGTCACCACGCAGCGGACGATCGCCGACGCGTGGGAGGGCTACGGTCTCGCGGAGGGCGCATGTGGCATCGGTCCGGGCTTCGCGGTCGTCTCCGGAACCGACTGGCGCAAGGACCACGACCCGTACGTGAACCAGAAGTTCCTCGGCTCACAGGGCGGGCCGGCGGGCGACGAGCACGACGGCTGGCTCACGTACGGCAACGCCGTCACGAACGGCCTGATGTTCCGCGACAGCGTCGAGATCGACGAGCAGAAGTATCCGATCCGCATCCACGAGATCCGGGTGCGCACCGACTCCGAAGGCGCCGGTCGCCGGCGCGGTGCCCCGGGCACGCGCGTCACGTTCGGGCCGAAGCACGATCCGATGACGGCGGCGTACGTGACCGACGGCTACCACTACCCTCCCCGCGGAACCCGCGGCGGCGCCGAGGCGGCATCGTCGATCGCGTTCACCGTGCGCCGGGACGGCTCCGAGGAAGAGCTCGAGCCGATCGCGCAGGTCGTGGTCGCACCCGGCGAGCTCCTCGGCCACCTGCTGAGCGGCGGAGGCGGCTACGGGCCGCCCGCCGAGCGTGAGCCGGAGCGCGTGCGCGACGACGTGCTCGCCCGCTTCGTCAGCTTCGAACGCGCGCGGGAGGTCTACCGCGTCGCCTTTACCGACGAGGTGCTCGACGACTCGCTCGAGATCGACTGGGACGCGACCGCGCGACTGCGGAGACCCTCGAAGGAAAGAGAGGTTGAGAGGACATGACTTACGTGGGGCAGAGAGTCCCGAGCTTGACGAACACCAGGCTCGTGGCCGGTCGGGGCAGGTTCGTCGACGACATCGCGCTGCCGGGGATGACGTACCTCGCGGTGCTGCGCAGCCCATACGCACACGCGCGCATCCGGTCGATCGACACCTCCGCCGCCGAGGCGCTGCCGGGAGTCGTGCACGTGATCACGGGGCGCGAGGTTGCAGAGAACATGAATCCGATCCCGGAGACGTACGACACCGCAGCCGTCGGCGCGAAGGGCGTCAAGTGGTACGCGCTCTGCACCGACCGTGCCCGCTACGTCGGCGAGGCGGTCGCCGCCGTCGTTGCCGAGGACAAGTTCACCGCCTATGAGGCACTCGAGCTGATCGGCGTCGACTACGAGGAGCTGCCGGTCGCTGCCGACCCCGAGGAGGCGATGCAGCCCGGCGCGCCGCTCGTCGAGCCGGAGTGGGGCGACAACATCATGGCGAGCCGCGACATCGTGCTCGGCGACCCCGACGCTGCCTTCGCGGCGGCAGAGGGGACGATCAGCGGCTTCATCCGCTCGGCCCGCATCACCGGCACCGCGATCGAGCCGCGCGGGTGCGTTGCCTCGTACGAGCCCTACGACGACGTCCTGACCTTCTGGGACTCGACGCAGAACCCTCACCCATTGCGCAACTACATCGCAGGCACGCTCGGTATCCCCGACACGTCGATCCGCGTGATCCAGCCGCATGTCGGCGGCGGCTTCGGCCTGAAGATCCCGACCTTCCAGGAGGAGCCCCTCGTCGCGTACCTCGCACGGAAGCTGCGCCGCCCGGTCAAGTGGATCGAGGAGCGAAGCGAGAACTTCCAGACCGGCGGGCACGCGCGCGACACGCGCTTCTACTACGAGGCGGCGTACAACGACGACGGCACGGTGACGGGCATTCGCCTGCGCGTGATCGCGGACGTCGGCGCGCCGACTGCGCTCTGCGGCTGGGGCATGTCGTTCGTGACGTGGTACTGCCTGCCGTGCGTCTACAAGATCCCGAACTCGGAGACGCACCTGCGCTCGGTCGTCACGAACAAGTGCCCGTGGAACGCGTACCGCGGCTACGGCAAGGACGCGGCGTCGTTCCTGATGGACAGGATCATGGACCACGTCGCCAAGGTGACCGGCATCGACCGGACGACGGTCCGGTTCCGGAACTTCATCCAGCCGGACGAGTTCCCGTTCCCGCAGGTCTCCGGTGCGATGATCGACAGCGGCGACTACGCGGCCGCGCTCGAGAAGGTGCTCGGGATGATCGACTACGAGGGCTTCCCGCAGCTCCAGGAAGAGGCGCGGGCGGAGGGTCGCTTCCTCGGACTCGGAATCGGTCAGGAACTGATCCCCGAGGGGTGCTCGATGCCCGGCTCGCTGCTCCTCAACGGTTGCGACGGCACCGAGGTGCGCGTCAGCCCGACAGGCGAGGTGACTGTGCTCACGGGCGTCACCTCACCGGGCAGCGGCAACGAGACCGGGATGGCGCAGATCGTCGCCGACGTCCTCGGCTGCAAGATCGAGCGCATTCGCGTCATCCAGGGCGACACGGAGACGTGTCCGTGGGGCTTCGGCAACTACAGCGCGCGCAGCATCATCATCGGCGGTTCCGCGGCCCACCTCGCCGCGAACGACATCCGCGACAAGATGCTGACGGTCGCCGGCAACATGCTCGAAGTGGCGGCAGACGACCTCGAAGCGGAGGGCGGCCGGATCTTCGTCAAGGGCACGCCGGATCGCTTCGTCGCGTTCGATGACGTCGCGAGCGAGGTTTACCGCAACCCGCACGGCCCGAACATGGAGGGGATCGAGCCCGCGCTCGAAGCGCAGCGGCACTTCAAGATCGGCAACGTCTACCACCAGCCCGAGAAGCAGGGCCGCTTCAGCGCGTACCCGTCGTGGCCGAACGCGGTCGCTGCGTGCATCGTCGAAGTCGATCCGGAGACGGGCTTCGTCGAGGTGCTTCGGTACTGCATGGTTCACGACGCCGGCAAGATCGTGAACCCGCTCCTCGCCGACGCGAACCTGCACGGTGGAGTCGCGCAGGGACTCGGCGCAGCGTTGTATGAGCGGATCGCCTACGACGAGGCGGCCCAGCCCCTGACGGCGACGTTCATGGACTACACGATCCCGACCGCGATCGAGGTGCCGAACATCGAGCTCGGACACCAGGAGACACCGACGCCCTTCACCCCACTCGGGACGAAAGGCGTCGGCGAGTCCGGCGTCGGAGCGCCGCTCGGCGCGCTCTGCAGCGCAATCGAGAACGCGCTGCCGGAGCTCGACCTCGAGCTGACGGAGTTGCCCCTCACCCCGAGCATGGTCTACTCGGCAATCGAGCGGGCCAGGGAGAGGACGGTGGTCTGATGCTGTCCAAAGAGTTCGAGTTCCACGCGCCACGCGAGGTCGAGCAGGCGCTCGAGCTGCTCGCCGGGAGCATGGGCGAGAAGAAGGTGCTTGCCGGTGGCATGAGCCTGATGCCGGTGATGAACCTCGGCCTCTCGCGTCCCGATGCGGTCATCTCGCTCAACCACGTCACCGGGCTGGACGGCGTCGAGGAGAGCGACGCGACGTTGCGGATCGGCGCGATGGTCCGGCACGACCGGATCGAGAGCGATCCGCTGATCGCCCGCTACTGCCCGCTGCTGTTGACGGCGGCGTCCGTGATCGGCGACGTGCAGGTCCGCCACCGTGGCACGATCGGCGGCAGCGCCGCACATGCGGACCCGGCCGCCGACTACCTGCCGGTGCTGGTTTCCGCAGGCGCGTCGATCGAGATCGCCAGATCGGGCGGTCGCCGCACGATCCCGGCGCGCGACTTCTTCGTCGACATCATGCGCACCGCACTCGGCTTGGACGAGCTGCTCGTTGGGATCGAGATCCCGAAGCTGCCCGACGGCAGCGGCTCGGCCTACCTTCGCCTTGCCCGGCTGGAAGGAAGCTTCCCGATCGTGAACGCCGCCGCGGTGGTGACGAACGGAAGCGCGACGATCGCGATCGGCGGAGCAACCGGCAAGCCGGCGCTCGTCGAGACGGCGTCGTCGGATACCCCGGAGCAGATCGAAGAAGCGGCCGCCGAAGCGTGTCACGACGCCTTTGGCGATCTCAGCGGCACGGCCGCCTACCGGACGTCGCTCGCGCGCGTGTACGCGCGGCGCGCGTTCGAGGCGGCGCTCGAACGACAAGCTCGGAACTGAAGGAGGAACGATGCAAACCCCGATTACGGTCACCGTCAACGGCGACGAGCACCGGCTGGAGGTCGACACGCGCCTGATCCTCGTGTACATGCTCCGCGAAACGCTCGGGCTCACCGGGAGTCACGTCGGCTGCGCAACGGGGAGCTGCGGCGCGTGCACGGTGATGCTCGACGGGCGCACGGTCAAGTCGTGCTGCGTGCTCGCCGCTGATGTCGACGGGCACGAGGTGACGACGATCGAGGCGCTGAGCAGCGGGCCTGACGATCTCCATCCGATTCAGCGTGCGTTCGTCGCGCACCAGGGACTCCAGTGCGGGTTCTGCACACCCGGCGTCGTCATCTCGACGCTGCAGCTGCTGCGCGAGAACCCCGATCCATCGGACCAGGAGATTCGGCACGCGATCGCCGGCAACCTTTGCCGCTGCACGGGTTACCAGCTGATCGTCACGTCCATCCTCGAGGCGGCGAAGCTCCTGCGCGAGCCCGCTGCGGCGACGGCGTAGCGATGGAGGTGACGGAGACGCGCCTGCTGCCGCATCCGCGGCCGCAGGTCTGGGAAAAGCTGATGGACTTCGGCTTCCTCTCGCGTACGCTTCCCGGGATCGAGCGGTTGGAGCCGGTCGGCGAGGAGACGTGCAACCTCACCGTCAAGATGCTCGTGCCCGCGATCACCGGCAGCTACGAGGGCACGGTGACGATCGTCGAGAAGGAGCCGATCGACAGCTACCGCCTGCGCGGCGAGGCGAAAGGACGACTCGGTTGGGTGAAGGGCGACGCCCGGTTCGAGCTCGTGGAGGAAGCCGAGGGAACGAACGTCAGCTCGCAGATGATCTTCCAGGCCGGTGGCACGCTCAGCGGCGTCGGCCAGCGCTTCATGGAAGGGATCGCGAAGAGCATGCTCCGCGAGTTCTTCGACGCGTTCGGCCGCGAGCTGGCCACTGACGGGGCAAACGACAAATCGGAGGAGAGTCGATGAAGATCAGCGCGCAGTTCATGCCGGGCGACCTGCCGGTGTTCACGGAGTCGATCCGGAAGGCGGAGGAGTGCGGGTTCTCGCGCGCCTGGCTCGTCGAGGGACAGCTGTTGTGGCGAAACGTCTACGTCTACATGACGCACGCGCTCGCCGCGACTGAGCGGATCGAGGTCGGGACCGCGGTCACGAACCCGGTCACGCGCCACTTCAGCGTCACCGCCAACGGTCACGCGACGCTCGCCGAGATTCATCCCGGGCGCGTGATCCTCGGGCTCGGACGCGGCGACAACTCGGTCCGGACACTCGGGCTGAAGCCCTTCCCGACGAAGGAGCTGCGCGAGGTCGTGCCCAAGCTCCGCGAGCTGATGGCCGGCCGCTCCGTCGACTTCGAGGGGACGGAAATCTCGATCCACTGGGCGGCCCAGGACGTCCCGATTATGATGTCCGCGACGGGGCCGCGGAACCTGCGGCTTGCCGGGGCGCTCGCCGACATCGTCATGCTCCAGGTGGGGACGAACCCGGCCGCGGTCAAGTGGGGGCTCGAGCAGGTTCATGCGGGAGCGGAGGAGGCCGGGCGCAACCCGGCGGAGATCGAGACGACGCTCTACACCGCGATGTACGTCTCCGACGACCTCGACGAGGCCCGGCGGATGACAAAGTGGTCGGCAGCATGTACGGCAAACCACGTCGCCGACGTGGTGCGGAACGTGCCGGACCACGGCATGCCGGCGCCGATGACGCGCCTCGCCGAGCTGCGGGGCGATCACTACGACTACGCGGCGCACCTCGACCCGAGCGCCGAGCGCGACAAGTATCCGCCCGAGGTGATCGACGACTACGCGTTCAACGGGCCCCCCGAGCGGATAATCGAGATGCTGCACGCGCTCTCGG
>Ga0137375_10011466_pt1 | contig 10486 bp, 14 predicted proteins | sample SagtaG_24_FD_104936 | JGI IMG/M metagenome (GOLD analysis project Ga0137375, IMG submission 104936) | Vadose zone soil microbial communities from Sagehorn Ranch, Mendocino, California, USA - Sage1_R_113_16 metaG | ecosystem: Environmental > Terrestrial > Soil > Vadose zone | place: USA...
ACAAGTGGTTGCACTTGTCCCTCTCAGCGCCTCAGCTTCGGTGCAAGTGGTTGCACTTGTCCCCGTTTACGGTTCGCCGTTCTCAACTCACACCGAGCGAGGTCGCAGAAATCAAGGGCCTTGCTGCGACGACGCTCCACCGAACGCTTCGCGATCTATGTCTGTTTGCCGCGCCCATCGATGCGTTGATCGCTCTCGACGCTGCCCTGTACAGGAAACGCACAGACAAGGCGCGGTTGCTTGGCGATCCAGTGACCACGAAGGGCCGTCGAGGAGCGGCCCGGATGCGGTGGCTGGTCCAGATTGCGGCGCCCGCAGAGTCCCCGATGGAAACCCGTCTTCGTTGGCTGCTTGTCCGCGCAGGCCTGCCGGCACCTGATGTGCAGGTCGATCTGCACGACCCGGTCGGAAGATTCATTGCGCGGGCTGACCTTTATTACCCTGCGGCCAAGGTCGTGATCGAGTTTGACGGCGCAAACCACCGCGAGCGGCTCGTCAGCGACAACCGCCGGCAGAACCTACTGAGCCGCGCCGGCTTTCGTATTCTGCGATTCACAGCCGCCGACATCTTCATGCACCCCGACGTTGTCGCCGCTCAGGTGCGCGGCTCCCTTTGACCCTTCTCTCTGAGCTCCAGCGGCAGCGCCAGGTGCAGTGCCGGCTCTCCCCTGAACATGCGCTGGCCTCGCTCGAGGAGGCGGGAGCCTTTCTCCAGGACCGCGGCATGCTCACCCGGATGCCGGACTGCGCCTTGCCAAGCCTCTTCGGCGCCTGCCACGAGGAGGCCGCGAACCCGGCCGGCCGCGGTTTCGACCTGTGGCCAAGGACGAAATGGATCTGGTCGTTCCAGCTCACCCGACATTCGCGAGGGCTGCTGACCAAACTCCACCGTGGGAAGTCCCTCTACCTGTCGATGGAGGCTGCGCGCGCCTTCGACCCGCTGGTCAGGCAAAGCATCCAATCGGCCGAGGACGACGACGCGACGCTGCTCGACCACCTGCGCAGCCATGGTCCATCGATGAGTGAAGACGTCCAGCTCGAGCTCGGGTGGGACGCCAAGCGGCTGAAGCGAGTGCGCAACCGACTGGAGCGACTGGGAGCCGTGGTCAGCGACGGCCTCGTTTTCGAGAGCTCGTCCAGCTGGTTCTTCGCACCGATGCGCCGATGGGACCAGGTCGTCGAACAGCCGCCCGCCACCGCGCCGGACCCGTACGGCGACGTCATCTTGGCGGGCGTCAGGGCCGCGGTGGTCGCGCCTGAAAGGGAAATCACCGCGTGGTTCAGCTGGCCGGTTCCGCCAGGCACCGTGGAACGGCTGATCGGTTCGGGCCGACTGACACGCCCTCGACCCGGCTTGGTGGCGGAGAGGGAGAGATTCGAACTCTCGATGGGCCAGTGACCCATAACGGTTTTCGAGACCGCCGCCTTCAACCACTCGGCCACCTCTCCGAGAGCTGCTTGCTGCTCAAATGGCGGTCCCGACCGGATTCGAACCGGCGTTCTCGGCCTTGACAGGGCCGCGTGTTTGGCCAGGCTACACCACGGGACCGGCAGCGGCTAAGTCTACCAACGGCCCGGAACTCGACCTGAGGCGCGCTACCCCAAACCTATAATTCCCTCCGGCGTGAGCGACAGCGACCGACCAACCTCAGGCTCTTCGGACGAACTCCGAAGGCATTTCCAGATCCTGGAGCGGGTCGCTATCTTCTTTACCCTTCCTGACAACATCCTTCACGCCCTGGCCCGCAGGCTCGCGCCGGCGTCCGCGGCCAGAGGCTCGGTCATCGTCCACCAGGGCGACCCGGGCGACACCATGTTCATCGTCGAGTCGGGTCGCTGCGAGGTCTACGTCGAGGAATCGCCGGGCCACACGATCACGATCGCCCTCATGGGCCCGGACGACTTCTTCGGCGAGATGGCGCTCATCTCCGAGGAAACCCGCAGCGCCAGCGTCCGCGCCCTCGAGGACTGCAGGCTGCTCACGCTCGACCGCAAGACCCTCTACGAGACGGTTCCGGCCGAGTCAGACGCCCTGATCGAGCTGACCAAGCTGGTCGAGCAGCGGAAGGACACCCTCCCCAACCTGATCGCTCGTGCCCGCATGGTCGCGCCGGAGCAGGCCGCCTCGACCGTCGCCATCTACTCCCCCAAGGGCGGCTCCGGACGCACGACCATCGCGGTCAACCTGGCCGCATCGCTCGCCAAGCGATTTCCGGGCGAGGTGCTCCTCGTCGACCTGGCGCTGCCGTACAACCACGCGGCGCTCATCTCCTACCTCACGCCCACGGGCTGTCTCGCCGCCGCGAGCCAGGTGCCGCCCCAGAACTTCGAGGAGGCCGTGCTCGGCGCGATCCTCCACCACCCGGGCGGCATGATGCTGCTTCCCGGCGTGCTCCGCGCGGAGCAGGCGGACCTGATCACGGTCGACCTGGTCAACCGGGCCATGGGCATCCTCGTCAACGCGTTCCGCTACATCATCTTCGACCTGGGCGTCGCTTTCACGGACATCGTGATCAGCGTCCTCGACCACTCGCAGCGCGTACTGGTCCTGGTGACGCCGGAGCTCTCGTCTCTCAAGGACGTCGGCGAGCTGCTCAACATCTTCACGAACGTTCTGAACATCGTCCCGGGCCGCGTCATCCTCGCGCTCAACAACAAGGTGCCGAAGTCGGTGGTGAGCAAGGAAGATGTTGTGCGCACCCTGAAGCAGGAGCTCGCGGTCGAGATCGACTTCGACGGCACCAAGCCGGACGAGGCGGCCGTGAAGGGCGAGATCCTCGTCCTCACCGACCCCAAGAGCGCCCTTTCCCGCGGCGCCGAGCAGCTGGCACAGCTCATCGCCGGCTCGACCGCGGGCGAGGCCAAGGGGGAAAAGAAGGGGTTCAAGCTTGGCCGGCGGTAATACTCAAGCCCCTCTCCCCGACCCTTCCCCCGATGGGGGGTGGGAGCGTACGAGGCCCCGTGGTAGCATCTCGACTGTGATCGAACAAGCTGTCGTCTCACTAACCCCCGAAGCCCAGTCGCGCCTCAAGGAACTGCTCACCAAGGAAAACAACCCGGACCTGGCGCTCCGCGTCTTCGTCAGCGGAGGCGGCTGCTCCGGCATGCAGTACGGGATGGCGTTCGACGACCAGCGCCGAGCCGACGACCTGGTCGTGGACACCGACGGCGTCAAGATCATCGTCGACGACTTCAGCGTCTCCTACATCCGCGGCTCGGAAATCGACTACGTCGACAGCCTGATGGGCGCCGGCTTCACGGTCCACAACCCGAACGCCGTGCACTCTTGCTCCTGCGGCCACTCGTTCGACACGGGCGACGACGCTGGCAGCGCGCAAGCTTGCGGCTGCGGCCACTAGCAGACGACTTAGAGAGTTCGTACTCCTAGCCCTGGGCGTGATCACGCCCCTGGGCATCCTCGCGGTCAACGCCTCCGCGTTCGTAATGGTCCACCTCGCCGTGTTTCGCGTCGGCATCGCGGCCTGCGCCGTCGTGAGCGGCCTCGTCCTCAACGGCCTCACCGCTTGGTGGCTCCTGCGCCTGGTGAGCCGCACGGCGCCACCTCTCTACCGGGAGTACCGGACGTGGGCCATCGTGGGCTCGGTGCTGCTCGTGTTGCTGACCGCGGCCGCGGGCGGGTACCTCACTTACCTCGGCCTGCGTGACCCGCGGCGCCTGCCCGACGCCCTCTCCGTGATCGTGGCCACGGTCATGATCCTGCTGCCGTTCGGGGTCTCGATCGCCGCCCGGCGCCTGGCCGGGATCGGCGGCATCATCCCGGTCGAGGAACCAGCCGGAAAAGAAAGGAGCCCCCGGCGGGGGGCTCCATCTCTCTCGCGTAAGACCTAGAGGGGGTCCCCCCTCCGGCGCTTCGCGCCACCTCCCCACAAGTTGGGGAGGAGTTCTCTTTTTACATCATGTCGGGCGACATGCCGCCCGGCATTCCGCCACCCCTCTTCTCCTCGGGCACCTCGGTGACCATGGCCTCCGTCGTGAGCACCATGGCCGCGATCGACGCGGCGTTCTGCAGCGCCGAGCGGGTCACCTTGGCGGGGTCGACGATGCCCGCCTCGAACATGTTGGTGAAGATGTCGTTCAGGGCGTCGTAGCCCTCGCCCGCCTTGCTCTTGCGGATCTGCTCGACGATGACTGAGCCTTCCTTGCCGGCGTTGGAGGCGATCTGCTTGATCGGCTCCTCGAGCGCCTTGCGGACGATCGCGACCCCAGTCGCCTGGTCGTCCTTCAGGCCGAGCCCCCCGTCGAGCTTCTTCTGCGCGTTCAGCAGCACGGTGCCACCACCCGCGACGATTCCCTCTTCCACCGCGGCCTTGGTCGCGCTGAGCGCGTCCTCGATGCGGTGCTTCTTCTCCTTCTGCTCGACCTCGGTCGCGGCGCCGACCTTGATCACGGCCACGCCGCCCGCCAGCTTCGCCAGCCGCTCCTGCAGCTTCTCCTTGTCGAAGTCGGAGGTCGTCTCCTCGATCTGGGCCTTGATCGCCTTGATCCGGGCCTGGATGTCGGCCATCCGCTTGGCATCGTTCTCGACATCGACCACGATTGTGGTGTCGTCCTTGTTGACGGTGACCTTGCGGGCCTTGCCGAGCAGCTCGAGCTTGGTCTGGTCGAGCTTGAACCCGGCGTCCTCGGAGATCACGGTTCCGCCGGTCAGGATGGCCATGTCCTCGAGCATCGCCTTGCGGCGGTCGCCGAAGCCTGGGGCCTTGACCGCGACGGCCGTGAAGGTGCCGCGGATCTTGTTCACGATCAGGGTGGCGAGAGCCTCGCCCTCCACGTCCTCGGCCACGATGAGCAGGGGCTTGCCCTGCTGGACCACTCTCTCCAGCACGGGGAGCAGGTCCTGGATGGCTGAGATCTTGCGGTCGGTGATGAGCACGTAGGGCTCATCGAGCACCGCCTCCATGCGGTCGGTGTTGGTGACCATGTAGGCGGCGATGTAGCCGCGGTCGAACTGCATGCCTTCGACGAACTCGAGCTCGGTCGCCATCGTCTGGTTGTCTTCGACGGTGATCACGCCGTCCTTGCCGACCTTGTGCATGGCCTCGGCGATGAGCTTGCCGATCTCCTCCGACTGGCTGGAGATCGAGGCCACGTGGGCCACGTCCTGGTCGTCCTTCACGGGTACGGAGAGGTTCTTGATCTCAGCGACCACGGCTTCGACCGCCTTCTCGATGCCGAGCTTGAGCTGCATCGGGTTGGCGCCCGCGGTGACGTTGCGGAAGCCCTCGTTGATCATGGTCTGGGCCAGGATCGTCGCCGTGGTGGTGCCGTCACCGGCCACATCGTTCGTCTTGGTCGCGACCTCGCGCAGCAGCTGCGCGCCGGTGTTCTCCATCGGGTCCTTGAGCTCGATCTCGCGGACGATCGTCACTCCGTCGTTGGTGACGGTCGGTGCGCCGAACTTCTTCTCGAGCACCACGTTGCGACCCTTGGGGCCGAGCGTGATGCGTACGGACTGGGCAACGGTGTCGATGCCCTTCTTGAGGTGCTGTCGCGCCTCAACATCGAATGTGACAATTTTCGCCATATGCGTTCCCCTCTTCTACCTTGATTACTTCTTGGCCTGCCCAGAACCGGCGCCTACCGGCTGCTTCTCCGTCGCGCCGTTCGTGCCGATCACGGCCAGCACGTCCTTCTCGGAAACGATCAGGTACTCGACCTCGTCGAGCTTGAACTCGTTGCCGGCGTACTTGGCGTAGAGCACCTTGTCGCCGACCTTGAGCTCCATCGGCACCTTGGTGCCGTTGTCGAGGATCCTTCCCGTGCCCACGGCCTGGACGATGCCCTCCTGGGGCTTCTCCTTGGCGGTGTCCGGAAGCACGATCCCGCTCTTGGTCTTCTCTTCTCTATCGACCGGCTTGACCACCACGCGGTCGCCCAACGGTCTCAGGTTCATGTGCAGCCCTCCTCAGCTGATCTGGAATTAGCACTCCCCCCGCCCGAGCGCTTAGCACTCTGGCGGGTCGACTGCTAAATCTTAATACCCCGTGGGGCGCAGCTGCTAACACTGCTCTTCCGGCTCGGCTTCCGGAGGCCTGTCCTCGGCCTCCTTCATCAGCCGCCGGGCGGCGGCCGCCTGGCCGTCGGGGACCGTCAAACGCGCTTCGGTGAAGTCAATCCCGACCCCGTAACCAGTGTCCCCGAAGACCTCGACCCTGATGCCGTTTGCCTCGAGCACGGCGGCCAGGAGGTCCGCTTCGATGCGGTGTCCACGGAAGACGACCGTCCAGCCCTTGATGCCCACCCGGCTACCAGCTTAAGGAGGGTTCGACGTCGGCGGGCTGGCCGGCGGAGTGGTAGCCGGCGGCGGCGATCATGGCCGCGTTGTCGGTGCAGAGCTCGAGGGGGGGCATCGTGAGTCGGGCGCGGCCGTCGACGACCTCGGCGGCCCGTTTGCGGAGAAGGGTGTTGGCGGCGACGCCCCCGGCGACCACCACCTCCGTGGCCCCAGCCTCCTCCAGGGCCCGATCTAGCTTCTCCAGCAGCGACTCCACGACCGAGTGCTCGAAGGAGGCCGCGAGATCGGCGCGGTCCTGGTCGGTGACCGATTCACCGAGATCACGCAGGCGATAGAGGAGAGCGGTCTTCAGGCCGCTGAAGCTGTACTCGAGGCCTGGCAGTGACGGCTTCGGCAAAGGCTGGCGACGTGGGTCACCCCTGCGGGCGAGGCGGTCGAGCGCCGGGCCGCCTGGAAATCCGAGGCCGAGCATGCGCGCCGCCTTGTCGAAGGCTTCGCCGGCGGCGTCGTCGCGGGTGCGCCCGAGCACCTCGAACCGCCCGTGCTCGGGCATGTGCACGAGGTCTGAGTGCGCGCCACTGACGACCAGTCCCAGGAGTGGTGGCTCCAGGTCAGACCGGCTGAGCATCGCGGCGTAGATGTGGCCCCACAGGTGGTTGACTCCCGTCAGCCGCTTCGACCACGCCGTCGCCAGCCCCTCCCCCACGCCGACCCCGACGAGCAGGCAACCCACCAGCCCCGGACCGCGTGTCACCGCGAGCAGGTCGAGGTCAGCCGGCGCCACCGCCGCTCTCTCGAGGGCGAGATCCAGGAGATGCGGAAGGCGCTCCAGGTGGTCGCGCGCGGCAAGCTCGGGCACCACGCCGCCGAACTCTCGGTGCAGATCGACCTGGGAGTGGATGACGTTGGAGCGAATGGTGCGGCCGTCCTCGACAACGGCGACGGACGTCTCGTCGCAGGACGTTTCGATGCCGAGAGTCAGTGCCAACCCCGACCGCCCCTCCGGCGCTTCGCGCCACCTCCCCATGAATGGGGAGGAGTCTTTCTTACTGCTCCCCAGTCGTCAGAAGGTCGCGGCGCAGTCCGCGGACCTCGGAGTCGATCCGCTCCAGGTTCCCCTCGTACGCCTTGCGAAAACGCGGCGAGTGGATCGAGTCCGACCACATGACGATCGCGTCCTCGCCGTTGTCGGTGTAGTAGCCCTTGCGGCGCCCGATGACCTTGAACCCGAAGTTCTCGTACATCTTCATCGCGTTGTCGTTCGTCGTCCGGACCTCGAGGGTCACCCACTTGGCGCCCATGTCGTAGGCGGCCTGGACCAGGCCCGCGAAGATGATTCGTCCGTACCCTCGGTGCTGGAGGTCCTGGCGGACGCCGATCGTCGTCACGTGCGCCTCGTCGTACATGCGCCACATGCCGCCGTAGCCGATGATCGTCGAGTCGAAGTCGGCGCCGCGATACGCGGACGGTCGCTCGACCGTCCCTTCCTGCCGCAGGACGACGTAGTGCGCGCTCGCGCGCGACGCGAGCTCGCGGTAGTAGGCGTTGCGCGGCCAGGGCGTGGCGAAGATCTCGCGCTCGATCTCCTGGACCGTGTTGACGTCCGCCTCGCGCATCAGCTCCAGGGCGAGCTGCTGCCCGATCTGGACCACTTAAGCCTTCGAAGAAAACGACTGCATGTATTCGATTTCGAGACTACCATAGGGAACTTCGCGTGCCGTCTCGAGCATTCCCGCGACGGCCTCGCCGAAAGTCCGCAGCCTTTCCTCGGGCACGAAACGCAAGCCCGCCGCCACCAGCGATCGCTCCGTCGACGGCTGCACCCAGCCAACGGCGACATGGTCGTTGGGCAGGTCGGCAGGTTCCGCATGACCAGGCCGCCCGCCGGGAGCAAGGAAGTAGACGCGTCCGCGACCAGCCTCGGCGACCGCCAGGACATCGTCGTCGCTGCGCGCGGCCTGGATCCCGAGCGTCGGCAGTGGGACGATCGGAATCCGCAGCCCGATCGCCAGGCCCAGCCCAAAGGAGACGCCGACCCGGAGGCCCGTGAAGGAGCCGGGCCCGGTGGCGACGGCCACCCTCGTGAGCCGCCGTCCGACCGCCATGTCGCGGAGGACGTCGCGTAGCCCCTCAGCGCGGGCCGGAAGCCGCATCTCGGCGCGGACCTCTCCAGTCGGTTCGATCAGCGCCAGCGCGCAGACCGCTGACGAGGTGTCAACGACGAAGGTCATGTCTGGTCCTGATCAGGCGGCGGTCGCCGCCAAGGTGCTCGATCTCGATGTGGGCCGCCCCGTCGACATCGAGCCGCTCTCCCCACTCGACGACGACCGCGCCCCCCTCCGCCAGCTCCTCGAGCCCGAGATCTGCAAGCTCGGCCTCGTTCTCGACGCGGTAAAGGTCGACGTGGGCCAGCTGTACGCGACCGGGGTAGACCCGGACGAGCTGGAACGTGGGGCTGGCGACCTGCGCTCGAGACCCCGTGCCCCGCGCGACCCCGCGCACGAAGGTGGTCTTGCCGGCGCCCAGCTCGCCTGTCAAGAGCACGATGTCACCGGCACGGAGCTGCTTGCCGAGCACCGTCCCCGCACGCTCCGTCTCCCCGGGGGAGTTGGTCACGGTGTCAGCCAAAGTGGTCGTAGCCGGTGCTCTTGAGCCTGGCACCCGAGACCTTGACGTCCTTGTCGCCGGTCATCTCGCCCACCACCTGGAGACCGGCTTGCGCAATCAGGTCCGCCGGCCCGACGCACACCAGCTCCGCCTCCTCGCCGCCCGTGAGCGCGTCCTCGAGCGACGCCCCTTCGGCGCGCGGCACGCGCTCGGCCTGCAGGATGCACCCGGCTCCGGACATGGCCGCGAACTTCTCCATCTCCCTGACGAGGCCGTCGGAGATATCGCCGCAGCACAGACCGAGCGTGTTGAGCCGGCGCCCTTCCTCTATCAACGGCAGCAGGCGATGCACGCGGCGTTCACGGAGAGCGACCGCGGCCGTGCCGAGAGCACCGGTGACCGCGACCGACCAGCCCGGCTGCGCCTGCGCGCGCGCCAGGGGCATCCTCTCGGTCCGGCCGGCAACGGTGAGCGACAGCACCGCCGGACCATCGATCGCGCTCATGTCGCCTCCGGAGAGCTGCAGCCTGTAGCGATCCGCCAGCGACCCCATGCCCGCGTAGAGGCCGGTCAGGTGCTCGACCGTCCATCGCCTCGGGATGGCCACCGACGCGAGCGCCCACGCCGGCTCGGCGCCTTTGGCAGCGAGGTCGCCGAGGGCCAGGGCGAGCGAGCGCCACCCGGCGTCGCCGGCGGTCATCCAGCCGAGGTCGAAGTGGACGCCCTCCACGAACATGTCCGTGCTTGCGACCACGAAGCCCGCGGCGACCGCGATCACCGCCGCGTCGTCCCCTGTCGCGCCGGGCGCCAGGTATGGCTTGAGGCGCTCGAGCAGCCCGAGCTCGCCTTCGCCCTCTACGCTCACGAGGTCAATATCGCACGCAGCCTGCGCGCCGCCTGCTCGGGGTCGGCCGCGCCGGCCACCGCCCGGATGACACACGCGCGGCGTACGCCCAGCTCGGTCAGCGTGTGGAGGTTCGTCTCGTCGATGCCGCCGATCGCGAAGACCGGGATGTCGAGGACAGCCGCCACCGCGGCTATCCCCGCCGGCCCGACGACGACCTTTTCCGGCTTCAGAGGAGTTGCGAAGGCGGGCCCGCAGCCGACATAGTCCGCGCCCGGCTGGACAGCGTCTGCGCTGGACGCGGAGACGCCGATGAGCAGCCGGTCGCCAGCCACCTTCCGCGCGGATGCGACGCTCAGGTCGTCGGGCCCAAGGTGGACCCCGTCCGCGCCGCTGAGCAACGCGATGTCGACGTAGTCGTTGACGATCAACAGGGCGTCCTGCACGACCTCGCGGAGCCGCCGCGCCAGCTCGAGCAGCTCGCCACGCGGAAGTGTCTTGTGGCGGAGCTGAATGACGTCGGCGCCCCCCCGCACCGCCGCAGCCGCGATCGCGATGACGCGTTCGTGGGATGCGTCGGGAGTGATGACATAAAGCTTCGCGTCGCGAAGCTTCAGGAGAGGATCTGGCGCAGCTTCTCTCGGAACGCTTTGGGCGCGGTGTCGCATTCGCACGAGTGCTTGACCAGGCGCTTCAGGTGCTCCTGGAACTCGTAGTGCTCCATGCAGTCGGGGCACCCCTCCAGGTGCAGCTGAATCTCCAGCGCCTCCGTGTTCGTC
>Ga0137375_10011469_pt1 | contig 10484 bp, 8 predicted proteins | sample SagtaG_24_FD_104936 | JGI IMG/M metagenome (GOLD analysis project Ga0137375, IMG submission 104936) | Vadose zone soil microbial communities from Sagehorn Ranch, Mendocino, California, USA - Sage1_R_113_16 metaG | ecosystem: Environmental > Terrestrial > Soil > Vadose zone | place: USA...
GGTGCGCTCGACAGTGCTGGAGCGGCGCTAAAACAGGCTCGAGAATTGCTGGCACAGAATGATCCGAAAGGTGCGCTCGGGCGCCTGGACATGGCACAGGCAGATTGCCAGACAGCGCAGGAGGCCGGCGCGAAAGCCGCGGTGCAAGGGGTGACGTCTTCTCCTGCCGCGAAACCGCGGCGCAGTCGGTAAGGTTGTGGGCTCGGATTCTCTGGCGCCTCTGGAGGTGCCGGAAAGGCCGCAGGGAGTATGGTGTGCTCTAGGAACGTCTTGTGGCGCGGTGGCCTAGAGATGTGTGGTGTCGTCACATTGTTTTGGGATAATCGCGCCTATGGAGACTGCATCATTTCATGCTGGTGTTGTGACAATTATTGGGGCTCCTAACGTTGGCAAATCGACGTTGCTCAATGCCATCATGGGGACGAAGCTGGCCATCGTGACCCCCAAGCCACAAACCACGCGCCATTGCATCTTGGGGGTCAAAAACCTGCCTCAGGCACAGCTGGTATTCCTCGATACCCCCGGCATTCACACGCCACGGACCAAGCTAAACCGCTATATGATGCAAGCAGTGGCGCAGGCGCTCATTGACCCACAGGTCGTGCTGTACATGACAGACGTCAGCCGTATGCCTTATCCTGATCTGGCGTTTCTGCGTCGGGTCGTAGGCGATCTAGCGCTCCCTGTATTCTGGCTCCTCAACAAGATCGACCTCATTGAGCCGCAGCAACTGTTGCCGCTGATTGCCGCGTATGCGCAGCGCACGGCCTTTGCCGAGATTCTCCCCCTCGCGGCACGACGTGGCGAGGGGGTGCCGCGCCTGCTGGAGTGTGTGTTGCGCTATGTGCCAGAAGGACCGCCTTACTTTCCTGAGGATATGCCCACTGATCGGGATGAGCGCTTCTTCATCGCCGAACTGATCCGCGAACAGGTGATGTTGCGGACCCATGAAGAGGTGCCCTATGCGGTGGCTGTCGAGGTCGAAACGCTGCAGGAGCGGCGCGATGGCGGGATGGAAATCGACGCTGCCATCCTGGTCGAAAAAGCCTCCCAAAAGGGCATCCTTGTCGGGCAGCAGGGCCGTATGATTAAGGAGATCGGCACCCAGGCCCGGCAGGCGATTACGCGCTTGCTGCACTGCCCAGTGCATCTCCGCCTGATCGTGCGGGTGAAGAAGAACTGGCGCGAGCACGATACCGTCTTGCGCGATCTGGGCTTCAGAGAAGAGTAACGGGCGCTCCTGGGAGTGGGATGTGGCTCTCTATCGTAGCGATGCCTTTGTCTTACACACCTATAAACTGGGGGAGACAGACCAGATTGTCGTCCTCTTTACGCAGGATTTTGGCAAGCTGCGTGCTGTGGTACGTCGCAGCCACAGCCCGCGGCGCCACACCGCCAGTTATTACCAGCCCTTGATGTTACTCAATACCATTGTGTATGGGCGCCCCGGACAATCCCTCTATCGCATGCACAGTGTGGATATTGTGCAGGTATTTCGTCCCCTGCATGAGGATTTTGGGTTGCTCCGCTGCGGTTTGTATATGACGGAACTGATTGATGTGGCCACCCACGAACGTGAACCAGCCCCAGAGCTTTTTACCTTGTTACACCAGACACTGGAACAGCTTGCCCAGGTCTCTTCTCCTCCGATGCTGCTCCGTCTCTTCGAACTCCGTTTGTTGATGGCGATTGGCTATACCCCGCAGCTCTTCTACTGTGTCCAGTGTACCCGCGACCTCCACGAGCACGAACGGACGTTCAGCCCCCGTTTGGGAGGTATTCTGTGTACTGCCTGTGATGCCACGGCCCGTCAGACCTTGACGGTGAGTCATGAGACCCTAGCGTATCTACGCCTTGCTCTCGCAGGCGACAGCCCCGTCGTACCCCTCACACCGCTCACGACCACCGGGCAGCAGGAGCTCGAACAACTCTTACATGCCCACTTGCTCTGTTGCCTGGGACGTGAGTTGAAATCGTATGCCTTTCTGCATCTCTAACGCGGGTTGTGTATGCCATCCTGGCGCCCTAGCTTTTCTCACGATGAATCCTTATACTTTGCAGCTATGTGACCCAGAATGGGTGCAAGCGTGTGAGAGGAAGTGGTGTGGAAGCCTATAAAGAAGCTATTGCACAGTGTCTCGCAGAACCATTAGGGCAACCTCCAGAGACCATTGTTGCCCTGCTGCGTACTCCCCCAGAGCCCGCCTGGGGCGATTACGCCTTGCCTTGTTTCACGCTTGCCAAAGCCTGGCGTCAGTCGCCCCCCCAAGTCGCCGCGCAGCTTGCAGAGACTATTGTAATACGTCCCCCGATTGCGACCATCAAGGCCCAGGGTCCTTACCTCAATTTTACTCTGGACGACGGCTTTCTGGGGCGTGAGGTGTTACAGCGTATTCTGGCGGCAGGTGAGCGTTACGGGCATGGAGAGGAAGGACGCGGCAAAAAGGTCGTGATCGATTACTCCAGTCCCAACATCGCCAAGGAATTGGCCTTTCATCACCTCCGCACAACGATGATCGGCCACGCTCTCAAACAAATTTTACGCGCCCGCGGCTATACAGTTGAAGGGGTCAACCATCTGGGTGATTGGGGCACCCCGTTTGGTCTCCTCATTGCGGCATACAAGCGCTTTGGTTGGGACGACCAGGCTGAGGTGGAAGATATTATGCAGCTCAATGCGCTCTATGTGCGGGCGAGCCAGACAGCGCAAAACGACGCCGCGTTCGCCGAGGAGGGGCGCCGCTGGTTCCGACGGCTCGAGGCGGGTGATCCTGAGGCGCGCCAATACTGGCGCTGGTTTGTCGAGGTATCATTGGCGGAATTCCAAAAGGTGTACGATCTCCTCGGCATCTCCTTTGAGCATGTCCTGGGTGAGTCGTTCTTCGAGCCCTATATGGAAGAAGCCCTGGCAGAGTTGCAGGCGAAGGGCCTGGTGACCGAGAGTCAGGGAGCCTTAGTGGTTGATCTGTCCGCCTATGACATGCCACCGTTTCTGCTGAAGAAACAAGACGGTACGACGCTGTACAGCACGCGTGATCTGGCCACGGCGCTCTATCGTCAACGCACCTGGGGCTTTGACAGTTGCCTCTATGTCGTGGATATGGGACAGAGCCTGCACTTTGCCCAGCTGTTCAAAGTGCTCGAACTCGCCGGTTTTGCCTGGGCGCGCCATTGTCATCATATCCCCTTTGGTCTGGTGCTCGCCAAGAACCCGACCACGGCGAAGTGGGAGAAAGGTGCGACCCGGCAGGGGAATGCTTCGCTGCTCAAGACCGTGTTAGAAGACGCGATCACCATGGCGCGGGAGAAGATTGCTGCGAGCAATCCCACTCTGCCAGATGCTGAGGCGGTGGCGCGGCAGGTCGGGGTGGGCGCGGTAGTGTTCAATGATCTCAAAAACCGGCGCGCGCGTGAAGTGAAATTTGATCTTGAGGCCATCCTGAATCCGTATGGGGAGACAGGACCCTATATGCAGTACACGCATGCTCGCTGTGCGAGTGTCCTCACGGCGGCGCCGATGGCTCCCGGTGGTAAGGACGTCGACTATACCCTGCTCAGCGAGCCCGAAGAGCGGGCGCTGGTGCGCAAACTGGCGGCATATCCCGAGGCAGTCGCGGCGGCGGCGCGGGAGTGGGAACCGTCACTCGTAGCGCAGCAGCTCCTGAGTATCGCAGCCGATTTTAATAGTTATTGGACACGGGGGAATAAGGATCGGACAGTCCGCATCCTGCAGCCAGAAGTAGGAGCCTTGACGGCGGCGCGTGTGACCCTCACGGCTGCCGTGCGGAACGTGTTGCAACATGGCTTGCAATTGCTTGGCGTCCCGACGCCGGACGCTATGTAGTGACCACCTCTAGCCCGGAGAGTGAGCCGCACGTGGAACACACCACCACAGCGAACGGTATGGCGAACGGTATACGGCAGGGATACACAGGGGGGCTGGTCCTGAGCCAGCTGCATATCGGCTTGGCTGTCGGTTTTACCCTCGTGGCGTGCCTGACAGCTTTTGGCGGTGGGGTTATTGTTGGCATGTGGTACAAAGCGAGTGAGCAGAGCGCCCCAATCAGCGCCGCAGTGCCTTCGCCAACGGCGGAGCAACCGGCCCAGAGTCAGGAGCCAGTGAGCCAGCCGCCAGAATCTCAGGCGTCAGTGACGTTTTATAAGACACTCACAAACAGCAGCGGGGCCTATGCACCGCTTACGCTCGCGCCGACTCCTGGCGCCAGTGGCGCGTCAGGGAGTGCCAAGGGGGCTGCCGCAGCCGCCTCTTCGCCCGCTGCTGCTGGGATGACGAATGGCGCGAAAACGGCCGCCTCAGGAGCCACGCCCACACGCGGGGCGCCAACCGGTGGAGCTGTGGACAGCCCAAAAGCGGCGACGGCCGCGAAAGCGACGGCCGTGGCTGTGACCACGCCCAAGACGCCGTCAGGAGCAACGCGGACGGCCGCGGTGCGTGAATCTCAGAAGCATACGACGGCCGTTCCTGCAGCAAAAGCGGCCCCAGCAGAGGCAGCGGCTGCTACGGCGGCAGCCCAGAAACCCGTGGCACCCGCACGTCAGGCTGGGAAGGACCTGGGAGTGCAGCGGCTTGCCAGTGCCCCGGCGGTCACCCCAGCCAAGGCGGCGTCTGCGGAGGACTTCAGTGTCCAAGTGGGGAGTTTTGGGAGTTCTGAGCAGGCCGAACGGCTCCGCACCAGCCTGGCACAAAAGGGCTACCCAGCCCGGGTCCAGCTCTCAGCCGTGCCTGGGCAGGGTCTGCGTTACCGTGTACGCGTGGGCAGCTATGCCGAGCGGACCACCGCTGACCAAACCGCCCACCACCTGACGGCTCAGGAGCAGGTGCCGGCGATTGTGGCGGGGAAAGACTGAGAACTGAGGGGCGTCATGCAGAAATTTGCGCGTATCGATCGTTTGCCACCCTATGTCTTTGCCATCGTCGATGAACTGAAAATGCAGGCGCGACGGGCTGGTGAGGACATCATCGATTTTGGCATGGGCAATCCTGATAATCCGCCGCCGCAGTCGATTATCGACAAGCTCTGTGAGGCGGCCAAGAACCCGCGGAATCACCGCTATTCGGCCTCCCGTGGCATTGCGAAACTGCGCCTGGCCATCGCACATTACTACCGCCGGCGTTTCAGCGTGGAACTGGACTACGAGAGCGAAGTCGTCACCACGATAGGGGTCAAGGAGGGGTTCTCCCATCTCATGTGGGCGACCGTCAATCCGGGGGACATTGTGATGGTGCCTACCCCGGCCTATCCCATCCACATCTACGGGCCGATTTTTGCCAACGGGGATGTTTTGCACTTCCCTTTTAGCTCACCAGACGAGTTTTTACATGACATGCAGGAAACCTATAAGCGGCACTGGCCACGCCCCAAGGTGCTGGTTCTGAACTTCCCGCACAACCCGACCACGAACTGCGTTGATCTCGAATTTTTCCGGCAGGTGGTGGCGTTTGCCCGCGACGAGGGGTTGCTGGTGGTGCACGATTTTGCCTATGCCGACCTCGTCTTCGACGGCTATCGTGCCCCAAGCCTCCTGCAGGTGCCCGGTGCCAAAGAGGTGGGCGTCGAATTCTTCTCGATGTCGAAGAGTTTTAATATGCCCGGCTGGCGTGTGGGCTTTGCAGTGGGGAACCCGACGCTGGTGGGGGCCCTGCGGAAGATGAAGAGCTATCTCGATTACGGCATCTTCCAGCCGTTGCAAATCGCGAGCATTATTGCACTGAATGAGCTTGAGCACGAAGTCGAGGTGATTCGCGACCAGTACCAGCAGCGGCGTGACGTGTTGGTAAAGGGGCTGCAACGTCTCGGGTGGCCGGTACAGATGCCCAAGGGCACTATGTTTGTCTGGGCGCCTATTCCAGAGCAGTATCGTGCCATGGGCTCACTGGAGTTTTCGAAGCACGTGCTCAAAGAAGCTAAAGTGGCAGTGTCACCAGGTATCGGGTTTGGCGAAGGCGGGGATCAGCATGTCCGCTTTGCCCTGATCGAGAACGCCCACCGCACGCGACAGGCCCTGCGCGGGCTGCGCCGGCTGTTCTGAGTATTACAGGTCGAGGGACACGCAACGCATGCAGACCATTCAAGTAGGTCTTATTGGCCTGGGCAATGTCGGTACAGGTGTGGTGCAGATCCTCCAGCAGCAGGCGAGCCTCATTGCTGAGCGTCTCGGGGCACGTCTGGAGCTGAGACGCGTAGCGACCCGACATCCCGACCGCGACCGCGTCGTGCAGCTCCCGCAGGGGCAGCTCACGGGTGATGCTATGGAGGTGCTGCACGACCCCGAGATCACCATTGTGGTCGAACTGGTTGGCGGGTATGAACCGGCCCGCACCTATCTGCTCACGGCACTCCAGCAGGGGAAGCATGTGGTCACCGCGAATAAGGCGCTGCTGGCGCGGCACGGTCGCGAAATCTTCCAAACCGCGAGCGCACTTGGGCGTGATATTGGTTCGAAGCGAGAGTGGGGGGGGGGAGGCGCATGATCCGGACCATCAAAGAAGGTTTCGTGGCCAATCATTTTCTCTCTATCTCCTGTATTATCAACGGTACGACCAATTACATTCTGAGCAAAATGAGCGCCCAGGGGCTGGATTTCCAGGCGGTATTGCACGAAGCGCAGGCGCTGGGCTATGCCGAGGCCGATCCGAGTTTCGACGTGGACGGCATTGATGCGGCGCAGAAAATCGCCCTATTGGCCTCGCTCGCGTTCGGTTCGTGGGTCCCGTACGAGGCGATCTACACGGAAGGCATCGCCGGACTGAGTCAACTCGATATTGCCTATGCCCAGGAACTCGGCTATCGCGTCAAGCTGTTGGCCCTGGCGAAGATGGCTGACGGACGGCTGGATGTGCGTGTGCACCCTGCCCTGGTGGCGGCAGATAGTTGGTTGGCGCATGTGAATGGGGTGTACAATGCGGTCTCCATTCGCGGCGATATGGTTGGCCGCAATATGCTGATCGGTCGTGGTGCCGGAGCCTTCCCCACCGGGAGTGCCGTGGTGGGGGATATCGTCGATGTAGCGCGGAACATCCTGAAAGATAGTAGTGGCCGTGTGCCTCCACAGTCGTATCAGGATCAGAGTCTCCAGGCTGTGCCTCTCCAGGATGTTGATGACGTCGTCTGTAAGCATTATGTGCGTTTTCAAGTGGTGGACCAGCCGCGGGTCTTAGCGTCGATTGCTGGCATACTCGGCGAGCATGCGATCAGCATCGAATCGGTGATCCAGAAAGGGCGCGGGCATGCCCAGGGCACCTCGGTGTCGGTGGTGATGATGACCCATGAGGCACGTGAACGCAGCGTGCGGAAGGCCTTGCAGGCCATTGCGACCTTACCCACGATGCAGGGGGAGACGGTGCGCCTGCGCGTTGAAGAGACGGAGGACGAGTAGAGGGGGAGAGGGGGAGCGAAACCTGTCTCACGTTGGCCTCCGGCTATCAGGTAGGCTTATGAGCGTTGTGGTGCAAAAGTACGGTGGGACATCTGTGGGAAGTGTTGAGCGCATCCGCGCCGTGGCTGAGCGTGTGTTGCGGGCCTGCCGGCAAGGGCACCAGGTTGTGGTTGTGGTTTCTGCCATGGCTGGGGAGACGGATCGTCTGCTGGGATTGGCGCGCGAGGTAGCAGCCACTCCGGTCGCACGTGAAGTGGACACGCTGCTGGCGACCGGGGAAATGGTCTCCATTGCGCTGGTGGCGATGGCCCTACGGGATCTGGGGTGCCCAGCGGAATCGTTTACCGGTCCGCAGGGGGGCATTCTCACGGATAATGCGCATATGCAGGCCCGGATTAAGCACATTACCACGACGCGTCTGCAGCGGGCGTTAACGGCTGGTGTGGTGCCTGTGGTGGCGGGGTTTCAAGGTGTCAGTGAAGGGGACGATTTAACCACCTTGGGGCGGGGCGGCTCCGACCTGACGGCGGTGGCCCTCGCGGCCGCCCTGCACGCCGAGCTGTGTGAGATTTACACTGATGTCGATGGGGTCTATAGCGCCGATCCCAACATTGTGCCCCAGGCGCGGCGGCTGGCGCGCATCTCGTACGATGAGATGCTGGAGATGGCTCGCTTAGGGGCCAAGGTGCTGCAAGCACGCTCCGTGGAGTTCGCGAAAAAGTATAATGTGCCGGTCGTGGTCAAATCGTCGTTTAGCGAGGGGAGTGGGACGTTGGTCAGCAGACCTGATCAGGATATGGAGCGGGTAATTGTCTCAGGGGTGACGTCAGACAAGAACCAGGCCAAGATCACCCTGACGCGTGTCCTCGATCGGCCCGGCATCGCTGCGAAACTGTTTGGACGTATCGCCGCTGCGAACATTGTTGTCGATATGATTATTCAGAATGCCAGCGAAGGTGGATTGACCGATATTTCGTTTACCGTGTCGCGCTCCGATGCCCAGCAGACTCTCGCCCTGGCGCGCCAAAGTGTGGTAGACCTGGGGGCGGAAGAAGCGACGTTACAGACGAACATTGCCAAAGTCTCCATCGTTGGGGTGGGAATGCAGAGTCATGCGGGGGTGGCGGCACGCATGTTCGAGGTACTGGCGGCAGAAAGTATCAATATTTTAATGATCAGTACCTCCGAAATCAAAATTTCATGCGTCATCGAGGACAAATACACTGAGCTTGCCGTGCGGGTTTTGCACGACGCTTTTCAGCTTGATCAGGGGGAACGATGACGGCGAAGCACCAATACGTCTATCTATTTGCCAATGGTATAGCTGAAGGGAAGGGTGCCTGGCGTGACCTGCTCGGGGGCAAAGGCGCAGGCTTGGCAGAGATGACGGCACTGGGGAATCGTGTGCCACCTGGCTGTACCATTTCCACCGAGGCCTGTCGGGCTTATTATGCCGCGGGGAACCGCTATCCAGAAGGCATGTGGGATGAACTCCAGGGGGCGCTCCAGAAGATCGAACAGGCTGTTGGGGCGGCGTTTGGGGACCGGCGTCGGCCGCTGCTCTTATCTGTTCGCTCAGGCGCACGAGAATCGATGCCTGGCATGATGGACACGGTCCTCGACATCGGCCTCAACGACGAGACCGTGAAGGGTCTCATTCAGATGTCGGATAACTCGCGCTTTGCGTACGATTCTTACCGCCGCTTTATTACTATGTTTGGCAACGTCGTGATGGGCATCTCACACACGGTGTTTGAGGAGTTGCTCGAAGCCGCGAAAAAGCGTGAAGGTGTCCGCGTCGACAGTGAACTGAGCGCCCAGGCGTTGCAAGAGCTCATCGTCCCGATGAAAGCGCGGGTCCAGGAGATTACCGGGCGAGCGTTTCCCAACCGCCCTTGGGACCAACTACGCCTGAGTATCGATGCGGTGTTTGCCTCCTGGCATAACGATCGGGCGGTGGCCTATCGCCAGTTGCACGGGATTCCCGAGGACTGGGGCACAGCGGTCAACGTGCAGGCCATGGTCTTTGGCAACCGCGGTGAGGACTCCGGGACGGGGGTGGTGTTTACGCGTGACCCGTCGACTGGGGAAAAATATTTGTATGGGGAATTTTTGCCGAATGCCCAGGGCGAAGACGTGGTCGCTGGTATCCGCGATCCGCAGCATATCAGTGCGCTGCGTCGCCTCATGCCGAACGTCTATGCCGATCTGGTTGAGGTCTGCCAGCGCCTTGAGCGCCACTTTCGTGACATGCAGGACATTGAGTTCACCGTGCAGGACGGCACGCTCTATTTGCTGCAGACACGTAGTGCCAAGCGCACGGCACCAGCGGCCGTACGCGCCGCGGTTGAAATGGTGGCCGAGGGGCTGATTGATCAGCGTGAGGCGGTGCTACGTGTCGAGCCGGAACAGATCGATCAGTTGCTGCACCCGATGATCGACCCACAGGCCGAAGTCAAAGTGTTAGGGCGGGGTCTGCCGGCCTCGCCCGGGGCAGCGAGCGGGCGCGTGGTGTTTACCGCCGAGGAAGCGGTGCGCCGCCAGGAAAGTGGTGTGCGTGTACTGCTCGTACGCAATGAGACATCTCCGGAAGACATCCGTGGCATGCACGCCGCACGGGGGATTTTAACGGCTCGTGGCGGCATGACGTCGCATGCGGCAGTGGTGGCCCGTGGCATGGGGAAGAGCTGTGTCGTGGGCTGCCGGGCTCTGGTGATCAATGAGAGTTCTGGCTACTGCCGCATTGGCGACCAGGTGATTCAGGCGAACGAGTTCTTGACCCTTGACGGCTCCACGGGTGAGGTGATCCTGGGCCAGGCACCGCTCGTCGAGGCAGACCTCGGTGGTGATTTCGCGCAACTGATGGAGTGGGCTGATGGCTATCGTACGCTCGGAGTGCGCTGCAACGCGGACACGCCGCGCGATGCGGAGATCGCCCGGAAGTTTGGCGCTGAAGGCATCGGGCTGTGCCGGACCGAGCACATGTTCTTTGCCGAGGACCGCATTATGGCCGTGCGCCAGATGATCGTGGCGGAATCGGAAAATGAGCGACGCGAAGCGCTGCAGCAGATTCTGGCCATGCAGAA
>Ga0137375_10011475_pt1 | contig 10481 bp, 11 predicted proteins | sample SagtaG_24_FD_104936 | JGI IMG/M metagenome (GOLD analysis project Ga0137375, IMG submission 104936) | Vadose zone soil microbial communities from Sagehorn Ranch, Mendocino, California, USA - Sage1_R_113_16 metaG | ecosystem: Environmental > Terrestrial > Soil > Vadose zone | place: USA...
GTCCGATTGTTTGCATCGGCGAAACGCTCGAACAACGCGACAAAGGCAACGTTGAAAAGATACTGGCAATCCAATTGCGTGGCAGTCTCGATGGTCTGACTCCAAAGGAACTTCAAGAAACAGTGATTGCATATGAGCCGGTCTGGGCCATCGGCACCGGTCGCAATGCCACACCAGCTCAGGCACAGGAAGCCCACGCGTTCATTCGACACATCTTGCGCGAAATGACCGACGACACGACAGCCGAGCGAGTCCGTATTCAATACGGCGGCAGCGTGAAACCGGAGAATGCACGCGAACTCATGAGCCAGCCGGATATCGACGGCGCCCTCGTCGGCGGCGCCAGCCTCGACCCGCGCAGCTTCGCCCAAATCGTGAAAGCCGCGCGGGAAGAGTAACACAGGCATCTTGCCTGTGGGGCAACCGGGCGTCTCGCCTGGTAATTAACAAATTCTTGCGGCAGGCAAGATGCCTGCCGGCCCCACAGCCAGGATGGCTGTTACTTCTCGGCGACTGCTCGCGATTCAGGCTTGTTCAATTCAATGTCGGCGGCGACCCTCTGAAGATCCGCCGTTAGCGCTGCAATTTGCTGTTCCTGTTGCGCGAGCTTTGACTCAAATCTTTTCTGCTGCTGCGTCAGCTTCGATTGCAATTGGCTGATCGTCGCTTCCTGTTCCTCGTTCTTGCGGTGTTCTTTAATGAACTCGTTGAGCAACATCGCGTTCACTGCGTCGTAGCGCACACTGTAGGGCTTGCCTTCTTTGTCGCGCACGATCAGGTCGGGATTTATCTTTTCCACTTCTTCAGCTACAAGTCCGAACTGCGATATGCCTGTCGGATCAATCTCCTGCTTGTATCGGAAAGTGACTGGTTTGAGCGCGTGGATTGCTTCGCTCGCCTTATCCATTGGCTTGATGTCTTCCTTAAAGCGTTTTGAGGAAGTGCTCGTACCGAGCTTACCGGAATTGTTATCAGAACCGAAACTCCGTTGCTAGAGAACTGGTTGTGAATGCCTCCGATATAGCAGGCCGAGTCTCCAGGTCCGGCCGGCAGGTTGGTGCCAATCCGGATCGTGTCGTCTTCGCCGGCAACACCAGAGACGCCACTGCCGATACAGATATTCCTATCGCCGGTGATGTTAGAGCCGGCGCCGTCGCCGACGGCCGTATTGTCGTGTCCGATGGTGTTGCTACCGAGCGCAGCGCCACCGATGGCCGTATTCGTGTTGCCAGTGGTATTGCTGTCGAGCGCACCGATACCGTTGGCCGTGTTGTGGGTACCGGTGGTGTTGCTTATGAGTGCAAAGGCACCGATGGCCGTGTTGTTGAGGCCTATCGTGTTGTTAACGAGGGCCCGAGAACCGATGGCCGTGTTGCTGGTACCGCCGGTGTTGAATAAAAGCGCCGCTGCGCCAACGGCCGTATTTTCTACTCCGTCGAAGGCGTTGCCGATGTTGAGAAGGAGGGCGCCCGCGCCGACAGCCGTGTTGAAACTGCCCTCTGCGTTGCTAAAGAGCGAAAACCAGCCAACTGCTGTGTTCCCAGCGCCGGTGCTGAGCCTAAAAAGGGCGTTCTGCCCTTCTGCCGTGTTGAACCCCGGATAGCCGCCGTCCGGCGGCGGAACGACCGCTTGCGCTTTTGGCAAAAGCCCAATGCAGACAATCCCCGTCAGAATGTGAATTAAGTTTTGATGTTTCATGTTTATTTTTCCTTCTTTCGTTTGCCCCGGTGGGTTGCCCCTAGGCAGTGCAGGTCTGAAAAAGGGGAAGAAAGCCCCGGGAGAAAAGCTTCCTACCCTTGTCCCCGATTCAGATTTATTTTGACGATGTGAGTCGAGCTTTGAACAAATCTCGCCGGCTTGGCAACATTAAAACTCAATGAGGCTCGACAAGTTCGCGGACAATTTTCTTCGGAAATGACGCGCGCGTTTTTTATTGTCGGTCCAACGGCAACCGGAAAATCAGAGCTTGCTGCCGATGTCGCATGCGAAATAAACGCGGAAATTGTCAGCGCGGACGCGTTTCAAATTTATCGCGGCCTCGATCTGCTCGCGGCAAAACCGGAATCTTCAACGCTGGCAAAGGCGCCCCATCACCTGATCGGCACAACACCTCTTCGCGATGAGATGAATGCGGAAAAGTACCGGCGCGCCGCCTCACGCGCCATCGATGAAATCAATTCGCGCGGCAAAGTCGCGATCATCGTTGGCGGGAGCGGGCTTTATGTAAAAGCGCTCACTCATGGACTGGCGCCTCTGCCCGAATCTGATCCAAGTCTGCGCGAAAGACTCAACGCGATGAGTTTGGATGATTTGCGCTCGCAACTTGCAAAGTTCGATCCCGAAGCGGTGCAGAAGATTGACACGAAAAACCGACGACGACTGGTCCGCGCGCTGGAGATTTGCCTGCTCACTGGCAAGCCTGCGTCGGAAGTTGTAGCCGGAGTCGCTGACTCCGGCAGGCCGGGATCATCGATCCCGGCTACAGGAATTTTCGTCTTTCGCGACCGGCAAGAGCTTTACGAACGAATCAATCAACGAGTGCAAAGGATGTTTGAGCGCGGTGTAATCGAGGAGGTGCGTGCCATCGGAGCCACAAGTGCGACTGCTTCGCAGATGATCGGATTGCGCGAAATTCGCGAGCTGCTTGAAGGAAAAAAATCGCTGCCGCAGTGCATCGCGGAAATTCAGCAGGCGACTCGCCGCTACGCCAAAAGGCAGTTGACCTGGTTTCGGCGGCAAACTAATTTTTTGCCGCTGAACCTGTCGTTTCTTACTCACAAAGAAGCTGTGAAATGGATTTTACTCCGAATGCTGTCGGAGGCTGGCACAAGGGATGATTGAAACGCGTCCGCAAAAATCACGAGAGCGCGCGCTGCTGATCGGCCTGGAAAAGCAAGGCGTCTCCAAGTGGGATTTGCATGATTCGCTCGATGAGTTGCGCGAGCTGGCCAACTCCGCAGGAGCAGAGGTCGTCGATACCGTGACGCAAAAATTGCAGAAGCCGACCGCGCCCTACTACATCGGCCGCGGCAAGGCGGAATCCATCAAAGAGTCCTGCCAGAATCGACAGGTGACCTCGGTCATTTTTAATGATGAACTTTCACCAGCCCAGGGGCGGAACCTGGAAAATTTGCTCGCGCGCAAGGTGCTCGATCGAACGCAATTGATCCTGGATATTTTTGCGCAACGGGCGCGCAGCCGTGAAGGCCGACTGCAAATCGAGCTCGCTCAGTTGCAATATCTTTTGCCGCGTCTCACTCGGATGTGGCATCACCTGTCGCGCCAGACCGGCGGGATCGGGACACGCGGCCCGGGTGAAACGCAATTGGAAGTCGATCGTCGCCGCGTGCAGGAACGGATTGCGCGGCTCGAGCGCGAGCTGGAATCCGTGCGGAAAACGCGAGCCATTCAGCGACAGGGACGAAAACGCCATCAGTGGCCGGTCGCAGCAGTGGTCGGTTATACGAATGCGGGGAAATCGACTTTGCTGAATCTGCTTACGGGAGCGGACGTGGTAGCAGAGGACAAACTTTTTGCCACGCTGGATCCGACGACGCGCAGCTTTGTTTTACCTAACAAACAACGGGTCCTGCTCACGGATACCGTCGGGTTCCTGCGAAAGCTTCCCCACACGCTGATTGAATCCTTTAAGGCGACACTGGAAGAAGTCAGCGAAGCCGATTTGCTCATTCATATTGCTGATTTAGGTCACCCACGTGTGGACGAGCAGATGGAAGCGGTCGATCGAGTGATCAAGGAACTCGACGCCTACGGCAAGCAAACACTGCTCGTGTTTAACAAGATCGATAATCTGCCAAACCGCGAAGTGGTTGATTCCTACCTCAAGCGATTTCCGGGCAGCGTGGCGATTTCCGCGCGCACAGGAGAAGGAGTAAACCAACTCGTGCAAGCTCTGGAAGGCACACTCAGTTCATGGCGATTGCGCTCGCGGTTTCGGATTCCCGCGAACGAAAGCGCGTTGATCGCGGAGATCCATCGGGTTGGTCACGTCCTGGAATTGCGATACGATGGTAACGATGCTCTGATCGTCGCGCACGTTCCTCCAGATCTGGCGCAAAAGCTGGAGCGATATGCAGACGCGTCGGGAAGCTAGGGCGCGTCACTCCCGTGCGCGCCGGTGCCCGGAGATTAGCGGCGTGCAGAGGACTGCCCGCCCTACCAAGCTGATCTCGCAGCGTGATTTCCCTACCATTTTTGCCTCATTGAATCGCCAAATTTCGGACGCTCGATTCGAGGCTTCGCGAGATCTGTGACCAACCCTCACGATTGTTTGGAGTCGCTGCAAAGTTCAGAGGCTCCCCGACAATCAATTTGATCCTCACGGGTCGGGGAACCTTTCGGTTTGGCGGGAGAGCCTCAAAGGTTCCAATAAGACCGCAAGGCACGACCGGAGCATTTGTTTCCGCGACCAGCATCCCGAGTCCGTGCTTGAAAGGCATCATCGAACCCGTGCGCGTGCGTCCGCCCTCCGGAAAGATGATAAAAATCGCTTTTTCTTCCTGCAACTTGCGACGCAACTCTGCAAGAGCATGCGGACCACAGTTTTTCCGCCACATCGGCAAAGCGTTGAGCATGATTGCTGAGAACACACTGACTGCAGTCGTTTGAAAGAACACGTCGCCCGCGGCGATCGGGAAAGCGCGTTCGCGATGACGCGGCCTGAGCGCTGCTCCCAGAACCAGCGCGTCGAGATGACTGCAATGATTTGCCGCGAGCACGAATGGCCCGTGTGCCGGCAGTTTCTCCCTGCCCGAGATTGTGAATCGATGAGCGATCGCGAAGTAAATTCGCAACACAGAAAAGCACGCCTGCTGCGCCACGCTTTCGAGCAGACCGCTCTCGCGTCGCACGCTGCGAAACCGCTCGGCCGGAGTCAGCCCAGTATCACGCGCTGGTTGCAGTTGCCATGGTTCCATTGGCATTAAAAGAAAATGCGCTGCGACTGACCAACGCCGAAACCGACAAAGTAACCGACATAGTGAAACACAGCCGGCGCGACCAGAATGAGACTATCGAAGCGATCCAACAATCCACCATGCCCCGGGATGAGTTTCGCCGTGTCCTTGAGACCTAGATCGCGTTTTATCGCAGAGAGCATCAAGTCTCCGAACTGGCCTACTATGCTGACGATAATCCCAAGACCCATTAAGCAGATCAGATTATCTAGTGCGGTGTTAATCCAAATGAAATGAGCAATCACTGCCACGAGCGGTGTGGTTAAAATGATCGCGCCGAGCGCCCCGCCAACGGTTTTGTTTGGACTTGTGTTCGGAACAAATTTTTGATGACCGAACAGATGACCGCAGATGTAGGCAAAGATGTCATTCAGTTCCACGGCGAAGATGATCAGCAATAGGATCGGCCGATAGTTCCAATCGTTTGCCATGTAGCCAATGTTACCGAGCGCGCTCCCGAAAAGAGCGAATCCGAGAACGCCGAGACCGACGCGTTGGATGTAGCCTTTCGGTTGGTCAGGAATCAAGCCGCCAACGGCAATCAACGCGACGGTTAAGGGAAACAACGCAACAAACAGGCGATACCAGTTGTCCAATTCGGCGAACGTGATCAGAAGAATGCCGATAACCACGATAAAACTGATGGTGCGTTCGCGGAAGAGGCCGGTGATGCGTGCATACTCCCGATAACAAAGCATACTCAGCGTGGCCACGGCCAGGATCGTCCAAAAAGCGCCGGCCAAAATCGGAATCAGCATGCAAAGCACCAGCCAAATCCAGGAGCGATAACGATCCCAGAGTTCCTTTCGCTTTTCGGCAGTGCTCTTTCCCGCTCGCGTTGTGATGTAAATAAGGAGCGGTGCCAGGACGAGCAAAACAGCAGCTGTCAGCGTCACAAAAACCGTCACGGGATGATCGAACGCGTGACGGAATCCGAATAGCCGCTGCCAGGTCGTGTCGTTCATCTCAAAGCGCTTGCGATTCTTTTAAACCTGCGAAGGACTGTGATGACGCAGCCGGCGATTATCAGAGTGAGAGCAAGACTCATGACGCCAACGTCAAAATCATCCAAATGAAAAATCTGCCATGATCGGGGAATGACCACGGAATACAGGCAGGCAACGGTGATGACCAACATTCGGTGTTGTTTGGCCATTGGTCCGCAAAACTCGTTAGGTGCGCCGGCGATTTTTCCTGCGGCGCGAACGTAAGCTGTGAAGATTGCCAGAATCGTTGCGCTATAACCAAGGACAACGTTTCCGCCCCAGGCGTAGCCTGCGCCGATAAACACCGCCGCATCCGAAACGCGATCGGGAACTTCGTTGTAAAGCTCGCCTACTTTTGAATCGCGACCGGACGCGAGCGCGACCATTCCGTCGAGCATGTTTGCCGTTAGCCGCAGTTGCGCGCCAAGCGCAGCGACAAGCCAGAAGATTCGATTGTATTCAACGGAAGTAACGCCTAGCGCCAGGCCCGCCGCGATACACGCGCACATGCCGGCAATGGAAATTGCATTCGGAGACACATTTCGAGCAGCCAGCCACGCGGTCGCTGACTGCGCCCATTTTCGATTTCGGGTGGCAATCGGCCGACGATCGATTGCTTTCGCCGCTGATTCGTTCATCGCGGGCGCAATCCATAGCAGGGTTGATGAGCGATGACCAGATAACAACTTGGGGAGAGCGTCGCGCATTTCATCGCGACACAGATGCGCTCCCTTCTTGCACAGCGCGCGTTCCTTCGGGATGATGGAAGCCATGCCTGCGACGCTGGAACAAACCGGGCCGAACGTAGTGACGCGGCGTTCCGTGTTCATTCTGCGATTCATCAGCACCGTCGCCTTATGGACAGTCGCCTTGCTGATCATGTTCTCCGGTTACGAGGTCCTGTTCTGGATCCTAATCAGCGTGTTCGGAATGATCGGGCTTTGGGAATTTTACCGGATGCTCGATCACAAGGGCCTGCCGAATTTCAAAATCACCGGAATGATTTGCGGGGCGGTGATGCTTGCGGGGAGTTTTTATTATTTCTCCAAAATCGGACCGGCAGGCTCCTACGATTTCGAAGTCGCTGTCCTCCTTTTCTTTCTGCTGACAGTATTCGGACGGCAAATGTTTGCGCGGCTTCGGAATGACGAGCCGTTGCAGACGATGGCTTACACATTGTTCGGTCTGCTCTACGTGCTTTGGCTTTACAATTTCATCACCAAAATTGTGTATCTCACTCCGCGTTCGAGCAGCGGCCAGCTCACCGGCCAGTTCTACGTATTGTATTTGATCGCGGTCACGAAGTTTTCGGACATGGGGGCGTATTTGACGGGGAGCGCGATTGGGCGGCATTTGATGGTGCCGCACATCAGTGCGAAGAAAACCTGGGAAGGTCTTTTCGGCGCTATTGTCTTTGCGTTGCTTTGCAGCCTGGCTCTTTACAAACTCATGCCGGGCCATTTATCGGTCCTCAACTGGAAACACGCGACGGTGCTCGGGCTGCTGCTGGGGCTTGCTGCAGTTCTCGGCGATTTGGCCGAATCGATTATCAAGCGCAGCACTGATGTAAAAGACTCGGGCAATCTGCTCCCGGGAATTGGCGGCGCACTCGATCTCCTGGACAGCTTGCTTTTCACCGCCCCGCTGTTGTTTTTCTACATGCGACTGGTCATTCGGGTTCCGTAGAAGGCTGACAGAATTAACAAAATGAACAGAATGGTTGGGGAACCCAAAGAATACGATGTTTGTGGCCATGTGATCGGTGCGGCGATGAAAGTGCACTCCGCTTTGGGACCGGGATTTCTCGAATCGGTTTATCAAAATGCGCTGGTTTGGGAATTACGGAAGGCCGGATTAAAAGCTGAAGCCGGCAAGCCGATTACAGTGCAATATGATGGACAGATTGTGGGCGCATTTACCGCCGATTTGCTCGTGAATGACTCGCTTATCGTGGAACTGAAAGCGACTCAATCGCTAGCGAAAGCACACGAAGTCCAGCTTGTAAATTACCTTGTTGCAACCGGGATTGGCGAGGGACTGCTTCTAAATTTCGGAGCACAACGTTTGGAGTACAAGAAAAAGTTTCGTCTGCCGAAACAAGAGCCGGTCTCCTTGTGATTTGCTCAGTTCATTTTGTTAATTCTGTTCATTCTGTCGAAAAATGAATCGTAAACGCGTCGTTATTCTTGGTGCGACTGGGTCCATCGGCGAAAGCGCATTGAAAGTCGCGTGGGATATTCCGGAGCGAATGGAAATCGTCGGGCTTGCGGCGAAAAGCAATGCACAAAAGCTGGCCGACGCGGCGAATGAAGTACGGCCGGAATCGGTTTGCCTGGTTGATGAAACCCAGGTCGATGTGCTTCGGAGAGCACTCGATTACGAGCCACGGATTTTCTCTGGCGAATCGGGTTTGCTCGAGATCGCCTGCCTGACAGATGTCGACATGGTGCTGGTGGCAATCGTCGGCACGGGCGGTTTGCGCCCCGCGCTGGCGGCGATCAAAGCGGGCAAGGATCTTGCCGTGGCGAGTAAGGAAATTTTGGTCATGGCGGGCGAGATCGTGATGCGCGAAGCGCGCGACAAGAGCGTACACGTTTTGCCGGTCGACTCTGAACACAACGCCATCTTTCAATGCCTGGAGCCGGCGCGCCTTCGGGCCGCACGCGACGGGGGCGTCGCGTCTCCAGCAGAGGTCAGAAGGATCATCCTCACCGCGTCTGGCGGCCCGTTCCGCGAAACGCCGCGAACAGCATTCGATTCGATCACTCCTGAACAAGCGTTAAAACATCCGACTTGGAATATGGGACCGAAGATCACCATCGATTCCGCGACATTGTTCAACAAGGGACTGGAAATGATCGAGGCGCACTGGCTTTTTGGCGTGGAGATGAAGCGTGTCGAGGTCGTCATCCATCCGCAAAGCATCGTCCATTCAATGGTCGAGTTCACAGATGGTTCCACACTCGCGCAACTGAGTTATTCGAACATGTGTTTTCCGATTCAATACGCCGTGACCTGGCCGGATCGGGTCCCGAACTCGTTGCCCCCGCTTGATTTTTCGAAGCTGTCGAAGTTGGAATTTTCCACTCCGCGCTACGACGCCTTTCCGGCATTGAATCTGGCGCGTCGCGCGGGAGAGACCGGCGGCACATTGCCGGCGGTGATGAATGCCGCCAACGAAATCGCGGTCGCGGCGTTTTTAGATCGCAAAGTCCGGTTTCCGGAAATTTGGGGGATCGTTGAACAAGTGATGAACCAACATCCGCCCGTTGCGCACCCCGATCTGGATGCAATATTGGGAGCCGATCAGTGGGCGCGAGCGCAAACGCAGGGATACGTCCAATCGGCCAAACGTTAAAAGATTTACAACGGCAGACAGCATGGCGTGTCCAACGATTCACTGATCACCGGCTGACCACATGATTTTGCATATCGCTCGCGTCATCTTCATCCTGCTCGAGGTTCTTATCCTATTTAACTTGCTCATCGTGGTGCATGAGCTCGGGCATTTTCTCGCGGCGCGGTGGCGAGGTCTATACATCGAGAAATTCGGCGTCTGGTTTGGCAAACCGATTTGGAAGCAGACAATTAACGGCGTCCAATACTCGCTCGGGTCACTCCCATTCGGAGGGTTCGTTGCGCTGCCACAACTTGCCCCGATGGACATCATCGAGGGCAAAGCCGACCTAGACCGGGCGAAGCTGCCGAAGATTTCCGCGCTCGACAAAATCATTGTAGCCGTCGCCGGTCCAGTGTTCAGCTTGCTGCTAGCCTTGTTTTTTGCGGGAATCGTCTGGGCTGTTGGTCATCCAGTGAGCGAGGGCGATTCAACGACTGTAGTTGGCTACGTTATGCAGGGTTCGCCAGCGGAAAAGGCCGGCCTGCAACCGGGCGATAAAATTTTGTCCGTGGATGGCAAACCGGTCAGGCGTTTCATGGGAATGAACGACTCCATCAGCTGGGATGTCGTGCGGAGCGAGGGCGACAAAATTGCGGTGAAATTCCAGCGAGACGGCAAGGTGCAGACGGTATCGGTGGAACCTTACAAAGCGGAGACCCGCGGTTGGCGGAGGAAAAGTGTGCGGCAACTGCTCATCTATCCGGCAGAAACGCCGATCATCGAGAAGGTAGAACCAAAAAGCCCTGCAGCGGCAGCCGGACTGCGTTCCGGTGACATCATTCGAGGGTTTAACCAAACACCCATCTACAATCCGATCGCGTTGCTGGAATACATCAGCAAACATCCAAATGAAGACCTTGTGCTGCACGTCGAGCGCAACGGCTCGAAGCTGGATATTCCAGTAAAACCAACGCTCCTGCCGACAGCCGGCGAAATGAAGCCGCGGATCGGAATTCAATGGGACACGAGTGGGATTGTGTCCATCCAACATCCCAATCCAATCGAACAAGTTTACAACAGCGTCACCAGCACCCTAAAGACCATCGGCGCCGTCGCCTCGCCGAAGTCGGACATAAAGTTGCAACATCTAAGCGGGCCGGTCGGAATCGGTCGCATCTA
>Ga0137375_10011484_pt1 | contig 10478 bp, 10 predicted proteins | sample SagtaG_24_FD_104936 | JGI IMG/M metagenome (GOLD analysis project Ga0137375, IMG submission 104936) | Vadose zone soil microbial communities from Sagehorn Ranch, Mendocino, California, USA - Sage1_R_113_16 metaG | ecosystem: Environmental > Terrestrial > Soil > Vadose zone | place: USA...
AGGAAAATCATGTCGACCACACAACAGAGCAGCACACAGCCAGGCACCGTCGCACAGGCGGGCGGCCAGCATAATGGGGCGCATGCCAAGCGGCGCACGAACCATGGGCTGCTGAAGCCAGTACAGCCGAGCACAGAACTGGCGGCCATCGTTGGTAACACGCCGCTGCCGCGCACCGAGATCACCAAACGGCTCTGGGCCTATATTAAAGAGCACGATCTGCAGGACGCCCAGAACAAACGCTTGATTAATGCGGATACTAAGCTGCGGCCGGTGGTTGGCGGGCAAGAGCAGGTCTCCATGTTTGATCTGCCGAAGCTCGTAAGTCGTCATGTGCAGTAAGCCGGCCGGGTCGTACGGTCCAGGTCATGTGGGCTGACACGTGCGACTGCGGCCAGCAGGCAGCGCCGTGAGGGGAGGCAGCGAGAAATTGATCGGCTCGTCGAGCAGTTCCAAGAACTGTTCCGGCAAATTGATCGGAACAAAGAGGCCTAAAAAGAGAACAGAGAACATGTCTAGAGTTGCTGGGCTTGAGCAAGACAGGCGCACATTATCGCTGCCGCTGTGTTACTGGACCAACTCCGCGAGCGCCGCACTTTGCTGTAACCGACGGAGTTTGCTAAAGGCCTGCTTCTCCAGTTGCCGCACACGCTCACGGCTGATGCCGAGGAGGGCACCGATTTCTTGCAGACTATGCGGCTCGTGCGAGTCCAGACCGTAGCGCAAACGCACAATAAATGCCTCGCGTTCCGTGAGGTGATCGAGGCATTCTTCCACGCCGCGGCGTACTTGCTCCTCCGCCACGAGTTCATCGGGCTGCGGCGCCTGGGTATCCGCCAACAAATCCTGGAGCGCATCGCCGTCGTCTGTGATCGGCTGCTGCAACTGGGCGAGCGGTTGGACGGTGATCAGGAGATCTTCCACCTCCTGGGGCGTCCAGCCGAGGGCAGCACTGAGTTCCTGTGCACGCGGAGCGCGTCCCTGACTCGCCCATAGCTTAGTCGCTGCAGCGTGCAACTTGCTCTTACGCTCGATCACATGACTCGGCAGCCGGATCGTGCGGTACTGCTCGCCGATGGCCCGGCTGATGGCCTGGCGAATCCACCAGTGGGCATAGGTGACAAAGCGCAGTCCGCGACGCGGCTCGAACTTGTCCACCGCGCGCATAAGCCCCAGATTGCCTTCCTGGATCAGGTCGAGAAAGGGCACACCGCGGTCGCGAAAGCGCGTCGCTATATGGATGACGAGACGCAGGTTCGCCTGCATCATCTGCCCTTTGGCCTGGTCAAGCTCGCCTTGAGCGCGCGCCCAGGTCCGATAGGCAGCCTGCAGGGCGGAGTCATCCGGCTGCGCCCGCCGGGCTTCCTCTAAAGCCTCGCGCATTGCCTCATGGACGCGGGGATGCAACTGCAGCGCCTCCCAGGTTGTCAGCCACGCACGCCACAGGCTGAAACGATCGTGGCGCAGCACGCGTTGCGCCTGCGCAGCCCGTCGCGGCATCTCGCCACGTTCTTCCAGACGACCCAGACGTGGAGCGAGATCCTGCAGAGATGCGAGGGACTGCCGGCACTGCGCCAACCGTTCGGTCTGGTCAGGCGTGGTCTCCTCAAGGTGCCGCACGACCTCGTGCAGAGATAATTCCTGATGCTCAATCCGCTGCCACATCTTAAGCCACGTCAGTAAGGCAATCGGCGAGGTGTACAGGGCGCAGCGGACGCGCCGTTGCCAGCGTTCGATCCGTCGTCCGAGCGTTTGTTCCTCAGCAAAGCTGAGCAGGTCAAAACGGCGTACCTCACCAAAATACTGGGCGAGCACATTGTCCGTCTCAGGACTTCCCGCCTCGAGGACCATCTCCGGTGCAGGGTCGTTCTCCAAGGGGGCCTCTTCCGCGTCGGTATCTTCCCAGGTGGTATCGTCCGGTCCCAATGTCTTAAAGACATCGTCATCGTGCGTGAACGTTGGACGTGGCTCGTCGAGTTCGTCGAGAGGGCTGAGGAATGGGAGGTCTTCTCGTGTATCCGTAGAGAACCATGCACTCCTCTCTATTTCTTGTTCTTGCAAAGCTATCATAGTATGTATACTCCTCACGCTCGGGTCGCCTGTCGCGCTGGCAGGGACTCCGAACTTCTCCAAGCTTGCCCCGCGTGTGACAAGCATACCTCCGCAGCTGGAAGGGAAGACATGCGCGATGAGGCGAGATGTGACGTTGCTAGGATGCCATCACAGGGTGTAGTGATGTAGAAATGGCTGATCAGTCAGTTAGTCAACTGTACGTTCGTATCCCTCAAATGTCAAGCCCTCCTTGCGCTGCGGGAGCAGTGGCCCTCGAGTACACGTTTTGCCTGCTCCTGCGCAGGAGCAGGGAAGGTCCTAGCCCGTCCGATCCCTGAGAAAGAGGTCGCTGTATGCCTTGGGCAAAAAGAGTACACCAAAGGTCCCGTTCGCCAGCATGAACGTCAAGTGCGACACCAGGCTGTAGGCCAGCAAGTCGGCTGCGGACGCGTAGCTGCTGAAGAAAAAGATCCATGCCGCTTGCGAGGTGCCGAGATGGGCCACCGTGATGGGGAGCGCTCCCATCAGGAAGACTACGGGGAGAAAGGTCACAAGGCGCGCCAAGGGAATCTCGATACCAAAAAAAGCCAGTGCCTGATTATGCACAAGCAGTGCGAGGAAGAATACGGCCCCTTTGAGACCCAAGATGACGGCGCAATGGCGCAAGCGGGCACGCCTGAAGGTAGACAAGAGTACACTGCCGCTCAGTCTTTGGCCGAGGACGCCCAGCTTGCCCCGGGCCAGGCTCATGAGGAGCAGCCAGACCAGCGCCAGCGCCAGCGGTAAAGCCAGCAGGGACAGTGGTGCGCCCCCAGGAAAGGCAATGAAACCAACCGTGGCAAATAGGATGAGGTTCGTTGTCTCAAGGAGAATCATAAGCGCCACCGTGCTCGTGATCTGTGCGAGCGGAGTGCTGAAGCGGCGGTGAATGTAGAGAGCCAGGGCACCCTGGGCAAGTTGGGTGTTGATAATGGAGACCAGGTAGGTCACCGCCCGTACGGGCAGGAGTTCTCGGTAGGGAAGCGGCCCGTGGAACCAACGGATCAGCTTACTCAGCACAAAGGTGTCCAGTAGAAAAAAACACAGGGAAAACGACCCCATGAGCGCCAGAAAAGGCAGCAATTGCGCTCTCGACAGAGCTTGCCAGAAGGCGCCGAAGGGGATGCGCCAGAAGATGAGGAGGAAGATCGCCACGGTGAGGGCCACGGGCACACCTCGGGCCCAGGCAGCGCGGCGATGGGAAACGTCCTCCAGCGATGGGGGTTCGGGCACGCTTGGCTCGTACATAGGCTCCTCAGTCCAGAGCGAAGATGGCTTGGTCGAGCGCTGCATGCACCGGAGTCAGCGCAAAGGGGAGGGTAGCACATGCTTCGGAAGGGTCAGCCATGTGCTCGTTAAATAGAATGTCGAACACAGAGCGGTTCCATCCAAGAGCAGGGACAAGCGCGCCCACGAGGCAGGCGCTCAGCCACGCCGCTGCTTTGGGTATGCGCAGCTCTCGCGGTCGTTTCCCCAGCCGAGCACAGACCCTATGGAGGAGTTCGGCATAGGTCAGCGTCTCGGGACCAACCAGATTTAGGACGCAGAGAGGCCTGGGTGCCACAGCGATGGCCCAGGCAATGGCGGCAAGCACGTCAGCCTCAGCAATGGGCTGGACGCGTACCGCACCACCGCTCACGAGTGGCAAGAGAGGAGCCCTGGCCATCCGGCGTAGCTGCACCACCGATGGGCTTTCTGGCCCGAGGATCATCGGGACCCGGAAGATGGCGCCTGCCAAGCCGGCCTGCTGAATGACTGCCTCGGCCATGCCCTTTGAACTCAGGTACCGATTCTCCGAGACGGGATCGGCGCCGGGAAAGCTCGGATACACCAAAGTCTTGACACCGGCCGAGGTAGCGGCTTCAACCAGAGCCCGTGTGGTTTCGACATTGGCCTGCAGTAGCGTTTCCCCGCGTCGTGGCACCAGAGCGCCGGCCAGATGGACAGCCACATCCGCACCAGCGACAGCGCCTCGCAACACCTCCGGCTGACGGTAATCGACGATAATAACCTCTGCTCCGAGTGCATGCAGAGACCTGGCTCCTGCCGGGCTGCGTACCAGCGCTCTCAGACGCGCAGCTCCCAGCGGTACACCCGCGCTGAGGTACTGGATCAGGGCTGTCCCGACGGCACCATTAGCGCCAGTGATGACGATGTTCATCATGTCGCCAGCATCCGGTGCATCGGGGCGAGCAGTTTGTCGATGGGCAGACCATGGGTGCAGGCACCCGCACAGGGTGGCTGGACACAGGTGATGCACGCCGAAGCCCCCATGCCGAGCAGGGCATATTCGCTGCGTGCCAGCCGCATATCGCCGTAATCCTGCGCGTACATCCGGGTACGCAGCACGTCAGCAATGGGCACACCGTATGGGCAGGCGCCCTCACAGTCGTTACAGGCGTGGCGGCAATAGGACGTCCCATGCATCTGAGCGTATTGCCATAGGAGAGGGAGATCGTCGCTCGCTGCTGACCGCCAACCCGACGCACCCAGGTACTCATCGATGTGGTCCGAACTCGTCATGGAGATGATCAGCCCGTCGACATCCGGATTTGAGAGGACCCAGCGGAAGGCGGCCTGGGCGAACGTCGCCCCGCCCTTTTCAAAGGGCCGCATGTCGTTGAGGCGCGCGCCCATGAGGGTCTTCATGGCAACCACGCCAACGCCTTTGGCTTTGGCTTGTCGTAAGACGCGCGGCAGGTCCGGCTGGCGGGCAACGAAGTCGAAAGAACGGGTGAAACGTTGGTAGAACTTGGGATCTTGACCGAAATTGTGGGCCACCAGAATAACGTCGACGCTTCCCCCACCTAAGGCATAATCCAGGCACTCGATCAGACGACCGGCGTGTCCGGACATGCCGGTTGCACGGATTTTCCCCTGGCGCTTGGCGCGCTCAGTGAATTCGTGCCACTCAGGGTTTTGCAGCCGGTGCACGTCGTTGACCGCATGGTTGAAGTAGACGTCCACGTAATCCGTGCGCAACCGCCGCAGGCTTCCCTCCAGCGTTGCCATCAGCGCTTCTTGGCGTTCGGTAGCCTCGGCGCTGACCTTCGACGTGATGTAGACCTTGTCGCGCTTGCCGAGCAGGGCGTTACCGATAGTGCTCTCCGAGCTGCCTCCGGTATAGCTCTCTGCCGTGTCAAAGTAATTGATACCCCGATCGAAGGCGTGCCGAACGAGGTTTTCTTCCCCCGCGCCCAGGCGGCTAGCGCCAAACGAGATGTCGGACATCTTGATCCCGGTGTTGCCGAGAGGGACGTAGCGGCGCACCTCAGCTCTGGCTTGCGGCAGCCGCTGCGCTCTACTCATCCAGGGGAACAACCCCATCCCTAAGCTAGCGAGCGCACCCCGGCGCAGGACCGCTCGGCGGTCGAGCCTCTTCTCACTTTTCCCAGATTGCTTCATGTGCCCCCTCCTTAGCCAACGGTAATCCTAGAAAATATTACCATGACGCGCCAGGCGTGGCAGCCCAGCCAAAGCCCTAGGCAAAGGGATCGTCTCCAGCGTCCTCATGCCAGCGATATTCCATGAAGCGGGCAGCCGCCAGGGCCAACTCCCGACCATTGAGCCGGGCAATCAGGCTCAGCGCCATGTCAATCCCCGCTGAGACCCCGGAAGAGGTGATAATCGTGCCGTCATCCACCCAGCGTGCGTGGCGTATCCACTGCACCCGCGGTCCCTGCTGGAGTACCCAGTTCCAGGCGAGCTTATTGGACGTGGCTGGCCGGTCGTCCAGCAAACCGGTGCGGGCGAGCAGGGCTGAACCCGTACACACGGTCGCCGTCACTCCAGCCCGCTGGCCTGCCGCGGCCAACTGACTCAAAAACGGCGCGTTGTTGACCGCAGTACGCGTCCCAAAACCGCCAGGAATCAAGAGAATGTCGAACGCCGGGGCATTCGCGAAGCTGTATTCGGCATAGGAGGCAGGTCCCTCACCGGCTTTCACCACCCCACTTTGCTCAGCCATACTAACAATCTCAAACAGACGCTGGAAAGTGCCATCCTCCCGAGGCATGCGGCAGGCGGCAAAGGCCTGCACGGGTCCATAGACATCAAGCACCGTAAAGCCCTCGAACAGGGCTACAGCAACGCGACGCACAGGCAGTGTCTCAGCCATACGCTATGCTCCTTAGCACCTATGCTCTATCCCTTTTGCCAGCGCTGAATCGTCGGCTCATCCAATGCGAGCCCGATCCCCGGGGCAGTGGGCAGAGGCAGCAAACCATCCTGCAGGCGCAGGCGTGATGCCCTTACGCCTCGGTGCGCTCCAGGTAGCGCTTGAGAAAGGCGGCTTCGACCTCGAAGGCCTCTGGGCCGTTGTCAACGTGCTGGCCTGGATACGCATGCAAGCGCTTATCGCGGGCGCCCAGACGGTCGAACAGATCCAGCTGCCCCTCGCGCTCAAAACGCTCATCGTCCCACTGCATCACGAATAACACTGGAACCGTGACCTGGGGAGCAAAGGTCTTGAAATGTACGTCGATGCCACTACGCTGGACGCTTGAGCCGCGCATCCCGGCCTTGCCCAGCACCACGGCTCGCACCCGCTTGTCACTGGCGACGTAGGGCAGCCCGAACATGGCGCCCATGGACATGCCCCAGTAGCCGACACGGGTGGTGTCGACTTCTCCGAGTGTACTCAGCGCGTCCAGCGTTGCCTGCCAATCGTCGATCATGTCCTGGACTGTCTCCGGGCGCTGCCACATCTGCCGATAGGCGAGATCGCTGGCATCGGTCACCGGCCCACGCCCCCCATGCACCGGGCCGTCGATGGCGGCGGCATACCAGCCGTAGTCGCCAGCGAATAGCCGGCCCAGCATCACCATGCGCTCATTGCGCTTGTGTCCACTTCCCCCATGCCCCATGAGTACCAGAGGCCGCGGGCCAGACGGCGCAGCGGGATGCCACACCACCCCAGGGATGGCCTGTCCCTTGCGTTCCACAGCAAAGCCGCGCTCACAGATCCCACTGATGCTTACGGCATCTTCGGTCCAGCAGAGATGCGCCATGTCTCTCTCCTCTTGCTTGGTCCATCGTTACAGGGTTACCACGGATGCTCGCGTCCGTTCCAGGTCCAAAAGCGCCCACCCCAGCCCGACACCCCGGCGTTGTGGATCAGGACATCGATGCCTTCTTGCTCCACGGCTGTGGCAAGCGCAGCGACCTGCGCCGCCTCGCGGACCTCGAGCGCATGCAGGACGACGTCGCCCGTAAGCACGCCGAGGGGGCCAGGCTGGGCCGGCGTGCGGGTCGTCGCATGCACACGCCAGCCGTCGTTGGCGTATTGGCGTGCCAACTCCAGGCCAATGCCCCGACTCGCGCCAATAATCATCACGGTGGACATGGCGCCGTCTCCTCGTGCCTGCCACTGCCCGACTTGCGCGGTATGCCCCAGACAGTCCAGCCTGTGGAGCCCAGTCGACAGCGACCCAGCGCATTGTACTGGCCTGGAGCAGTTGGTGCAACAGGCGCTCGGCATATGTGGGCCACCTCATACGCAGTGGGCGCTACGTGTGCATAAGAGACAGTGCTGCCTCGGGTTGGGCAGGATTTGCACGTGGTCCCGCGATTCCGTATGCTTGCAAGAAGAGCATGAGAACGTTAATGAGCGACTTGCCATGCCATAAGAGATATGAGAAAGGGACGACCTATGACAACTCACTCGCAGCCGCACAGCACGTTTCTAACGGTCAACGGCCTGCGCCTGCGCTACCTTGACTGGGGCAATGCTGGCGCTCCGCCTGTGGTCTGCGTCCACGGGTACACCTCCAGTGCCGAGGCGTTCAACGCGCCGGCCCGACACTTCCAGGACCGCTTCCACCTCACCGTCCCTGATGTCCGAGGTCATGGGGAAAGTGCCTGGTCCCCCACAGGAGCCTACCAATATAGTGATCAAGTCAGTGACCTGGAGGGGATCACGAATCAGCTAGGGCTGGAGCGCTTCACCCTGATAGGGACCTCTATGGGTGGCATCATCGCGATGGCCTACGCTGGGGCACACCCCGAGCGGCTGGCGCGCCTGGTCATCAATGACATCGGGCCAGATGCGGAGGTGGGGAGCCAGCGGATTACTCAGACGGTGGGCGACCGTCCGGAGATGTTCGCGACGCTGGAAGACGCCATGGCCTACCGCCGCAGTGTGTCGCCCATCGCAGCCCGACGTAGCCAGGAGGACCAGCGAGAACTTGCCCTCGGCGTGCTCCGGCAACAGCCGGATGGCCAGTGGGTCTGGAAGATGGATTCGGCATATATCCAGCAGCGGGTGCAGCACGGCTCGCCGCGGCGGCCCGCGTTGTGGCCCGTGCTCCAGCGTCTGCCATGCCCGACTTTGGTCGTGTGGGGCATGGAGAGTGATATCCTCTCGGAGGCACAGGCCCGGCGCATGGTCGAGATCTTGCCGCAAGGGGAGTTGGTGGCCGTGCCCGGTGTGGGGCACGCGCCGACACTGATGGAGCCAGTGGTGCTGACCGCCCTGGAACGCTTTCTAGGCGTGGGAGAGGCCGTGGCTTCTCCGTCGGCAGCGCAGCGTGTGTAAGGCGCCCAGCCATGCAACATTTATTACTACAAGCCCAGGCCTGGTGGGATGCGCAACGATTTGATCAATCCGTGTGGCAGTAGCGGAGTGGCGTGACCAAAAAGTGCGGCATATCCAGTTACATGTCGCCAAGGCGCTGGGCAAGGTCGTGGCCGCGTTGAGCGCGGGAGAGGGTGCGGCGTCCGGCACGGACACGACCGTGCCGGTACGAGACGAAGTCCTGCCGGATGTGGCCATCTATCGGAGTCAGCTCATCAATACGTTTCCAGACTGCTGTGCTCCGACAGCGTCGCTGTGCAGCCCCAGCGCCTGTGTGGCCGCATGGGTGGCAGGAGCGCAGCCCCCTGGGCGCATGCATCGTACCGAGACGTTGTTCCACGTGGTGATTGCGCTCAGTAGGGCCAGTGCCAAGCTGGCCGCCTACATTGAACCCCGAGAGCATGGGACGGCGGCGCCCGCCTCCCTCGTCTGTGAGGCCATCCAGGATTTGCACGACAGCGCAGAAACGCTGGCCGCCTATTTCGCGGTCGATCTGGCCCGTGCGCACCAGGCACGCCTGCAAGCATTACTGGGTACCCCGCTCCCCACGGCTCTTGTCGAGGGAGGTGGGGAAGGGCTGTGAGAGCGAGGTCGCCTTACGACGGCTTCTCCTCGCCACCCGGGATGCACGCACTCGCCAGGGCGGCGGCGACAAAGATGACCGTAAACACGACATAGCAATCCTGAAAGGCGATGACGAGAGACTCCTGGGTCAGATATTGGCTCAGCACCGCCTGGACTTTAGTGTGCACGAGTTCCCCTACCTCTCCTCCGCCGCGCAGTATCCACTCTAACCTCCCCTGGACCTGCTCCACACCAACCGTCGCTTCGGCGAGATGCTCAGCGCCCGTGAGGTGATGCACGTAGTGCCAGCGTTCGAGGAGCACCCCGGCGAGCGCAATGCCGCCCATCCCGGCAATTTGCCGCGTGATATTCAGTAAACCCGAGGCGGCGCTGATCTCCTCACGCGCTAGCGTGCGCAACCCCAGCATGACGAGAGGCGGGAAGACAAACCCGAGCCCACCGCGCACAATCAGCGCCCAGACCAGCGTTCGCTCCTCGGTTTGCACACCCATGCAGGCGAACCAATAGGAGGACGCCGCTGCCAGGAGAAAGCCAAGCACCAGGAAGAGGCGGGGATTGAACTGATCGGACCATTTCCCGACCAGCGGAGAAATGGCCCCGGTGAGCACCACCCCTGGCAGCATGATGACGGCCGCCTGCAGGGCCGTATGTTCGAGGAAATCCTCCAGAAACAGCGGCAGGAGCAAGCTGGAGCCGTACATGGCAAACCCTAATAACACCCCCACCAGGCTGGCCATGGAGTAGGTGGCATTCCGGTACAGCCGAAGATCGACCAACGGATCGCGCACCCAGAGTTCGATCAGCACAAACAACACCAGCGAGACACTGGCGATGCTAAAGAGCCACACGATGTACGGCGAACTCCACCCCTCGCGATTCCCCTGGCTGAGGGCCACCAGCAAGGTGACGACGCCAGTCGCCATGGTCACCAGACCCAGGAGGTCGAGTCGGCGCGGCCGACGGCCGCTGAGGTCGGCGCCCATGACCGTCGCCGCCAGCGCCACGCCAACGATCCCCAGGGGCAGGTTAATGTAGAAAATCGCCCGCCAACTGAGCGTATCCGTCAGGTACCCCCCCAGGGTCGGACCGAGGATGGGACCGAAGGTCCAGCCCAGCGAATAAATCCCCATCCCTAGCCCGCGCTGCTGCGGCGGAAATACGCGGAAAATGATCGCCATGGCGGTGGGGGCGATGGCTCCTGCGCCTAATCCCTGCAGGAGGCGAAAAA
>Ga0137375_10011486_pt1 | contig 10477 bp, 6 predicted proteins | sample SagtaG_24_FD_104936 | JGI IMG/M metagenome (GOLD analysis project Ga0137375, IMG submission 104936) | Vadose zone soil microbial communities from Sagehorn Ranch, Mendocino, California, USA - Sage1_R_113_16 metaG | ecosystem: Environmental > Terrestrial > Soil > Vadose zone | place: USA...
CTTTGCCCAGGACGAAACCGGCGTCGATGTCGCGCTGTCCGACGGCCGTTCGTTGCGAGCGAAGTACCTGGTCGGTTGCGACGGCGGTCGCAGCCTCGTCCGCAAGCAGGCCGGCATCGACTTCCCGGGATGGGACGCCTCCATCAGCTACTTGATTGCCGAGGTCGCGATGACCGAAGAGCCGCCGCTCGGCTTCCGCCCCAACGAAAGAGGCATCAACGCGCTTCGCAAACTGGAGGATGGCAGGCGCGTGGGCGCGGTCTTGAACGAGCCGCTCGTCAGGCAACGCGACCAGCCGACCCTCGACGACCTTCGCGAGGCGCTGATCGCCGCCTACGGAACCGACTTCGGTGTTCACGACGTCACGTACCTGTCGAGGTTCAGCGACATGGCCCGGCAGGCGGCGTGTTACCGAGCGCGACGGGTGCTGTTGGCGGGCGACTCCGCGCACGTGCACGCCCCGACCGGCGGACAGGGACTCAACATCGGTGTCCAGGACGCCGTGAACTTGGGATGGAAGCTGGCCCAGGTGGTGAGCGGCACATCGCCGGAGAGTCTGCTCGATAGCTACCAGGCCGAGCGGCATCCGATCGCTGCCCGCGTGCTCAAGCTCACCATGGCGCAGACGGCGCTCATGCGCGGCGATGAACGGACGAAGGCCTTGCACGAGAGGATGTCCGAGCTGCTGAAGCTGGATGAGCCTCGCAAGCAGTACGGCGCGATGATGTCTGGCCTCGACGTTCACTACGACCTCGGCGCCGGACACCCGCTGCTCGGGCGCCGCATGCCCGATCTCGAGTTGGTCACCGAAACCGGCCCACGCCGGGTGTTCACGCGGCTGCACGGGGCGCGACCGGCGCTGCTCAATCTCGGTGCGCCCGGCGCTCTCGACGTGGCATCGGCTCCCTGGGCGGATCGGGTTCAACCCATCGACGCTCGATACTCCGGCGTCTGGGAGCTTCCGGTGCTCGGCGCGGTCGCTGCGCCCATGGGCGTGTTGATTCGGCCCGATGGACATGTCGCGTGGGTCGGCGACGGAACCGACCAGGGCCTGCGTGACGCCCTCGACACCTGGCTCGGCGGTCACCGGCGATGACGATGACCATCGACGACCTCCAAATCACGCCGCCGTGAGCTTACGTCCACGCGCGTCACACGCGTACGCAATTTTCATCGATCTATTTTCGTCTTTGGGGGGATACCTATACGCGGTGCGCTGTTTCGAGCCGACAGCGGTACCCCGGAGGTCCCCATGTACGCGAACCGATGGTTGCCACTTACGGCGGTCGTCTTTTCCGGTTTCCTGTTTATTGCCTGCCGCGGTGTGGTTGGCGACGCCACCGGCTCCGCGCCGGGCGCCGGTGGCACAGCCGGGCCGAGCGGCCAGGCAGGTTCGTCGATGGCGATTGGCCAAGGAGGCTCGTCCACGTCCACCGGCGCGGGCGGCTCGTCCACGTCGACCGGCGCGGGCGGGGGCGCCCCGAGCGTGCTCAGCCGCGCCGGCCTCGCCGCCCGGGTGAGCAAGATCGAATACCGCAACAGCATCGCCGACGTCCTCGCCGTGGACTTGCTGCCCGCTGAGCTCGACGCCGCGGCGGGCGGCATTCCCGACGACACCGGCGACGGCGTTCTCAAGCACCTCGCCGACAAGCAGATCAGCGTTGAACAACACCCGCTCGCGTATTTCCAGGTCGCCGACGGCGTGGCGAAGCGTGCGGACGTGGCGGCGCTGTCGACCCGCCTCGGGAGCTGCAGCAACGCCACCGCGGACTGTGGAACGGCGTTCGTGCGCGCGGCGGGGCGGCGGCTGTTCCGCCGGCCGCTGGATCAACGCGAGACGGACGCCATGCTCGTCGTCTACAACGCGGCGTTGGGCGAAAAGCTGGCGTTCGCCGACGCGGCCCGCTGGGTGTTGCGGGCGTTGCTGCAAGCGCCGCAGTTCCTGTTTCGGATGGCCCAGGAGACCTCGGGCGCCCCGGGGCAGCAGCGCGCTCTCGACGGCTACGAGCTGGCGGCAGCAATGTCGTCGTTCCTCTGGGTGAGTGTTCCGGACGACGAGCTCTTGACCGCCGCGGGTAACGGGAGCCTGGTTCGACCCGAGATCCTCGACGCGCAGCTCAAGCGGATGCTCGCCGACACCAAGGCTCGACGGATGACCGAGGTGTTCGCCCAGGACTTCAGCCGCGCGCGCTACGCGTCGTTCGAGGGGGCGACCGACCAGGATCGCGCCGCGCTCAACGAATCGGTGGTCGCAACGTTCCAGGATCACTTCTGGACCCGCGGGGGCAGCATCGCTGACCTGTTCACGACCACCCGCTTCGTCGTCAACCCGACGGTGGCTAAGCTCCTCGGGCGGACGACGTCCGGCACCGGGCTGCAGATGGTGGACGTGGCCGGCAGTCCCCAGCGCGTCGGGTTCCTGTCGCACCCGGGGATGATCGCCGGCATGGGCGACAGCAAGGTGGGGTCGTTCGTCAATCGCGGGAAGTACCTGATGGAGCGGCTACTGTGCCGAAATCCCGCCGCGGTTCCCGACGCGCTCGCCGCGGAGATCGAGAGCTTCAACGCGGACACGACCGGCCTCAACGAGCACGAGCGTTCGGCGATCCGCGCGATGCGCCCCGTATGCTGGAGTTGCCACCGCCAGTTCGAGCCGCTCGCGTTCGGCTTCTCGCGCTTCGACGGCGCGGGACGCTACGTGGGCGAAACCGACGCGGCCGGCAAGCCGTTGCCGCTCGACGGCACGGTGCCCACCGGCGAGGTCCCCGAGCCGAAGTACACGGACATGCCCAGCTACATGCAGGCGCTGGCGCAGAGCCCGGTCGTGCAGACCTGCATGACCGAGCACTTCATCGAGTTCGCGACCGCGCGGAGCAGCGATGCGCTCGGGCGTATGCAGGCCCAGAGCGTCGGCCAGCAGTACCTCGCGGGCGGCAGCACGCTGCCGGCGATGGTCTCCGCCGTGATCAAGAGCCCACTTTTCGGGACCCTTCTGTCCTCACCTCCTGCAGGGAGCAGTCCATGAGAAAGCATCTTTCCCGCCGGACGTTGTTGCGCGGGGCCGGGGGCGTTCTCGTCGGCCTGCCGTTCCTCGAAGAGATGCGGCCGCGCGCGGCCCATGCGCAGACCGCCGCGCCGCCCATGCGGCTCATCACGATGTTCTTCGGTCTCGGCGTCGCGCGCGACGAAATGCTGAAGAAGTTCACCGGACCGCTCGAGCCGTATCAGCCATTCGCGAACAAGATGGCCATCTTCACCAACCTCGAGCTCAAGCAGGCGCACGACTTCGGCTCCGGCGAGCCGCACTTCAAGATCGGCGACGTCACCTTCGTGGGCGATCCGCAAAAGAAGGAGTACGAGGCCTCGGGCCCGTCGCTCGAGCAGATGGTGAAGAAGCAGCTGCATCCGAACGGGGTGCCCACGCTGCTCGGCTCGAAATCGGTGGGGATGTGGTTCCGCACCGGCTCCGTTTCGCAGTACACGCGGCACTGGAACCAGGACGGCAGCCCCGGCGAGCGGCCGGAGCGTCGGCCGACGCGCATTTTCCAGCAGCTGTTCGGCGGCCGCCCGCCCACCGGCACCCCGACGGATCCGGCCGCGGTGACGGAGCTCCACCTCAAGCGAAGCGTGCTCGACGCCATCATCGGCGAATACAAGCACTACACGGGCGCCGCTTCCCCGCTGGGCGCCGATTCGAAGGCCAAGCTCGCCGTTCACCTGGACAACATCCGCAATGTCGAGGCGCGGCTCGCGCCCACCGAGGCGGGGATCAATGGTGCGATGATGCAGGAACAGAAGAACTGCATGATCCCGACCGGCGTCACCGATCCGGGAACGGACGTCCCTTACGACCTGGCCCAGGGCGGAGCGGGCGGCAGCGCGCCGCGGATTCAGTACACGGACTTCCTCGCGGCGTTCAAGTTGCAGGGCGAGCTGATGGCGCTGGCGCTCCGCTGCGACATCCTGCGCTTCGGCAGCATGCTGTTCGTCGGCGCGGGCGGTCACGTCGGCTTCCGCGGCACGTACAACGCGCTCGGAACCAGCGTCAACTTCACCCAGGACATCGAGGGCACGAGCCCGCACGACCTCTACTTCCACAACAACCGCTGGGACAAGTGCCGCATGCATGCGCACCTCTGCTCGGCCGGCCTCGCCAGCGCGCTCAAGGCGTTCGACGATCCGACCTTCCTCGAGTCGAATGGCAAGACGTTGCTCGACAACACCCTGGTCGTCATGGGGACCGACTACGGCGGCGGCGGCACCAGCACCGGCCACATTCCCGAGGGCGTGTTCCACGCCATCGCGGGCGGCAACGGCCACTTCAAGCCCGGCTTCTACGACACCGTCTACAACATCGCGGACGTCTACGAGACCGCGCTCAAGCCCTACGGCCTGGCCACGGGCATCGGGTCGGGCCGGAACCCGCGCTACAAGTACACGCCGCGCCTGATCTCCGCCGTGCTCACATAACCGAGAAGCGCTCGATAGCTTCCGGCACGAAGACCGGTGTCGTGCCGGCAACGAGCAACCGCTTACTGTTCCTGGTTGTCGCTGGTCGTGAAGTTTGTGCCGTTCACGACAATCTGCGGCGCGGCGTTGCCGGTGAGCACGTTGTGGGTGACGCTGCCGGTGTCAACGCTGCCGCGGATCTCGATGCCGTGGCCGTTGCTGGTACCGGGGTTCGTGTCCGAGAAGGTGTTTCCCTCGACGGTGACACGGCGCACCTGGTTCGACACAGCCCCGAGCGACGTCGCGTCGTGGCTCTCCGCCGGAGCATCCGAGAACGCGAGCAGGCCGTCGTGGCTCCCCGTGAGGTTCGAGTGGCGCACCACGTTGTTCCGAATCAGGAGGTCGAACGCACCGTAGGTGTGCCAGGAGTTCTCCTGGGCGATGTAGATGCCGGCCCAGTTCGTCCGATCTAGGTCGTTGTGATCGAGGAGGATGAACCCCCCACCCACGACGGACAGCCCGCGTGCGTGCCCGTCGCGTCCGAAATTCGCGATGGCCGCGCAGTGGTGCACGACGTCCCCGTCCGACTGGTAGCTCACGAAGGCGTAGTGGTCGTCCCCGCGGTCGGCGCGAGTCTGTGAGCGGTTGCCGACGACCTGGCAGTACCGGGAGCCGGCCGTGTGGTGGTAGCTGTCCGCGTACCCATCGTGGACGTAGTTGAAGGCCCACAGACCACCTTCCTCGGCGTACCCGAAGACGTGCGCGCTCGCCGGGGTGTCCACCTCGTTGCCCACGACCAGCGCGTCGTGCACGAAGGGGACCCCGAGGTGATCGTAGCCGACCCAGATTCCGGAGGACTGGGCCGTGGTGAGTCGCGTCGTGGCCGAGTACGTCAGGCGGAGGAACAGCGCCGCGCTGCGATCTCCGGCGAGCCGCACGGCTTCCTGCGCGGGGTTCGTGGCGTGGAGCACGCCTCCCGAGTCCTCCGGCGAGCGGCGGAGGTGGACGTCCGCGCCCACCTTGAGCACCGCGGAGTAGTTGAAAATGCCGGTCGGGACGAGGACGTCCACCGGGGCACCGGGCTTTGCGATCCCCGCCGCGTCGTCGAGCGCCTTCTGAATCGCCGTCGTGGCGTCTGCGGGCGAGGGCGCTGCCGAATACGGCACGTCGGTAATCGAGAGAGAGCTTGCCGAGGGCCGCGCCGCTGGGAGGAGCGCCATGATCTCCTCCGGCGTGAGCACGTCGCCGGGCGTGAATCGCCGAAAGCGGACAGCCGAGTGCGAGGTCACGTTCTCCCACTGGGCGAGCTGCGGCAACCCTGCGGCGTCGGGCGACCACTCGCCCGACGACGGGACCCGGACGTAGTCGAGGTACGTGCGCTTCGGGGTGTCGATGGCGACGAGGTTCCATCCTGGGGTGGCGGGGCTCGCTCCTCCGGCACCGCCCCTGGCGCCGCCGTCCGCCGATCCACCCGTGCTTCCCGCTCGGCCCGAGTCGTTTCCGCCCACGCCCCCGCGGCCCCCGACATCCGCTCCGCCCGTGCCCGAGCGCCCGCCGTCGCCGATCTTGCTGCCGCCCGCTCCTCCCTTCGCGCCCGCGGAACCGGCGCTGCTGCCGCAACTGCAGGCCAGCGCGCTGAAGCCGAGCAGCCAGACGAACGGAGACGGGCGCGGGTGCATGGCTGTCCGTTTATGCACGATTCCCCGCAGCGCGAGAGTCTGACCTGCCCCCCGGATCGGATCCAGTCAGGCTGCGAGTCTCGCCTTCGGCCCCGCCCCGGCCAACGCCGGCGACGCCCCCAGGCCACCGAGGAGCTGGAGAGTCAGAGCGCGGCGAGCGGCGCTTCAGAACCGCCGCTGCTCGGGATGACGGGACTAATTAGCTGACTTGCTAAGTATTAGCCGATGCGCTAACTATTGGACCGTGTCGACCTTGGAAGAGACGGAGGCGGTGTTCGGCGCGCTGGCGCACGAGGCGCGGCGGCACATCCTCATTCTGCTGAGCCAGCTCGGCGGCGAGCTGCCGTCGGGGTACCTGGCGAAGCGGTTTCAGCACTCGTGGCCGACGACGACGCGGCACCTGGGCGTGCTCGAGAAAGCCGGGCTCGTAGAGGTGCGGCGCGAGGGACGCAGCAGCCACTACCGCATTGACCGCGAGCGCGTGCAGCGCGTCGTGGGCGGCTGGCTGACGCACCTCACGCAACCGACCCCTGAGCAGAAATGGAGACGAAGACGATGAGCGTTCCCAGAATCTTTCGAGTGACGATCGAGGTCTCGAATCTGGACGAAGCGGCGAAGTTCTACGCAAAGCTGTTGGGCACGGAGGGTCAGCGACACCCAGGCGCCCGGCACTACTTCGACTGCGGCGGAGTGATCCTCGCGGTGCTCGACGTGTCCCAGGGCGGGACGCTGGTCACCGTCGGCCCGAAGTCGATCTACTTCGCGGTGAAGGATGTGAAGGTGGTGCACGCGCGCGCGAAGCAGCTGAAGGCGCTGGCGCCGTACAAGGTCCACGGCCAGCGCGCGGGCGATGTCATCGAGCGGCCGTGGGGCGAGAAGTCGTTCTACGTCGTCGACCCTTGGGGCAACGACACATGCTTCTGCGAAGAGGGAACGCTGTACACCTAGCGTGATGCTCGGGGGGCTGGCGGCGCTCGCGGCGGCGACGTCGCCCGAGCGGCCCGCTCGGGTCAGCGAGGTGACGCTGCCGGCGGGGGTGAACCTTCAATGGCTCGAGAGCGACCTCGACATGATCTGGAAGCTCTGGTGGCGATGGGCGGCCGAGCCAGGTAGCGCGCCAGATGATCAGTCCGTCACGATCGTGGTCACATCGTGGCCTACGAGTGACGCCCGCGGCTCGGCCGTCAGACGGGCCGGGACCTTCGACATCGCGTCCGGCCGAGGACCAGCGCCAGCGCGATCGCCGCGATCTGGCCGGCGAGCATCGGCCCACCGGGCGTCTGCGTGACCGCGCACCCGCAGCCGCCCGGCGGCGGCGTCTGCCCGGCGTCAGCGCCCGACGGCGGCCCATCGGGCTGCACGTCGCTGCCGGCGTCCGTGCCGGGCGGGCGATCGTTCGCGCCCACGTCCTGCGCGTCCGCCGGCGGCTCCGCGTCGGCGACGGGCGCATCGGGACGCGGCGCATCGGTTGCTGGCGCGTCGACAGGCGGCACATCCGCAGGAGGCGTGTCCATGGGACCGGCGTCGGGCGCGTCGCGCGCGTCGGTCGTCGGCGCGTCGTCGGCGCGGTCCGCCGTCGTCGCGTCGGGCGGGCGCACGTCCATCCCACCCGCGTCCGGCGGGCCGGCGTCAGGCGGCTCGTTGCAGATCCCCGCGCCGCAGGTCCCGCGCACGCCGCAGGCCCGCCCGTCGGGCACCACCGAGCAAGTCCCGTTGCGCGCCGCGCCCCCGACGACGCTGCAGGCATGGCAATCGAGCGGTCCGCCCGCGCAGGCCGTCTCGCAGCAGACGCCGTCGACACAGGTGCCGGCCGCGCAATCGGCGGTGCTCGCGCAGCTCCCGCCCACCGGCGGCTTCTGATCCGCGAACAGCCTCACGCGCACGCGCGGCACGTCGTAGCCGGCCGGGCGATCGTATTGCGTGTAGACCACGACCGAACGACCGGCTCCGCCTCCGCCCACCGGGGTCGAGTCGGAGAAGGGACTGCTGTCGTCGCGCGCGGCGACGACAGCGCTCCCCTCGACCACGCCGGCCGCGGTCACGCGGGCGAAGCGGATGTCGCGCGTCGTCGTGTTGCCGCTGCTGTTCGTGACGGTCGACTCCCAGGTCACCACGAAGCGGTTGCCGTCGAACGAGACCGCCGGGAACCGTGGCGTCTCGAGCGAGATCGGGTTGGTCGTGACGGTACGCTGCAGCGCGATCGAGATCGGCGTCGTGTCGATCGGCACGCCGTCGGTCCCCACGCGCGCCGCCAGGACGCCGGAGGGCGAAGAGCTGTCCCAGACGATCAGATAGACGCTCGCGCCGAAGGCGACCTTCGGGTAGTAGCTCGCCCGCGATCCCGCCGGCGCGAGCTGCAGCGGCGTCGCATCCATCACCTGTCCCGCCGCCGTGACCCGGACGCCCGCCACGGCCTCGCCGCCGCGCCACACGGCGAGGAACTGCTGTCCGTCCGAGGCGACCGCGGGGCGGTAACCGTCCGTGGCGATCGACAGCGGCGTCGCGTCCATGACCTGCCCGGTGCGCGACACGCGCACGCCGTCGAGCGCGTTGCCCGAGCTGCGGTTGCCGATCACCAGGTAGACATCGTTTCCGTACGCGACCGCCGGCTGCCGCAGATTCGCGGCGAACACGGCCGGCGATCCGAGCGGCGTGCCGTCAGCCCCGATCAGGCGCCCGCCGGCGACGAAGGTCCCGGAGAAGTCGTTCTGGGTCCAGACCGCCAGATACTGGCTGCCGTCGGACGCCAGCGCCACGTCGGCGCGCCCGAGCGGTCCCACCCCCAGCGGCACGGCGGTCGGCCGCAGCGGCGCCCCCTGCGCGTCCAGCGCGGCGCCGTACGCGTGCGAGCCGCCGTCGCGGCTGTCCGTCCAGGCGACGAAGAACCCGCCGGCGTTGCCTGTCACCGCAGGATCGGTCTGGTGGTTGACGGCGTTGGAGATGAGCTTTCCCTGCCCGTCCAGCGAGGCGCCGCCGCCCACGCGGGTACCGTACACGGCGCTGCCGCCGAGCCGGGTGTCCATCCAGGTCAGCAGCAACGGATCGGCGCCTCCCCCCGCCAGCGACGGCAGGAACTGCCCCTTGTCGGCCGTGATCAGCGGACGCACGGCCGGCGCGACGATCGCGCCGCCGGCGTCGACCAAGGTCCCCAGCAGGTCTTCACCCTCGCCGGGCCCTTGCTCGTAGACGACGGCCAGGGAGTTGCCGTCGAAGCCGAGCGCGGCCGGAAACGAATAGGGATCGGACGTCACCGGAGCGACGCTGACCGCGTTGCCGATCGGCACCGCGTCGTCGCGGCCGATGCGTCGGACCAGCTGTTCGGTCGAGCCGGTTGCGGACCAGCCGATCCAGACCTGATCGCCGCCTGCCGCGATGGCCGCGCCGTCGCTGTTGGCGCCCTGCGCGATCTCGATGCCGGTCGTGTCCAGGCGCGTGAGATCGGGCATGAGGCGGGCGGCGAAGATCGACGTCTGGTCGAGCCAGGCGAGGATGTAGCGGCCGTTCGCGTACGTGATCGCCGCGTTCGTTCCCAGCGTCGAGTTGTTGCGGGCCTGGGCCAGGTATTTGGGCGTCGTGTCGATCAGCACGCCAGCCGTGCTGATACGCGCACCCTCGACCTGGCCCGACGAGGTGATCCCCCGTTGCCAGACGACCGCGAAGTTGGTGCCGTCGAACGCGACGCGCGGCTTGTTGCAGTCGCCGCAGGAGCTCCGGGAGACGAAGAAGACCGCGCCCACTGGGCGCCCGTCGCGGCCCACACGCACGCCGCGCACGTCGGGCGAGAGCGTGCTCGAGATCCGCTCTTCCCAGACGACCAGGAAGACGCCGCCGCCGAACCCGACCGACGGCTCGAACCGCTCGGACGTCGCCGTGCTGACTGGGAGCATGATGTTCTCGGGATCCAACACAGTCCCGGCCGCGCTGAACCGGGCCGCGAACACGTCGGAGCGCGGGGCGCGGCGGTCCTCCCAGACCACCAGGAAGGTTTCGCCGTCGAAGGCCGCCTGCGGCCGGCTGGCGTTGCGCGCCGGGCCGAACACCGGCGCATCGACCCCCTGGGGCGTGGGCGGAAACGTAAGCGCCGACCGCGTCGCCGGCGGCGATTCGGCCGGCTTCGGCGGTGCGCACGCCAGCAACGTGAGGCAGAGGCAGGGCGTGATCAGCCAGGCTTTCAAGGTGCCCTCGCCCGATTACCTCATTCTTCGCCCGCGGCGGCAACCCGGTCTCCCACCCCGATCGACGGAATTCGAGGCTCGCCGGCGTTGGTAGCGGCCCCGCTTGCACGACGCGCAGAGGAGACCAAAAGTCTTCTCTCGGCGGGCGGCGCATCCGAGCCGCCGCTGCTCGCC
>Ga0137375_10011493_pt1 | contig 10474 bp, 12 predicted proteins | sample SagtaG_24_FD_104936 | JGI IMG/M metagenome (GOLD analysis project Ga0137375, IMG submission 104936) | Vadose zone soil microbial communities from Sagehorn Ranch, Mendocino, California, USA - Sage1_R_113_16 metaG | ecosystem: Environmental > Terrestrial > Soil > Vadose zone | place: USA...
CCTCCGGCCCGCTCCTCATCCTCTCCCCCGCTAGGGGGAGAGGTTAGGTGAGGGGGTTGCACGAGTTGTCGATGCCCCCTCACCCAGCCTCTCCCCCTAGCGGGGGAGAGGAGCAAAACCCTTACTCCACCTTCCCGCCCTCGAGCATCCTGGTCCAGCGCCGCTGCATCTCCTCGGGGCTGACGAGCTCCTTGGTCGCCGCCAGGAACCAGCGATAGCCGAACGGACAGGCGACCATGCCGGAGCGGTCGCCGTAGAACTGGTCCTGCACCTCGCGCATCAGCGTGGCGCCCGCCTTGACGGCGCGGTCGACCGCTTTGTCGGCATCCACCACCTGGATGTGAAAGGCCACGGGCGAGCCGCCGGTCGCCGTCGGGCTCCTGGCGCCGAAGTCGGGATATTCGTCATTCAGCATCAGCACGCTGTCGCCGATCCTGATCTCGGCGTGGCCAACCTTTCCCGATGGCTCGGTCAGCCGGAACAGCTCGGTCGCGCCGAACGCCTTGGCATAGAAGGCGATCGCTTCCTTCGCATCGTGCACCGTCATGTGGGCCCGAAGGGTCTGGTCCTTTGCGCTCATGGCGTCACCTGTGTTATATTACATTACGTATCGTAACGTAAATAGATGCCCCGTCAAGCCCGCTCTCCTCCCAGCCGCGGCCGGCCACGCGATCCGCGCACCCGTGCCGCCATCCTCGCCGCCGCGCGTGTCCTGCTCGAACGGGGCGGCCTCACCGCCGTCACCATCGAAGCAATCGCCGCCAAGGCGGGCGTCAGCCGCCCGACGATCTACCGCTACTGGCCCAACGCCCCGGCCGTGGCGATGGCTGCCTTCCTCGAAGCCACAGGTGCGCCCACCGACGCCAAGTCGCCCCGCTCGCCGCTCGCGGCCTTGCGTGCCCAGCTCCATGCGGTGGCCGACGCCTTTGCAGCGCCCGCCGGCCGCAGCGTCGCCGCCATGGTCGCGGCGGCGCAATCCGAGACCGAACTGGCAAAGGCCTTCCGCAACGAGTTCATCGCCCGCAATCGCGATGCCGCCCGCCTGCTGCTCGAACGTTGCATCGCCGAGCGGCTGGTCGTCCCTCCCGCCGACATCGACCTGGCGCTCGACCTCGTCTTCGGACCGCTCTTCTACCGCCTGCTGATGGGTCACGCGCCGATCACGCGCGGCTTCGTCGACCAGCTCCTCGACGTGGTCGTCCCTGCGCGCTCCTGAGCCGCCATGCTAGGGGCCAGCTCCATCCTCCGGAGAATCCCATGACGCATGCCAGCATCACTGCCTTCACCGTGAAGGACGTCATGGCAAGCCTCGCCTATTTCCGCGACAAGCTGGGCTTCGACGTCGCCTTCGAAAACGGCAGTCCCACCTTCTATGTCGGCCTGTGCTCGGATGAGGTGAGCCTGCACCTGATCGCCGCCTCGCAGACGACGCGCCTGCCCGGGCATGGCGCGGTGTCGATCTTCGTCGACGATGTCGACGCGCTTCACGCCGACCTGGTCAAGCGCGGTGCCCGGGTGCTCAAGGAACCGAAGGACTACGACTACGGCCTGCGCGACTTCGACGTTGCCGACCTCGACGGCAACATGATCTTCTTCGGCATGGAATCAAAGAAGTAGCTGTCAGGACGACAGGAGAGAAAGGAACTCATGGAACTCTGGCAATACGACGCGACCGATCTTGCCCGCCTCATCCGCACCGGCCAGGCCTCGGCACGCGAGGCCGTCGACTCGGTCCTGAAGCGCCTGCATGCGGTCAATCCCACGATCAATGCCGTCGTGCGCGTGCTCGAGCCGGAGGCGCGCGCCGCCGCCGAGACCGCCGATGCCGCCCGCGCGCGCGGTCACGCCCTGCCGCCGCTGCATGGCGTGCCGGTGACGACCAAGGTCAACGTCGACCAGGCAGGACTGCCGACCGACAACGGCGTGGTCCCGCTCAAGGACTTCATCGCCAAGGAGGACAGCCCGGTCGTCGCCAACCTCAAGCATGCCGGTGCGATCATCGTCGGACGCACCAACGCGCCGGCCTTCTCCATGCGCATCTTCACCGACAACGCCCTGCACGGCTGCACCTACAATCCGCGCGACCGGACGGTGACGCCGGGCGGCTCGAGCGGCGGCGCGGGTGCTGCGACGGCAACCGGCATCGGCGCCATCGCCCATGGCAACGATATCGGCGGGTCGGTGCGCATCCCCGCCTACTGCAACGGCGTGGTCGGGCTGCGCACGGGCTTCGCCCGCATCCCCTCCTTCAATCCCAGCGCACCGCAGGGCCGGCCGATCGGCGCCGTCCTGATGGCGGTCCAGGGCCCGCACACCCGCACGGTGCGCGATGCCCGCCTTGCGCTGGAAGTCATGGCGCGCGGCGACCGACGTGACTGGCGCTGGAACGACGTGCCCATGCAGGGCCCGCCGCCGGCACGTCCCATCAAGGTCGCGATCGTCCCCGAGGTGCCGGGCGGCCCGACGCATCCCGCACAAGCCGCCGCCGTGCGGCTCGCCGGCAAGCACCTGCAGGCGGCGGGCTATGCCGTCGAGGAGATCCTGCCGCCCGACATGGAGCGCGGCGTCGAGCTCTGGCACATGATCTGCGTCACCGACGTCTTTGGCGGCTTGTGGCCGCAGATGCAGAAGATGGGCGATCCCGACGGCATCGCCGCCATGCAGGCGTGGCTGCAGCTGTACAAGGCGGTCGATCTGCCGACCTACGTCGCGGCGCTGACCGAACGCGAAGGGCTGATGCTGCGCTGGATGACGTTCTTCCAGCAATGGCCGCTGGTGATCCTGCCGACGCTTTGCGACCTGCCGCCCAAGCAGCGCGGTGACGTCACCGTCGAGGGGCAGAAGGAAATCCTCCAATCGATGCGCCCGGCCCTGCTGGCGCCCCTGCTGGGACTGCCTGGGCTCGCCGTGCCTGTCGGCAGCCACGACAAGCTGCGCACGGGCGTGCAGATCATGAGCATGCGCAATCGCGAGGATCTCTGCCTCGATGCCGGTGAGGTCATCGAGGCGGCCGAAGGCGTGGTGAAGCCGATCGATCCCGAGCGCGGATAGTCTTTGCTGGGAGCGCGCCACTGGAGGCGGAGTAATCTCCGCCGTAGTGGCGCTCATGATCTTCCGGACCGCCGGCTTCCAGCCGGCATCATGATCATGAGCCGGCTGGAAGCCGGCGGTCCAACAGAAGATGAGAAGACGCGCCACGGAGTGGCGCGCTCCCAGCAAAGAAGATCAGCCGCGCGGCGGCAGGTCGATCTTGGCGTTGCGCAGCTTCTGCTCCAGGACCGGAATGGCGGCGACAGTGTTGCCCGCCTTGCACTGCTCAAGCGCGACCCGGCCGTCGACCGAGTCCTGCTGCGGCGAACGCCCGCTGGTCATGTTGTTGAGATAGGTCTCGTACTTCTCCGCCAGCGCCTTGCAGTAGCTGGCGTCGCCGGTCTGCGCCTGCGCCGCCAGCGCCGACAAAACGGCAAGAGCCGCGGCAAGCCAGGCAATCCGTATCATCATTTCATCCTCCGTGAGCGCTCCTCTCTAAGGCGACCTGATGACGGCAACCTGACAAACATGGACAGCGGCCTGATCGCCTCGCAAACTGCGCCACAAATCGCAACCCAGGACGAGCGCGGAGTTCCCGACTTATGAGCAGCAAGGCATCTCACGACATCGGCTGGATCGGGCTTGGCCGCATGGGCGAGGCCATGGCCGCCCGGCTGGTGAAGGCGGGACACGGGCTTTCGGTGTGGAACCGCACCGCGTCGAAGGCCGATCCCCTGGCCCAGATCGGCGCCGAGGTGGTGACGGACAAGGCGGCCATGGCGCACTGCGCCACCGTCTTCACCATGGTCTCGACCACCGACGACCTGAAGGACATCCTGTTCGGCGCAGGCGGCGTGCTGACCGGCAACGCGCGCCCCAAGCGGGTGGTCGACATGTCGTCGATCTCCGACACGGGCTCGGCCGAGATCCGCAAGGGCCTGACCGATGCCGGCGTCGCCTACTTGAGCGCGCCGGTGTCGGGCAATGCCAAGGTCGCCAAGGCCGGCAAGCTCCTGGTGGTCGCCTCCGGCCCCAAGGCCGAATACGACGCCGTGCAGCCTCAGCTGGCGGCGCTGGGCCGCGCGGCGATGTATGTCGGCGAGGGCGAGCTCTCGCGCGTCTGGAAGATCGCCCACAACACCATGTTCGGCGTCATCATCCAGTCGTTGTGCGAGATCACGCTGATGGCCGAGAAGGCCGGCATCCCGCGCCACATCTTCCTGGAATCGATCAACCAGAGCGTGCTGGGCTCGATGTACACCCGGTACAAGACGCCGGCGCTGGTGAATCTCGACTTCACCACGACCTTCACGCCCAAGCTGCTGCTGAAGGACATGGAGCTCGGCATGGGGGCGGCCAAGCAGTTCGGCGTCGTCATGCCGACGGCGTCGGTGACGCGCGACAGCATCGCCTCGCTGGCGCATCAGTATCCCGGCGACATCGACTTCTCGGTGCTGCTGCTCGAGCTCGCACGCTCCGCCGGCATGAAGCTCGAGGCGGAGAACGTGAAGGTCAGCGATGGGCTGCAATGACTCTTCCGGACCGCCGGCTTCCAGCCGGCTCATGACTCATGAGGCCGGCTGGAAGCCGGCGGTCCGGAAGACCATGAGTCTTAGGCAATGAAGCTCCTGCTCAAATCCGGCATCGTCGTCACGCAGGACCCAACCCTCGGCGTGTTGCCCAAAGGCGACGTGCTGGTCGAGGGCGGCCGCATCGCTGCCATCGCGCCGTCCTTGCAGGCCGATGCCGAGACGATCGACTGCAGCGGCCACTTCGTGCTGCCGGGGCTGATCAATGCCCACATGCACACCTGGCAGACGGCGCTGCGCTCGGTGGCCGCCAACTGGACGCTGCTGGAGTACTTCCGCCACGTCCATGCTGGCCTCGCCACGGTGTTCACGCCCGAGGACATCCATATCGCCACGCTGGCCGGCGCGCTGAACCAGCTCGACCATGGCGTGACCACACTGGTCGACTGGTGCCACAACAACCCGACGCCGGAGCATACCGACGCCGGCATCGCCGGCCTGAAGGAATCGGGCATCCGCGCCGCCTTTTTTCACGGATCGCCCAAGCCCGATCCCAAGCCCGGTGAGCCACACTTCTCGGAGGTGCCTCACTCACGCAGGAAAGTCGAACGGCTGCTGAAAGGGCCGCTCTCCGACCGCGCCGCGCTGGTGACGCTGGGCATGGCGGTGCTCGGCCCGCACTACTCCACGCTCGAGGTCAGTGACCATGACTTCGCATTGGCCAAAGAGCTCGGCCTGGTCGCCTCCATGCACCAGGGCGGCGGCGAGGCCAAGACGCCGGGCGGCTGGGAAACCCTGATGCAGCGCGGCCTGGTCGGCCGGCACATCAACGTCGTGCACGGCAACAACCTCACCGACGAGCAGCTAAAGGCCTTCGTCGATCTCGGCGTCAGCTTCTCGGTCACGCCGGAAAACGAGATGGCGCAGGGCCACGGCCATCCCATCACCGGCCGGCTGCGCGCGCTGGGCTCCGGCCCGTCGGTCGGCGTCGACCTCGAATCGGCGGTGAGCGGCGACATGTTCACCGTGGCGCGCATGGCGCTCGCCTCGCAGCGCGCCCTGGACAACGCGGCGGAACGCGCCCGCAGCGGCGGCATTCCCGCCACCTCGACGGTACCGGCGGCCGAGGCCTTCGACTGGATCACCACCCGCGGGGCGGCGATGCTGGGCATGGCCGACCGCATCGGCTCCCTGGCACCAGGCAAGCCGGCCGACATTGCGGTGATGTCGCTCGGCCCGCTCGCCATGTGGCCGGTGCACGATCCGGTTGCCTCGGTGGTCATGCAGGGCTCCGGCGCACGCATGCGCGACGTGCTGGTTGCCGGCCGCTTCGCCAAGCGCGATGGTAAGCTGGCGTGGCCCGATCTTGCGTGTCTGCGCGCCAGGCTGGCGGCATCGGGCGAACGCATCCTGTCGAGGCTACACGTAAAAAGCGTCAGCCGCGAAATAGCGGCGACATAAAAAACGGGAGGAAAATCCATGAAACGTCTGATCGCACTTGTCCTGACAGGGGCGCTGGCATCGGCGCTGCTCGCCCTGCCCGCTTCGGCGCAGAATTTCCCCGACAAGCCGATCCACATCATCGTGCCCTTCACGCCGGGCAGCGCCACCGACGTGGTGGCCCGCGCCGTGGCGGCGGCCATGACCAAGAACTTGGGCCAGACGGTCATCGTCGAGAACAAGCCAGGCGCCGGCGGCACGATCGGCGCAGCCCAGGTCGCCAAGTCCGCGCCCGACGGCTACACCCTGCTCGCCAACTCCTCGGCGCACACGGTCAATCCCGCGATCTATCCCAACATGACCTTCGACACGGCCAAGGACCTGCCGGCCGTCAGCCTGCTCGCCGTGCAGCCCAACATCATGGTCGCCTCGCCGGAGAAGGGCTGGAAGACCGCGGCTGACTACGTAAAGGCCGCCAAGGCGCAGCCGGGCAAGCTCACCTATGCGACCGCCGGCACCGGCAGCGGCACCCACATGAACGCCGAAAAGTTCAAGCTCGCGGCCGGCATCGACACGGTGCACATCCCCTACAAGGGCACACCCGAGGCGCTGGGCGACACGATGAATGGCCGCACCGACATCTATTTCTGCCCGGTGATCGCGGCCCTGCCGATGATCAAGGACAATCGCGTCGTGGCGCTGGCCAATGGCAGCCCCAAGCGTTCGTCGGTGCTGCCCGACCTTCCGACCACCGAGGAGCAGGGCTTCAAGGACAGCGGCTACAATTTCTGGGTCGGCCTGTTCGCCCCGGCCGGCACGCCGCCGGCGGTGATCAACCGCCTGAACGCCGAGGTCCGGAAGGCGCTAGACTCCCCCGAGGTCAAGGAGCGGCTGCAGGCGCTCGGCACCGATCCCTCGCCAACCACGCCCGCCGAGTTCGACAAGATCGTCGCCGCCGAGATCAAGGAAAACATCGCCCTGGCCAAGAAGGCCGACATCAAGTTGCAGTAGGTGAAAATGGCTGACGCGCTCCTCCAGACCACCGTCGTCGGGTCCTATCCGCAGCCCGACTGGCTGGTGAACCGCCAGATGCTGAGCAAGGTCGTGCCGCGCACGCGCATGCGCGAGATCTGGCGCGTGCCCGAGGCCTTCCTCGAGCAGGCCCAGGACGACGCGACCCTGATCGCCATCCGCGACATGGAGCGCGCCGGCATCGACATCGTGACCGACGGCGAGATGCGGCGGGAGAGCTACTCCAACCGCTTCGCCACCGCGCTCGACGGCATCGACGACGAGCATCCGGCCGAGATCGTCAACAACCGCGGCCAGAAGACGCCGGTGCCGCGGGTGGTCGGCAAGATCCGGCGCACCGGGCCCGTCGAATTGCGCGACATGCAGTTCCTGCGCGCCAACACCGACAAGCTCGCCAAGATCACCCTGCCCGGCCCCTTCACCATGGGCCAGCAGGTCAAGGACGAGTTCTACAAGGACGCCGAGGCGATGTGCATGGACTACGCCGCGGCGGTGAACGAGGAGGCGCACGCGCTGGTCAAGGCCGGCGCCGACGTGATCCAGCTCGACGAGCCGTGGCTGCGCAACAACCCCGAAGAGGCCAAGCGCTACGCCGTGAAGGTGATCGACCGCGCACTCAAGGACATCAAGGTGCCGACGGTCGTGCACCTCTGCTTCGGCTATGCCGCGGTCGTGGGCGGCGGCAAGCCGACCGGCTATTCCTTCCTGCCGCAGCTCGCCGACTCGATCGCCCAGCAGATCTCGATCGAATCGGCCCAGCCCAAGCTCGATCTCGGCGTGCTGAAGGATCTCGCGCCCAAGAAGGTGATGCTGGGCGTGATCGACCTCAACGATGCCGAGATCGAGACCCCGCAGAAGGTCGCCGACCGCATCCGCGCGGGCTTGAAGCACCTGCCGCCCGACAAGCTCCTGCCCGCGCCCGATTGCGGCATGAAGTACCTGCCGCGTGCGACGGCCTTCGGGAAACTGAAGGCGCTTGCGGAGGGTGCTGCGATCGTGCGCAAGGAGCTGTAACTCTCATCGGACCGCGGGCCTCCAGGCCCGCTCATGATCATGACTCAAGCAAAAGGCTGGCATTCCCGAGGCTATCTCCCCCACTTCGATTCGCCGGAAACAGTCCAATTCGTCACTTTCCGATTGGCCGACAGCCTACCGCGGGCTGTGATTGAAGGTCTCCGGCTTGCCGATGACGGAATTCAGCGCATCGATCGCGAACTCGACGGCGGATTGGGAGAGTGCTGGCTTCGATCCCCAGCGATTGCGTCACTGGTTCAAGACTCGCTTTTTCACTCCGATGGGCAACGCTATCGTTTGTTGGCATGGTGCCTGACGCCAAATCACGTTCACGTCGTGATGGACATGCTTGAAGGCAAGGCCTCTCTGGGAGCTATCGTCCGTAGCTGGAAATCATTCACCGCCCGACGAGCGAACGAACAACTTGGACGCTCGGGTCCATTCTGGCATGCCGACTATTTCGATCGATATATGAGAAACGAGGACCAGCTGCACCGCACAATAGAATATGTCGAACAGAATCCTGTGAAAGCTGGCTTGGCCGCCAATGCGGCTGATTGGCTCTGGAGTTCAGCGTATTTTCGGGTCGATCGATTCCATGAGCGGGCCTGGAGGCCCGCGGTCCAATGATTTTTCGAGCTTGTAGCGGAAGTCGCAGTGGCTGGCGCCCTGCATGATCGTTTGCGTGCGGGCGAGCTGCACCGGGTCGCTATAACCCTCCGCCAAGGCGAAGTCCGAGCTGCAGACCAGCAGGAAGCCGAGCTCGGGCGCGCCGATCTTCTTGTAGAACTCGGCGAAGCGACAGGCGGTGACGTTGACCTCGAACGACTGCGAGTCTTTCTTGAGCACCTCGTAGTCCAGGGCATCTGCCGCCGCGAAGCCTTCGAAGGCTGCCGCCATTTTCTCCCCAAGGTCGCGTGCGCCCTGGCTCTTCCACCACTTCTCGCCGAACTTGCGATACTGGTCGCCCAGCGCCTTGCGGACCAGCGCATTGGCCCGCTCCTCGCCCAGTTCAGCCTGCAGCGTCTTGACGAGCGGGACCAGCACCTGGGCCTGTATCTTGGCCTGCTCGATCAGCGGGATATCCATCGGTCGCTTACCTTGATCAACGGGCCGTCACGACGCCCTTTGGACTGATCGTCACCTGCTTCTCGACACCATTCTGCGTGGCCTTGCCCGTCCACTGCCCGTCGGGACCGCGCCGCAGGTCGCGGACGTTGCCATAGTGCAGCGCCTGCAGTTGCGTCTTCGCGCTGGCGCTGCCTGGCGCAGGCGTCGTGGCAGGTTTGGTCTGCGCCACCGCGGCACCGGTCACGCCGAAAAGCGCCAGAGCGAGCAGCAGATGTCTCATGACGCGAGCCTGCCTTTCAGCACCTCGCCGGCATAGGCGCCGGTCGCGTCGCCATCCTCGAAGGCCACGGCACCGTTGACGACGGTGGCCTTGATGCCCTCGGCCTTCTGCACCAGGCGGCGGGCGCCGCCGGGCAGGTCCTTCTCGACCGTCGGCAGGCGCGGCCGGATGCCGTTCTCCTCGAACAGCACGAGGTCGGCCCTGAAGCCTTCGCGCACAACGCCGCGATCGTTGAGGTCCCAGGCCGCTGCATTGTCGTGTGTCAGCTTCTTGATCGCCTGCTCGAGCGTGAAGGCGCCACGCTTGCGCACCCAGTAGCTCAGGAGATGCGTCTGCAGCGAGGAGCCCATCTCCTGGCAGACATGGGCGCCTGAGTCGGAGAAGGTCGCCAGCGTGCTCGGGTGTTTCAGGATGCCCAGCACGTCGTCCGGCGTTTCGTTGACCAGCGGCTGGACATAGACCTGATTCGCGTCCGCCAGCGACAGGTCGATCATGACCTCGACCGGATGCTGGCCGCGCGCCTTGGCGAGCTGGTCGACGGTGGGATCGTCCCAGTCGACGCCCTTCATCGCGAACAGGTTGGCGTAGTCGGGCTTGCGCGGATCCGTGGTCGCGGCACCCCCGCCTTGGAAAACATTGTCGCGCGGCTTCATGCGCGCCTCGGCCTCGACCAGCGCTCGGCGCACCGACGGGTCGCGCAGCTTCTTCATCTGCTCAGCGAGCGGCAGGGCACGGATCGGCTTCCAGGCCGGCAGAACGTCGAACGGCAGGTAGGATTTCAGCGAGAAGATCGCATTGATCGAGCGCGTCGTGCCCTGGCCATACATGCGGCCGCCGGCGGCGATCGTGTCGTCGATGTACTTGGTCTGGTAGCGCCAACCCGTGGGATCGTCGCCCTGCTTGGTCGCCAGCACGCCGAACATGATCGGCCGCTTGTAGTCCAGCGCCACCTTGCGCAGGCGATCAAGGAAGATCCGATGGCGCGCGCCGCTCGCGATATCCGGGCCGATCTGGAAGATGCCGGCATCGAGTTCGGCCATGGCGGCCAGGATGCGGTCGATCTCCTCCCATTCGGCGA
>Ga0137375_10011507_pt1 | contig 10462 bp, 7 predicted proteins | sample SagtaG_24_FD_104936 | JGI IMG/M metagenome (GOLD analysis project Ga0137375, IMG submission 104936) | Vadose zone soil microbial communities from Sagehorn Ranch, Mendocino, California, USA - Sage1_R_113_16 metaG | ecosystem: Environmental > Terrestrial > Soil > Vadose zone | place: USA...
AGGACGAGCCGGTGTACTGCATGCGCGCCGTCGGCGCGGAGAAGCCGCAGCCCCAGGTCTCGACCGCGGCGGGCACGGGCGCCGGCGCGGCGGCGAGGCGGCCGCGCCGGAGGAGCGAGATCGCCGCTGCGAGGACGACGAGCGCGAGCGCGACGGCGCTCACCCATGCCGCGCTCGCCAGCGCGGACGCGGCCGGCGCCGCGAGCGCGGAGGCGCCGAGGCGCGACCAGGTCGCCGCCGCGCGGGTGAGCGTGGGGAGCAGCGCGGCCGGGGCGAGCCCGATCGCGACGCACACGGCGGCGAGCGCCGCCATGGGAAGGATCATCGCCGCGGGCGCCTCGTGAGCGCGCTGCGCGTGCGCGCTCCGCGGGCTCCCCAGGAACACCACGCCGACCACCTTCGCGAAGCAGGCCGCGGCGAGGCCGCCGACGAGCGCCAGGACGGGCGCGCCGAGCGCGGCGAAGACGAGGAGGTCGCCCGGCGGGCGGGCCAGCGCGCCGAGGAACCCGAGGTAGACGAACCACTCGGAGACGAAGCCGTTCAGCGGCGGGAGCCCGCTGATGGCCGCCGCCCCGACGATGAACAGGAGGGCCGTCGCGCGCATGGGCCGCACGAGCCCGCCGAGGAGGTCGATCTCCCGCGTCCCGGTCGCGTGGTGGACCGCCCCCGCGCCGAGGAAGAGGAGCGACTTGAACGCCGCGTGGTTCACGACGTGGAGCGCGGCGCCGGCGAAGCCGAGCGCGACGAGCGCCGGGTCGCCGCGCGCGCGCCCGAGCAGCGCGAGCCCCGCTCCGAGCGCGATGATCCCGATGTTCTCGACGGTGTGGTACGCGAGCAGCCGCTTCAGGTCGTGCTGCGCGAGCGCGAACGCGACCCCGAGCACCGCGGAGACGCCGCCCGCGACGAGGAGCGTCACGCCCCACCACGCCGGCGGCGCGTCGAAGAGGCCGCTCACGCGGAGGAGCCCGTAGATGCCGGTCTTCACGACGACGCCGGACATGAGCGCCGAGACGTGGCTCGGTGCCGCCGCGTGCGCCGGCGGCAGCCAGAAGTGGAGCGGCAGGAGGCCGGCCTTGAACCCGAAGCCGATGAACGCGAGCACGAAGACCCGCGCTCCGAGGACGCCGCCCGCCCCGAGCCCCTGCATCGCGGCGAAGTCGAAGGAGCCCGCCGCCTGGCGCAGCAGCGCGAACACCGCGAAGAGCGCGAGCGTCCCGACGTGGGTGGCGGCGAGGTAGAGGAACGCCGCGCTCTGGACCTCGCGCCGGTCGTGCTCGGTGAGGACGAGGAAGAAGTTCGCGAGCGCCATCACCTCCCAGCCGACGAGGAAGACGATCGCGTTCGAGGCGGCGACGAGGAGCGCCATGCCGCCCACCGCGAGCCCGTAGAAGATCTGCAGCCGCACCGCCTGGAGACCGAGGGCCGGCTGGGGGAAGTAGCGGAGCCCGTAGATCGCCCCGAGCGCGCCGACGAACGAGATGGGCAGGAGGAAGATCGCCGAGACCGCGTCGAGGCGGAGGCCGAGCCGCTCGGACGCGGCCGCCTCGCCCCCGAGCACCGCCACCGCCGCCGCGATCGCCAGCGCCGCGGCTGCGCAGACGAGCGCGCAGGCGACGGACTGGGCGGCCGCGGGGCGACGTGCGAGGGCGGCCGCCGCGAGTCCGCTCGCGGCGAAGAGGGCGATGGCGCCGAGGACGAGGGCGATCGTCATGGGAACCGGCGGTGCAGGAAGAGGAGGGCGGACAGCGCGAGGATCGTGGCGACGGTGTAGAGGAGCTGGAGGTTGAGGCGCGCCTGCTGGAACTGACGAAGGCGCGCGAACCACTCCGCGACGCGCCGGAAGGCGGGCTCGAAGACGCGGGCGCGCGCAGGGTCCTGCACGTCGAGGCCGAACCGGGCGCGGCGCGGGAACAGGCCGGTGGGCGCCTCCACCCTCGCCCGCGGCTGGAGCGGGCGGGGGGCGGCGGCGCGCACGGCGATCTCCGCGTACGACGCCGCGGTGTACTGCACGCGCGCGCTCTCCTGGGAGAACCCGCAGCCCCAGGTGGACGACTCGGTGACGCTGCGCCGCGACAGCATCCGGCGCGAGGCGATGGCGAGGGCGACGCCCGCGATGACGAGGACCACGAGCCCGGCCCGCATCGGGCCGTCGAGCGCGGCCGCCGCCGGCGCGAGCGCGGAGGCGATCTCGCCCTCGGGGACGCCGAGCACGATCGCCGCGGCGGGCGTCACGAGCCGCACCGCCGCCCCCGGGAAGATCGCGATGCCGACGTTCGCCGCGCCGACGAGCCCGAGGGGGACGAGCAGGAGCGGACCTCCCTCGTGCGCCTCCGCGGCCTGGGCGCTCCGTGGCGCGCCCAGGAGCGCGATGCCGAGGAGCCGCGTGAAGGCGATCGCCGCCAGCGCGCCGACGAAGGCGAGCGCCGCGAGCGCGAGCCAGGCGAGGAGCGCGAGCCATGGCGGCGCGCCGTCGCCGCCGCGCAGGAGCCCGAGGTAGACGAGCCACTCCGAGACGAAGCCGTTCAGCGGCGGGAGCCCGGCGAGCGCGGCGGCGGCGAGGACGAGCAGCCCGCCCGTCGCCGGGAGGCGCCGGAGGAGCCCGCCCATCCGCTCGAGGTCGCGCGTCCCCGCGCCGTGCACGAGCGCGCCCGCGCCGAGGAAGGCGAGCCCCTTCATGAGGGCGTGGTTCCAGACGTGGAGGAGGGCGCCTGCCATCCCGAGCGCGGCGACCGCCGGCGAATGGAGCGCCGCGCCGGCGAGCCCGATCCCGGCGGCGAGCGCGATGATCCCGACGTTCTCGATGGTCGAGTAGGCGAGGACCGCCTTCAGGTCGCGCTGCCCGAGCGCGAGCGCGAGGGCGCCCACGGCGCCCGCTAGGCCGATGCCGGCGAGGACGAGGCCGTGCGAGAGCGGCGCGGGCGGCAGGAAGGTGAGGATGCGCAGGATCCCGTAGAGCCCCATCTTCACGAGGACCCCGGACATGAGCGCGGAGACGTGGCTCGGCGCGGCCGGGTGCGCCTCGGGGAGCCAGACGTGGAGCGGCACGAGGCCGGCCTTCGCCCCGAAGCCGACGAGCGCGAGCGCGAAGGGGATGGCGGCGGGGAGCGCGGGGTTGGCCCGGAACGCGACGAAGGCGTCGAAGCGGAGGGACCCGGCGAAGCTGCCGAGCACGAGGAAGGCGGCGAAGAGCGCCGCCGCCCCGAGGTGCGAGGCGATGAGGTAGGTGCGGGCCGCGCTCCGCACGGTCGGGTCCTCGTGCTCGAAGGCGACGAGGAGGAACGACGCGACCGTCATGACCTCCCAGGCGACGAGGAAGAGGACGGTCTGGCGCGCCGCGACGACGACGGCCATCGAGGCGAGCATGAGATCGAAGAAGAAGACGAACGGCCCGAGGCGGCCGCCCTTCGACGCCGCGTGCGCGCGCATGTACCCGGCGCCGAAGATGGAGGTCGCGAGGCCGAGCCCGAACACGGCGGCCGCGAACAGGGCCGAGAGCGGGTCGAGCCCGAGCGCCAGGGCGCCGTTCGGGACGGCCCAGGGCAGGTCGAGGGACGCGGCCGGCCCCCGCAGCGCACCGAGGGACGCGGCGAGGCCGAGCGCGCAGCCGAGCGCGCCGCCCGCGCTCCCGATGGCGAGCGCGAGGCGGGGCCGCGCGGACGCGGCGAGGGCGGCGAGGCCGGCGAGGGCGAGCAGGACGACGGCGGCGACGAAGAGGATCACGCTCCGGCCGCTCCCGAGCTCCCGGCCTCGCCGGCGGGCTCCTTGACGCTCGCGGCCGCGGACGAGCGCTTGCCGGCGATGGCCGACTCGACGCGCTCGATCTCGGGGACGAGCTCGTCCACCCCGGCGCGCGCCTCGAAGCGGGCGAGTACGGCAGGGTCGCGCACCGACGCGGCGATGACCGCGAGCAGGTGGAGGTGCGTCCGCGTGGACGGGCTCACCACGGTGACGAGCGTGTGCACGTCCTTGCCGTCGATGGCCTCGAAGTCGGCGGGCGGCTCGAGGTAGCAGATGGCGACCGCCGGCCGCGGGATGCGCAGGACGATGGGATTTCGCGCGTGCGGGATCGCGATGCCGTTGCCGAACCCGGTGGAGCCGAGCGCCTCGCGGGCGAGGAGGACGCGGTGGAGCAGATCGCGGTCGGCGCGACCGGGGAGGGGGAGCCGCTCCACCACCGCCTTCAGGATGGCGGCCTTGTCCTTGCCCGAGATGCCGCGGTGGACGCCCCCCACCCGGATCGCCTCGGCGAGGCTCGGGAGCTGGGGCTGCTCCATCTCGGCGAGCAGGTCGGCGGAGATGTCCATGTTCCGGCCGGAGGCGAACTCGAGCAGGTCGATCCGGTTCAGCCGGTACTGGTCGTTCACCTTCGTCGCGGCGAGCTCGCCGCTCCGGAGCCACCGGTACAGGGTGGCCTCGGAGACGCCGAGGAGGCGGGCGGCGTCGCGTGCTGTGAGCTGCATCCCTTTCGCTCCCTTTCTTACCGCCCGCGCCGCGTGCTCTTCGGCACGGGACCCATCCCGAGGACGACGTCGATCGACCGCGACAGCACGCCCGCGAGCAGGGGCATGCGCAGCACCGCCACCCGGTGCCGGTTCCAGCCGGCGGGCTCCGGGGCCTGGCGCGTCCGGATGGCGAGCACCGGTGTGCCCGGGCTCGCCCGCGCCACGCCGGCGAGCACCGCGTCGACGGCCGCGGCCGGCGTCTCGGGGCAGGCGATGACGAGTGCGACCGGCATCTCCTCGAGCATGCGGGTCGCGGCGGCGGCCGTCGCGACGCGCACGAGGCAGAGATCCTCGCGCGCGGCGAGATCCGCGAACAGCTCGTCGCTCTCGAGCCCGGGGCGGGCGAGGAGGAGCACGGACGGTGGCGGGGCGGCGGACGTCACTTCCGGGCCCAAGAGCACGAAGCGGGCCAGCCCGCCGATCGCGCCGGAACCCGAGGATTTGCTCGGACCGGGGCCGCGCGCCGCAGCGGGATCATGCCGTTTCGGCATCTGCCCCGGGGCCCCACGCGGCGAGCTTCGTGTAGAGCGTCCGCAGGCCGATGCCGAGCGCGCGCGCCGCGCGCGCCCTCGTGCGGTGGTGGCGCAGGGCCGCGAGGACGACGCGCCGCTCGGCCTCCTCGAGCGTGCAGCCGATGGGGATCTCGATGGTGGCCCGCGACGGGGGAGCGGACCTCGCTGCCCGCTCGCCCTCCGCCGCGCGCAGCGACGGCGCGGGACGCGGCGAGGAGGACCGCCTCGGCGGCCTGAGGTGCTCGAGGTCCGCGGCGCTGACGACGTCGCCCGCCGCGAGCACGCACGCCCCCTCCATCGCGTTGCGCAGCTCGCGCACGTTCCCGGGCCAGTCGAGCTCGGCGAGGCGGCGGAGCGCGGCAGGCTCGACGCCCTGGATGCGACCGCCGGTGCGGCGGTTGAAGTCCGCGACGAACGCGTCGACGAGGAGCGGGACGTCCTCGCGGCGCTCGCGGAGCGGCGGCACGACGAGCGTCACCACCTTCAAGCGGTAGTAGAGATCCTCGCGGAACCGCCCGGTCGCGATCCCCTCCTCGAGGCTGCGGTTCGTCGCGGCGATGATGGACAGATCCACCTTCACCTTCGCGGTGCCGCCGACGCGGCGGAACTCGTTCCGCTCGAGGACGCGCAGCAGCTTCGCCTGGGTGGAAACGTCCATGTCGGCGATCTCGTCGAGGAAGAAGGTCCCGCCGTCGGCGAGCTCGAACAGGCCCCGCTTGCGCTCGTTCGCGCCGGTGAAGGCGCCGCGCTCGTGCCCGAAGAGCTCGTTCTCCAGCATCTCGCGGCCGAGCGTCGCGCAGTTCACCGGCACGAAGAGGTGCCCGCGGCGCGGTCCGCACTCGTGCAGGGCGCGTGCGATGATCTCCTTGCCCGTGCCGCTCTCGCCGAGCAGGAGGACGTTGCTCTTGTAGCGGGAGACCTTCTCGATCGCGCCGTAGAGCTTCACCATCGCCGGCGAGGTCCCGACGATCCCGGGCAGGGCGCGCGGCGCTCCCTCTTCCCGGCGCCTCGCCCGGGCGAGCGTCATCGCGAGCCGGCCGACGATCGCGTCCGGATCGTGAGGCGGCGCGAGGTAGTCGGTCGCCCCGAGCTGCATCGCGTCCACCGCCTCCTGGACCGTGCCGCTCGCGCCGAGGACGACGACCGGCGCGTCCGCGCAGCGCTGCGCCGACGCGGCGACGAGCATCTTCACCGAGGCTGCTCCGAGCGCCTGGGCGACGTACACGGCGGAGGGCGAGGTCCGGTCGAGCGCGGCGAGGGCCTGCCGCTCGTCGCGCGCCACGGTCGGGGCGAAGCCCGCCCGGGCGAGGGCCTCCGCCAGATCGGGCGCGCCCGCCGCCAGCAGGCAGGCCCTCCCCTCGCCGAATCGCGCGACCGCTCCCATGGACGCCTCCGGGTGAAGCGCCCTTCTACTGCTAAATCGGCAGTGGTGCAAGAACGGCACGATCGCCCGGCCGCCCGTCCCTTCGACGCGGCCCTCGACGGCGGGACGCCCCCGCGGCCCTGGCCGCACGCAGCGGCGCTCCCGCGCGATGTTCACGCGCCGACGATGAAGTGCTAGCCTGCCGACCTCTCGCATGGCCGCCACGCGTTCGCCCTCCGGACGTTCCGGCGCGGCGCAGGACCGCATGGCGGGACGCCTCCTCGGCGGCCGATATCGCATCCTGTCGCGGCTCGGGGAGGGCGGGATGGGCGCGGTCTACCTCTGCGCGCACGAGGTGCTCGGCCGCCGCTACGCGGTCAAGGTGCTCCGGCCCGACCTCGCGGCGGAAGCGGAGCTCGCCGAGCGCTTTCGCAACGAGGCGATCGCCGCGAGCCGCATCGGCGGCGAGAACGTCGTCGACGTGCTCGACTTCGGCGCGGGCGAGGACGGTGCGCTCTACTACGTGATGGAGGCGCTCGAGGGGCGGAGCCTCGGCGCGCTCATCGCCGAGGACGGACCCCTCGACCTGCCGCGCGCGCTCGTGCTGCTCGAGCAGATCTGCCGCGCCCTCGGCGCCGCCCATGCGCGCGGCGTCGTCCATCGCGACGTGAAGCCCGACAACGTGTTCGTCGTCCGGCTCGACGACGGCACCGAGCGGGCGAAGGTGATCGACTTCGGCATCTCCCGGGTGACGCTCGAACGGTCGGGAGGGGAGCGGCTCACGCGCGCCGGCGCGATCATCGGCACGCCGGAGTACATGGCGCCGGAGCAGGCCGCCGGCGATCTGATCGACCACCGCGCCGACGTGTACGCCCTCGGCGTTCTCGCGTACGAGATGCTGACCGGGACGCTTCCCATCGTGGCGAACACGCCGGTCGCCACGCTCGTTGCGCACCAGACGCGGACCCCCGACGCGCCCAGCCGCCGCCGCGCGGGGATCCCCGCGGAGGTGGACGCGCTCGTGCTCGCCGCGCTGGAGAAGCGTCCGGACGACCGTCCCCCGTCGATGGACGCGTTCGGCGCCCGCATCCTCGCGATCCGCGGCGGGCTCGCCGCGCCGCCTGCCCGCGCGCGCATGGGCGCCGGGGCGCTCGCGCTCGTCGCGGTGCTCACCGCCGGCGCCCTCCTCGTCGTCGTCCTCCGGGCGCGTTTCGCCGCGCCGCCTCCGCTCGCCGCGCCGCCGGCGCAGGAGATGTCGCCGCCCCCGCCCGCGCGCCTCGCGAGCGTCCCGGAGACGCCGCCGGCGAGAGACGCGCCCCAGGCCTCTCCGCCGCGCACGAGCCGCAGGCCGGCGACGCGCCGCCACCTCGACGATCCCGACGCCTCCGGCGGCGGGCTCAAACCGGACCCGTTCTGATGAAGCGACTCGCCGCCGCCTTCGTGCTCGCGTGGATCGTCGCGATCCCTGCGCGCGCCGCCGACGTCGCGGAGGCGAAGGCCCACTTCCGCAAGGGGGTCGCGCTCTACGAGGGCCGGCGCTGGCGCGAGGCGATGGCGGAGTTCGAGGCCGCCTACCGGCTGAAGCCGCACGGCACGATCCATTTCAACGTGGCGCAGTGCCGCGAGCGGCTCGACGACGGGCCGGGCGCGCTCCGGAGCTACGAGGACTACCTGCGCGAGGTCCCGGAGGCGAGCGACCGGGCGGCGGTCCGGGGCGCGGTGCGCCGGATCGAGGGGCGCCTCGCCTCCGCGGGCGTCCAGGTGCTCCTCGTCTACACGGATCCTCCCGGCGCTTCGCTGTCGCTCGACGGGCAGGAGCGGGGGAAGACCCCGCTCCACGCGGTGCTCGCGCCCGGGTCGTACGCGCTCGCCCTCGAGCTCGACGGGTATGCTTCGGTGAAGGAGCAGGTCGAGCTCTCGCGCACGGCGTCGCGCGTCTTCGAGGTGGTGCTGCGCGAGGTCGCGCCCACCGCGGCAGCTGCAGCCACGCCCGCGCCCGCTGCCGCGGCGCCGCCCCCCGACCTCGCGCCGCGCGCGCCGCCGCTCGCCGCCCCGATCGCGCCGGCGCCGCCGCCGGCGCGCGCGCCCAGGGCGCGTCGCCATCTCGCCACGTGGATTGCGGCCGGCACGGCCCTCGCCGCCGCAACGGCGGGCGCGGTCCTCGGGTGGTCGGCGCAGAAGGACGAGCAGGCGCTCGACGCGCTCGCGGCGCCGGACCGCGCGGCGGCGACCCGGCGCGCGCGCGACGCCCAGTCGAAGGCGCACGCCGCGAACGCGCTCTACGCCCTCGCCGGCGGCTCGGCGGCAGCGGGCACGGCGCTGTTCGTCATCGAGGCGAGGTTCTAGCCGGTGCGCCTTCGCCCCAGGACCGCGCCGCGCGCGCCGCTCGCCCTCGCCGCGGCGCTCCTCCTCGCCGGGTGCGAGGTCGACGTGGACGGCGCGCCCTGCGCCGCCGTGGGCGAGATCTCGGACTGTCCCGACGCCCAGGCATGCGGGAACGACCTCCGCTGCAGCGCGCGCGCCCTCGCCTGCGCGAGCTCGCGGTGCACGCCCGGCGAGAGCATGTGCCGGGACGGGGCGACGGCGGTCCGCTGCACGGCGCGCGACGCGGTGTGCGGCCGCTGGGAGGACGACGACTGCGCCGGGCGCACGATGGTGTGCGGGGTCGGGCGGAGCCAGGCGTGCGAGTGTCCCGAGTACGCCGGGACGACGATCGTCGCCGACCCGCGCGTCGCGTCGCGCCGGGGCGCGCCGCCGTTCCCGACCGGCCAGCCGGAGCCGCCCGAGTGCCGCTTCGGCCGACTCTGGGACGCGCTCGCGGCTGCGTCGTCCCTCGCGCCGACCGCCGCGACCGTCGAGATCCGCGGCGCCGCGGGTGCGCCCGTCGTGTTCGGCGCGGGCACGGGCGAGGGGTGGCCGCTCGCCGTCGCGGCGAACGTCGTGCTCCTCGGCGCGGCCGCGCCCGCCGGCCCGACCACGATCCGCGGCGCGCCGGGGGCGGCCCGCCTCGTCGAGGTCCAGGGTGCGCTCGAGGGAGTCCGCGTCGAGGGGGGTGGCGCGAGCGGCGAGGGCGTCGCGCTCTCGTGCGGGGCGTCGGGGACGCCGTCGCTTGATGCGGTGGCAGTGGACGGTGGAGCCTGGCTCGACCCGGACGGCCTCTTCACCGCAGGTCTCGCCGCGGGCGTGACGGTCGGCGGGAGCTGCGGGGCGCGGCTCGCCGGAGTGCAGGTCTCGGCCGTTGCCGGCCCGGCGCTCACGCTCGCGCTCGACCCCGCGTCCGCCGCCACGGCGGACGTGCTCGGCGGGTGCTTCGGCGAGAGCGAGGTCGGGATCTGGATCCGCGGCGGCAAGGTGAGCGTCCGTCCCGACGGCGCCACGGGCACGGTCGTGTCGGCCAACGCCGAGGAGGGGATCGTCGTGGGGGGAATCCAGCCCCGGCTCCCCCCCACGGGCAACGCGACGGTGGACGCGACGCTCCAGGGCGTCACCGTCCTCGCAAACGGCGGGACCGGGCTCTCCATCCAGTCCGTTCTGGGCACATCCCGCGTGCGGACCACGGCGTGCGACGTCGCCGAGAACGGCGCCGCGCGGGCTGCGATCTACGGGCCGTCCGGCGGGAAGCGCACGGCGGGCGGTGTCTTCGTCGCGCTCGGTCCCATCGCCGCGTTCGGGTTCGCCGGCAACCGGGTGTGGGCCAACGCCGGCGATCAGCTCGCCTTCTTCTCGGACACCGGCTGGTCCGTCGCGCCGGCGGCCTGCGGCGCCGACTCGAACGTGTTCGCCTGCGTGACGGACGTCGGCGCTGGCGCCGTCGCCCTCGTGGGCACCGGCACCGTGCAGGCGGCGAGGAACGTCTGGCCGGCGCTCCCGCCGCACGACTGGGTGACCGCGACCGTGGCCAACGCCGACGACTACTGCGTCGCGGGGTCTGGAGGCGTGCCGGCGAAGCCGGCCTGCCCCGCCCCCTAGTACTACTCGGTCACTTCGTACGCCTGCTGCGAGCGCCGATGCTCTCGCTGCGGCGGGCGGGCTCCTCACTGCGCTGCTCGACGTACCTATCGGTACGCCTCCGCTGCTCGTTCGTC
>Ga0137375_10011511_pt1 | contig 10461 bp, 9 predicted proteins | sample SagtaG_24_FD_104936 | JGI IMG/M metagenome (GOLD analysis project Ga0137375, IMG submission 104936) | Vadose zone soil microbial communities from Sagehorn Ranch, Mendocino, California, USA - Sage1_R_113_16 metaG | ecosystem: Environmental > Terrestrial > Soil > Vadose zone | place: USA...
AAGGAGGCGCTCTGCACGTACCGGTTGGTGTCGCTGGCCCCCGGCGCGGTGACGGTGAGGGTGCCGCCCTGCCGGTCGCCGTACTGTCCGATCTGGATGGTCGCGGAGGAGAACTGCGGGCTGGACAGCGCCAGGAAGTTCCCGCCGCTCATCGTGGGGTAGAGGCCCAGCGAGGAGAACACGTACCAGGCGGACATGGTGCCGAGGTCGTCGTTGCCGGTCATGCCGTCGGGGCCGGTGGTGAACAGGGTCATCGCGGCGCGTACCACGGTTGCGGTCTTCGCCGGCGCGCCGGTCCACAGGTAGACGTACGGCGCGAGCAGGTCCGGCTCGTTGTTCGGGTTGTACGTCGGCTTGCCGTAGTAGTCGTACGGCTTCGTGATCCAGTCGTCGCGAGCGGTGCCTGCCGGGTCGGTGAGCAGCTTGTCGTAGACGAAGAAGGAGTCCAACCGCTTCTCGGCGGCGGCCCGGCCACCCATCAGACCGACCAGGCCGGCCGGATCCTGCGGCACCAGCCACTGGTACTGGTACGCGCCGCCCTCGTGGAACTGGAACTCCGCCCCCACCGGGTCGTACGGCGACAGCCACGTGCCCTCGACGGTGCGCGGCCGGAAGTGCCTGGTCGAGGAGTCCCACAGGTTGCGGTACCACTGGCCACGCCGGGCGAACATCAGTGCGTCGTCCCCGTAGCCGAGCCCGTCGGCCATCAGGGCGAGCGACGCGTCCGCGGCGGCGTACTCCAGGGTGGCCGAGGCGGGGTGCACGCAGTCGTTGTCGCCGCCCTTGTCCGCGCAGTCCTCACCGACGTCCAGTCCCGACGGGACGTAGCCGCGCTCGGCGTAGTAGTCGACGCCGGAGCGCCCGTTGTACGGCGAGTTCGCGGGCGGGGTGCTCGTCGCGTTCCTGCGCAGCAGCGCGTACGCCTCCCGCTCGTGCCCGGCGAGCAGGCCCTTCGACCACGCCTCGACCAGGAACGGGGTCACCGGGTCGCCGGTCATGATGTTGGTCTCGCTGTTGGCCAGCGCCCAGCGGGGGAGCCAGCCACCGTCGCGGCCGGCCGCCACGACCGACAGCGCCACGTCCCGTGCCACCCGCGGCTCCAACAACTCCAGGAGCTGGTTCTGCGGCCGGTAGGTGTCCCACAAGGAGAAGTTCTGGTACGGCGTGAACCCGTCCGCGGTGTGCACGTTGTCGTCGAATCCGGCGTATCGGCCGTCCACGTCGCCGGCCAGGTTCGGGTGCAACTGGGCGTGGTAGAGGGCGGTGTAGAACGCCGTCTGCCGCTCGACGGTGCCGCCGCCGATCCGCACCAGGCCGAGCTGCTCCTGCCAGGTGTCGTGCAGCTTCGTACGGGTGGCGTCGAAGTCGTACGAGTCCCCGGTCTCCGCCGCCAGGTTCTTCCGGGCGCCTTCGATCCCGGTGTACGACAGGCCGACCTTCACCACCACGTCCCGGTCATCGGTCGCGTCGAAGGTCACCCAGGCGCCGTTGCCGCCTTCCCCGGCCGCGTCCCGGGTGTCGGGCCTGACGGTCGAGCCGCGCCAGGTGCCGTACCCCGTGACGGCCCGGTCGAACGTGGCCGTGAAGTACACCGTGTGCTCGTCATGGCCGGCGCAGAAGCCACCCGCCTTCACCCGGCCCTCGACGGTACGGTCGCCCACCACGTGCACCTCGGAGTTCAACACCCGCTGGTTGGCCTTGCCGGTGTTGAACAGTACGTTCGCCGCGCCGGTCGCAGGGAAGGCGTACCGCTGCCAGCCGGTGCGCTCGGTGGCCGTCAGTTCGGCGTCGATGTCGTACTTCTTGAGGCCGACACGGTAGTAGCCAGGGGTGGCCTGCTCGTCGTCGTGCGCGTACGTGGAGCGGTAGGCGTTGGGATCCACGTTGTCGACCGCGCCGGTGGTGGGCATGATCGGCAGTTCGCCCATGACGCCGCAGCCGACTCCGGACAGGTGGGTCTGGCTGAACCCGTAGATGGTGTCCTGCTGGTAGTCGTACCCACCTTGACCTCCGGTGTCGGGGCTCACCTGCACCATGCCGAACGGCGCGCTCGCTCCGGGGAAGGTGTTGCCGAAGTTCTGGGTGCCGACGAAGGGGTTCACCGAGGCGGTGGGGTCTGCCGGGGAGGCGTTGGCCGCCGGCGCGGCGAGCAGGCCGCTGCTCAGCACCCCCGCGGCCAGGGTCACCGCCAATCTCGCCGCTGGCCGGGAAGTGGGCTGCCGGACCAAGGATCGCATCGTACGTACCCCCTGACCAGAACGACATCCAGCCGCATGACAACGTTGTCCTAGTTCGAGCGACGGTTCCACAGGCGTTCCCGACTGTCAATGACCTATGGCGCCCAGGGCACGGCGATGTTCCAGGTGCTGTCGTATGCCCAGGAGGTTGGCGAGTTGTACGCCGCGCCACCGGCTCCGTCGCTGAGCCACACCTCGGCGTTGATGTGGCGCAGGAACGAGCCCCGATAGTTGTACGACTCCAGCGACACCCCGCTGCCGGTCAGCCCGGTACGGGCGCACCAGGTCAACGTGTACCCGCGTGAACTCGAGGAAGTGATGCTCACGCATCCCGCGGTCAGCCTGGTCGCGGTGGTCGGCGTACCGCACGACAGCCATGGCGAGGAGGTCAAGGCGTACGTGATCCGCCGGCGCCGAGGTCACCGAGGCCGAGCTGGTCGAATGGTGCAAGCAGAACATGGCCGGCTACAAGTACCCCCGCGTCGTCGAGTTCCGCGACACGCTCCCGATGACCGCCACCGGCTAGATCCACAAGCGCGAGGTGCGGCAGGAGCCGTTCTACAGGATGCCGAGCTGGCTGGCGCGGGTGAGCGCCTCTATCCGGTTGCGGGCGCCGAGCTTCTCGAGGGTCCGCTGCAGGTACGTCTTGACCGTGTTGCGGGTCAGCCCCAGCGCGAGCGCGATCTCGGGATTCGTCTCGCCCATCGCGACGTGGCGGAGGATGTCGTACTCGCGCCGGGTCAGGCCGCACTGGCGGAGCTTGCGGGTCAGTGCGGCGCCGACGTCGACCCGTACCTCGTGTGCCCCGGACATCACGCGCCGGATCACCTCGATGAGTTCCTCGCGGTCGGTGTCCTTGGCGACAGCTCCGTGTGCGCCGGCCTCGAGGGCGGCGGTGAGCGCGGCGTGGTCCGGGTACGCCGTGAACAGAATGATCTTGGTGTCCGGCACCCGTACCCGCAACGCCTGGACCACCTCGGGCCCGAGCATGTCGGGCAGCCGCAGATCGAGCAGTACGACGTCGGGCCGCAGCGTCTCCACCGCGGAGATCGCCTCGCGTCCGCTGCGGGCCGAGCCGGCCACGCGTAGCCAGGAGGTGTGCTGCAAGGCGAGGACTACGCCGTCGAGAACGATCGGGTGGTCGTCGGCGACCAGCACCCGTACGACCTGGGGCGTCACACCGGCACCCACGCCTGCGTGGTGACGCCGCCGTCGTCGTTGGTGCCGACGGCGACGGTGCCGCCGACCCGGGCCAGCTGTTCGCAGATCGACTCCAGGCCCATTCCGCTGTGTTCGAAGGCGTGGCGGAGTCCGACGCCGTCATCGGACACCGTCACTGCCACGCCGTCCCGCAACGAAAAGACGCTGACCACGACGGACCGCGCGCAGGCGTGCTTTTCGACGTTGAGCAACGCCTCCCGGGTGGCGTCGGCGAGGGCCCGCATCGGCGCCCGGGGGATCGCCGGCAGCTCGGTGAGTACGATCGTCCGCGCGATCACCCCCGTACGGTCGGCGAACGCGCGGACGTGCTCGCGTAGCGCGACCCCGAGCGCGACCTGTTCCGGGGGTGTGTTGAGGACTCGCAGCGACCCCCGTAACGCGTCGGCGGCGTCGCTGGCCTGCGCTTCCAGGGCGCCGATCCGGGCTCGTACGTCTGTGTGGAGATCGGGTTCGTCGCCCAGGCGCTGGATGCCGCTGCGCAGGGTGAACAGCATGGCCCCGACCGAGTCGTGCAGCTCGAGGGCGAGTCGGCGGCGTTCCTCGTACACCGCGACCTCGGCGGCGTGCCGGGCCCGTTCGGCCACCACCTCGGCGGCGGCCATCCGGGTCGCGAGCCGCTCCAGGGCGAGAGCGGTGCGGTCGCCGAAGTCGATCTCGTAGCGGTTCGCGCCGTACAGCACCCCGCGCAGCTTCCCGTTGTGGCCCACCGGCACGGCGATCATCGCCATGACGCGTTCGGCCGCCACCTGTGGTTTGAAGTGGTCGGTGATGTCGGGCGAGGTGAGATAGTTGCTGACCCACAGCGGACGGCCGGTGGCGAGGACTCTGCCGCCGAGTCCGGTGCCCTGCGGTATCACCAGGCCAGCGACCTGGTCGGTGACGGTGTTGACCGGATGGTTGAGGACGATCTGGTCGGCGTCGTGGGGCTCGCCGAGGAACGCCATGTCGACCCCGACCAGCTCGGGCACCTCGGCGACGATCCGTTGACACGCCGCGGAACCGTCGAGCAGCGCGATGGTGTCGACGTACTCCTGCTCGAGGCTGAGCAGTACGTCCGACAACCCCGTGGCACGTCTCACGTGCTCCACGTCACGCATCGTAGAGCCGAAAGCCGCCGCGGAGAACGGCGGGTGGAACTCGCTTTCGACTGCCCTGGGCTGCCGCACTGCGGCGGCGGTACGCATCTCCGGCCGGAGACCTCCGAAAGGGGTCTCCACCTGCGGCTAGCCGGGGTCCGAGGGTTGGCGCAAGCTCTGCCCACACATCAACCGTGACGCGGGGGAAGCACGGGCCGATTGTCGGCCATACGTGACTTTCGGGCGAGCTACCGGCCCGATCGTGGCGCCGCGCGACCTCTGAAGATCCGGGTGCTGAGGTGGCTGCCGACCGAGCAACAGGTCCAGAGAGAGGTAGTCACTGATGGCGACGTACGACCGCAGAAACGTGCTGCGGCTGGTCGGCATGTCCGGCGCCACCACCGTACTCGCGGGTGCGTGTGGTGGCCTGAGCCGCAGCAGCGGGAAGCCCGGGGCCGGCGGTGCCGTGAAAATTGGTCTGATAGTTCCGGAATCCGGTGTCTACAAGGTCTTCGGTGAGGACCTGCGCAACGGTTGGAACCTCTTCCTCAAGCTGAATGGCGGCAAGCTCGGGGGTCGCGACGCTGAGGTGATCACCGCCGACGAGGGCGACGGCCGCAGTCCGCGGACCACCGTCGAGAGCGCCAAGCGCCTGATCAACCGGGACCGGGTCCACGTCGCCTGCGGTGTGGTCAACTCCGCGAACCTGTTGGCCATTCAGGGTCTGTTCACCGAGGCCAGGATTCCGTTCGTGAGCATCATCGCGTCGCCCGCGGCGGTGCAGGGCCAGGCGTACGGGTGGCGCACCTCGTGGCTCACCAGCCACCCCGCGCTCGCCATCGGCGGCTACGTGGCCAGTCGCGCGGGTGGCCCGGTGTCGACGATCGTCGCCGACTACGTGGCCGGCCACGAACTGCTCAAGGGATTCCGGAAATCCTTCATGCCCGCCGGCGGCAGTCTTGCCGGCGACCCGATCATGGTGCCGTTCCCGATCGGCGAGAGGTCCTTCCGGCCGTACCTGCAGCAGATCGAGCAGCAGAACCCCAAGGCGGTGTTCGCATTCTTCGCCGGCGCCGACGCCGTGAAGTTCGTCAAGCAGTACGACGAGTTCGGCCTGGCCGACAAGTACCAGTTGTACGCACCAGGATTCCTCACCGAGGGATATCTGCTGGATGCCCAAGGCGACGCCGCCAGGGGGATCCTGAATTCGCTGAACTACGCACCCGATCTGGACAACGCCACGAACCGGATATTCGTCTCCGAATTCCAGAAGAGGTACGGCTCGTCGCCGACCTGCGTCTCGGTCGCGGCGTACGACGCCGGGTGGGTACTGAACCGCGCTGTCGAGGCGTGCAAACACGACATCAGGCCGGAGCGGATCGAGAAGGAGATCGGCAACCTGGGCGAGATCGACAGTCCCCGGGGACCTTGGATCTTCGGCAAGAACCGCTCCCCGGTGCAGCGTTGGTACCTGCGCGAGGTCGAGGAGGACGGCTTGGTGCTCTCCAACGTCGTCATCGACGAACTCGCCACGCTCGGCGACGAGGCGTGACGCCCCAGACTCCTCCTTGCGCATACAGGTCCACGCACTAAACTGTATGCAGTTTTCCGTGCGCGGAAAGGGGAAGGCCGTGATCTCAGGACTGCACCACTACGCCCTCGAAGTGCCGGACCTGGCGGTGGCGGATGGTTTCCTGCAGGACTTCGGCCTGGAGACCGCCGAGAAGGACGGCGCCCTGGTGGCCCGGTGCGGCGGCCGGGAACAGGAGCAGGTACGCATGCTGGAAGGCAGTGCGAAGCGGCTGCACCACGTGTCCTTCAACCTGCGGCCCGGCACCCTGGACCAGGTACGGGAGTCCATCGACCGGGCCGGTACGCCGATGATCGAACCGCCGCCGGGCGCCGTCGAGGACGGATTGTGGATCCGCGACCCGGACGGTACGGCGGTGCAGTTGCTCGACGTCGCCCCCGCGCCCGTGCGCCCCGTCGCCGAGGTGTTGACCAACGCCGGCGCCAGCCGCCAGCGCATCGGCGTCGCGCAGTGGCGGGAGGCCACCGCGGACGTGATGCCGCGTCGCCTGGGGCACTCGTTGCTGTTCACCGCGCAGCCCGCGCGAATGGTGGCGTTCTACACCGAGGTGCTCGGGCTGGCGGTCAGCGACCGCATCCACGGCGACCTGGTGACGTTCCTCAACGCCGGCCCCGGTGACCACCACATCTTCGGCTTCGTCAAGAGCAGCCACCCGGGCTTCCATCACTCGAGCTTCGAGGTGCCGTCGATCGACGCGATCGCGCTGGGTGCGGACCGGATGCGGTCCAAGGGTCGTGATGCGGGATGGGGGCTGGGCCGGCACACGATCGGCTCGAACTTCTTCCACTACAACCCCGATCCGTGGGGCAGCTGGATCGAGTGGTTCTCCGACATCGACCAGATCGACGACTGCTGGGTCGCCGGGGACTGGGACGTACCGCCGCATCTGTGGGGAGCGCCGCCGCCCCAGACGTTCCTGTCCAACCTGGAGACCCGGCGTGAGCCGTCCGGATAGCCGCGCTCAGGCCGGGACGGGTTTCTCGCCGGCGGCGACGCGGCGCATCGCGGCGAGCGTGGCCGCGACCGCTTTCAGGTAGTCGCCGGTCATGCCGTCCGCGTACGCCTGTTCCTCGGGGGAGCCGCCTTCGACGCCGGCGACGACCAGCGCGAAGCTGAACCGCAGCCGCAGGTCCTCGTCGCCTTCGATCTCGTTGGCGATCGTGCCGAGCACCGGCCCGGCGATCCGGGTGAACACCACCCGGTGCGGTTCCTCCAGCGTGATCCGTTCGGTGAAGCGCTGTCCCCGGAAGTCGATGTCCCGGTCGAACACCCGGTCGCTGTGCCGCTGGGTCACCTCGCAAAAAGTCATCGCGGGTACGAAGGGCAGGGCGTTGTTCGCCTTCATCACGAGGCCGTCCCACACGTCGGACCGTTTCAGCTGGGGATGTCCGGCCTCGTTGACCGGCAGTTGATGTGACACGTAGATCATGCCGCGCTCCTTCCCGCGTCGATGACGTGGTTGGTGATCTCTCCGAGGCCGTCGATGGCGACCCGTACGACGTCGCCGTGCTCGAGGTGGCGACCGCGACCGGCGCCGACGCCGGACGGCGTACCCGTGGATATGACGTCTCCGGGCTCGAGGGTGACGACGGCGCTGGCCGCCGAGACCAGTTGGTCGACCGGGCAGATCATGTCGGCGGTCGACTCGTCCTGCTGCAGCTCGCCGTTGACCCACAGCCGCAGCCGCAGGTCCTGCGGGTCGGCGACCTGGAACGCCGGCGTGATGCCGGGCCCGAGCGGCAGGGACGCGTCGATGGCCTTGGCGGCGAACCAGTCGTACGAGAACGCCCCGGCCGGAACGTCCGGGCGCTCGTGGTAGCCGCGGGCGGTCACGTCGTTGGCCACGCAGTACCCGGCGACGTGACGCAGCGCGTCGGCGGTGGCGATGTCGCGCCCGCCGACGCCGATCACGACGGCGAGCTCGGCCTCCCAGTCGTAGCGGGCCTGCTCGCCGCGGTGCATCACGATCGGATCGGCAGGCCCGATGACCGTCGTCGTCGGCGGCTTCAGGAAGAAGAACGGCTGCCACTCCGCGCCCGGCACGGTGCCGCCCATCTCCCGGATGTGCCTGCGGTAGTTGACGCCGGCGCACAGCACCTTGCGGGGCCAGCTGATCGGCGCGAGCAGCTCGTACGAACCGACCACCGGCGCGGCCACCAGCGACGTCGCGGCGAGGATCTCCGACGCCTGCGGCCAGTCCTCCAGCAGGTCGAGCATGTCCCGCCACTGCTTGAGTACGGGTGGTGCCAGCACCGCGCCGTCGTCGAGCAGCACCCCGAGCTGCGGCTCGCCGCCGTCCCGGTAGGTGACCAGCGAGTACGTCATCGAGGCTCCCGCTGGGTGGCGGGCACCCCGGCCACCTGGTCGTGTACGGCGGCGATGTCGAGCGATCCCCAGCCGTCGGCCATCGCCTTGTCGAACACGGTCTTGGCGGCGGTGAAGACCGGCGCGGCCACGTCGACGGCGACGGTGGTGTCGGCGATCTGGTCGAGGATGGCGTGCAGCGTCTCGATCGGCCCCGGCGCCGGTGACCAGCGCCGTTCCCGCATCACCGGCCCGCGTTGCTGCCAGATGGCCGAGGCCGCGATCGAGGTGTCCAGCGTCCGCTGCACCAGCTCGAGATCCAGGCCCAGCCGCCCGGCCAGTACGAGTGCCTCGGCGGCCGCGACGGTGTGGACCGCCATGAGCAGGTTCGCGACGTACTTCATGCTGGCGCCGGTGCCGAACCCGCCGGTGTAGACCCAGGGGCCCGAGATCGCGTCGAGCACCGGCCGTACGGCGTCGACGCTGTCCGGTTCGCCGGAGACGAATGTGGTGGCCAGGCGCGGTGCGACCATGCCCGGGCTGCCGCTGATCGGGCAGTCCAGCATGTCGCCGCCCGCGGCCCGTACGGCGTCGCGGATCCGGGTCTTGTGCGCGACGTCGACCGTGCTCATCTCGATGTGGACGGTCCCGGGCCGTACGGCGGTGAGCGTTCCGGTCGGCCCGCACACGACGTCCTCCACGGCGTACGCGTCGGGCAGGATCGACAGCAGGACGTCCGCCTTCGAGGCGACCTCGGCGGGGGAGCCGGCGCCGGCGCCGCCGGCGGCGACGAGCTCCTCGCACCCGGAGCGCCGGTACCCGGTAACCGCGAAGCCGCGGCCCATCAGATTGCGCGCTATGGGCATCCCCATCTTGCCCAGCCCGATCATGCCGACGTGCACCACGGCGGTCTCCCTTCGTACCCCGTCAGCCCCAGGTGTATGTGCCGGTGCCGAGCGAGATCTGGACGTGTACGGCGCCCTCGTTGACGCGCCACCCGTACACCTCGAATGTGCGCAGCCCGGCCACGACGAACGGGTCGGTCCGCAGGACGGCCCGAGCCTGCTCGGCGCTGTCGGCGCGCAGCACCGTGACGCCGGAGCCCGGCCCGGTGCCGGGTCCGCTGGTGAGCGGGCCGGACAGGAACACCACCCCGTCCGCCTCCAGCTTCAGCAGCCAGGCGACGTGCTCGTCGACGTGGCGCTCGACATCGGCGCCCGTCGTGGCCGGGACGGGGGTGGACAGCCCCAGCCAGTAGTCCCGGCCGAGTAGCGCGCTGCGGTCCGGCGTACTGCCGCGATCTGCCTCCATGGCTAAACTGTATGCAGTTTTGCGGTCGCGTCAAGAGGTTGTTTTGACTTCGCGATGTGTATGCAGTCTGGGCGAGATCAGGGAGAATGCACGCATGCCACGTACCCCGACGCTGGTCCCGGGTCTCCGGAAGGTCGACATCCCCGAGATCCGGCAGGCGATCCCCGTACTGCACACCTACCTGCGCGAATGCGTCCTCGACGGCACCCTCACGCCGGGCACCAAGCTGTCCCAGGTGGCGCTGGCCGAGCAGCTCGGCGTGAGCCGTACGCCGCTGCGCGAGGTGCTGCGGATGCTGCAGGAGGAGGGGCTGGTCGAGATCGAACCGAACCAGCGCACCCGCGTGGCCGGGCTGGACCCCCAAGAACTGGACGAGGTGTACGCCAGCCGGATCCTGCTCGAGACGCTGGCGCTGTCGATCACCCTCGACGGCTTCACCACGGCGCACCAGCGCGACGCCAAGCGGCTGCTCACGGCGATGCGGCGGGCCGCCCGTACCGGCGATTTCGGGGTGTGGTTCGACTCGCACGCGCGGTTCCACCGCCTCATCACCGCCGGAGCCGGGCCGTCGATGCGGAAGCAGTTGACCGTCTTCGCCGACCGTACGATCCGCTACATCCGGATCTACCAGTTGTCCGAGCCGGAGAGCTGGCAGTCCGCCGGCGACGTCGAGCACGCCGCCATCCTCGAGGCGCTCGTCGCGCACGACGACCGTGCGGCG
>Ga0137375_10011517_pt1 | contig 10458 bp, 7 predicted proteins | sample SagtaG_24_FD_104936 | JGI IMG/M metagenome (GOLD analysis project Ga0137375, IMG submission 104936) | Vadose zone soil microbial communities from Sagehorn Ranch, Mendocino, California, USA - Sage1_R_113_16 metaG | ecosystem: Environmental > Terrestrial > Soil > Vadose zone | place: USA...
ACCTGTCTGGCCGGGATCTCGGTAGGCCGCAACCGCCCCGGCGCCCTCCTGTTAGTGATCAGCGCCGCAGCTATACGCTCGGCAGCGCGGCCATCCCACAGCGCAGGTCGGCGCGGAGCCGGGGGGTCCGCGAGCACCCGGACGGCCGCTGCAACGATCCGGTCCGGGTTCCGGCCGACCAATTCGTTGGTGCCCTCGGTGAGCGTTATCGGGCGCTCGGTGTTGTCCCTGAGAGTGAGGCAGGGTACGCCGAGAACCGTGGTTTCCTCCTGCACGCCACCCGAATCAGTCAGCACGAGACGAGCCGAGGCCTCCAGGGCGAGGAAATCCAGGTACCCGACGGGCGGAATAACATTGAGTCTCGCGCAGACACCGGCCCGGTACAGCTGATCGGCCACCCTGGGATGGGCGGGCAGGACAAGCGGGCACAGGCCCGCGACTTCTTCAAGCGCGAGGAGCAAGGTGGCCAGGACGGCAGGGTCATCGACGTTGGCTGGCCGGTGCAACGTGACCAGGCCATACTTACCGGGATCGAGTCCCAGGCGGGAGAGGGTGTCACCCTCGACCGCCTGGCTACGATTCGCTAGTAGCGTATCCACCATCACATTGCCCACCAGTTCGATCTGTTCTGGCCGATGCCCCTCGGCCCGGAGGTTGGCTACCGCATCAGCCGAAGGAGCGAAGAGGTAGTCACTGAGCCGATCGGTGACCACACGGTTGATCTCCTCGGGCATGGACCAGTCCCTGCTGCGCAGTCCGGCCTCCACGTGCGCGAGCAGGGCGCCGGACTTGGCCGCGACGATGGCACAGGCAAGGGTGGAGTTCACGTCCCCCACCACTACGACAACGTCCGGTCCCACCTGGTCCGCAAGCGGCTCGAAGGCAGTCATCACCCGGCCAGTCTGGGTCGCGTGGCTGCCCGAGCCGACGCCGAGGAAATAATCGGGCTGACGGATCCCCAGGTCAGCAAAGAAGATGTCGCTCATCGCCGGGTCGTAGTGCTGGCCGGTATGGACGAGGATGACCTCCGTCCCGCGTTCCTCAAGTGCGTCCATGACGGGCTTGACCTTCATGTAGTTAGGCCGCGCCCCCGCCACGCAGATGACCCGTAGACGCCCTGCCATCACAGCGTCTCGACTTTCTCGCCGGAGAGCACCCGACGGCAGTCCAGCAGGTATGCCGCATGGCTGCCGATGGCACTGGCATCAAAGGCGTCGTGGTCGGTGAGCAGGATCACGGCGTCGGCCTTAGATACCTCGTCGGGCGTTGACTCGACGCGTGTCACCGCGGCGTTGATCGAACCGGTCTCCACGACGTGCGGGTCGGCTGCCCGCACTTCCGCACCCATCCCCGCGAGCAACTGTGCGACCCGGAGGGCAGGAGACTCCCGCGCGTCACTGCTGTTCTTCTTGTAGGCGAGGCCCAGCAGCAGGATACGCGATCCCTTGATCGGGCGGCCGCGCTCGTTGAACGCCATCATCAACCGGCGGACGACATAGTCAGGCATGTGATTATTGATGTCGTTAGCCAGTTCGACGAAACGGAAGCTCTGCCCGAGCGAACGCTCCACTCGCCAGGACAGATAACACGGGTCGATCGGGAGACAATGGCCACCTACCCCCGGTCCGGGGGTGAACCGCATGAACCCGAATGGCTTGGTGGAGGCCGCGTCGATGGCCTCCCACACATCGATGCCCAGCCCGTGGGCGAACATCGCAAGCTCATTCACCAGCGCAATGTTGACGTGCCGGAATGTATTTTCAATGATCTTGGCAAGCTCTGCCTCGCGTGGCGACGACACTGGCACGGTCTGGTCTACAAGGTCGCGATAAAAGGCCCGGACCGCCGCGAGCGAGCCGGCGTCGATCCCGGAAACGATCTTCGGGGTATTGACCAGCGTCCAGTTGCTGTTCCCCGGGTCGACCCGTTCCGGGCTGTAACCGAGATGAAAATCGCTCCCCGCCACCAGCCCCGAGCCGTCCTCCAGCCAGGGAAGCACCTGCTCTTGCGTCGTTCCCGGATACGACGTCGACTCGACTACCACGGTAGCGCCCGGCCGCAGGTACCTGGCCAGCACGCGCGCCGCCGTCTCGATATGAGCAAGATCAGGCAGACCGTCCCGCAACGGCGTGGGAACGGTGATCAGCGCGACGTCGAACCCAGTGCAATCCCGGGACTCCGATGATGGGTGGAACGCCCCGTTCTCGAGCATCGCCAGCAACTGGCCGACGGGCACATCCTCGATGTAAGACTCCCCGGCCGCCAGCCGCTTCACCCGGCCCGGGTCTGTGTCGTAGCCGATCACCTGGTGCCCGACTTCCGCAGCGCGCATCGCGAGCGGGAGGCCCACGTATCCGAGGCCGACCACAACTACACGGGTCATCGGCGTTCTCCCGAAACAGCGGGGCAGGGCCAGGCGCGGCCAGTACCTAAGGCCTGCGTCTCCACCGGGTCCCCCCTGCCTGAGCGGACCGCCCCCGCATCACCGCGCACCGTCGTCACTCCCGCTCTGCAACTTGAAGTAATTAGTTGACTGCGAAGAGTTATATAGTACTCGGGCGGGCGCCGAACACCTACCGATTCCGCATTTGCCGCTGGAGGGTCCTCACCACCCGGTCCCACTATCCGGTGACCGTCTCCCGTGCCCGCTGAGTACCGCGACGAGATCCGGCCGTGCAATCCGTCGCCCGATGACCAAGTACTGGCTCACCACAGCTGCCCACTCACTGTCCGTCAGCGGCTCGTCGTGGCCGTCGCGCTCACCCGGTCGGCGGGGTGACGATCGCCGCGCTGGAGCGCTTCAGCGGCTGCCACCAGTCTCGGTGCTCGGCGTACCAGCGCACGGTCGTGGCGAGGCCGTCGGCGAACCGGGTACGCGACGCGTAGCCGAGCGCGCGGATCGCGCTGTCGTCCAGTGAGTAGCGCCGGTCGTGGCCCTTGCGGTCAGCCACCGGGGTGACCATGTCCCAGCCCGCCCCGCAGCGGTCCAGGATCGCCTGGGTCAGCTCCAGGTTGGTCAGCTCCGCGTCGCCGTTGATGTGATAGACGCCCCCGGGCGCGCCGTGGTCCAGCACGAACTGGATGCCGCGGCAGTGGTCGTCCACGTGCATCCAGCCGCGCACGTTCTGGCCGTCTCCGTACAGCGGGACCTTCTGGCCGTCCAGCAGGTTGGTCACGAACAGCGGGATGATCTTCTCCGGGAACTGGTAGGGGCCGTAGTTGTTGCAGCACCGGGTGATGCTCACGTTGAGCGCGTGCGTCCGGGCGTAGGCCCGCGCCATCAGGTCGCCACCGGCCTTGGCCGCGGAATACGGCGAGTTCGGCGCGAGCGGCGCGTCCTCGGTCCATGAGCCGGACCCGATGCTGCCGTACACCTCGTCGGTGGACACCTGGATCACCCGGTTCACCCCTGTGTCCAGGCAGGCCTGGAGCAGCACCTGGACCCCGGCCACGTTCGCGGACACGAAGTCCGCGGCGCCCATGATCGACCGGTCCACATGGGTTTCCGCGGCAAAGTTGAGCACCGCGTCGTGGCCGGGCAGCACCGACCGGAGCAGCGTCGCGTCGCAGATGTCACCGTGCACGAAGCGCAGCCGCGGGTGGCCGTTCACCGGGTCCAGGTTGGCCAGGTTGCCCGCATAGGTCAGCTTGTCCAGAACGGTCATCCCGGCCTGCTCGTAGCCGGGATAGCCGCCGGTCAGCAGGGTCCTTACGTAGTGCGAGCCGACGAACCCGGCACCGCCGGTGACCAGGAGCCTCATGAGCTGATCTGCACCTTGCCGTGATCCCCCACGCTGCTCATCCGCTGGATGGCCGCTGCTCGCCGTGGAACGCGTTCTGCGCCGCGCCCAGCCCGGTGCTGAGTAGAGCCTGCACCGCGTCCGCAGCCCGGTCCACCAGGAACGGCAGTTCTTTCCGCTCCGCGGCGCTGAAGTCCCGCAGCACGAACGCGGCCGGGTCCATCCGGCCGGGGGGGCGCCCGATGCCGACCCGCACCCGGTTGTAATCGCGGGTGCCCAGGGCGGCTGACACCGAGCGGAGCCCGTTGTGGCCGTTGTCGCCGCCCCCCAGCTTGAGCCTGATCGTCCCGAACGGCAGATCCAGCTCATCGTGGATGACCACGATGTGCCCGGGGTCCAGGCGGTAGTAGCCGCGGAGCCCGGCGACGGGGCCGCCGGACTCGTTCATGTAGGTCAGCGGCTTGGCCACGGTGACGGGCGTCCCGTCGAGACGCCCGTCAGCCACGGTGGACCGGAACTTGCCGGCCCGGAACCGGCCGCCGATCCGGGCGGCGATCTCGTCCGCCACCATGTAGCCGGCGTTGTGCCGGTTACCGGCGTAGCCGGCCCCGGGATTACCCAGCCCGACGATCAGCCAGCGTTCGTCGGCCATGTCCTTCTCGTCTCGGCTTCCCCGTGCTGGCCAGCCCTCTGCTGGCCAGTCCAGCGCCGCCCGCAGCGCGGACCACACGGTGCCCGCCGTCCCGCCGGGACCGCTCGCCGCTGCCTGTCCGGGAACCCCGGCCAGGTTATTCGTCCGCCGGAGCGGGCTCGGCCGGGGTCTCACCCTCGGGAACCGGGGCAGGCTCGGCCGGGGCGGCTGCCGCCTCGGGCACGCCGATCTCGGCTTCCATCTGCTCGGCGGTCGGCGCGGCGACCACGTGCAGGACCAGCGCCTCCGGGTCGCCAGCCAGCGACGAGCCAGCGGGCAGCTCCAGGTCACCGGCGTGCACCGCCGTGCCGACCTGCATGTCTTCCACGCTGACCTCGATACCGGTCGGGATGTGCGTGGCCTCGGCCTCGATCGCGATCTGCACCATCTGCTGGTCGAGCAGGCCGCCCGAGAACACCTCCCCGGTCACCTGGATCGGGATGTCCACGGTGACCTTCTCGCCGCGGCGGACCAGGATCAGGTCCACGTGCTCCACCGAGCCCCGGATCGGGTTGCGCTGCACGGACTTCGGCAGGACCAGCTGGTTCCCGCCGGGCAGGCCATCCAGGCGGATCAGCACGTTCGCGGTCTTCAGCGCCATCATCACGTCGTGGCCGGGAAGGGTGAGGTGCCGCGTGTCGGTGCCGTGGCCATACAGCACGGCAGGAACGCGGCCTGCGCGGCGCTCCCGGCGGGCGGCACCTTTGCCGAACTCGGTGCGCGGCTCTGCGGCGATACGGACCTCGGGCACGGTACTTACTCCCTACAAAGCGGATGAGATTGCCGGTGCGCCTCTCCGGATGCCCGCTCAGGACACAGGGGCCGCATACGACAACCGACAGGCACGCCACACACAGCGTGCCTGTCGGAGTCTAGCTCACAACTGGTGGTCCCTGCCGCCGCGCGGCCCGGGCCGGGCGGCGGTGCTAGCCGTGGGTCATCCCGGGAACGGCCTCGTGGGTCATCCCTGGCGTGGACTCGGGAAAGGTGGTCAGGGTGCACGCTCCGTCCGGGTGGCACTAGCCGGAGCGGCTAGGGATTCGATTCGTGCTCCATCGCCGGCTCGGACTCATGCTCCATCGCCGGCTGCGACTCATGCTCCATCGCCGGCTGCGACTCATGCTCCATCGCCGGCTCGGACTCATGCTCCATCCGCGGCGTTTCCTCGGACTCGATTTCCGCCATGCCTGCACTCCCCTCTGCCAGCCCCCGTGGGCCGGGACGAGTGACGCTGATTTCCGGCAGCATCGTAGCGACCGGATGGAGCCGAAAACGGCTGTTATGGGCCGGCGCGGGTCGGCGAAACAGCTACACAGTTGTTCCCTGTGCCGAACCGAAGACGGCCATCGCAGGACGCGAGGACAGGACCTTACGAAGCGGTCCGGGCGCCGATCGCCGCGAGCTCCGCGCGGACCTCGCCCGCCTGGGCCTGGTCGTCCAGCGCCTCGAACACGGACAGCGCCCGGGCCCACGATTGACGTGCATCCTCGGGCCTGTCCGCAGCCCGCTGGGCCCGGCCAAGCTCGGTTAGGGTCTGCGCCTCGGCCAGCCGCTCGCCGCCGGCCCGGCGGACGCGCAGGGCCCGGGTCAGCTGGTCCAGCGCCTCATCGACGCGGCCGGATTCGAGGAAGGCCTGCCCCAGGTAGTGCCAGGCGTAGCCCTCCCCATGAGCGTCCCCCACGGCACTGAAGATCTCCCCGGCCAGATCGAGGCAGCTGATGGCCTCATCGAGGCGTCCGAGCTGGCGGTAGGCCTCTCCCAGGTTGTTGAGCGCCACCGCCTCACCGAAGCGGTAGCCGAGCCGCCGCTGGATCGCCAGCGCCTGCTGAAAGGGCTCCAGCTCGCCGAACCGGCGCAGCAGCAGGTAGGTATTAGCCAAGTTGTTCGCGGCTTGCGCCTCGCCGCGCTGGTCACCGGCCTCGCGGCGGATGGCTAGCGCCTGCTCGAAGCATGCGATGGCCTCGGGCAGACCCTGCTGCGCGTAGACGATGCCGAGACTGTTCAACACCCAGGCCTCCGCGGCGCGATCCCCGGCGCGGCGTGCGCTGGCCAGCGCGATGCGGTGCGTCGTGACCCACTCGGCCCGGTAGGTGCGGCGGTTGAAGAAGCTGAGCGCCGCGACCGGCAGTTTCCACGCGACCGCGTCCAGACCGCCTGCGGCCGCCTGCTGGGTCGCGACGACCAGGTTCGTATGCTCGGTCTCGCACCAGTTCAGTGCTTCATCGGGAGCGGCGAAGCTGAGCGGCTCGACGGTACCGTCCGGCGGGTCGAGCGGGACCTGATCACGGTTCGGGGACACGATCCTGGCCATCCCGGCCACGCTGTACAGGTACCAGTCCAGCAGCCGCCGGACGGCGGCCGTGCGGGCCTGTTCCGGTTCGTCCGCTGTGGCGCGTTCAGCCGCGTAGGCCCGGAGCAGGTCGTGGAAGCGGTAGCGGTCGGGCGCCGGAGCCTGCAGCAGCTGCGCGTCGACCAGGATTTCGAGGGCCTCTGCGACGTCCTCGTCCGGCTGCCCGAGCAGGGCCGCGGCCGCGGTCAGTCCGATGGTCGGCCCCTGCCAGAGCCCCAGCATGCGGAAGGCGTGCGCCGGGTCCACCCTGCCAGCCCCGGACCGGGGCAGGCTGGAGAAGCTGACCTCGAAGCAGGCCCGCACGGCCAGATCCCCGGTTCTCAGCCAGTCCAGCCTGCGGCGCTGGTCTGCCAGCCGGGTGGCGATGGTGCGCACGCTCCAGCCGCCCCGGGCAGCCAGCCGGGCGCCAGCGATCCTGATCGCCAGGGGCAGGCCGGCGCAGGCGGTGACCACCTCCTCGGTCGCCTCCGGCTCAGCCTCGGCCCGCTCCCGTCCGATGATGCCGGCGAACATATCCCTGGCCTCGGCGGGCTCGAGGACGTCGAGGTCGACGAAGCGGCTGCCGGCCAGGTCGGGCATGCGGCTGCGGGTGGTGACCAGGACCGCGCACGAGGCGCTGCCCGGGAGCAGCGGCCGCACGTGAGCCGCGTCCTTCGCGTCATCGAGGACGATGAGCACCTTCCGGTCGGTCACCCACGTCCGGAACTGGGCGGCACGTTCCTCCTCGCCCGCGGGTATGCGCTGCGGGTCCATCCCCAGATCGCGCAGAAACCGGGCCAGCACGTCGCTGGGAGTGGCCGGCTGCGGGCCCGCCCCGCGCAGGTTGGCGTACAGCTGGCCGTCAGGGAAGTGCCTGCGCAGCAGATGGGCGGCGTGGACCGCCAGCGTCGTCTTGCCCAGCCCCCCGGCTCCGATCACCGCCGCGACCACGACCGCGCCCGGGCTGTCCGGCCGCCCTGGGCCGGCCAGCAGGTCACGCAGCTTCTGCACGTGCTCGGCCCGGCCGGTGAAGTCGGGGATGTCCGCCGGCAGCTGTGCGACCTGGGACAGGGCGACCGGCGGGACGAACCCGGTGACGGGAGACGGCGGCCCGGCCGCCGCGGATCCCGGCCCCGCCGGCGCGGATCCCGGCCCGGCCGCCACAGATCCCGGCCCAGCCGTGGCCGGACCCATCCCGGCCCCGGCGGAGGGCGGGATCCCGGCCTGAGCCGCCGCGGTCTGGGCCATGAAGGGGGAGTCCGCCGCGGCGGTTTTCGTTGCGGAGAATTGTGGGCCTGAGCCCGTGCCGGACCTCAGCATCTGCTCGTGGAGCTGCTGCAGCTCGGCGCTGGGGTCCGAACCGAGTTCCTCGGCGATCACCTCGCGGGCCTGGGCGTAGGCCCCCAGGGCCTCGGCGAGCCGGCCCGAGCCGTAGAGGGCGCGCATGAGCAGCGCCCACAGCCCTTCCCGGAGCGGGTGCTCGGCCAGCAGCCTGCGCAATTCCGGCACCACCTGGGCGTGGCGCCCGCAGCCGAGGTCGGCATTGATGCGCAGCTCCAGGGCCGCGATCCGGGCTTCCCCGAGTCCGCTCGCCGCGGCGCTCACGACTTCGGAGTCGGGAACGTCGGCCAGGGCCCGGCTCCCCTGCCACAGGCAGAGGGCCTCGCTGAGCAGCTCCGCCGCGTGCGGGCCGTCCCCGGCCGACAAGGCCGCCCGGCCCTCGGCGGCCAGCCGGGTGAACCGCTGCGCGTCGACGTCGTCCGGGCCGGCCAGCAGCTGATACCCGCGAGAGCGGGTCACCAGGATCTGGCCGTCCGGGTCGCCGATCACCCTGCGCAGCCGGAGCACGTAGACGCTGATCAGGTTGACCGCCGTGGTCGGCGCGTCCTCCGGCCAGACCTCGCTGATCAGCTGATCGGTCTGGACGACCTCGCCGGCCCGCAACAGGAGCACAGCCAGCATCGTGCGCCACTTGGTGGCGCTGATGCCGTGCCAGCCTCCGTCAACCTGGACCTCCACCGGCCCAAGTATCCGAAACCGCATCGCTCGCGCCTCGTTCGCTGGGGACGCCCGTCCCGGACACCGTGAGTCACGGAACGGGGAAAGCCGTCACTTTATGATGAACCAGATCTGGCCATCTGGGCAGCTTCCGGCGGGGTGTTGCCGGACACACTGCACGTTCGGGACTCAATCACGGATCAATCGTGGCGCAAGAGCCCCCTGCCATTCTCGTACTCAGCCACGACAAGCACGAACGAAGTCGTCGGCAGGGGAACCAGAGCGGGGGGTACGGCCGGGATCATCGCGGACGGCCAGGCGGGGGCGCAGTCCGCGACATCCCTGGTCAGGGCTGGTGTGCGTGCACCAGCCCTGACCAGGGAACCCGACCCCGGATGGAGGGGAATCGGCACACGCCGCAGCCCGATTCGGGCGCCGAGCTGGTGGCCGCCGTCTTCGTCGCTTGCGGGGGCGAAGACAGCGGTCACCTTCGCCTGCCCGTCACCCAGGTCCGGCCGCCCGGCTCAGTCCGGCCGCCCGGCTCAGCTCTGCCCGTCGAAGAGGCTGGTCACCGACCCGTCGCTGAAGACTTCGGTGATCGCCCGGGCGATCAGCGGCGCGATCGACAGGACGGTGAGCTTGTCGAACCGGCTGTCATCCGCGATCGGCAGCGTATTAGTCACGATGACCTCGCTGATCCGGGAGTTCTTCAGCCCGTCCACCGCGCCACCGGACAGCACACCGTGCGTGGCGGTCACGATGACCTTGGCCGCGCCCTGCTGGAACAGCGCCTCAGCCGCCTTCACGATGGTGGCCCCGGTGTCAATCATGTCGTCCACCACGATGCAGGTCCGGCCCGCCACCTGACCGACCACCTCGAACACGGCCACCTTGTTGGCCACGTCCGGGTCGCGCCGCTTGTGGATGATGGCCAGCGGCGTGCCGAGCCGGTCGGTCCACCGCTCACAGACCCGGACCCGGCCCGCGTCCGGCGCCACCACGGTGACCTGCGAAACGTCCACGCTCTGCTCGATGTAGTCGGCCAGGATGGGCAGCGCGAACAGGTGGTCCACCGGCCCGTCGAAGAAGCCCTGGATCTGCGCGGTGTGCAGGTCGACGGCCATGATCCGGTCGGCGCCCGCGGTGAGGAACAGATCGGCCATCAGCCGGGCCGAGATCGGCTCCCGGCCGCGGCTCTTCTTGTCCTGACGGGCGTAGCCGAAGAACGGCGCGACCACGGTGATCCGCTTGGCCGAGGCGCGCTTGAGCGCATCGACCATGATCAGCTGCTCCATGATCCACTGATTGATCGGCGCGGTGTGACTCTGCACCACGAACGCGTCGCTGCCGCGCACCGACTCCATGAAACGGACGAAGATCTCCCCGTTGGCGAAGTCGAAGAGCCGGGCCGGAGTGGGCTCGATGCCCAGGCAGCCGGCGATCTCGTTGGTCAGTTCGGGGTGGGCCCGGCCGGAGAAAAGCATCAGCTTCTTCTCGCCCGTCGCCGTGATGCCGGTCACGCGTCCTGAGCTCCCTCACTCGTCGCGGCGTCCTGTCCCCCGGCGTGCCGTCCCCCGCCGCTCTGGCCGCCAGGACCCTGCCCGCCAGGGTCCCGTCCGCTGCCGGCCATCTGCCCGCCAGCGCCGATTCCTGGTTCGTTCATACCCTCTGCCGAGCCACCTGCATCGACTTTGCTGCCC
>Ga0137375_10011518_pt1 | contig 10458 bp, 7 predicted proteins | sample SagtaG_24_FD_104936 | JGI IMG/M metagenome (GOLD analysis project Ga0137375, IMG submission 104936) | Vadose zone soil microbial communities from Sagehorn Ranch, Mendocino, California, USA - Sage1_R_113_16 metaG | ecosystem: Environmental > Terrestrial > Soil > Vadose zone | place: USA...
CGAAAAAGGCGAACGTCAACCGCAAGGAAGAATGGGGCAGCCTGCCGAGCTTTTTCTACCGGCAATTTCCGAAGGAACGGCTGCGCTGGGTGCCGTCCGCCTGGGACAAGCCGGTCGTGTACTTCTACGCCAAGCAGACGCCAATGCGCGTGAGCGTGAAGGTGACGTTTGCCGATCAGGGGGTGCCGGTGGTGTGGTGGCCGGCCGTCGCCGACCCGGTGGACGACGGCGGTTTCCGCACGGCTCGCGAGCCGAAGACACCCCGGCCCTTCCGTTCGCTGACCTGGGAGGCCTGGCTTGGCGACCAGGTGCCGCAAACACCACTCAGGGATCGTCACGCCCCGTTGATGAAGGTCGAGGATTTCGCGTTGCCGGCCGACTGCTGGCTCAAAGACGCGCGCCTGCCCGGCGCCTCACGGTTGACTGTCGTCGGCAACATCGAGGGACAGCCCAAGGTCATTTTCCCCGGATCAAAAGACCGGCCGGAAACCGAGCGTTTCCTCTATTACGACGGCCTCGTCCCTGCCCCCGACTACCTGCGCTGCGAGCAAGTCGATGCCGCGTCCGTGACCCTGCGCAATGGGACTAAATTCGACCTCACAAGTCTGTTTGTGGTGGACCGCCGCGTCAAGGACACCGTGGGCTTCGCTGCCGTGGGCGATCAGCAAGCCGGCCGCGGCGGGCTCAAGGCCGGCACCAGCATGAAGATCGAGCCCAAAGCCATCGCCGCGAAGGATTGGCCCGCCGCCGGAATCAAGCAGGTCCGGCAGGCCCTGCGCGACGCCGGCCTGTTCAAGGAGGAGGCCGACGCGCTCCTCACGATCTGGCAAAAGCGGCTGCTGGAAGCCGAAGGCGTCACCGTCTTCCACATTTTGCCGCCGCGCGAATACGACCGCATGTTGCCACTGGACATCCTGCCCGCTCCCGCCGTCAAGCCGGTGCGCGTCGGGATCGCCTTGCACCCGCACGTCGAGATCGAGCCGGAATTGACCATCCGGGTCGGCGCCCTGATCCGCCAGCTTGCCGACGCAAAGTTTGAGAAGCGCGCCGCTGCCAGCAAGGCGCTGTTAGAGATTGGCCCGCTGGCGATTGGCATGCTCCGCGCTGAGCTGCAGCGGGAGCCGACGTTGGAGGTGAGGCGCCGCATTGAGGGCGTGCTGGAACGGGTCGATGCGGCAGACTGGTTGCAGTTGCCGGGGAAGGCGAAGAAGACCGAGAAATAACACGGATGCGCTGAACGGTCCCAGGTTTCGCAGGCATGAGGTACGCGCCTGGCTACGGACGATCGGGCTTCCCTTGCTCGGGGAGCCTCAGTGCCGCGATTACGCGCCGGTAGCACTCGCGGACCTGATTCTCCAAGTCCTGTTGGTTCCTGAGTAACTCTTCGGTGAACGTCGGGAGGCTCACGCCGAGTAACTGCTCGACGGCCCAGGCGCAGCGGCCACTTTCCACAAACAGATCTTGCTCGACCATCAGGCCGTGACCGTGGAAGGCCATTTTGCCGGCCCGCATACGGCTCGGGATAAACAGATCGGCATAGTTGCCCAGTTTCACCTCCTTCGCCGAGCGCAGCCTCTCCAGCAGGGCCATGACGAGTTGTTGCTGCGTTCGTTCAGGGAGCGTGGCCTTCCATTTGTCGGGGAGCCGCCAGAGTTCGGCGAAATCCTCGGCTGTCACCAGGTTGCGGACGGCCTCCCGTACGCGCGGGTCGGCGTCTGCCGGAGGTTTCGTCTCCGTTTTCGGCGGCTTACCCGGAAGGTCCGCTTCAGGCCGTGCTGCCTTCCGGTCAGCCCCTGGCACCTGCCAGCCGACGACCATGAAGAATAACAAGGCCGCCCCAAAGGCAATCCGGGTATTCAGCATGATGCGTAACCCTCCTTATATCCAACATTTAATATCGGTGAAGGTGTGTGTTGTCCTGCGCACCTTCGCCAACCCGCAACGACTCCGTTCGACCGAGAGCGGATCAGAGTGGGGTTGGGTCCAGGGGAGGTCCCTCGCCGCGCGGGAGGTACGCTGCCGGTAGCGGCTCTCGGTGGGGGAGTTGGCCAACTGCCCCCGAGACGGTTGGCCAGTTGGCCGCGAACTCCTGAGACGACCCAAGCGCTCTCCCAGCAGTAAGTTGCATCATCAGACCTCGCGGCCACCGTGGCCACATCGGTGGCCGCGAGGTCTGATGCCGCTGCTTGAGGGCCCAGCTGGCCGCAGGCTGGCGCACCGGGTTGTCCCCGCCCTCCGCCACTGCGCCTCTCTCCCCTGAACCGCTCTATTCTACCCAGTTTTGCGCGCACAGCCCACAGCGAGCCGCCTTGACGCAAACCGTTCGAGCCTCTACCATCCCGCCACTTGGCAGGCTGCCTCTCTCGGGCGGCGGCAAGTCGGCCGGAGGCGCGGAACTCAAGAGGCGAGGTAAATCATGGAAGGGCTCGCGGTGCAGTCCCCAAAGCGAGGAGCCGAAACGGATCCATCCGGCCGACGGCGCGACCTGGGCTTGCTGGCATTGCTGCTCCTGGCGGCTGTCGGCATGCATGGCTGGCTACTCTACCACACCGAGGTCGCCGCCCGCGATAGCATCGGCTTCATCTCCCACGCACTCGCTTTCGAGAAGCAGCCGTGGCGCACCGTGCATCGCCACCACCATCAGCACCCCGGCTATCCCCTGTCCGTGCTGGCCGTGTCGTGGCCGGTTCGTGCCTTCGTCACCGGGACCGAGCCGGACCTGATGCGGCTCGCCGCCCAGGTGGCGACGGCCCTCGCGGGCATTCTCCTCGTCATCCCGATGTACTACCTCGGCAAACACTTCTTCCACCGCGCCGCCGGCTTCTGGGCCGCCCTGGTGTTCCAGTGTTTGCCGGTCAGTGGTCATGTCCTCTCCGACGGCCTGTCGGAAGGGCTATTCCTGTTGCTGACTGCGGTTGCCTTGCTGTTTGCCTGCCGGGCCGTCGAGGGCAACTCGCGGAAACTGTTCGCCTGGTGCGGCGTCTTCTGCGGCCTGGCGTACCTCACCCGACCGGAAGGCGCTTTATTGCTGGTCGCCACGCTGGTCGTGCTGCTGCTCATGCAGTTCATCCCCGGCTGGCGCCGGCCCTGGCGGCAACTGACGGGCTGTGGAGCGGCACTCGTGCTGCCGGCGCTGGTCGTCGGTAGCCCTTATTTCTTGGCGATCGGCGGGTTCACCTTGAAACCGAGTGTCCGGCAGGTCATCGGCACGTCAGCAGATCGAGGATCGAGGATCGAGGATCGAGGATCGAACAGCACAAACGCGCTATCCTCAATCCTCAATCCTCAATCCTCAATCCTCAAGGCGACGGTGCCGGCGGTCTCTCTGAACCTTGACAGCTCGCAGCTCGGTCGGCTGGCCCAGGGGCTGTGGGGACTGGGCACGGAGGTGGCGAACGGGTTCCACTATTTCGCCTGGGTTCCGGCGGTGCTGGGCATCTGGTACGTCCGCCGGCGCGTCTGGCACATGCCCGGGACGTGTGTGGTGACGGCGTTCGGTTTAATGCACGCCCTGATTCTCTGGCGGCTGGCGATGACCGTCGGTTACCTGTCCGATCGTCATGTCCTGGTGCTGGTGATGTGCGGCGTCTACCCGGCGGTGGTCTTCGTGTGGGAACTGCCGTCGTGGTTGCTCCCCTGGCTGCGCCGCGAGACTCCGGCCGTCGCAGGACAGCCGACCGGCCGCGTAGCCGTGGTATCTGTGCTGTTGCTCCTGACCCTGACCGCCGCAGGACTGCCCAAGACGCTGCAGGCCCTCCACGCCAATCGTGCCGGCTACCACGCCGCCGGACTATGGCTGGCGGAGCATGCCAAGCGCTGCGACGTCATCATGGATCGACACCTGTGGGCCCATTACTATGCGGGGCGTGTCTTTGTGGACCGCAAGGCGATGATCCCCATTCCGCCCGGGCATCGGCCGGTGTGCTACTACGTCGTCAGCAAAACCAAGGAGCGCGACCAGGATCCGACGCTGCCGCAGCTCTTCCTGAACGAGGAGCAAGTGCGCGCCAAGGGCGGGACAGCCGTCTACCACTGGCCGGCGAACCGGGCGTTCGACCGTGCTGCGGTCGCCGTCTACGTGATGCCGGACGGTTTCAAGGTGCAGTAGGCACCATCCTCTCTTGCTCCGCTGCCGTGGGAGAAGGTATAACACCTGTTGAACACAGTCGCACCTCTCCGTGCGTCTCAACTCGCGTCCGAACCGGGCAGGAGGCCCGACCCATGCAGACACGGATGGCCTGGCTCACAGGGATGGCGGCGGGCGGCATTCTCGGCGTCGCCGTGCTGGCGCAGGGCCCGGGGCAGGGGCAACCCACTCCAATCGCTCCCGTTCAGGCGCCGAAGCCGCAGCGCGATCCCGGCCGGCTGCCGCCGTTGCAGCGGCAGATGTTTTTCGGCGCCCGCCGCGGCGCCGACTGGCTGCAACGCTGCAACCGCCCCGATGGCCGCTTCGGTTACGTCTCGACCCCTGCCCTGCGTGTCCGTACCGAGAACGATCATTATCTGCGCCAGGTTGGGGCGGCCCTCACCCTGGCCCGTTCCGCTCGCTACTTCGGCGACGAGCGCGCCGCCGCCCTCGCGACCCAGGCAGTGCTGACCCTCCTGGTGGCTACGGCCCCCGACGATGCCAAAAATCCGCAGTATCGCCACACGAGCGTCCCCTCGACAGCCGTCAACCGCCTCGCCGCTGCGGGGCTCCTGGTGCGGGCCGTTCACGAACTGCCGACCCCTGCCAACGACCTCCTCGATCAGGCCGACCAGTTGTGCAACTACCTCCGCCGCCAGCAACGCGCCGATGGCTCGCTGACCTCTGGAGACGTTGCGGGCGGCTCGCCCAGTAGCGACGATTCCGAGATAAGCGATTTCCTCGCTGCCGAGGCGCTGCATGGGTTGATCTTCAGCCACCAGCGCCGACCGGCCCCCTGGAAGATCGACGTTCTCCGCAAAGCGATCGCGTACTACCACCCGCGCTGGCGTGCTCGCAAGACGCTCGCCGTCGTCCCCGGCTTGACAGCGGCGTGGACAGAGGCCTACCTGCTGACCCGCGAACAGACGTTCGCCGACGCAATCTTCGAGATGAATGACTGGCTCTGCACGCTGCAGTACCAGCGACCCGATCCGCAGCGGCCGCTCTGGCTCGGTGGCTTCATGGGCTGGGCGGATGGCAAGAGCGTGCCGCAACCGCCGGAGTCCGGCTCCGCCTGTTACGCCGAGAGCCTCGCCGCCGCCTGCCGGGTAACGCGCCACCTCGGCGACGCTCTGCGCCACGGCCGCTACCGCGAGGCCCTTGAGCGCTGCCTGCAGTTCTTGACGACGCTGCAGTTCACCGAGGCGAACACCCAGCACTTCGCGGAGTGGTATCGCGCCGAGGTGGTCGGCGGCTTCTACGTCTCGCAGCAAGACGGCAACCTGCGGCTCGACTCGACCTGCCACGCGGTCTGCGCTCTGCTGGATTACCTCACCCATGTCGCCGAACCTTGAACCACAGAACCACAGAGAAGACAAAAGCGAGAAGACCAATGAAGAACGGAGAACAGGGAACGGAGAATGAAGAGAAAGCCGGCCGCTGGCCACATTCTCCATTCTCCGTTCCCTGTTCTCCGTTCTTCATTTTCGCTTCTGTCTTCTCTCTGTCTCTGTGGTTCAAGTGATGGCCGGATGGCCGGGGCGCGTGTATACTGCCTCTTTCATCACTGTTGGGGCCAAAGGCCCAGCGCGGCGAGAGCCTGGACGTGCTTGCCAATCTGCCGCGCAGGCCCGCTAACCCGTCGAGACCGTCATGAGCGAAGATCGGACCCCTCCCGCACGTCCTCGTTGCCGCAGCCTCATGGGCGTCCGTGTGGTAGGCACGGGAAGTTATGTGCCGGACGGTGTCGTTACCAATGATCACCTCTTCCAGCGGTTCGGTTTCGACAGCAACTGGATCGTCAAGCGCACTGGCATCCTCGAACGCCGTCATGCGCTGCCGCACCAGGCCACCAGCGATCTCGCCCAGGAGGCCGCCCGGCGCTGCCTTGAACAGGCCGGCGTCAACCCGCGCGATGTCGATCTGTGCCTGGTGGGCACCTTCACCCCCGATATGTCCTTTCCCTCGACGGCCTGTCTACTGCAGGATCGCCTCAAGCTGACCTGTCCCGCGGTGGACCTGCAAGCGGCCTGTGCTGGCTTCATGTATGCACTCATCACCGGGGCGGCCTATGTCGTTTCCGGCGTCAGCGAACTGGCATTGATCGTCGGCGCCGACTGCAACTCGCGCATCCTCAACCCCGACGACATCAAGACCTATCCGCTCTTCGGCGACGGCGCCGGCGCCGTCCTGCTGTCAAAAGGCCGCCCCGACCAGGGACTGTTGAGCTACAGCCTTGGCGCCGACGGCAGCGGCGGCGACCTGCTCAGCCGGCCGGCGTGCGGCAGCCGCATGCCGCCAACGGCCGACCTGCTCGGCAAGGGCCTGCACTACATGCACATGGACGGCCGCGCCGTCTTTCGCTGGGCGGTGGCGATCCTGTGCGACACCATCCAGGACGTTCTCAAGGCGACGAACCTCAAGCCGGGCGACGTCGATCTGTACATCCCGCACCAGGCGAACATCCGCATCATCAATGCGGCGGTCGATGTGCTGCGCATCCCGCGCAGTCGGGTCTATAATAACTTGGAGCGTTACGGCAACACCTCAGCAGGCTCGGTGCCGCTGGCCTTGGACGAGGCGATCAGCGAAGGCCGCGTCCAGCCAGGCAACCTGATTGTGCTGAGTGGCTTCGGCGCCGGCCTGACCTGGGGCACCGCCGTAATGCGCTGGTGAGCCTTGCTCCCCTCGCTCCTGCGCTCGGGAGAGACAACGGCGGGCGGCTCGACTCGACCTCAGAATGACAACCGCGCCGACGGATCCGATCGTATGAGCGACCTCTCAGACAGCCCGAACCTGCCATCATTGGTACACTCCGACCAGACGCATCTCCGCCTGCCGAGTCGGCCGGCCTGGATCGAGCCGGCAGTGGAGTATCTCAAGACCAGGGCGGTGTTGTGCGGCGCCTGCCAGGAGACCCGCGCCGGCAAACTGATGATCGCCCTGCACGAGGCCCTCAGTAACGCCGTCGTTCACGGCAACCTGGAGTTGTCCTCCGAACTCAAGGATCGCAGCGACGACAGTTTTGCCCGCGAACTGGCGACCCGTGCCAACGACCCCCGCCTGGCAGAGCGCATTGTGGACGTGGTGGTTGACTACGACGGCGAACGCTGTCAGTGGATTGTCACTGACGAGGGCAGCGGGTTCGACGTCGAGGCTGTCCTGCAGCGCCTGGAGAGCGACGACCCGGAGGTGCTGTCCCGGGGCCGCGGTATCCTCATGATGCGCTCGTTCCTCGATGAGGTTCGTTACGAAGAGGGTGGCCGGCGCTGCGTGCTGACACTGCGGCGAGGCTCCGGCGCCGAACGGCGGCACTTTTCACGGGCAGCCGTCCACAAACCGCTCAAGGTCGTGCCGATTCGCCCCGACGGGACCGTTGACTGGGACGCCGCTTACGAGGCCGTTTCCAAGAACTTCTCCGAGGATGGCGTCGGCCTGCTGCAAGCACGCCTGGCGACGACCGACCGGATCATCATCGCCATCGCCACGGAGGGAGCGCCGCTGTACGTGCCCGTCGAGGTGCGGCACTGCCGCCGCCTGGGCAGCGACCTGGTCGAACTGGGCTGTCGTTTTCAACGCAAGGACGCCCCACCGGCACCCGATCCCCTCGCGAAAGTTCACGAGGCGGTCGGGAACCTGCTGGAGCGCCTCGATGTGCCGGCGGCAGCGTTCGACGAGCGCCGCGCTCACCCGCGTGTCAACTACAACGAGCGAGTCGAGATCCGTTTGGGACCACATGGGGGCGCACTGGTCGGCTTTGCCCGCGACCTGTCGCGCGGCGGCATTGCGTTCATCACCACCGTGCCCTTGTTGCACCAAGCGTGCGTGCTGCTGTTGCCGCAAACGGGCGGCGGGCTGTTGCGCGTGCGTGCCCAGATCATGCGCTGCGCCAAGGTCCAGGAAGGGTTTTACGACGTCGGCGCGCGCTTCGTCGAACTGGTCGATGCGCCGGCGTGAGTCGCCCGGCCACCCACGCCCGAAGCACCAACATCGCGGGCGCTGTGGGCTTGTGTACGGCTGTGCGCTGTGAGATAATGCCGGGAGGGAGAAATGGGTTGCATTGCACGTTGACACCCACTCCACCCCCAACTTGCGTCCGTGGTGCGCGCACGAGAGCGGTTGACGAATCCGTGTGCGATCTGCTGTGTCGAAAACCCCTCCCCCCAACCCCCTCCCCGAAGCGGAGAGGGGGAGAAGAAGAGCGACTGTTGTGCTTGCTCCCCCTCTCCGTTGCGGGGAGGGGGTTGGGGGGGAGGGGTTTTCGACACAGCAGTAGCGGGCTTGGTTTCTCCGTTGAAGACCCTGTGAGGAGGCCGTCATGCCCGATCCCGTCCCGACACCCGAAGAACTTGCCCGGCAAGCCCGCGGACACCTGGAGAGCCTGCAGATGGCAGGCGTCGAATGGGTGCCGGCCGCGCACACGGCCCCACCGCCCGGCGCCCGCGAATCCAAGCCCGAGGTGCGCGCGAGCGAAGGCGGTTCTCCCCCGGTAGCGGTGGCCGCTTCCCTCTTCGCGGAGCCGGTGGAACCTCCAGCGGCAGAGGGGACCGGGCTGACACTGGAGCAGCGCCGCGTCGCGCTCGAATTGCTCGCCGAACAGATTTCGACGTGTCCGCGCTGCGCCGAACTGATGGCCACACGCACCCAGATCGTCTTCGGCGACGGCAGCCCCGGCGCGGAGTTGTGCTTCATCGGGGAAGCGCCGGGCGCCGATGAAGACGCACAAGGCATCCCCTTTGTCGGCCCCGCTGGGCAACTGCTCAACAAGATTATTGCGGCCTGCGGGATGAAAAGAGAGGAAATTTATATCCTAAATATCTTAAAATGCCGGCCACCCAACAACCGGCAGCCAAGGGCCGATGAGGCGGCCCACTGTCGCGAATACCTGGAACGACAGCTGGAACTGGTCGCGCCGAAATTTATCTGCGCCCTCGGCGGCAGCGCTGCCCAGAACCTGCTCGGCACCACGGAGTCGCTCGGGCGCCTGCGTCGTCGCTTCCACGACTACAAGGGCATTCCGGTGCTCTGCACCTACCACCCCGCGTACATGCTGCCGCACCGCTGCCCGGACAAAAAGCAAGAACAGGAGAGGAAAAAGGCGGTTTGGGAGGACATGAAGTTACTCATGACCCGGATGGGTCGAACGATCCCACCAGCGAAGAAATGACCGAACGTAGGCGAGCGGGGGGCGTAAGCCCCCTGATCCTACGTTCGTCGCAGCATCAGGGGGCTTACGCCCCCGCTCGCCTACGTTCGGAGCCGCGCAATTCCCGTTGACGCGATCCCACTCTCTTGCGTACCTTCTTCCCAGGCGCCGCAGCGCCTTCTCTCACGCAAAGGAGTGCCCCATGCAACCAACGGACATCCAGGACCGCATCGCCCGCTTTCCCCGCTGGCACTACCAGTTCGACCTGGCCGGCCACAAAACGCCCATCTGCGATCCGCAATTTATCAACCGTCACGAGCAGCGCAAACGCCATGTCCTGCCGGCGTTGCTACAACTCTGCGGCGGGACGCTGCAGGGCAAGCGCGTCCTCGACCTGGGCTGCAACGCCGGCTTCTGGTCGCTGGCCGCGGTCCAGTCCGGTTGCGACTTCGTCCTCGGCATCGACGGACGGCAGCTGCACGTCGAGCAGGCCAATTTCGTCTTCGAGGTCAAGGGCATCGATCCGAGGCGCTACCACTTCGTCCGCGCCAACCTGTTCGACCTCGCGGCCGCCGATCTGGGGACATTTGATATCGTCCTCTGCATGGGCGTGCTCTATCACGTCAGCAAACACGTGAACCTGCTGGAGTGGATCGCGCGCGTGAATACGGATCTGCTCGTCATCGATACGAACCTGTCGCCGCGGCGCGGCTCGGTGCTGGAAATCCGCCACGATGATCTGAGCGTGCCGGGCAACGCTTGCGACCACGAGTTGGTGATGTACCCCAGCCGCGCTGCGGTGCTTGACCTGGTGCGGCAGTTCGGCTACCGGGCGGCGGTACTGCGGCCCGATTTCACCAGCTACGAGGGGGCGGAGGATTTTCAGCACGCAGCGCGGCGGGTCTTCGCGTGCTCGAAGACAAGCAGCCTGGACGGCATCGCTGCAATGACTGAAGAGGAGGAAAGCCCTCGCCAACATCTCTTGAAAGTGCCCGCCGCCGTGCTGATGCAGGCGCTGTGGACCAAGGCGCTGCGCCGCCTCGGTATGGGCACCTAAATGACTGTGCGTGAATGTGCCGCACACTAGAGCAGATCACGTTTTCGTGTGCGGGCCTGTTGAAACCTTGGTTGATGCAGAGCGAAGCCGCTCACTGCTTCCTCCACTGTCGCTCCCCGCACACGAAAA